>Ga0179593_1668761_pt1 | contig 17659 bp, 30 predicted proteins | sample CZODoug2_1_08_16_FD_185931 | JGI IMG/M metagenome (GOLD analysis project Ga0179593, IMG submission 185931) | Vadose zone soil fungal communities from Angelo Coast Range Reserve, California, USA - CZODoug2_1_08_16fungal (PacBio error correction) | ecosystem: Environmental > Terrestrial > Soil >... | reverse complement strand
GAATGGCTTTTTCTTTTTCTATTTCTTTTTCCCCCCTCCCCCCTCCTTTTCTTTACTTCGGCGGCAACGCCGTAGTGTTCTCCTTTTCCCTATTTCCTTTTTTTTTTTTCCCCCCCTTTTTCTTCCCTCCACTGATCGATGCGCGGATATACGTCGCGCTAGAATTCCAACTCTTCCTCCTCCCTCCTCTCTTCCTGAGAGTTCTCCTCATAACTCCCTTTTCTATTTTTCTCTTTTCCCCCAACAAAGCAAAGGGAAAAAGAAGAGAAATCTATCTTGGAACCTCCATTGAAGGAAGGAAAAGAAGAGATCCCGTCTTTTCTTTTTCTCTAGCCCCCCTCCCCCCCCTTTCTCTCGCGAGGCTTTCCTTTCCTCTTCCTTCTTTCCCTTCTAATGACACAGGAAGGAGGATTTCAGCTGACTTTTCTCCTCTTTCGATTCCTTCCCCCTTCCTTCATGGAGAGTTAGGGAGATGCACGGACTCTTCTTTCTTTCCCCTTCCCCCAGAAGGAAGGAGAGTGAACCTTCTCTAAACTCCCCCTCTTCCCCTTCTTTTCCCGCCGATGGTAGAGAGTGATATCTTTTTCCTTCCTTTTTTTCCCTCCGGTTGCCCTTCCTCCCTTTTCTTCCTGCAGTTCCTAGAGGAGAGCTTCCCCCTCTCTTTTCTCCTTTTTTCCCTTTTTTTCCGCCGAACGAATTTCCGCAATGGACACCTCCTTTTCCCCTCCCGTTCAGATTGTAGGAAGGTCTTAAAACGGGGGCTTCCATTTCCTTATCCAGAACGCGAGAGATGAATGATGGGGGCCTTCTTTCTTTCCCCCATCTTTCTCCCCTTCCCCCTCATGAGGAAAGTAGCCCTCATCTTGTTTCCCCCCCCCTCCCCCTTCTGATAGGTAATCTGAGTCATGTATTCTTTGCTCCCTCTTTTCCCCCCCCTCTGATTGGGTAAGGGAATTCCCTCTTCCCTCCCCTCCAAAGAAAAGTAAAGAAAAGGACGATAGCACTCCCCCTCCTTCTTTCCTTTCAGGTCTTCTTCTCCCTTCGCTCGGAGGATTGAAGGTTATGCTCTCCCCCTTTTGAGCCTCCCCCTTCCGGAATCCCGCCATGACCCACGGATGTGAAGCTTCTCTTTTTCCCCTTTCCTCTTCTCAGTCGGGATTTAAAAACAGGCATATGGCCCCTTCCCTCTTCTTTCCCCCCCTAGTTCCTCTTTGCAGGGCAAGGAAAGAGGACAGGACCCTTCCTCCAGGACCTCCTCCCCCCCCCCTCCCTCAACATAAAGTAGTTATGAATGATTAGTAGATCTCTCTTTCCTTCCAACAACTTTTTCACCCTTTTCCTTTTTGTTTCGCAATAAGAGAGGAGGTAGAGCCCCCCCCCCCCTTTCTCTCAGGTCCGAAGCAGGCGGAAGAGGGACTCTCTCTTTCTTCCTAACCTTTCCCTTCCCCCTCCCAGACCGCGGGGGAAATTGATTTTTCCTTTTCCCTTTTGATAACCTTCCTTTTTTCCTTCCCCTGCGGATTATAGATGGTGAACTTTTTATCTCCCAAGTCCTTCCTCTTTTTTTTTCTCCCTAATCCCCTTCTTCCTTCGAGAGGAAACGATTGCCCTTTTTTTTTTCTCTTTCCCCCCCCCCCTAATTGCTTTCCTCTCTTCCCCTCCCCTTTTTTAGAAACCGGTGCGGAAGAAGAAGACTGAGCATCTCCTCTCGGAGGACGATACTAAGAGGTAGAACCGAAAAGTGGCGCACTTCTCCCCTTTTTTCGGCCTTTCCCCCTTTCTTTTTTTCCTTGCATCAGGCATATCGAGTGGTGAAAACCCTGCTCCCCTCCCCCCTTCCGGACCCCTTTCCCTCTTCTCTGAGGAAGGTATTGAAATGAGATTTGATGCGTTTTTCTCCCCCTCTAGTTCCTCCTCCCCTCTTTTTTCCCCCTTTCTCCCCGACTTTAGGCAGCTTGATTAAGGAGGCCCGCGCATCTTCTCTCTTTTTCTTTTCCCCCGTCAACTTCCCCCCTTTTTCCCCTTTCTCCTCTGTGCCATCACATTGCGCGGATTCCCCCTTCATGACCCCCCCCCTTCCTCCCTTTTCTCTTGACCGTGTTGGTCTTTCTAGGGTGTGGCGTTACAGTCCCTTCTCCCTTTTTCCCCAAAAGATTTTTTTCTCCCCCTCTCCCTTTCCCCCTCTCCCTCCTCGACCATCGCGGCGAACAAAGATAGGTTAGAACGAGCATTCGTCCTTCTTCCCTTTTTACAGACATACCTTTCTTTTTTTTCTTTTCTGCATAGCGCGAGACTCGCAGATGGAGAAGATATAATATTTGCGCCGCGGCCCTCTTTCTTTTTTTTGATACCTTATTTGCTCTTCTCCTTCTTTTTCTCTTTTTCCCCTTCCGATCTTTGATGGAAAGTATATGATGTCTCCTCTCTCCCCCCCTTGGCTTTTTTCCCCTCTTCCCTCCTTCAACTCGGTACGCCTAAGTAGGTTAAGAGAAAGAAACAGCCCATGTAGATGGCTCCTCCTCTCCCTTTATTAAAAGTCTCCTTCCTCCCCTTCTCTTCCTTTCCCTTTTTTTCCCCTTTAATGTGCCTGGCGGGATGCGGAGAAACTAAATGGGAGGTTTCGTTCGCGGTACCTACGGGGCCCTTCTTCCCTCTCTTTCCTCCCCTTTCAAATAGGTCTTCCCCTCCCCCCCCCCCCTCTTCTCTCCCCTTAACTCGATTCCTGGAACATGATACGAAGGTACGCCAGCCACTCGCTACCCCCCCCTCCTTTTCCTTCTCAAAGTTCTCTTTCCCCTTTCCTTCTAGCGTATGCCCGATAAGCCATCCACTTTTCTACTCCCCTTCCCCTCTGGACTTTTCCTTTCTTTTTTTTCCCCTTCTCTCCTTCGGAAGAAAGTCACTCGATCGCTCCTCTCCTTTTTCTTTTTCTTTTTCTTCCTTTTTTCCCCTCCTCTCGCAGTGAGCGAAGAAAGGAGCATTTCTTCCTTTCCCTTCCATCAAGTTCCTTTTTCCTCCCCTTTCCCCCTCTTTTGAGGCGAATATAAGGTGGCAGATCGGCGGTTACTCTTTTCTTTCCTCTCCTTCCCCCCTCCAGTATCTGTTTCCTCTTCTTTTCCCCTCCTCCCCCCCCCCCCCTTTATCACAAAAGGTTAGCGAGGAAGATGCTCTTCTTCTCCTCTCCTTCTTTTCCCCTTCCCTTTCCTTCCCCTCATACTAGTCGGACAATATCGACGCAGCGGGCCGTCCCCCCCTTTTTTTTTTCGGCCTGTTTCCCCCCCCTTCCCTTCTACAATTTGGAAAGAAAGAAAAAAAGGGGATAGTTGCGCCCTCTTTCTTTTCTTCTCGTAAGAATCTTTTTTTCCCTTCTCAGTCAGGCTGCTTACGAAAAAGTTTCCCCCCCCCACCCCCCCCCCCCTTTTTTCTTTTCCCCCCCCCCCTTCTTTTCCTGACGAAGAAGGGTGATGGGGAGAAAATGCATGTTGCGCGATTTCCTCACTTCCCTTTTCCCTTTTTCTTCGATTCTTTTTTTTTTTTTTTCCCCTTTATTGCTAAAGGTCGGAGAATTGGGGAGTATTTTCCCCCGTCCCCCCCCCTCCTCTAGGGTCCCCCTTTTTCCTTTCCCCTAGCAGTCCAGAGCTGATAAATTTCGCGGTCTGGTCTTTCCTTTTCCCTTTCCCTCTATCGGTAACTCCCTTCCCCCTCTTTTTCCCCCTTCCCCTGCCAGAATTGTGATGGTAGGAGAGAAACGGAGAGCGTCCTTTCCCTTCCTTCCCTAAGCTTTCTTTCTTTCCCCCCCCCCCCCCCCCTCCCCTCAGAAGACATCTTTCATCCCTCCTTCCCTTCTTCTGAAACCTTCTCCCTCCTTTCGTGATCCTAAGAGGGATGATGATGGTTATCTTTCTTTCCTGTTCCCCCCCCCCCCCTTTCTCGTTGGTTCCTACATGCTAATAGAAGCAATATGCATGTGGGAAAATCATTCTCTTCCTTCTTCTCTTTCCTATATAAGATTCCTCTTTCCCCTTTTTTTTCCTCCTTTCCTTCTCTCGGATCTGCGCCAAGATTTAGAGAATTACTTCATCCTCTCTCTCCCTCCCCCCTTCCCTCCTCTTTCCCTTTCTTTTCTCATACATCGTAAAATAGAAGGGCCTCTCTGAGAGCATGAGCACGTACCCCCCTTCCTCTTTCCCCTATGCTCCTCAAGATGACCGATCAGATCATCGAGAGCGAAGGCGTGGTCGACAAGCATTCTTTTCCCCCTCTTTCTCTGGTTTCCTTCCCCCTCTTCTTCATCTCTCGCGCTGCTGGCTGAAACTGAAGACGCTCAATACCCCCCCTCTTTTCGCTTCCTTTTCCCTTCTTTTTCGCCAAAGGAGAGGCCATTGCAGTATTCCCCCCCCCCCCCTTTTCCCTCCCCTCCCCCCCCCTTTTTCAGCTCTCCCCTTCCTTCTTGAAGTCCCCCCCCTCTTTCCATCGCATTTGCTGGTAGACGAAACACTGTCTCCCCTTCCTTTTCAAACTCTTCCCCCTTTTTTTCCTTTTTCTCAAATTAAAGAATAATGAGAGTAGGGGTAGTGAGATTTTTTTCCCCTCAGGACTCCCCTCCTTTTTTTTCCCCCCATTCTCTTCGGTGAAATATAAAACGAACCCCCCTTTTCCTTCTGACCCTTCCTTCCCTCTCCTTCTTCTTCCCCCCCTCTTTTCCTGACGGTGTCATTAATATGTATGAAGAAAGTTTTGCGGAGCTTCCTTCCCCCCCCTCCTTCTCTCTTTTTTATCCTTCCCCCCTCCCCTCCTTTTCTCTCAGTCTTACAAGGATATAAAGTTAATGAATTCGGTTTTAACCTTGTGATCTCTCTCCCCCCCCTTCTTCCCTATGAAATCTTCCCTCCCTCTCCTTTTTTCCCTGTAAATCCTTGCGCCTGCTAGCAGCGACATCGTTCGTGAAACTAGCTTTTTCCCCCCTTCCTCGGGATCCTCTCTTTTTCTCTTCCCTTGCATAGACCTGCCTAAATTAATATATAGATGTCCTCCTCCTCCGTTTTTTTTCTTCTTCCCATGGATTCCTTCTTCCTCTTCCTTTTTTTCCAGAAGTAGGTTCGGAAGTCATCCCTATTTTTCCAGACCTTCTCTTTCCTTTCTTCTCCGGGTAGCGCCTAGAATTCCACCCCTTCTATGTCCCCTTTCCCCCTTACCCAATTAGCATGAAGGGAATATCCTTTTTCCTCCTTTTTTTCCCTTTCCCCTTTCTTTCCCCCTTTTCATCGAACTCGAACAAGAATGATCGAGATTTTTTTTTTTCTCCCCTTCGGGCATCCCCTATAATGGAAAAATGAAGTAGGTTTTAATTCTCCTTCCCTCTCCCCTTTTTTGCTTCTTCTTTTTTTTTTGAGGTTCTGTGAGAGGAAACGAAGAGACTTGTAGAGCTCCCTTTCCCCTTTAATTCTTCCTCCCCTACCGCATGATGATTGAATTTGAAGAGCGACTGGCTCTTCTTTTTCTATAGTTGACTCCCCCCTCCTTTCCCTCTCAATAAAAAGAAATGCGATTTCCCTTTCTCCTTTTTCCTTTTTCCTCCCTCTTTCTTCTCTCCCGATTAGTGAAAAGATTGCGCCGCGAACCTTCTCTTCCTGCCTACTTTTTTTTCTCCCTTTTCCCTTCTCTTAAAACGCGAGGGAATGTGGTATTGAGCTTTTCCTTCCCTCTTTTTTTCCCTCTCGAAGCCTCTTTCTTTTTCTTTTGGTCACATAGTTAGGAGAGCAACAAAACGCTCCTTTTCTCTCCCTCCCTGCATAGGTGTTCCCCCTCCCCCTTCCTTCTGAGTAGTAATAGTGGTAATGTATGAGTTGAGCATAGTGACTCCTTCCCTCTTTTTTTTCCTTCTTCTTTCCCTCCTTGTCTGCGAAAGAAAAAGTAAGCAACCGGCGCTCTCCCCCCTTTCTTCCTTGTTGTAAAAACACCCCTCTCTTTTCTTCCCCCCCCTTTGTGCGCCTCTACCTCTTTCCTTGCTCTCTTCGTAATAGAGGAATCCCGCCATGACCCTTCTTTTTTTCCTTTTCCCTTCCTCCTATTTCATCCCTCCTCTTCTTTCCTTTTTTTTTGTATGACCCCCCTAGGGAACCACCGCCCATGAAGTGAGGTTTTCTTACTGAAAGTCCCCTTTTATTAAACATAGCCTCCCCCCCTTCTTTCTGAAGCCATTTTTCCTCTCTCCACTACGAACTATAAAGTAGTTATGAATGATGTCGTCTCTCGCTTTTCCTTTCTCTCTTTTTCCCCTCCCCCCCTCCTCCGGCGTAGTATGAAAGGGTCGCCCAATCCTCCTCCTTCTTACCAGCACAATCTTGCCGGAGAAGGGTCCGAAGCCGGGACGTCTTCCTTTCTTCACGATATTTCTTCCTTTTTGGGATTGATCAGCATCTGGCCATGCTCCTTGACCCTCCCCTTTCTTTCCCCCTGCGGGATTTCCCTCTTTTTTTCTTTCATCCCAAGGAAGAAGAAGTTAGAAGTTAAGATCGATTCTCCCCTCCCCTTTCCCCCCCGAACCTCTCTTTCTTCCCTTCCCCCCCCCCTAATTTTCGACCGCATAAAACCGTATTAGTTAGGAAGGAGATCGACCTTTTCCCCCTAAAACATTTTTTTCCTTTTTCCCTACGCAGGACGATAAGAGGTACGAACGACAGCTTCTCCCCCCTCTTTTTTTGAGGGCTTCCCCCCTTTTCTTCCCCTCCTTTTTTGAAACCCCTGCTCCAGAAAAAACTTGGTCAGGAAAGTGCGTAGAGAGTGCCGCCCCTCGGATTTCTTCTTTCTCCCTCTTTTCTTCTTCTCCTAGCACTTCTTCCGAGATAAAACGTTGTGATCCCCTCCTTCTCTTTCCCCTTCCTTCCCGCGCCTCTTCCCTCTTCCCCTCTCTCAACCGACGACGCCACCTTATATCCCTCTCCCCCCTCTTTTTTTCTAATTTTCCCCCCATCCTTTTTCCCCTTTCCCCCTTCCGCAAGCTCCGGTAGGAGAGAACGGATTTCCTTTTCCCCTTTTTTTCTTCTTCGGGTTTTTTCTTGCCAGATACATACGCACTGTCCGAAATCCCCCTTTTCTCTTCTTCATATCTTCTTTACAACCTCTTCTTCCCCTAGCATTGAATGTACATAGCGAGAAAATTGTACTGATTCGAAAGTGATGTCTTTTTCTCTTCCCTTCTCCTTATTCTTTTTTAGCGCGCAGACTCGCGATGGGAGATAGAGAATCCTTCTTTTCTCCTCTTTCCCTAGTTTTCTCCCCTTGGAGCAGGTTTCAAGGAAATGAGAGTTAATTAAAATCGTTGAGCTTCCTTCTTTTTTTTCTAGAAACCCTCTTTTCTTTTTTTTTTTTCTTTTCCCTCTTTACTCCTTCCGTAGGAAAGAGAAAGAAAAAAGCAAATGTAGATTGCGCCTCCTTCCTCCCTTCCTCCCCTTTACTCAACTTTTCTTTTCTTCCTCCTTCCTTCCCCTTTTCTTCCTTCTGTAGTCAGGAGAAATATAAAGGGCGGTTTCGTTCGCTTCCCTCCTTTCCCTTCGGTACCCTTCTCTTCTTTTCAGAAAAAGGCGGGCATGGATCGGAGCATCCCTCCTCCCCCCTTTCTTTCCTTGCACTCTTTCCTTTCCCCTTTTCCCCCCCGCGCGTGCGCGGCGACAAGAGATTAGAGCCCATCGCGATTTTCTCTCTTCTTTCTCCCCTCCCCTCCCTTCCTCCCCCCCCCCTTACCCTCTTTCTGGACCCCCCTTCTCCTTTTTTCTCTTCCCTCTCTCTCCTATCTTTTGATTTCGGACGTTGCGGAGGTAATGGGCACGCCCCCCTCCTCTCCCCCCCCCTGTCAAGCTCCCTTTTTTTCCCCTTTTTCATGGCCATGCCCGCGCAATGTGATGGCACCAATTCGAAATCTCCCCCCCCCCCTTTTTCCTTCTATAATTTTTTTTTTCCCCCTTTCTCAAGACAGTATCGACGCTTCTCTTTCCTCCCCCCCCCTCGCATCTCCCCCTTCTTTTTTTTTATCCTCTTAAGAATTGCTGAGGAGAGATTCTTAACTCCAGGCTTCTCCCCCCCCCCCCCCCTTCAGGTCAAGAAAGTCCTCGCTACTCGTTGGAACTCCGACTCCTTTTTGGCTCTTTTTTGTAGCAGGGGTTAAAAAAAGATATGCTTCTTCCTCCTCCTTCCCCAATTTGCCTCATCCCCCCCCTTTTCTTCCCCCCGGTTCGAATAGTAGAGTAAGAACAGACTCATCTCCTCTTTCTTTACGAACTTGTACTCTCTTTTCTCCTTATGGTTGCGAGATTCACGAAGGAAAGCGCGTGCCTCCTTTTTTCCCCTTTTTTTCCCTGCGCTTCTGGCGTCACTCAACTTTTTGTTTTTCCATCTCTTTTTTTTCTCCCCCAGTCCCCCTCTCTTCCCCCTCCTTTTTTCGTGTTCCTTTTAGCATGGAAGATGCTGATCAATTCCGCAGGCTTTCTTTCCTTTTCCAGCCTCTTTTTTCCCCTCCTCCCTCACCCCTTCCCTTCCCCGATTGTGCTGGTAGCGCGACCGCTCCCCCTGGCTTTTTCTCTCCCTTTTCCTTTTCCCCCCTGGTTTGAGATACATGCCAACGCGATCGACGACCTTTCCTTTTTCCCTTCCCTCTTTATAGTTCTCTTTCTTCCCTTCATTACTTTTCGGAATAAGTAAGGGGGATGATGATGGTGATCCTGGTGCCTCTTTCTCCTCCTTCCCACCCCCTTCCATGGTGGGTTCCCTTATTTTTTTTTTCCCTTCCCCCCTTCCCCTCCTTGGTGGAAAATCAGAGAATGATTTGTGGAGGAATCGTCTTTCCCTTTTCCTCTTCGGGGGTGGTTTTTTTCTTCTCTTCTCCTAAGAAGAGCAAGGAGAAGCGGTATCTTTCCTCCCCCCCCTCCTTAGGAACCCTTCTCCTTTTTTTTCTCCCCCTTCTTTCCTCAAGAGGGAGGAGAGCGCCGGGTGCTTTCCTCCTCTCAGACATAGTCCCCTTCTTCTTTCCTTCCCTTCGGCCATAGTAAATTCTCAACGAATACCTTACCCCCTCTTCCCTTCCTTTTCTCCTCTTTTCTATGTCATATGGCGTTTTGGGAGAGAAGAAGATGGCCCCCCCTTTCCCCTTCTCTTCCGACTTCTCTTTCCTTCCTCCTGCTCAATACACAAATGGATCCGCGTTTAAGACCGTTCGACATTTCTCATCCTTATCTTCCCCCCCCCTTCTCTTCCATAAGGACACTTCTTCTTCCCCCCCTTCTCTTCTACACTTTCAATTCTTGAAGAGAGAATAGAGGAACTGACGCTCCATTTTTTTTTCCCCCCTCCTTCTTTAGCCGATTACCCCCCCCCCTTCTTCTCCCCCTCTCCCTCTCTCCAATAGGAAAAGTAAGAGGAAAGGCAAGAATAATGCGGTCCTTGTCTTTTCTCTCTCTGAGGATCGCATTTCCTTTTCTTCTCTTTCATTCTCACCGAACTAATCACAATGAGGGAAGAGGGAACAGGCTAGCTTTTTCCTCTCACCTTCAATTGGCCCTCCCCCCTCTTCCCCCCCAAAAAATAATGAAGGTGTAATTAATATGATATGCCGAACGTTTTTTTCTTATCTCCTTCCCTCCCCCCCTCTCTGCTGTTCGCTTCTCTACTCACATTTCTTTTCCTCAGTTCTTAAAAGAATATCATTTTTCATTTTTAACCTTGGCTATTTTTTTCCCCTTCCCCCTCCTCTCACTCTTTTAATTTAGGAGAGAAAGGATACTAAGCATCTACTCTCTCTCCTTTTAAAATTTTTTCTCTTCTACCATCTCCCCCCCCCCCCTCTCATTTAGGCCGAGGTCTATAGGAATAGAAGGAATAGACCTTCCTCCCTTCCCTTCCTCTATATTTTTCTCCCCCTCTTTCTTCTTTTTTTCCTTCCGGCCTATGAAGATAGACCTCGGCTACTCTCCTTCCCCCCCTCTTATTTTTTCTTCTTCCTCCCACCTTAGTACAAGGAGAGAAGGCGCACGGATTCGATTTTCTTAGTACTTTTTCTCTCCCTTTTCCTTCCCCCTCTTTCATAGGGAAAATTAACCGCGTTCTTTCCCACCCCCCCCCCGGTAACCTACCCTCCTTTTTTTTAAGACTGATCATCCGCGATCCTCTTTTTTCATTTCTCTCACTCGACCTCCCTTCTCTCGCTTCTCTTCATAATATGAATGAAACAAGGAAGTAGGATTTATGCTGAAGGTTTACCCTTTCCCCTCTCCGATCCCTTGCTTCGTTCGGTTGTGAGAGCACGACCTTCTTTTTTAGAGATTTTTTCTCAACGGCAGTAATGAGAGTCCCCCCCTCCTCACGTACCAAGAACGAATGATGATTGCCTATCTTCTCCCTCTTCCTTTGTCCTCTTCCCCCCTTCCTTTCTCCCCCCAGTGTTTCGCGCGGAAAAGCAAAGCTCTTTTTTCCTTTCTCTTTCCCTCCCCCTCTTCGCGATTCACCTATTGTACTTCCTCCCCCCTCAACACTATTGGAGACGCAGAAGTTTAATGAAATGGCCGCCTGTGTGATCCCGTTTCCCCCCCTTTTCTCTTCTAATTGGTGATTTGAGGAGTCTTTCAGTTTCAGCCCTTCCATTTTCCCTCCCTCTCGCTGTCCTCTATTTCCCTTTTTCGGGGCACAGAGGGAGGAGAGAAAAAAAAGCCCCATGCTGCCTAGCACGATCTTGTCCTCTTTTTTTTTATCTGATCTTTCCTTCTTGGTCCTGTCTCTTTTATCTTTTTTTTTCCTTTCTCATTTTCTCAGAGAGGACACGTATAGGTGAAGATGTATGAGAAAAGAACAGTAAGCACCCCTTCCCCTCCTCTCCCAGATTTATCCCTCCTTCCTTTTTCCTCCTTCTTCGATCGATGCAAGGTAATGATCGGAAAGCTGTTCCCCTTCCCCTCTTCTCGCTCTCTTCCCTTTTTTTCTCTTTTTCAGCTTCTCCTCGTCAAAGGAAGACGATTACTATCAGTCGATGATTTCCCACCTCATTCTTCCTTCCCTCCGCAGTCTTCCCCACCCCTTTCTGTTTCCCCTTTTTTGGCCGCAGGAAAGAGGACAGGATCCCCCCCCCTCCGCACCTGTGATCCTCCCCTCCCTCCTCCTCCCCCTTTCCTTCCCTAGTTCTGAAATGATGTTATCTGCTTTTTTTCTTTTCCATGGATATTCCCCCCTGGCAAGTCCCCCCGGTACTTTAAGAGGGTAGACCAATCCGCGCGCGGTCGCTCTCCCAGAAAATCTTGCCGATCCTTTTTTTCTTTTCTTCCGTCTATCGGTGAACGATATGTGCTGGAAAGGTAACTCCAGACCGCGGAGTAACTGGCTTCAGATATGGGCCTTCCCCTTTTTCTGCTGGTTCAAAATGGAGGATTAGAGATGGTGACATTTTGATCTCCCCCCCTTCTAAGCTTTAATTCCCATCCTTTTTCTCTTCCCCCCCTCCCTCTTCGAGAGGCAAAGAGATTGCAGTTGAAATCGTCAAAACCATATTCGACCGCATTTCACCCTTCTTTTTCCCCCTTTTTTCCCCTTTTTTCCTCCTCCCTGACTGAGATTCGCGATATGAGGCAGATACTATTTTCTCCTTCCCCCCTTTTTGATGAGGGAAAAATTTGTAGGAGAGAGGGGAAGTAATAATCCCTTTGTGACACCCCTGGCTCCATACCTCCCTCTTCAGTGTCCCAAAGAGTAGGAGAGGACGGTCTTTGCCTTCTATTTTTTTTTATGGATTTGCGAACTTCCCTCCTCCCTTCTTTTACCCTTTTTTTACAAAGAATTTTCGAGAGATTGATTAAGGATTCCCCTCTCAGAGTACGTTTACTGTTTTCTCTCTCCTTCCCCCTCCTCGAAAACTTATAGGTCGCTCAGCGAGCTTTAAATGTCCCTCCCCTTTTCTTTACCTTCCTTCCTTTTTTCCTCTCCTCTCCCTGAGATGTATGGAAAGGTGTGTATGACTCGGGTTTGTCTTCATTAAACCCGCAACGTCCGCCCCCCCCTTTTCGAGGGACGTGAGGAAGATTAAGATAGGAACATCGCGGAGACCACAGATAGACGAGCGTTCCTTCCCCTAGCGATCTTTATGATTCTCCCTTCTTTTTTCCTCCTCGCGAGGAGTAAGAAATAGAGAGAGAATTAGCTCTTTTTCTTCACTATCGGGTTTGAGATTGATCTTCATTTTCTGTAGTAAATAGTTTTCATCAGGTTCCCATTACCCTCTTTCCCCCTTTTACTTCTCTATCCATAGCCAAGATTGGGAGGTAAAGAAGAGTCAAGTTCCTCCTTCTTTTCCCCCCTTTTCCATTTCCCGGATACAGAGAAAGAAACAGCCATGTAGATGCTGCCGCCCCTCTTCCAGAACAGGTACTATCTCCTCCCTTCGTCCTTTTTTAACTGGCTTCTGAGGCTTCTCCCCTTCTACAGGGAGGTCGTTCGCGTTCCCTCCTTTTTTTTTTTTCCCTCCTCCCCCCTTTCACCCTCGGGGAAAGAAAAGAGGATATGGATCGGCGAATACCAATACGTCCACCCCTCTTTTTAAGGAATCGATTTACTGGAACTGCTCCTACTCCCCCCACCCTCCCCTTCAAGAGAAAGGATAGTTGAAGAGGAGAAAATAGTATTATCCTCCACTCGAGTATCCGCGAGGACTCCCTTCTCCATCCTATAAAGTGAGAAGAAGGAAAAGTTATCAGCTATGACCTGGAAGGAATTTTCTAGCGTTTTTCCTCTCTTTTTAAGAGAAAAGTAAAGTAACTCGAGAGACGTCTCCGAGATATGATTTCTTCCTTTTTTTTTCCCTCCATACAGCAAGAACAAGAAAAAAAAGTTTAAAGATATAGTGAATAGGAAGAAAGGAGAATTTATTAATTGGTTGGGCCAACTCCTATAAAGAGGAAAGTGATGTCAAAATTTATATTAAGAGAAATAGGAAGAGAGGGTGGAGAGGGTTTTTTTTTTTTTTTTTTTTTTTTTTCCCCCTTTGTGAGGGAGGAAAGCGGAGTTGGGCTCTGGGAGGTTCTTATTCCTCCCACTTCCTTTTTTGTCGAGGGGAGGAGGGGAGGAGGGGTGGCGGGATGGGGGGTTTCTCCTTCCTCTTTTTTGGGGGAGGAAGAGGGGGGGCTTTTGCTTCTCCCGTTCTTTCCCGAGGGGAGGGTAAGAGAGCCCGAACAGTAGCCCCTTATGCGCTTGTCTCCGAATCACTCTCTTCCTCTTTTATCACAAAGGGTAGCGGCGGAATACTTTCTTCCTTCGAGGCTTTCCCCCCCCCCTCCCTTCCCCACATCGCACAAGGTGGTCCCAACCCCGTCCTCTCCCTCCCTCTTTCCCTTGGACCAAGGGGTTTCTGGAGAAGGGGTTAAAAAACGATATCTTCTTTCCAGGAAAAGTCTCCTACAATTTGTCCCTCCCCCTTTCCCCCCTCGTTAGGTTCGAAAGAGTATAGTAATAAGATCGCGATTCTCCTTTCACGGCTGCTTCCTCCCCCCCCTTCCTTCCCCCTCCTCCATACGGGGTGATGAGGTCGCCAATTATGGTTTCGCGATTTCCCCTACCTTCCCCTCGTGACGATCTAGCTGGCGGTTTTCCTTCGCTGGAGAGGCCAATATTCTCCCCTTCTAAAAAGGTAAAAATAGAAGAATAACTCAGGGGGAAACCGCCTCCCCCCCCTTTCCTCTTTTATCAATTTAAGAGGTATGGAGGGAACGTTCCATCACATATGTACAGTCTCATTAATCATTCTCTTCCTGCTTCGAGACTGCTCGGCAAGCAGTGTGCTGGTAGGCGCGACCGCGCGCTTCTTTGGGCGACCGCTCCCTCTCCCTTCTTTTCCTTTTTTCTCTCCCCTTCCCAAACGCGATAGAAGACATCATCAGAACTTACGTAGGTTCAGTAGTGCTGAAAACTTCCTTCCCCCCTTCTGAAATCCTCCTGGGGTGATTTTGGAATTGGGGTGATCCTTGCCCTCGTTCCTCCCCTTCCTAAAGGAAATGGCGGTGGTTACCCGAGGTTTCCTTACCTCTTCTTTTTCCCCTTCGACTGATAGGAATTAGATATCCGTTGACGAGTCCTCTTCACATACGTGTTTTCATGGCTGGATTCCGATATTCTCAGAGAGCAAGGAGACTCCTTTCTCTCTCCCCCTTCTTTTCCTTTTTTTTACAATCTAGGGCTCAAGCTGGGAGGAGAGCGCCGGGTGCTTACTGTTCTTTTCCTCCCCTACTCGTCAACTATCCCGGGGCCTCTCGTCTCTTCCCTCTCCTTTTTCTCTTTCTCCCACGAATTACATGACCAAGATGGACCGATCAGATCCTCTCGATCCTTTCTCCTCTTTTTTTTTTTTTTCCCTATGGCATCATGGGGTGTGAAGGGAGAGAAGAAAGATGTGCCCAAATCAAGCGCAGGCCGCCTCCTCTCTTTTTCTTCCTGAAGACGCAAATACCAATGATCCCCCCTGCGTTTTAGACCGGTCCTCCCCCCCTCTCCCCTCCCCCCTTCGAGGCCATTGAAGGAAAACTTCGGCCGGCGGCCAATAGTTTCGACTACTCGTTTCCTCCTTCTTTCCCTCCTCGAGGAACTGAAGCGCAAGTTCAATCGCACTTTTTGGTGAGAATAAACACTTTCCTCCTCCTTTTTTCCCCTCTTCACGCGCGACATCGGCCAAGTCCGACGTCAACGCAAGCCCCCTGCTTCTTCCCCCTCTGGGCACGCGAATGACGGCCTTTGACTTCCCCCCTCCCTCTTTTCTCTGCCGCGTGCATCCAACCAGAATCATACATGAGGGAAGGCGAACCCAGGCTCGCGCATGAGTTGAGTAACCTTCAGCATGATTTCCATATGTATGCCGAACGTTTTTGCGGAGCTGAAGGAACTACCTCTCGAGATGCTGTTCGAGTTCGCTCCCTCCCTCCCCTTTTTCCCCCTCTTCAAGATCTTAAAGTTAATCTCTTCGGTGAAACTGGATTTATTTTCAATCCACGAGGTTCATTTGCCCGATTCCTTCCTCCCCCTCCTCTCTTCTTCCGGATACGCACGGCATCGAATCCGTGCGCCTTTCGCCGGATCCGTTCTCCGAACTAGTTTTCCCCCCTTTTTTTGGCGCGGAAAGTAGCCGAGTATATAGGAATATGGCGGCATAGTACAAGGACTCCATTCATCTCTTTCTTTTTTCCTTCCCCTCCCCCTTTCCCCCTTTCTTTTCCCGGCTATTGAAGGCCATATGCCGATGGCCCTCGGCTACTTTGCGGCCCGCGTATTTTTTTCTTCCTTCCCTCCTCCCTGCGCGCAGGCGCACGGAATTCGATGACGGAGGTATCGGTCGCGCCTAATTCCAACTCTTACTCTCTTTCCTTCCCTCTGTCCCTTTTTTCCCCCTCAACTCCAAGGTTACCGAATAGCATGAACGGGAGATCCTTGATAAGACTGATCATCCGCGGATCCCCCCTTTCTTTCTCGAGGTAGTGACTTCAGCTCCGCAAAAAGTCGGCATACATCTTTAGAACACGCAAGTAGGGATTTTTTTCATGCTTCATTTCCCCCCTCCCCCTTCCCTTCATGGAGGAGTTAGGTGTTGAGATGAGAGGCACGAAGCAAGCGACTGTTAGAGCCGCGGATTTCCCCTTTTTCCCCCCGCCCTATCTCAACGAACCCCCGAACCGAATTGGATGCTCGCCTTTGACGCGGACTTGGCAGATTCGCGCGTGATATAGTTTCCTCCTCCTTCTCTCAAACAGCAAATGCGATTTGAACTTTCTCCTCCCTATTACTGTGTCGCAGATAACAGAGTAGTCGAAACAGATGTGCCGCCGAAGTTTCCTCCCTTTTTCTCTTTGTAAAGATTCCGATTGTCGACGGTCTCTTAAACTCTCCCTCCTTCATCCAGCATAGCGAGCGAGCATAGATGGGCATGCTCTGATTGAGGAACATTTCTTTTCTCCTTTCCTTTTTCTTTCCCCCTACTTTTTTTTTCGACAACGAATTAGCATATAGAGGATCTGATCTTCCTCTTTCTTTTCCTCCTAGTTAATATGCGACGGGGGGTCCGTGCTATGCTCTCAGATCCTTGCGCTGTCTGCGGGCAAAAGAACAGTAAGCAACCGGCCCTCGCCGCACAGCTTTCTTCCCCCTTCTTTTCCCTTTCCCGGTAATGCTCGAAAGCGTTGGCCGCCAGGAACTCTTCTCCTTGGCTCTCTTCGAATCTCCTTCCTCTTCCCCCCTTTTTTTTTCCTTTTCTTTCCCCCGGGAGAAGAAGACGATTCCATCATCTATGATTTTCCCCACAGCATATTTTTTCTTTCCTTCCCCCACGCATTGGGGAGGTGGGGACAGGCAGGAAACGAGGCAAGGACCCCTTCTTCTTCCGACAGTCTTTCGATCCGGTTTGTCAGCACTCGACCTTCCCCCCCCTTCTTTCGAGTTGGAATTGTATTCTCCCCCCTGGGAATCACCTCCCTCCTTTCCCTCCCCCCCCCCTCGCGCGGTCGGCCTACCAGCACCCCTTGCGAGCAGGTCCGAACATCCTTTTTTCTTTTTCCCCTCTCTGTGCTGGAAAAAGTTTCAATCTCCAGACCGCGGAAATTGTCAGCCTCTGGCCCGTTCCTTTTTTCTTCCCCCCTTCTGGCGGATTCTCGATGGTGAACTTTTGATTTCCAAGGCGCCCGAAGTAGTTAAGCAGAAGTTGCCTCCCTCCCCTCTCCCCTTCCCCCCCCCTTCACGCGATTGCCGTAGTGAAATCGACGCAAACCATAATTGCGCCGCATCACCCCGTCTTCTTTTCCCCTTCTCCCCCGGTGGCGTAAGCAGCCTGACTGAGAATCGCGATCGGAGGACTCTAACGAGGTCAACCGCCACTCTTCTCCCTTCCTTTCCCCCCCTTTTCTTCGAGCGGGGGACGGAAGAAGCAATCGGTGGTGACCTGCTCCAGAAACCCCTGGTCCGGGCCCGCTGCGGCTCTTTTTCCTTTCTTATTCGAGGACGGTCTTGCACTTGAGGATTTGATGGCTTGGCGAGAAATCTGATTTCCTCTTTCTCCCCCCCCTTTGTGATCCAAGAATTTAGAGACGCTTGCTCGGAGGCACGAGAGCGTCGAGACTTCTTTCCCCCCCTTTCCTTTCCCTCTCTCCACCTTAGTAGTTAGCTAAGCGCGACTTTAGAATTGGGATCACCATTGACGCGGGAATGTCCTCCCCTCCCCTTCTCTCCGTTCGTGATCAAATGCGATATGAACGTGTTGGTCTTCCAGGTTTTTTCTCTCCCCCCTTTCCCCCCTTTTCCCCGAAATCCACAAGCTTCGTAGCGATCAGGACGTGATGCCGATTCAGCTCGACCATCGCGGCGCCCCCCCCCTCCTCTTTCCTCTTTTTTTCTACCGTTCTTTCTTAGCGGGAATACGCGATCGGCCTTTCCTCTTTTCTTCTTTTTTTCCTCCCTCCCTCGTCAACTAGCGGCGTGCCTTGATCGCTAGTGGATGGACCTCGGAGAAGGTTCCAGGAATCGAGTTCCACACCTTTTTCTTCTTTTCCCCTTTTTTCTTTCCCTCCTATTTCCAGGGGACGAAGTGAAGCATCAAATAGGGACCTCCCCCGTCTCCTCTTTCCCTCCTCCTCCTCCTTCCATAACAGTAATTCAT
>Ga0179593_1607714_pt1 | contig 17659 bp, 17 predicted proteins | sample CZODoug2_1_08_16_FD_185931 | JGI IMG/M metagenome (GOLD analysis project Ga0179593, IMG submission 185931) | Vadose zone soil fungal communities from Angelo Coast Range Reserve, California, USA - CZODoug2_1_08_16fungal (PacBio error correction) | ecosystem: Environmental > Terrestrial > Soil >... | reverse complement strand
GTAGCCCACTCACTCTAACCTTGACCTTGCTCCCCCTTTTCCTCCGGATGGCTTCATCCCCCCCCCCCAAAGAGTCTTACCTGCTTGGTCAAAACCTTCCCGCAGCCGCCCGCTTCATGGCCTGACAACCGTATATCCCCTCCCACCCACTTTGCCTGTTCAGACAGACTCTCGATCCCTTATGCGCTCAAGACGTTAGTGCCCTTGAAGATCACCGTCCTAGAACGAGGTCTTCCTTTCGCTCGGGGTGTTCCATTTCATTCCCGACTCGGTGATCCTCACTCGTAGCGGCCACACTCCGATGCGCCCGAGATGGTAATGTCAAAACAAGATTGTTTTTCCCCCCTTCTTCCTTTTAGTGAGTTCGATGCCTCTTCCCTATTATGTCGAATTTCGGAGTTTCTTCTCACCCCCTTCCCTGCGCTCCACAGAAGCGATCACTCTTTTCTTTTCTCATATAGTTCTCTTCAGTCTACTGACTTCCGGCTCAGTTCAACACCGCTGGAGATCCGGTAATTTCTTTCCATGCCCGGCCTATTTAGTATCCGCCCCTTCGATTCCGTTGAACGCTGAAAAGTTGCCTCACCGCCCCCCCCTTCTTGTGTACCGGTAGCGACTGCGCACCGATAGTAGTTCATCCAAAACGATACTAGTGACCTAACCTCACTTTTGGTTTCACGTTCTTTTATGACCACTGCTGTTTGCAAGTCGACCCTCCCCTTCCTAAGGAATAAATGTCAAACCGTTTCCGGGACCATCCTCCTTTCTGCGCACCTTCCATTTCTTTCTCTGATCCCATACCCTCACTTCAGTGTAGAATGTTTCGAACAATTGTCCACTGGCCTGTTTGCCCCCAGCTCCCGCTCTTGTCACGTTGTCATCAAAAGACCCCCTTCGTATCGTTCTATCCTCCCCTGCCCCCCCTTTCCCTCGACGACCTCTCTTTCAGTCACAAGATGTTCTTTCTCTTTCTCCCGGACGTGAGCTCCGTTCCTAAGAACCCGGTTCTCTGCCTTTACACAACGACAGGAAACCACTTCTCGTCCCTCTTTCCTGTCACCGTCTTTTGGTCTCTTTTTCCGTGACTAATCTCTGATCATTTGTCTCCTCGCTTCTCGCGCGCCGTCGTGTGTTCGGCTTCCGCATGCGAAAGCCAAGTACTGGAGTTTTTGATGCTACAGCTTCTTTTCTTCGTTATTCCGGAACCTCCCAAGGTGGTGATTTTCCTGTGGGACTCCCTCTGACAATACCCTTTGTATATTCCGAACGCGGTTTCTTTCCGTATTGAGCCGCGTTTCTCCAATCTTCTGCCCCAAGTTTCCTTTCTTTTTGTCGGACCTCCGCCGGGGTTAAACGCTCGCGACGCTCTCATGTCATCACAATATTTCTAAGGTGATCTTCCTTTTTCCCTTCCCCTCCTTCAAATATCTTCCTGTCTGTTTCCCTTCGAAACATTGTCGGTTACGATGGGATCCGTAGAAAGCTTGCGCAGCCATTATACTTCTCTCTTTCACTCATCCCTGTTGAGAGAGATAGCCTTTGGAGCGCGCAGGTTTCTTTTTCCCAGCTGGCAAGTTTTCTTTTTGAAAAATGCTCTTCCCGTGGTCTGCTTTGATCCATTTTTGCTTTTACGGGATTGTAACTTGTAACGCTTTCCCCTTTAGTATTCCCATCCGGACCTCATCCCATATCGACGGTAGCGATTTTCCCTTAACAAGTCTTGAGATGTCGACCAAAACCTGAATCACATCTCCCTGCATTGTCGGTCACGTAAACGCGAGCCCCTCGAGGGTCGTTGGTATACATCTTTTTTTCCGAGTTCCTCCGTCTTCTCCCCCGTTTGTCATCTTTACTTTCCCCCGTTTTAGTCCTTTTTTCACAAGTTTGTTTTTGGTTGGACTTTCGGACCTCACGAAGTCAGCCCGCCCGTTCTTATACTTTTTGTCCTCTGGCGCCGACTCCAATGGCGACGGTGCGCGCTGAAAACAGTCGGCGCAACCTACGATCTGCAACCGTTTGTCCTTTTTGCTCTTCGCAAGAAAGTCACCCCTCTTCCGTTGTCCATTTTTGAACGGGTATACGAGTAGTGGTGCCCTTGTCGTTTTTCTTTTGAACTAAGAGAAACCGTTTTTTCTGAGGCCCTTCCCTTTTTACCTTCCTTTCGATGGATTCTTGCAATTCGTTACTCCTTCTCCTTCTGCATTTCCCGAGCCATGATCCGGCCGTCGAGGATCCGTACGAGTTTAGGCAGTTGATGATCAGGCCGACCCCTCTCCCTGGCCCAGCTCCCCCCACGGTTTCCCTCTTCGTGAAGCCACCCCTCAGCCGAAGGGGGATGTGAAGCGTAAGTCTTCCATTATCGAGAGACTCATTTGCCCGTCTATGCGCGTCTCACCGAATGATTTTGAGTCTTCCTTTTCGTGCGACTTTTTTTTGCGTTCATTGGAATCACCTCGTGGATGGAAAGCCTTTAACCGTGCTGGTTGACGGTCATATCGGTTGTCGATGCTGCCCTTCGTGCGCGAGTACCATTATCTTCGTTTCAAGGTTCCTCTTCTTAATCCTCCCAGGACTATTTTTTCTCTGATCCCCATGCCTTGATGACGGATCTTCTCCAGATGGACTCCCCATTCTTTTTTCTTAGGCAGAGTTTCTAAAGCCCCCTTTGCTCGCATCGTGCAGTGGGTGCCCTTCCATGCTGGCCCTTTTCCTCTTACCTTCCCTCACTGCACTCTTTATTAGTGCTTCTCGCACCCTGCAATCGAATCCACCCCCCCCCGCCCATTTTTGTTGCCTCTCTTTCGCGACCTTAGGTTCGCTCGAGGTTTTCTGGCCGCCCCTTGAACATTCGAGTCAGTCCCGGAATTCCTTGTCACACCCCGAGCGCTTTTTCCTCCTTCGGTTTCTAACGGTCTTTCCCCTCTCTAGTCTTTCTCTCACTGACTACATCCTTCATCACTTTTTTCTGATGGAAGTCTTTCCGGTGCAGCCTTATGCTTCTGATGCGGAATTTCCCTTTGCGTCTTTTTTTTTTTTTTCCCATCTTCCCGCAATTTTTCACCTTCTCTGTCTGATTGTGTTGTTGCGTATCTTTCTCGCGAACGGGGGTGATTTTTTTTTGGTGTCCTCTTCTGACTCACCTGCGGGGATCGATCCTATGATTGTCCCCTCATTTTTTGACTATTTCTTCTTTGGTGCAAATCCGCAAGACTCGCCTCGTCCCCATGGCCGCAAGCTATATCACACATCTTCGAACTAGAGGCAAAGAACCCAAGACTGGGTGGTCATTTCTTTAGCTCCGCTTCCCTGATGACGCACCTTTCCTTCCTTAGTCCGGTCTCATTGAACAGTTTTCTTTCCAATCTTTCCCCCAGTGCCCGATTTCGTTTGCCACTCGTAAGCTCCTGCGTACCCCTCCTCGGTTCCAGTACCACAGTTCCCTGCCTTTTTCAGCTTTTTCCCCCCTTCATTATAACTAACTTTTCCATTGTAAGCGCTTATTTTTCCCCCCTCTCTATTGCCGGGTCGTGGCCATCTTCGCGAGGTCACCTTTTGAATCGACTCTCGCGTTTGTTCGGGAAACGGTTTTGATGTCGCCTAGCTTAACCCTTTCCTTTGTCGATCTTTTTCGCCTTTCAGGCCCTTGTTGTACCCCCCATGTGAACTGCGTCTCACTTCATCAGGTTCTTGTTTTCCGCTTCAACTGTTTGTTTTTTTTTGTGTCTTTCGGTAACCCATCTCTCTCTTTCCTCCCCCCTTTTTGTTTTGTTTTACCCCTTCCCTCACCAATAATCACCTCTCCCCTTTTCTGCGGTTACAAGACTGCCTCTGCGCCGGTTCCCTTTCGATGGAGGCCTATCCTTAGACCCGCCGAAGAAGATCCTCCCCGTACACCTTCTTCTACTCGATGGGTCCACAGCCTTTTCTTTTCAGCCACGGTCCATGCCGTTCACACGTTTTGTGGAGTGCATTCCCAAGGTGCCGAAGATGGCTGGAAACACTCTCCTCCCCGGCAAGAGTAGCTCCCGATCGATTCATTCTTTCTTCGACATTTTTTCCCCCTTTTTAAACTACCCTCGCATTTCCCCTCTGGACTTCTCACCGGAAGGGCTTCATGGGAACTCGCGTTTTCGAGTTCAAGACTTTCCCCTATTTTGCAACACCCTGTTGTTCCAATGAGACGTGTTCCCCCGTTGTTATTAAACGTTTTTTAATTTGGAGCTGACAATATCACTGGCCTTAGGGAGGATAATTCCCTATCCCCCCTCCTTGAGTTCTCTTGGGCCTCTAGGTTCGACTTGATGGGAGTATTAGCCTTTCCTCTGTGCGTGATTCCTCTATTGCCCCCCTGTTTTTCTGAAGCACCTTTGTGATTTCCGTGATCTCGTGATGATCCTCCCGACTAATAGCCCCGGAGGCACCAAATCCCCCCCCCCCGTCGCGAGGTCTTCAGTTGACCGCGTAGCAATCACCTCCCTTCTCCCTCCTTTTCCCTGCTCATCATCCTGATTTCCTATAGTCGTCTTTTTTTTTTTTCCCCAAAAATTCCCCCCGCAGCGCCGCCTTCGGTATGCCTCATAGGCCACATACCCCCAGTGATGAATATGATTGGCATGTTTTTTGTTCGAAAGCGACTCTTCTGCTGTTTCAGACCTTCTTCTCGCCACGGCGGAACCTCTTCTTTTTGTCTATCTGGTGCAATGTCTTCGTCTGCCCACTGTTTCTTCTCCAACCCCAATCCATGTCGCACCTTCTTTTCCCCTGATTTGCGAGGATTTCTTTTTTTTCTAATTAGCTTCCTTGTGTTTTCGGCGATGCCATTACCCCCTCTTAGCTCCTCGAAGGCGGCTGGGGAGAGACTTTCCCCCCACAAGTGCCCGCTCCTGATTCCTCACCCACCCTCCATTGCGTGTTTTTTTTTTATCCTATTTTTTCTCCCAGGTTATTGACACTCGGAACTCTTTCCGGCGATGTTCTCCGATTGGAGATTTCTTTACGAGTCATGCCCGTTGGCGATGTCTTTCATTTTTTTCAGAAACTCCCTCTGCCTGCGCACCCTCCTTTTACGCCCAAGGGTCTGCAAGTCGGCGTTCCGCGCACAGAATTTTCATCGACAACGATTCCTTTCACGTCGACCCCCCCATCTTCCCTTCTCTTCCACTCTCCCCACGGCTGCTTGCGCCCGGCTCGCCTAGGAATTAAAATGAAACCGTTTCGGGGACAATCATTCGGTTTTTCTCTCCTTTAGGCCATGATGCCTTTCTGACGACTAGTCCACCCCTCCTCAGTATTCTTTGTAGAATGCCGACTGTTCCACCCTTCTGGGGGTAACCCCCACTACAGCATATTTTTCACTTTTCGTAGCCCTTTCCGCTTGCACTCCGATCACTCCTTTTCTTCACTGGAGTAGTCTTTCTTCTCCTTTAATGAGAGATGTTCGAATTTGCCGTCTTTCCAACTGGAGGTTCGTTGATGGTTCAGTACCAGACTTGTTTTATTGTCCTTCACCCCCAACCTTTCCGGTCCCCTCCCCCTTCTTTTCTCCTTCGTTAATCTCCGCGGGCCACCTTTTCTGACTAACTCAGACGCACGGTTTCATAGCTCATGGTGCAGCCCGCCGGTTTAGCGCTCCCCTTGGGAGGTTCTTTTTCTCCAGCCTTCCTAGTATTCATGCTTGGATGGTTTTTCTTTCTTTCGCATTTCCCGTAATCTCCAGGCTTGTTCCCCCTGGCTACGGGGCCATTTTCCTCTAGACCCTTCCCTCTCTTTTGCATCGATGCTCCCTGACCCCTTTGCTCTCGCGTTGGGAACTCCACGGCAGATATTTTCCTGCGAGTGGTCGGACTGCAGCCGTTTTACCCCGCTACTTCGTTTTTTCGATTTTTCCATTAATGGGCTATTCAGGATGCGGACTACCCCTATTTTCAGTTTTACAGGGACATCCCCTTTCCCCTCCGTAATCTGGTAACACTTTTTCTTATGTTTCCCCACCTGAAAACCCTAACTTCTTTTGCAGGTACGCTTCCATTTCGGGACTATGTTCAACTCCCATTTTTAGCTGCGCCCTCATCTCTTTATGTTCCTTCTTTATAGAATTCATGGCAGACGTTGCTTTTACTCCCAGAGGCCGCCCCAGCTTACCAGGAACATTTTTCGTGGCGTTCTCCACCACCTTTATGGAGCCTTTTTTTCTTTCCTGATGTACTGACGCTTTCTTGTAGAGTCCATCGGAAGATATCCCCCCTTCTGTTGAATGACTATCGTTTCGGGTATTTGACCTCCCCAACTCTGTCCACGTGACCCTCATTTCGACCCACTCGATCCCAATATCTGCAACTTGGTAGGGTCCTCCCCTCTCATGGTTCCCATCGGCTCCAATTTGGTCCCCTCTCCCCCCCACTCTTGAAGCAGATCCTGGCAACGTGCAAGGTCACAAGCATTTGTGACGGCTTCTTCGCCCTCCGCGCTCATAACCAATTCCTTGATTTTCGCTTTTCTTCCGACCCTCCAAATGTCGAGCGCGCGAAACAGCGCGGTCCACCCTCTGGCTCTTCTGCTCTCCTCAGGAGACAAGGCATGCCCGGGGACTTATGGTTTCTACGCGAGATGTGGTTGCTTGTCGTGTTTCCCACTTCAGAAGAAAACGGTTCTTCCCCTTCCCACTTTCCGTTCCGAGTCATTCTCTCCTCGCTGCCACTCCGAAACGTTCCCGCCCTGAGCGACGTCGAGTATGTCGCCTGTTTGCTTGTAGGAACGAAACGAGATACTTTGGTCGTGTGCGACTGATGGTGCACCTCTCCCCATTCACCACTAAGGATGAAGGTATGGGATGGGGAATTTCTTTTCTCACTTTTATCGAGTATCCCTGCCTTTCTGCGTAGTCACCATCGGTTTTTTTTTTTCTATTCTTTCTTCCTCTTTCGAAGGGATCCTCAGCACGTGGTAATTTTCTCGAAGGATTGTCCCCAAGCGTGTCCAGGGCCTTCGACGTTAACTATATCTTTTATTTTTTCTTCTTTTACTTGCCCCCTTTTGTCTTTTGTCGGCCCCTTTTTTTTTTCTTTCGGTGGAGAGTTCTCCCCGTCTGCCTTCGACCAGACTCGGGTGTTTCTGGACATCAGACCCTCTTCATGACGTAATTTCTTTTCGGCTCCTTCCGCGTTTATCGTCATCCCCCCCACAGATTCTTCTCCCCGTGACCTCACAGTGCTTCAAGGTGCTTGGGGGATGTTTTTACTCCCTTTTCTACTGGCCTGGTCCCAGAGTTTCCCCAGACGCCTTTGACGATATACAGAGGGAGATCGTGCATAGAGACTACATTGCCGCATCGATTCGTTTTCTTTGTTTTTTTTGACGCTGAAATTCCTTTCTCCGAATCGCGGTTTGTATTTCCGAGGGTGGCAGCCAGAGAATAGATTCTCCATTCCTTCCTTCCCCCCTCGTTTACGATTTCCTTCTTTCCTTATTTTATATGCAGTCTCTCTTCGCGTTTTTTTACTGACCGATGCCCCAATCATTCATCAATGGTTCTTTTTTGAGTGGCCTATGACGGTTTTTTTCGTTTGGTTTTATTTTTTTTTCCAATATCTGCTTAGCGCCTTTCCTTTAAAGCCCCTCTTCACTTGGTTACGTGCGTAGGTGCTTCGTGATGCCAGCGTCACTGACTGGCATAGAGTCAGTGAGGGTGATTCGTTTTTTTCCCCAGGTCTTCTTGGATCCTCTTCACGGTTACGTGCACACGGCAACTGTGATGCAGAACTGAGCGGACTCTTTTCGCCGATTTGGTTCCCCAGGACGAAAGACTCGGCTGACCCTGGTAATTTGCCCACCCTACACCCCCCCCCCACCCTTGGGTGGTAAGGAGATTCCCGATGCCCAAGTTCCCTTCTTTCCTTTTTTCTTTCCGAAAACCTTCGGCCAGCCCGTCTTCCTCAAATCAGTCCTTGCCAAGGAGAGATCACAGTGCAACGCTTTCGTCGTTCTTCCGCGAGTGATCCCCCTTTCCCTTCCCAAGTCTGTAATCCCTTCCTTGGCCCCATTGCCGTCGGCAATTATTTCGTTTGCCACTCAAGAACATCTGATCTCCCCTCTTGCCTTCTCCTTCCAGAGACTATTGTTTTCCACCGGCGAGTTTTTCACGCTAGAGTTTTCGCCGGCCGGGAGGATTGCTTGTCGTGTGTTGACCATGATTTCTTCTTTTCATTTTTTTATTCGTCCCCTCACTCCTCCCCTTTTCCCCGATACCTCCTGTCCTCTTCTCAGACTGCACTATTATCCTTATGGTGGATATTAAGTTTGCTTCTATATTTTATGTGCTACGGTAGCAATAGAGCTCTCCCCTCCCTCCTCTTTTTTTTTATTCTTGGCTCCTGACATAATCGGAGCCATGTCCTAGAGTGATTGCGCAGTTCTTCCTTGAGCGGCCATTCCCGACAATTTGCCATCGAGATCGCCGCAATCCCTTGATTTTGGCCCCCTTGAATCCCCTCAATTCCAGAGCCGTTCCTCCCCGCCCAAAAGTTCCCCTCTTTTTACAAGAGTGCGATAAAATTTTGCGCCTCTATGGCTGGAAAAACTCGCGTCTCAAGAGTAGGCTCTGGCCTCCCCATCGCTTCCTTTGTCTTTTACTTACTGACCTTGCACTTCCTCCCTTTCCAGTGTCTGCTGGAGTACAGATAAACCCCTCTGTTGAAACGGTCGCGGTACGCTTAGCCGAGTGGCAACGACGCCTTTGCAACTTGTTATTCCTTATTTCCCTGGGTGTCCTGCCTTTTTTTCTCAACTTTCCTTTTTTAATTTTTGAGCTTTTTGTCGCAAATATCACTGGCCCGCCTTTTCCCCCGCTGACACCATTATTCGTTCCTTTCTTTTTCTCCTGTTTTTGAATGGGCTATTTTTTCTTTCAAAACCTCTCCCCCTCTTCCTTTCTTATATGAATACACTTGGCTCCCCGGTGTGACTTCTCTTTTTGTGCAAATGCCGCCGACGTGTATTCCCTTGGCCCCACTCCCCCCCGTTATCTTCCTCTTCCATCTTTCCGCTTTTTTCCCTTTACTTTCTGATGTCCTCTTTTTTTATGTTCCTCCCCTCCCGCAGAATGGCTTGTCACCAATTCCGCAGACGCCCCCTTACATGGCCTGCAAGTCATATCCTCCCAAAACCATGTGCTTCACTTTTTCATTCGGTCCGTTCCGCGCCCAATCCTTTCCAAGAGAACCCTTCTCCCAGATTCCCTTCTTCTTGGTGTGCAAGGAATTATTTCTGAATCGAATTGTCGGGCTTCCAGCTCCCTGCGTCCCCCCTCCATTCCGTCCGATGTTCCCCCCCAAAACCATCACTCCTGTCTCCGTGAGCAGTAGGTTCTCTCAATTCGATTGGCATGGTTCTTCAGTATTCATCATTGGACCCCCTCCCATCATCGCTTCCGTGAAGTCTCTTCTTAATGGATTTACGTGCACCCCTCAGATCCCCTTGGGTGAACGTTCCCGTGAGCACTGCCTCTCAATTCTTTTTTCTCTGAGGTCCCACTTCCTGGATGTCTGGACCCCAATAGTGGATCGTAATCAGACGTAGAACTCTTACGCTCCGAGAACGAATGGCCTTCCCTTTTTTCCAACTCTTTCTTTTTCTCGCTCTCATCACCCCCCTATTGCACGTTCCCCCCCCCCTCAAGTCCCCGGTACTTCTCCCCCGGCAGGCGTTATGACGCAAGGCTGAGGGAGACCCGTCGCACTCGACGGACGCTTCTAGACCTCCACCTTCTTTTCGGCTTTGCCATCCTTCTTCTATCCTCTCTTTGGACTGGAAGTCCAAGTCTTAGTGGGTGCAGATCGAAAATTCTGTCCATGTCTTTTTTCAAAACACACTCAAGCTCTTTCCTTAGTCGCCACTACTCCTTTGGTCTTGACGTTGCGTCTTATTTTTTCCAGGTAAGGCTGACATTGACAGCTTTTTCCCCGGGAGGTAGATGGCCAGTTCTTTCTAGTCTCCCCTTTATATGAAGTTCACGCCTGAAAGTGCAACCATTTGTCCCCGATTTCCTCTTTTCCTTTTGAGAGTCCCATCGCGACACCCCTCCCCTACTCCTGACTTGAACGGTCCATCGCGGTACTTTGAGCCGAAGATTTTTTCGCTCCGTTCCCTTCCTGGAGGGCCATTCCCAGTTGTTGATTCTTCCCTTTTTCTGCCCGGAGAGTTTTCGTAACGCCCCAAGGATTGTGACCCCCATTGCTAGGTGCCAGTTCTCCCCGAGTGTATCTTTCTCTGTCCTGCTTTCTTTGTTATACTTTTTTTTCCGTTACGCGTTCCTTTTCCCCATTCAGCTTTGCGCGTGTCTGTCCCGCGGTGTTCTACATTCAAAATGTAAACCTGCCTCGCGCCGGTCGATCCTGTCCCAACATCGGGAGATGTACGTTTCCTCGATCAAGTTTTTTTATGTCAAACCCCCCCCCCCCTCTATAAAGCTTCTGACCACCCGTGTTAGTCATGTTCCACCCGAAGACCCAACTGCCGTTAGCTTAGTCGCTGGGACTTTTAGTCCACGTCGCTCCTCCCCCCCAAGTCCTTTTTTTCGTTGTTTCTTCTCTGTTCGCATTACCGTCTTTTTCTCGTCAGTCCCCCCCCGTCCCTCAGTTCAGGTTTTTTCTGTAGTTTTTTAAACAAGACGACCGAAATAACGTGGTTCGAGGATCCTGCATTTTTTGCTGTACCTGTAACCTTTTCCTTATCTAGTTAGTCCAAGATAGTCCGAGTTGCTCCATGATCTACCGGGCGTAGCATCGTAGAGATTTGGACTCCCCTTTTCCTATTTCCACCTTCCTTGGTGAGACCGAGTTTCTTTCATAAATCCCTCTCTCAGCGACAAGCGCGGTCTTGAGAGTAATCTGAAGTCAGATCGTTCACCCTGGCACCCCTCTTCTTGTTTTTCCCAAGCTGTTTGCGCACCCTTCCCCATGAAGCTCCCTTTTATCAATCGTTACTTGTATGCTCTTCCTGCCGACCCCTACCCCCCCCCCCTTCGGTTCTCCCAATTTCCACCATGATTCCCACTGCTGTTTAAGTCACCGCGGATTGCGTCGCGCTTCAGACACTCCCTTGACCACGATTGAATCTATTTCCTTTTTTCCTGATGAGGGGTTCCTTTCAATTCCCTGAATGAACGTCAGCGAACCTTCCGGTTTCCGCGTGCGACGAGCCATCAGCAATTCGTCCTGACCCCCCGAACGATCCGACTGAGCGCTTGATTCTCCGTTGCCGAAAGATAGAAGGGGTTTTCTTTGTGCGGATCCGGCAAGTTGTGTAGTGGTGTTTTGGCCACCCCGCCCTTCTTTTCGAAGCCTCTTGGATTTTCGTCGTCTCCGCGAGAAATTCCTTCTCCTTGCGCTAGCACCGATGATGGTACCCCAGCCACGTTTGCCTTTTTTCCTGGTACCGGCGATTCTTTTCCCGCCGCCCTTTAAGGTCTTCGTTTCCCCTAAACAGTGATCTCCTGTTCCTATTATCTTTCGTGGACGAAGAGTCTTGCTCGAGTCCGCCAGGACTTGACTCCATTGCTTTGGGCTTTGCCTTCTAGTAATGATTTCCTCACGCCCCTGACCCAAGACTTTTTCTGATTGGCATCTCGAACGGACCTGTCTCCAAGCTTGAATTCCCCCGAAGGAAATATCTTTTTCTCTCTTCTCCCCCCCTCTCACATATCACCGTTCCTAACAATTTCCTTTGGTTGCTGTGCATCAAGCGAGCTTGGCATTTGAAGCGTCCCCTTCAATCGCGTGATATTCTTTTTCGAGCGCGATACGTCCCCCCTTTGAAATCCCCTCCCCCCAACAAATTGTTTCTTCTGACATCTATCGCGAATAGTTTTTGGTTGTTGATCGCTCCTTTTTGGCTCCCGTCTTCGACGGTACACCCACGTTCTTCGAGTCTGAATAGTTTCCCTATTTATCCCGGGTTCCGGTCTTGAGCGTCAGAATTCCTTTTACATGTTTAGAACGGCTCCTCCTTTCCCCTTTTCTGCACATTGTTTTTTTTTCTTGCATGGTTGCCCCCCCCCAAGAATCCCTGCGCGAGTTTGATGAGCGCAGGGCATGCCCGACGCAGCCCCCGTCTTCATTGGTACGAGGGCGGAGGACTTCTGGCTCGTGATTTTTCTTCTTTGACGCTTTCTTTTATATTCTTTTTTTTCGAAGTCTCTTTCATAACCCGGGCGGGAGCTATGATCCCGGTTAAGGCACCCGGGCCAAGTTGTTCCCTGAAGGTCGGACTTTTTTCCTCTCTGCCTTCCTTTCTTCGTTTGCCCGAAAACCTCCACCTTCCAAGTACCTCCACTAGAGCCCTCTAAAAGTTTATAGGGATCCGCCCTGAGGTTCAGTGATATTTGCTATCTTAACCACGCCTCGTTTCCCCTTCTTTCTGAATTTCCCTTTCTTTCCCTATTGAGCTCCCCGGTGACACTCGTGTGCCTAATAGTACAGATTTTCGATGCGCCCACAGTTCTTGTTGTACTCCAGCTCCGTTTTTCGACTTTTTTTCTGTCCCTTGACTGTCTCCAATTTCCCTTTTTATGCAAGAGCCATATGAAGTGGTGGATCTCGGCTTTCCACCTTGGAATAGAACCTTCTCTTGTTGAAAGGATTCAACTTTTTTGCGGTTTTCTTGATTTTTCTTATCTTTTGGTTCCCCTTCATTCACTGTGCTGATCTAGTAGGGAAAGGAAATGGCCGCTCGTTTTAAACTGAGCTCACTCTCACTCTTATAAGGTTCTTTTTTGATTCCAACTTTTTTTCTTTCTCTGTGCCCTCAGCTTGTTGTGTCTCAGTCGAGGGCTACTCCCCCCCCACGTCCCAGGAACTCATCCGCGAACAGTTGACCGCGGAGCCACATCTTCCCCTTAGTGACTATTCAGCAGGTTCACATGTCGATTGCGCTCCCTCCCTTCCTCCCCCGCCGACTTTCATTGAGGGTTACTCCCTCGGCACTCAAGCAAAATTCAAATCTTCCAACCGCACGCGTCCGCCCGCCACTTTTTAACGCGGCTCTCGATTCAAAAAGTTTCCGCAGGATTGTCCCTCCCCTTCCCTAACACTGGAACCGACCTCTTTTCTTGTAAGAAAAGTCATTTTCTCATCCTCGCAATTTCAGCACTATCGTAACTTGGAGTTCACTTTTTTGAACCGGATCGCGTCCATCTTCTTTAGTGGACAAGATCGTTTCCTTTTCTATTTCCCCGGTTCCATGAAGCTTTTTTTTTACCGTTTTTCGTCAATAAGACATCTGATTCGCAAATATCCTTTTTCTTCGGCGTTTCCCGACCACCCAGGATTGTTTGATATGGGGCCCCCTACTTTCATTTTTTTGGCAGGGTTTTCGGAATTTTTCATCTTCTGAAATCTTTCCTCTTCCTTTTTAGAATCGCTTGTGTGCTTAACCTTTATTCTTTCACTATGATGCCCAGACTACCGCCGACTTTTCCAAGTAGACCGGTAGTCCCGCCACCGTTCCCTCTTCCAGGGCCGTATCCCCCTAATTTCCAATGCATTCTCTGGACCCTCTGCAGTTTTGCGTCAAGTTCATGACGCTTCACTTTGCACAAAAAGTTCCTTTCCGAATGGCTTGGTAAAAACCCCGTTCCCAGTCCTCTTTTTACAGCACCCTACCCCCGTTTTCCTATTGGTCATCCTTTCATTCGCATACCTCCTCTCTGCTCAGCTCACCGGACCAGAGTCCGTCGAGCACGCTTAGCTCCTACTCTTGCTCGTGTTCCTCCGTGTTTCCTCGTTTTCCCTCAGTTCCTCTGACCAATCCAGCCCCTCTTCTTCACGAGTCATCGTCACCCACAAATCTCTTTTTTTTTTGTGATGCCTCCCTGTGTGCGTTTCCTATATACCCCTCTATTTTTCATCGAGTCCCTCGTTGAGCTCTTTCACAGTGCAGATAGCTTGCTTGACCATTCACCCCCCTTCCCATTGTTCCTCCCGCGGTTTTTCTCTTTGAGTGATTAGACGATCGGAATCTCTTTCCGGCGGATTTTCTTTTCCTCTGCTCCTGTTCCCCAGGCTTCCATGGTTTATTAAAAATTTATTTTTCGCAGAACTTTAGTTAACTCCTCTACTGCGAAAATCGAATGGGAATCCACCAAGCACCAACTCTTCCTCGGGTCATCGCGCCCCTTTTCGTCCATAGAAACTATATCATTACACGTAGACACCATCACGTCTTTTGAAACTCTTGAATCCCCTGCATTCCCATTACCTTTGGCCGTTGGGACAGCCGCATTTCCCAAATTAACTTTCTCCTTTGCACCTATTCGGTGATGCTCACGGCCCTTTGATTTCGACTTTCTTAGTCTTCTTCCCCTTCCTTCCCTTCAGGGGTTTCAGTGGTGTTTGTTAATTCTGTCCTTTTTGGTTTGCCCAACACAATCCACGCGACACCCCCTGTTTTGCCTTTTTCTTTAGGTAATGATCTACCGACTTACGAGCCCTTGCGCTCATGGTCGGATTCTTCCGGAGCCGGTTCAGGAAGATTGCTAAAGCTTTCCGATAATTTTCCATTTTGTATCGGGGTTTCCAAGTAGTACCCCCTGTTTCTTTAAGTTCAAAAACATTCCCAAATTCCCCACACCCCCCTCGGTAGCCTTCCCGATCCCCTTTTCTGAAGTTATCTTTCCCTCTCGTGGGTACTACCTCATTAAGACGGTCTTTGGCCGTCGCTGTTTCGCGCCTCTCTACATTGTAGTGTCGGCCTTTCTGCACGCGCAGACAAGTCCTTTTTTTCTCTTATTCCCCTCAAAGGTTTTCTTCTGTGAGAGATCGTTTCTCCCGCCTAACCTCATTTTATTTTTTGCCAGTTTCGATCTTGACCCTTTTCTATTTCCGGACAAGCTTTTGTCTGTGTAACTTCTTGCAGCCGCAGCTGATATACCAATTGACCCTCGGTCCTTTCCCTCCCCAAAACCAAACAAAACAACAATGTGCCTATTTTTTCGTTGACATCGCAGCCGGTTCTTATTAAAATCGCTCCGATGACTCGCAGCCAGTTCTTCCCCCGTATATCTTAAGGATTTTTTCCCCTCCTTACCGGTACCCTTCAAAAATGCGAAAAGACTCCACCATTGTTTCATTCCACTGACCTTCCCTTTCCTTGTTCTTCCTCTGCCGGAGAAACTACCTTCTCCTGCGCCGCAATCTTCCTCCTCCTTTTTTCTCGATAGAATTTTCTCGAAGACCTTCCCCCATTTTCAGCTTAAAATTCTTTTCTTTTCGGTGTAACAGTACGCGTTTTCTTCTTCTTTATAGAATTTTTTTTTGAAAGGATGTCCCCCCCGCCTTTCTCTCGTCGGGAATCTTATGAATGTCATTCTCTCCCTTTGCGCGAGGCCCTCGGGTAGTATTTTTTCCCACCTGTTCCTCTGCCACGTCTCGCACATATCTGACTTTCCTTCAAGCTGAGCCCTATATTCCGATTGGTTCCGTCTCTTGTGAACCCTTTGGTCGTTTTTTTTCCCTGGTGCTTTAATCTTGTCCACAATTAGAAGGGTCACCTCCCTTGGAGCTTTTACCTCCGTCTTTTTTCTCTTCCTCCCATCCTTTTTCTCACCATCTCTTATGAGATGCTGGCCGCCCCGACCTCCAATTTCCCCCCTGTGCCGTTGGAAACAAGAGCCGTCGCACAAGTGCTATGGAAAACTTGATATTATTCCCATCTACTTTTTTCAGCTCTTGATCAGGTGTACTGAACGATATCGAGAGGTTTTTATTGTCGTTGTGGTGAATTTGAAAAAACCTTGGTTTATATCTTTTCCTTCCTTCAGACTCCCCGGTTTTCGATAGAAGTCAAATTTTTCCTCCCTTTTTTTCCCCCGACTCGCACATGAGGCGCCCGTTCGAGGATCGGTCCGGCCGTCTTTGCTCCCCCTTCCTCCTTTTTTTTTTTCTCCGGAAAGTTCAAGATTACGGGCCCCACCCGGACAGACTTTTTCGAAGCATCCACCATACCTTAGTTTTTTTCACCTCCATTATTCTTCTGGCAACTCTGTGGTCTATTTCCGCAGCACCTCTTCCCGGATCAGTTTTAATTGTCTAGCGGTCCTCTGAGTTTTCCTGTGCCCCGCCTCTTTTTCGTAAATCTGGCAAGTATGCTTTCTACCGCTTGTCAGGAATCCGTTTGTCGAACTCACTATACGGTTTAGTAGACTTGACGAGCGTGGCCTGTAGCTTTTTTCCGAAAGGATTGGGCTTTTCGTCCATGGGCTCTCGTCGGCTTGCATATGTTCGTGTTACTTCTACCCAGACTAGCTTTTCTGATCCCCCTTGCCCAGTTCCTTTTTCTGATTTAAAACTTCTTTTTCTCTGATTCCGTTCGTCTTCCTCATGCTACAGAGATGCGACCGGTCGCGCAAGTGCTCAACAAGGTGCGTGGTTATTTTCCATCTCTTGTCATTGCTAAATTTTCCTTTAGTGAGCTACGAGGTTTCTATGTTTTGCATTCGAGCCTCCCAATCTGACTCATAACCTAAATCGCTAGCCACATCAGTCTTTGTTTTTCTGGTATTCTTTTTGTTTTTTGTTTCTAGGGCTTTTTCCAAGAGAATCGACGAACCCATCGACACCCATTCCTATCCGTTTCAGAGCTGCAGATGCTCCGGTTTTTCCCACTTTCCTTTGTCTCCTCGCGTGGGACGTTCCTCCCCTCTTCTCATGTTTTGGTGATGCCTTTCTGCCAGAAGGTCTCTTCGGTAATTTTTTGACCCCTCAGGCGACGACTTTAGCGCCATCCTTCTCCTTTTTTGACTTCTTCCCAGATTCTGAGACTTTTTTTTCTTTCGTGATTCCGCTTCATGACTCTGAGCGGTTGATTGCGCTTTTTTATCGGTCTATTTACAAACACGTTCTAGTTTTTGGCCTCGCCTTTCGGCGCCTTCAGTGTTCGCCAGTGATTCCCTGACTCTGACTTTCGAGACTTTTGCCTTCATCTAAAGCCCCTGCCCGCCCCCTGAACCCTCTAACCCTTTCTTTTCCCCAACCCCCTCCAATCTAGGATCACAGATCTCTTTTCTTGATATTTGAGAAGGATAGACAGTACATTGTCCCATGCTTAATTTCGACAATTCCGCAACCGCCTTCCCTCGAGCCGCTTCTTTCCTTTCCATTTGTCATCTGCCCGTATCGGAGCGTTTATGAAGAGAACCATAGAGTTTGGAGATGGTTGAGGGGCGGACGCCACATAGGTGCCACAGTAGCAATAAAGGGCAATTAGACACAGTTCGTCGAGAGAGCGCGTACGGGAAGTTATGTTCCACCCCCGCGTAACAGTTCAAAGGTCACCTCCCCAACTTCCACTTAATACCCCTCCTTTTGATCTTGGCCCATTTGCGGCTCTCTTCTCCCCTCCTTTTCGTTTCGCCCATTAACGACTGCTAGCATATCGTGAACGCTCGTTCTAATACTCTTTTCTCTTCTCCTTTTAAAGCCCTTCCTGCACCTTTAGGATTAGGGCAAATTTTCGTTGCTGCGTGCCCTTCTTTCTCCTGTTTGATGCCGGTATATCCCTTTTTTACCATGTTGTCTCTGTCCGAGATCGAAGCCCCCGCCAGAGACATGAACTGTCGTCAGCCTCTTGTTCTCCGTTCTTTTTTTATTTATGCGTTGGTACGGTATAC
>Ga0179593_1400031_pt1 | contig 17659 bp, 17 predicted proteins | sample CZODoug2_1_08_16_FD_185931 | JGI IMG/M metagenome (GOLD analysis project Ga0179593, IMG submission 185931) | Vadose zone soil fungal communities from Angelo Coast Range Reserve, California, USA - CZODoug2_1_08_16fungal (PacBio error correction) | ecosystem: Environmental > Terrestrial > Soil >... | reverse complement strand
GGTTTGTTAGTTTTTTACGAAGGCAGCATCAGGCCTTCTTTTGAGCATCTGTTGACGATTCACTGGTCACGGAGCAGATCGAAAAGGGTATTTGCTTTTACCTAAAACCCCTTACTGGCAAAGCGATCACCGCCCACCCCACTAACCTTTTTTTTAACCACCCCCCCCTGGCGAGGAGAAGGATGAGTCCCGACTGCACACCATATGTTTGTCCCAAGTGTTGTGCGAATCAGGAGACCCCACACAAATTCTTCTTCCTCTTTTTGCCCATTTCGATCAGATTTATCTGTTCACTGTTTTCTGGACGAGAGTTTGCTTTCGATTTTGGAGACGTGCCAACCTTTTTTTTTGCCTGCTCAGCTGCTCCTGGACAGCTGTCTTGACTCTTTTGTTGTTTTCTGCGGATGCCGGTGCTTCCTCAGGCCCTGAAACTTACGCGAAAGCTTTCCGGTGTCTTCTTTGACTCCCCTTTTCCGCCCTATCTTTAAATGAGATTGCTACACTGCCTTCCCTTTCCTTGAATTGCTCTTCCTGGGGGGTACGGTTCGAGACTTCTTCTGACCGCGTTCTGCGCCATGTAGTGAATATGTTCAGTTAGCAGGCCCGACTTTTTCCAGTTTTGGGTATAGTCAGTCCGCGCCCAAACCTTAGGGGCCTTGCCCCACCTTTTTGGGATTTAATCGACATGTTTGAGACCAGACGTTTGGGCATATTCTTGGTGTGTTCCAGATAAGTCTTCTATTTTTAACCTTTGTCTCCCCGGTGAATATTGAAACTAGAGAGGTAGCTTGAGGGAAGTTTAGCATTTGGATGAGCTGGTGATACGATTGTCACATTTTCCCCCAAGTGTGTTTCACAAGAAGCCCATTGATTATTTTTGTGTGGGGTTGGTGTGGGTCCTGTGGTCTGTTTGGTTCAGTGGGTCCTCGGGGGGGGGTTTTTGTTTTTTTGGCCGGGAGGGGGTGGGGTGTTTTAGTCGGGAATTGTTTGGGTTGATCGGTCCGGGGCGGGGGGGTCTCGTTCGTTAGTTGGGGCCGGGCTGGGGTGGTTGGAGGGGTGGTGGGTGGGTGGCGTTTGTGTGTGGGGGGGGGGGGCCCTCGGTGGGATGGTGGGGGTTCTGGGCGGGGTTCTTGGGTTTTGGTGGAGTGGTTGGGGGTTGGGGGTGTTCCGGGTCGGGGCTGTTGTTGGGGAGTTTTTTTTTTTTTGGGTTTGTTTTTCGTCATCGTTGCCCGGCTGATACGATCCCCCGTTAATATTAGAGGGCCAAAGGCTCCCCTTTGACTGTTATACGGCTTCTCTTTCGAGCGTGGTCCCCAAAGATTACAGTGAGGGACGGCGGCGTTTTTTTTTTCTTGTTTTTAGTTTTATTTCTCCTGGTCCTCATTTGTTTTTAGAATTTGTTTTTTTGCACCCCTTGACTGGAGTCAAAACATGACTTCGGACACTGCGTCACCGGACGCCTCTGACAGCCCCGAAAAATGGGGGTGCTGCTTGTTGATTGAGCTGAACCCTTCTAGAAGAGCGCTACTTTGAATTCATGATCGGTTCTCTTTGCGTCCGCACTGGCTCCCTGGTGTCACCTTACTTCGAGACCTCTTCCTTTTTTCACCTTACACCGCCACCTGTTCGACCGTTCGCGCCTGAGTTTCGTCTTTTCAATTTTTCTTCGGTCATCGCCTCGCCGCCTGGTCACGAGCTCGCCTTCCCCTGGCAGCCCGGTTGCCCTTTATTTCCCCTGCCTTCGCGGTCTCGCCGTTCGTCGCCGTGCCCCCCCCCCCCCCCCCCCCCCTTTGGACCTTCCACCTTGGCTGCCCGAGCCAAAATAACTTAATCTTCGGCACCCTGGGCCTGCCTTTTGGAAGGCATTTCCCCCCATTTGTGGCCCCGATAGTGTTTTTCTTCTCTGCTTGTCTGGGTTATTATGTGATAGGAATTTTTTTTTCCATCGTTGTTTGGTCCATATACTGCCCGTCGAGCACCGTCAGCGCCTCCCCCTCACCTAACTTTCTTTTTTTTCCCCGCTTTCTTGTCCGTTCATTCCCCATGTCTATACCGGCTTCGCGTTGAAATTCTGTTTCGTGGTCTTGAAAAGGTGAAGAGGCCCCCTTTCCCTTTTCCCCAGTGCCAGACCTTCGAAGTGGCCCTTTGGCACGATGTCATCCCCAAATCTTTCGTTGGCCCTGGCCGATAAAAGAAAGATGGTTCGTCTTCAGTCTTGCCGTACCCCCGCCCGTGAAACCCGTCTTGAAGTTGATAGCCAGGAAGTTTACCGTTATACGCGTGCCTCGATTGGAATGCCCCCTCCCCTTGGTCCTGCCTGGGAATACCCTGTTCCGGGATCCTGCTCTTCAAGAATTGTTTTTGCCTGACTAATTTTTTTGGACCCCAACCGGCAATAACGCTTTTTGAGCGTATTTTTGAAAAGCGGAACATGATTGGGGCTTCCAGAACGGACCATTTCCCGTTTTCTTTGCATTCTATCATTCCCCCCTGCTGGGTTCCGCCCACCCCCGCAGTTTACCCTCATTGGCCCACAACGGTTTCGCAGAGATGTCCGTTTGCAAAAATTTGCATGTCTTTGGACTCACTGTGTTCACTCTCTGTTTTACTCTGATGCTGTCAATGTTGCCCGAGCCGTCGTCCTTCTCTGCTGGTTTAGTTCCCTCTGGTATGATGGATGCCCGCCCTGCCATTCCGCCTGTGGGAGTCTATCTGCCTGGACTTTTCAAAACTGTTTACCCGTAGTGCTTAACCTGGGAGCCAGAGTCGACACCTCTTTTTTTTTTTCTCTGCGTTTTTATGCCCAGCTGCTCTATGCAACAATGCCTCCCCAAGTTCTAGTAGTCCTATTTTTGTTTCTGACCAAAGTTAAACAGCGGTACGCGGTTTTTCAACAACAATCCATTTCGTCTTGTTATACCCCCCTCCCCTTGTCAATTCCGCAGTGTGAGTTCAAGGCCTTCCCTTTATTTGCTGTCCCCACCCCTCTTCTTTCGAGTTCGAGCATGAGTGTTTCTCCGCCCTACATTTTTCATCGCCGAAAGATTGGACCGCCAATTCCTGAGCATCTCTCCATCTGGAGTATGACTCAGATCGGCTGAAAGCTGGCATCTTTGTCTTTTCCCCTGACCTATGCAACGTTTTTGGCTAACCCCGCCACTCTGTCGCATTGCAGGCCCTATACCCCAACAACCCCCCCCCCCCTTTGATTCGTTTCCTAGAGACCGGATGCCGCGCAGGAGAAATGTGAGCGTAGTGTCCAATCCGTACTATGTCTTCATGGCCCTGGCGTTTTGTTGAAGGAAATGGCCGTCAAACACCCATCCTTGGCGTCATTTTTTCTCTGCCCCTTTTGAAAGGACCCGCCTACCTAGGTTCCCCCTTTCCCACGGTTGTGCTGAAGCTTGAGCCTTTCCTTTAAGCCACCTACCAAATCAACCCCGTGTCAAGGATTGCATTTCTGACCCTATTTCCGCCTGAATATTGCTTTTCAAGGATGAGGTCTCCTGTCATTGCACTGAATTTTTATCGATGCTGGAAATTCAGTTTCCTGACCTGGTATTATTTTCCCCTCCATCATCCCGACCGGGCCACAAACTCACTCACATCGCGGCCTCCATCTTTCTGCCACCAGCTTTAGTTTTTGATCCCTTTCCATTGAAGGAAGCTCTTGGTCCGTGCCTTACGGACTTGCCGAGTAGGTGTATTTTGATTTTGGACCCAAGTTTCATGACCCCCCGACCCCATTGGAATCTTTTTTTTTTTCAGTTCGTGTAAGTAACCTGCAATCTACTTCCCTTGAAGTTGTTTTTTTTCCCATTTAGATTTTCCCAACCGGCCGGTCCAGCCAAGCTGCATTGGTTCCCTCTTGCACACCTATCCAGCGAGCAATGTGCTGTAACCCTCTATACCCCCCCTTGCCCGCCCCCCTACCCGTGTTTCAGAACGCGTATAAATTTACGGCCAGGATGCCCCAAGTCCCTGATGACACTCCTAGCGCTCTCCACATGAATATGCCTTCCTCATCCCTGCTGTTTTTCCCTTTTTTTATCTCCTGTCAGATCAGTGGAACTTCGTACGAACTGACACTCCGGTGATTACCCAACATGAGTCCTTTGCTCATTTTGGCTACGTGTTCCCATTATTTTTGCTGGTTTCTCCATTCTATCTTAATAGCCTTTTACTTGTAATAGTTTCAGTTATTTCCTTCAACGCTCCCCATTTGTCTTTGGACACAACGCGAAAAAGACGATTCCAACGCCTAAACCCCCCGCGTCTTTTTCACCAGGGGGCAACGCGGGCCCCCCCCTTTTGGTTTCATCTTATCTCCTCCCCGAATTTCCCCTTGAGAGTTTAAAACCCGACTATATTTCCTTTTTCCTCCTCCGTTGTTTGGTGTTTTTTTTTAGTATGTTTTTTTCTCCGGCGGTGCCCTCGAATAATCATCCTTTCCGTTTAGTTTAAACACCTTTGATACCTTCTTTTGCCACATCAGAATGTGCTTTTTTCCTGCGTGACCTCTTTTTGACGTCGGACCGACCCTTTTGTGCTTCGTTTTCCATCGCGCGTCTCGCAGCACATTACCTACGGAACTTTTGCGCGATCAAGCCCCCAAAACTTGGTTTCACAAAATTGAGCCCCACTTTGGAGCAGAGCCCATGTTTTCGTCGGGTGGGTATATTACGCCGGTCCGCAGGATCTTCCATTAGTATCAGGATGAATACCGAAGTTTCGCTCATGAAATGAGTGCTTTGGATGCAGATGATTTTCCTCAAGATTCTTGCCCCCCCTCGATTCTCATTTACGATTAAAGCTTTCAGGCTGATACAATGGGTAATTGTTGCACCGGCTTGTTTGAAAGCCAATAGCATTGTCCTTTTCTTTTTCCAATTTTGGGTTCCATAACATGAAAGTTCTGTAACTACAGTGCCTTTTTCATCTAGTTAAATCTGCGTAACTCTTTCATGACAGCTTTTCCAGCCCCAGAGAAAAGTGCCAGTTCTCATGTCTCCGATTGGTCAGGCATTTTTTTTTCGTTACAACCCCTATCCTTCCCCTTTTTCCTCGTGGTCCATGCCCATCTTCCCCTGCGTCGTTCCCCACTGTATGTTAATTCTAATTTGAAACGGGAGATGCCGTTTTTTTGGTTGTGGTTCCCTTCTCAGAATTTCTAATCCCGGAGATTTTTGTTTAAGTTCCCTGCTGTTTACTAATCGCGTGCGATGCCAACCTGATCCGCCGTTTTTTACTCTTCTTATAGGGTGCAAACAGCCGCCCTTCTCCCTTGTGTGTGTTTTTTTTTACTGGACTGCCTTCGTTTTTGAAACCAACACATCTCCTAGTAGTAACAAGTTTTCCAATTTTTGCAACCCTTGCAGTACCCCGTCTTTCCTGTTTTTTTGTTTACCATTTTGTCACTCCTCCCCCAGTACCCAGGCCCTGAGTTTTTATCGTCACCGGGCCCTTCACATCAACGTACTCATTGTAAATAATTGCAACGCGGGGATGTGATTTTCCCCCGACCATCTTCCCATTTTCCTGCGCTTTCCCCCTCGCGGATTTCGCTTAACTCAATGTTTTGACTCTCCTCACTCAGGCGAAAAAATTCGTGGAGTGAAATAGCGCCCCTCCCCCTTCGGACGTGCAGCCTTCCCAGTTTTCCTTTGAACAAGGACCCGCTGACCCGTGGGCAGTCCCCCCCCTCCTTCGATCCATCCTCCCGTAGCGTGCCCCCCCCTTGCTTGGAATTGACCCTTGTTTGCGTTGACTGTCTCTGACTACTCCTGCTCGACCATTCGTCTTCGTTCCGGTTGTGCCATCCCGATTTTGCATCCTTTCTCCCCCAACTGCCCCCAACTGTAAACCGGTCCTGCGCGTCTGAGAGGTGTTTTTTTTGTGAAAACATGTAGGGTCGTCATTCTGGTAATTACACCCAAATAATTCATAATTTCCTGAACTTTCAGGTGGATCTCAGCGGTGTCCTTTTCCAGGTCTCCTGGCCAGGCTGCGAGGATTCCCGGCATCCGAGATGGCTTTATCTTTCCTCCTGACCACCCTTGTTTTGAATTTGGCGCGTGATATTCACGGGGCGGTCAGGGTTTCTGTGATCAAAAAACCCTACCAATGACGGTCCTCCCCTCAAGCGTCAGGCACTTTTCTGATCTTTGCTGCAAAATTTGAATCCCCCCGGCTCTCCCAGGATCGCGTAAAAAACGTTTGTCCACAAAGTCACCAGATCCCCCACCACTTCCTTTCAACGGCACTCCCCCCCGCAAATTGGCCCAATTTTCCTGTCTCTGCTTGTGGGGTTATGTACGCACCCGCTTGGGATTCCGCTCGGTTCCCCCCAAATCCCCCCCCCCACTACAAGAGTTGTTCCTGTATGTCAGCACCCCCCCATCCGCAATGGCTTCAGGGTCCCCTTGCCTAACACCTTTGAGTGATCGACATGTTTCAGAGCCCTCAAAGGATTTTTTCTTAGTCCCCTTTCGAGCTGGCCTGACCCAACCGTCATTGCCCTTTATCAAGGGGACCCCCCCTTTCAGATTGCCCAAGCGTTCCCCCCCCTCTTACCCGGTTCCCACTTTGATATCCACTTCAGATGGTCTGCGGGCAAGACTTCAAAAGGACTGATTTTTTTCAAACCCGCTTTGATGTGTGTGATCTTAACCCTCATGGCCGCTCCTTCTTCTTCAAAGAACCGTTTTCTCTCAGCGTTCCTGTCAATTGGACCAACCCCCTTTACTTCGGATGAATTTTTTCAGAAAGCCCCAGAATTTCCGCGAAGGACTCCGTATCCATACCCCCATATGGACGAAAAGCCCCCCGTTCTGAATCGAGCCCCCCCCCCCCTTTCGTATTTGATGCTTTCCCTTTTTGGCCTAGGGTCCAAACGGATAGAGTACGCGATGATGTTCTCCAAATCCTGTCCTGTCCCAGAATAAACAAGCCATCAGTCCTCGTAAAGAACCCTCCCCCCCCGTTATCCCAATGCCAATTTTCCCGTGAACTCATTCAACCAGGATACAGTTGGATGCCTTTTCTTTTCCTTCCTTGTTGTAGTGCAGCAAGGTTTTCCCTCCCTTTTCTCTGAATCCCCCTCCCCCCTACGAAAATAAGGCCGGGACGAACGGCGGAGAGACAGAACCTCTTTTTTTTCTGCAGTTTCCCCCCCCCTAAGCGTGTTCATCCATGTGGAGGCCTTTTCATCTGACATCTCTGCGATTTCCCAGAGTCTTTCGAAGACCTTCCCCCAAAGCCTGCAACGGCCCCGAGGAAGTCCCCAAGTCTTATTCTCCGTTTCTGCGTCACTTCTCATTCCGAAGATCGTCCAGCTGACTGAAGACGATACCACCCCTTCCTATCAAAAGGAAGTCAAGTACTTCGACCGGCCTCAACAACGTCAGGCTCCAGTCCAAAAAATGTGCTTTTCGTGTTTGCTAGTTTAGTTACAGTTCTTCCTTTGGTCCCCCCTCCCTTTTTCTGTTTTGGATCATCATTTGCATTTGTGCTCCAATGCTCCCCCCCCCCGGTCGTACTAGCAGCCCCCCCCTAACAGACCAGGCCGGCAACCTCCAAGCAGTAATTAAGAGTATTCTTACCAGGCTATCCTCTCCCCCCAGCACCGGCCCCCTTTCTTTTTTTCCCGATTCTTTGTTGACGCGATCGACAGGAGCCGTCCCTTCTCAATGCAAGAGCCCATCTCCATCCTATACGTCCTGTTACTGGCCCGTGAAACATACTTTGACTGCATGTCTTGGCCTAACTCCCTTTTCCCAACACCCCCCCGAGAGCTCCCACCTTTCCTCCGTCGTCCCTTCTCTAAGCTTGCCCATTTTTCGCCCACGTAATGCACCCCCAACCAAAACCCATCGATGGCCACGCGTGCTCCCCCTGTACCCAATGCCCTCTTCCCAGCCTTTCCGAGCAGGTGCGCGTACATTCTAGACTCACCCGGCCTCCCCCACGGTCAGTCGGCAGCTCGCGTCGACCCTTTCTGTCCAAAGACTTCCTCGAAAGTCGTAACACCAGTAAAAGCACAACCTGCCTCTCCCTTCCTTGATATCATCGGTCGCGGCAGCGCCCGACTTGTCAGTCGCTTCTGAACCGGGCGCGTCTAGAAGGGCTTCCCTCTTGTACAAGTTATGGAATTGTCTTCCTCCCCCTTCCCCAAGGCCCCATCCCCAATTCCAGTTAAAAGCATTCTGTAGCCATTTCATCTGAAAAGCCCTGGCGACCAAGCGGGTTTAGGGAAGACCCATTCGTCTCTGACTCAACCGCTTTCCCCATTCCTTCATCTTGAAACTTGTCACCATCGTACTAGAACCCCGTTTGAGTCTCTGACCAGATATCCACGCCATGTTCCTGACCCCCCCCCCCCCCCCATCGGTGTCCAAGTAGGTTTCATTAGAATACGGGTTTGGCGAGAAGGTTTCTTCTGTTTTTGGAATCCTTTTCCTCTTCGGTTGTCTTACATAATCCGTGGCTTCATATGATCTGTAATCCTGTTGTGCAGTAAAAAGGCGACCAACGGTTCGGCGGTTTCTTTGGGTCTCAAATACCAAGTTGACCCATATAGTATTTCACCTCTAAGTTGTGTTTTTTTTCTCGATGCCAAGGATCTTTTCTCCCCTGAAGCTATGCATCCGGACGTCCAACCTTTTTTCGCCGTGGTGTTCAACGTCCGCCCAACACATGTCCCTTCGAGATCGACATTTTGTTCTCCCCCCCCCCCCCGAAGCAGCCGGAGATCCCCCCTCCCCCCAAACACCTTCCTCCCCCCCGGCGATTCCCCAGAAATATGAGGCCAGACTGCCCCCCGATTTTTTCTTTGTTTCCCGGTCCCACCTGCATGGACTGTCTAAGAAAAACCCCCACTCGTCGTTTTTTTCCCCGATTCCAGTCTATAGGGATTTGAACGTTTCTCCTCTCTTAATGTAGTTCGATTTTTTTGGCCCGGACGGTCAAACCCTTCGGGTGTACCGTTCTATTACTGGTTTAAAGAGTCTTTTAGAGCTATGGTTTGTTTCCTTCTGTCCGGTTGGATATCAATCCCAGTGAAATGACGCCTCAATCTTCCGGTGTTAGTATGGACGGCGACCCCTCTCCGTGGTGGGGGGGTGTGGTGTGTTTACCTTGTCCTCAGCAAGCCTTTACCCTTCGTCGTGAGTACTAGGCCCTTAATCAATGATGGATCGCACCCCATGGGGTCAGTGCAGACTCGACTTTCCGCTTAAGTCGTTTCTTGTCAACTGGTCAGAATGCCGTTCCGATCCCTCCTCTGGCTAATTATCCTGTAAGCACTGGCGACCTGGCTGGTGCGACGCACTCTCCTGTGGTACCCTCTGTGAGACGTGATTTTTGTTTAAACGGGTATGCAATTGCAGCCCCCTTTTTTCCTCCCCCCGGTACGTAAGCTTGTGGATTTTCTATGGGATGCGTCGCTTGGGGCGGGAGCCTTGCTGTTTGCCCTTGACCAGAATATTTTTCCCAGTGATGTTTCGGCTATGACCGGCTTATAGTATTGGCCTATGTTTTAATAGCTTTTCACGGCGAGTACGTGACCCCCCTATCTTCACTTCGTGACCCCCCGGAGATATGCTGAAGTGATCTTCAAAGTTTATTTTTAGTAGAGTCGACTGAGAACCCCCTCTACAAGTAGCGCCCCCCCCTTCCTTTGCCCCTTGTGTTCTATGTTTTTGTGTTGTGGTAATCAATTTGTTTGAGACTTGGAGAAAAGGCCTTCTTGTGAGTTTTCCAACCCCCTCTGACAGCAATACTCCCCCCCTACCGCTGACCGAACCTGGTTTGCGTGTTGACAAGTTTTTACTCCTTAGAAGTAATGGCTTTTCCTGGTTCCGTGATTTCAGTTTCTTTTCCTTTCCCCCCTCTCCAGGCGATCTTTTTGTTTAAATAGAGAACCCTCGTCGGTTTTCCCCTGATTTCGACCTTCTATGTTCCGGACTTTCGCGCTATCCAGTATCGGTCCCTTGGTTCTTCGGTAATGGCCTGGGCCTAACCTCTCTTTCGTTCCACTTCAGAATGTCTATGAACTGCCTTCGCGGTATAGACAGGTCGTCGCCCGTCTTTTTTTCCTTTCGGAATTCCCAGGATATTTCTTCATGGCTTTCCCCTCGAATAAGACATCTTCGGTGCCTAGATATTTGTGAAGGTATTTAGACCCCATTGTTGCCCAGAGAGAGTTGATTTTTTCTTGAATCTGACTTCCCTGTTCGGGTTATATTTGTCCTTCCTTTTATGTTGTAATTCTTCCGTCCTTCTGACAGTTCAACCTCATTCCCCTTCCCAAACCCTTTATAGAATCCCCAGACCTTGAGCAGACTGTTTCCTCCCTTTGTTTCAACCTATTTTTCTACGAACTCTTCGTCTCTTGCTTCGTGTTTCTTTCCCCCTGCACGAGCCAATTTGTCCCATGACCGTTACCGAATTCTAGCCTACTTTTCAAGTGACTTAAATCAATGGCCCTTCTTTTAATGTATACCGCCCCCTGGAGTGCAGGCAGTCTTTTAATCTGGAAAGAAGGCAAACCCTTATTTGACGACTTTCTTCCTTTTAAGGGTTTCCCCTCGAGGAACTTGTCCCCCTTTCATTTTCCCTTTTCGAAACAATCGGCTTCCGTCTTTTCATGTTTTCAAATTTCTCCGAGGACATAGAAATCCTTTTTTTTCTTCCCATTCCTGAATTAGATGTTTGCTGTTCCTGACCCTCTGGCCCTCCCTTTTCTGCTGGGGCGCCAGACTGGACCTCTTTGGATGTTTTGACCGCATCCCCTAGGGCGAAGCACCACCCGCAGTTTCCACATCACCTTTTTGCAAAAATTAATCTTCTTGCCGTTTGTCAACGATGTTGCTCTGTTGACTTTTTTTCACGTTAACCGATAATGGATTGATTTCTTTTTTACACGTTTGACCTTAGAAAATCTTTCCTGCTTCTTCTTTTTCGCCTCATTGGTTTGTCTGCAACCCCCACAAATGAAAAGTCCTCCTTGGTACTCTCTCTTCCCCATCTTAACTTTTCCCCGGCTTTTCCTCTTTTTCCCAAATGGACAAATCTCTTTCTCCCTGCTTCGCGGCGCCTGGTCTGCTGCCCCTCTGCTCTCTGGTCCCCAACGTTTCTCTTCCAGTTGATTCCTTTCTTTTGACTTTCGGCGAACGCCGGTAACGCAACAGGGTAGAGGGTTTTTAAACACCCCCCTACATTCTTCTTCCTTATAAAAGCATGCAATAGAAGAAGTGGTGATGCATGTTTCGGGTGGATGAAACCCTGGTTTCCGCAGACTCTTTTCCCCTCTTTAAGGAAGACGACTACATCCCTGACCGCCCTCCGCCATTCAGCTGAATTGCCCAGAAGTCCCCATATGGCGTTTAAGATCTAGGACTGAAATCCTGGCATGGGGTTGACCACCAACCCTTTTTACTTTAGATTACAACGGCATTTTTTTCGAGCTATTTTTTCCCCTCAATCCTTTTTAGCCGATTGCCTCCTTAGATTACACTGATTTTCTAGGACGCGCGCCGTAATGATTTGCCAGCGGGGAGCCATTTTCCTGGTAGTTCAAGGTGCCGTTTCTGTAGATCCCCCCGTTCCCCCCCTCCGTGAGGCTTCACTACGCGCCTCTTTTACACCCCCCTCTACGGGTCCTTCAGTCCCGGCACTGTGCCAGTCCCAAGCCTCCGTTTTCACGTTTTCACTTTTTGAACCCCCCCCCCTTTTGGAACCTCCTGGTCATTGTTCTTCATTTTACCGCCCATACCACCATCACCGAAGGCGTCCTTCTGTGCACCGATAAGATATTTGCGACCGATGTTCTCATGTCAAGTCCTTTTCCTCTACCTGTCCACCGTTCCTCAGGCTCCTGGTATTTCGGACTAAGGTTCCCCCATCCAAATACCAAGCCCATCGCGTTACTTTTTCGCCGCTTTCTTGACTTCCTCTCGTTTTGACCTCAACTGACGATGCCGCTGGGCAGGCCTAACGGAATTCAGGTGTTAGGAGTTGGATGGGTCATTCCCCCTGCATACCTGGTTTACTTTCTACTTCGTTTTTCACTCTTTTCCCCCCCCCAAAATCCTTTCCCTGTCGTAATTTGACGTCTCATTGAAAAGAAGTTTCGTCACAAGATGGTGGGATGCCCCAGGATCGGACCCCCATTTCGACCACTTGGCTGTCAACCTCCGTTTACCCCTTTGCATCATCCCATTCACCGCGGTTATAAGAATGGAGTTCTCGGGAAATACACCTCTTCTGTGACCTATTATTAGTACCTTCACGTGCTCCCAACTCCTATGAGAGTTATTTTCGGCCTTCATCCATATCATTTCCCGGAAGAGTCCTTAGTCGACGCTCCAACCATTCCTTTGACTCCCCCCCCCATGAGTTCTCTGTAGGCAGGTTTGTTTCCATGATCGGCTTCCTTCCAATATCTCGCGACCCATAGAGGCATTCATCCCATCTCGCGGCTGTGCGCTCACGCAACCCCCAAAATTGTCGTTCATCCCGAACTCCGATTTCACAAAAGCCGTCTTTCCAAACGAGTTCTTCACCATTTTTCCCCAGATGGTCAACTGGTGGTTTCCTCCCCTATGTTTATCTTCCCCCCTGCACTGCAATTTTCCAGCAGTTAGAGAAACTCTCTTCTCTTTTAAAACTCAGGTGGGTTTTTTAGAGAGTTTTTCCCCTTTCCTCCCTTTTATTTTCACAATTCGACTCATAACCTGGGAGGCAGGGGGAGAACTAATGTTGTCATGTCAAAGTTTTTTCCGTCGTTTATTTATCTTTTTTTTTTGTCCTCCCACCACTACCGTAGATTGTGTCACTACCTGTTTTGTTAGTCGGCCGTTCAATCAGCCTCGTGCTTCGAGGCCCTCCCATTCCCTCTATGTTTGCTCCTTATCTCCTGTCTCCCCCCACTAAATCGGCTGGTAACCACCTGATCCCAAACTGAGACAGGACCCATTTTGGTAGTCCATTTGGTTTTCCTTAAAGAAGGCTCTGACGTTTCATTCTTTCTCATGATGACAATTTTCAACATAGGCTCCCTCTCCTGAATAGAGTTTCTCTGTCCGCTCATTTATCCCCGAATTACCTTCCCTCTTCTTTAAATCTCGGCCTTCGTCCTCAACTGGCTCTGTTTTTTGATTCATGTGTAAATGTCTTCGGAACAGGGTCATCGGGGTTTTTTCCCTCAATGATCGCGTGGTAATAGGGGGTGCAGATTCAGGGCTCACTGTCCCTCTTTCTTTCCCGATACCGGAATTTTTCCCTCTTACTTAAGAACTTTTCAAGATTGACTTCCGCTCACCTCCCGGTAGAACCTTTTTTTTCCGTAGATTTTCATGACACTTGTTCCAACTCCTAAACCTCCTATCAATTTTTAAAGTCGGGGCCCCCCCATAGGCGCCGTTCACCGCTCGGACTTCCTATTGTTCCTCCCGCTCCCTCCCCTCTTATTGGTTTTTATTTTTTACACCTGGAGAGTGTTGACTTTACTTCCGACAGGAGAATAGTTTGTTGAAGGCATTCCCTTTTTAGAGCGAAAATTTAATTTCATTCTTCCTCCTCCGGTCGTCATATGTCAGGTCGGTGCACTCATGCCGCCTTCCGCCAGTTGGTGATTGTTTTATGCTCGTACAAGTTGAGAACAAAAAAAAAATCATAATCTTTTTCCCGGTTCCCACATTTTTCCCCTTATGAACAAACATCTAAGGTTCGCTTGCAGGGCACCTTTTTGGGTTTTTTTTTTCCTACCCATCCCCCCCCTCTCTTTTTGTTTTATGGCCAGGGCCTTTCCCCCTGTCGACGACTCTGTACCCCATAGTGCAAGGGGATTAAATCCATATTAACCTTAAAATTGCGCTTTCCCTTTTCGGCAGTCCCGCGACCATACCAATTTCCCCCTAACGCGGCAATCGGCGCCACACGTTGCGGTTCACTAGCGCCCTTAGGCAGTGACCCCTCCAGTCAGGGTGGGCCATGAAAGCTTTGCCCGTTCTTAGGCGATCTTCCCTTGCCGTGTGTTAAGCGCTGTCTTAATGTCATTCTCAATCGGCGTTGTGAAGAACCCTTCCTCCCGAAACTTCTTTTCTTCTTGTTGTCCTCCCCATCCCGATCTCTTCCCCCAACACACTTTTCTTCTCTGTCAGACATCGCCCGTGGGGTTTCTAAACCCTGAATTTCTCGAAGAGATTTTTGTTTAACAGTCGGGAAAGCGTGCTATTCCCCTTCTCTTGTTTCAGCATTCCCAAATTTGAGCAGTACTTGATTCAACGTTGCGTCCCTCGAGCAGCACGGCGGAAGTTTCAACAGAGACAGACGCCAACAGCCGGACCCGCCCTTTTTCACCACCGGATTAACCCTCCCCCCTTACATCCCCACCCCCTCCACGCCACCCTTGCTCTTATTTTACTACTTTACAAGCCCACCCCCCCTTCTTACATAGTTCACAGTGCCATCCCCGTTACCAACTTCCCCCTCATCCCTCTTTCCCGCACCACCCCCCAACTCACCCGTTTACACTTTCGCCCATCCCTCCCCTGCATTTTTTCACTTCACACCTCGTGCCTCCCTACGTTACCAAAATCCGCATGCATCCGCCTTACCCCCTTTCTTGGCTGTCCCGTAGCAGCACCGTCGACCATCTTATGCACTTATTCTTAATGCCAAGACTCCGGCCCCTTGCCCCCGCCTCGCCCCCCCTTCGATTCGTATATTACCCCCCCCTGTGTCTCACATGTCTCCCCTCCTCTGTAGTTCCGTATCCCCATCCTGAACGCTTGACTTGGACTTTTCGAAACAAGTGGCCTCTCCTTTTCCTGCACCCCCATATTCGCCGCCCGCCCCCCTCCTCGCTTTCTACCTTACGTCTACTCATAACTTTCTCCCCCCCTTGCCCACCGCCCTCTCCTTCCTTCCTCCCCCCTTCCCCCCCCACCGTTTCCCTGCCGTGAGTCGGCACCCACACACCCCTGCCCTACCCTCTTTATTGAGCCTCCCCCGCCTCTCGAAGACCACTCCACTCCACGTCCCATAGGCAAGGCACACCTCCCCCCCGTCCCCCGTCACCCCCTGCCTCCCCTCCCCATTACCCTCCCCCCTTCCTTACCCCCTATACCCTCCCCATCCTCCTCCCCCCTAACTACTCTGGTGGACTGGCTCTGGCGCGGCAGGCCCATCCCCTCCCCCCACCCCCACCCTCCAACCCACACTCTCCCCTTTCCTCCGCACCCCTTTACCTCCCATCTCTAGGCTGGTGAGACTAAATCTTCCCCCCCCCCCCCCCACCTGACCCGGCCCACCGCCAGAGCCTTTATATTTTCCCCCCCATATCGCGCAAAAACTTGACCGACCTCCGGCCTCCCGTCTCGTTTTCCACGTGAAAAACTCCCTTTCCCCCCTCAACCCTGCCTTTTTTCCCCCCCCAACTTAGAGATTCCGCTGTTGGCCACTGGTCTGTGAGATGCTTGGTTCTGTCTCCCAAATCTCTCGGGAATACAAATAAACTCCCACAACGATCTTTTTCTGTTCGCAATCGCAAGTGCCTTCCTTTTCCCGGTAACGTCAGCCCACCCCCCCTCTGCTTAGATGTTAAGAGTTCAATTGTCAAACCGGATTTTTGATTTTCAGAGCTTCATTCTTCAAGGAAAGAAGTGATCCCTTCTCCCCTTGACCAAATAGCCCTCCAAAGACGTTCCGCGTATTCCCTGTCCAAACTTTCCTAAGTTCCGATCAACTTAACAAGAGGTTTCACCGGTTATCCAGATTTCACCCTGCTCCTCAACCATCCGATTTGAGGTGATATCCCTTCCCCTATTCCATGACGTGATTTGATTCCTGCGGTCCCAACTGACTTTTTTTTATGTGAGTTCCCTTTCAAACAACTTGCACTTTTTCCGCATTTACCCCCACGACTCCCCATGCCTTCCTCCCCCGTAGTACCCGTATCCATCCCCCCTTGTAAACCTTTACCCATACAACAGGTAGACTCCCCAAATCCCTTTTAGTGAGGGAGCATGCCTTTTCTCCCAGGGTTGCCCTTTCCCTTGACGGCCTGACCCTATTTTCGTCCCCCATTGCCGTGAAACCATCAACCAGGAACGCCAGGCATAGTCCAAGCTACCAAAGCCAAGATAAACTCGCGCCCTGGACCGTCCTCTGACGTCCCCCAGTGGCTCCTTCTTGGGTATGCCGAAGGATAGATGTTTTCGTTAGGCCACGGTTGCGACATTCACTCCCCCCGGAAAATATCTTCTACTTCCTTCCGAGAAGCGGAAGTTCCAGCCCTACTCTTGCAGCAATTTTTCTGCGGTAAGAGCCAAGCTTCTGATGGGCCCAGGCGTCTTCTCATTTGAAGCCCCCGTTCTCGCAACCTTTACATTTTCCATTTCCTCCTTATGGAATGTCGCTTTTGCGGGTCGCGAGTAATCGAAGATTGTGAGAAAATCCCTTTCTCTCGAAGAAATTTCCCAATTCAATTGATCACATTCCCTTTCCCTTAGTCACTTCTCTCAACTCAGGAAGCACGAAACACCCAAGTCTTTTCTCCTCTGCTTATGTTTTTCCATGCTGCATTTCCTCACCTCCTTTCCTTTTTCTCATTCCCCAACATTTTTCTTCCGCGTAGAAGAAAAGACATTTTTAAAGCTACACCCCAACTCCATGAGACCCTTTTCTCCTTCCTTCCTGCGCTAGGCAGTACCCGATCAGCACAGTGCCCTCCATAGCGCCGGTTGCAAGCCTATTCCGGAGCGCACCAACCCAAATTCCCTACTCCATCTCCATGCGAGAAGAGAGTTGACTGGAACCCACTCCAATGTCCCAATCTATCAGATCCTCCAGAGCCCCCCTCCCCCCCAAGAGGGACTCTCCCCTCCTCTTTATTCCCTTCCGTACCGTTCTCTCGTTTCTGACCACAGGCCTCCCCGTGAAAACCCCAAACTCCCTCTCCAACCTCCCCTGCGATGAACAGATGCAAGCGCGCCAGCCCCTTTTATGAGCTTAAATTTCTCATATCAGTGAAGGCACTTTTTCCCCCTCTCCTCGGACTCTACCCTGGAGTCAAATTTTTCCCCCAGTCCGCACATTTCTAGCTCACATCCCAGTCACCCCAAAGGACGGTCCTTGCTCCCGCAGCCTCGCTTTCGTGCCGAGTCCCCGCTTTCTTCTTTTGCAATTTTTTTTCCGTTCCCTCCCTCCCCCCTCCGGAAAGGACTCTTTGCGGCTAAGTTCTTTAGGAATCCACGGCCCCTCTTCACTCCCCCCTCCTCCTTCAGGTAAAAGCCTTTATCCATTTCTAGACGAACCTCCCCAGGCAGCGCTGGTGACCGTCCCCATCCCCCATTCCGCTTCGGACTAACTCCCTTTTTTCCTCACTGATACATTTAGAAAGGAACCTTAGTTTGAAGAATTTTGACCATTTTCCAGTACCTATGACCCCCTTCATCGGTTTTCCCCCCCCTTCCCTTTTCATTTTCTTGAGACTCTGAGGGTTGTCGTCCCGTAGGGGTGTTTGGCATTTGTCTTTTTTTAGGTTTTTTAGAGGACAGCCCTCCGCATAGCGAATAAGGACAGTGGCTTGATTTTTTTTTACACCCCCCCCGTTCCCCCGGGATTTCCCTTCTGCTGCGTTAAGACATCATTGGCC
>Ga0179593_1549764_pt1 | contig 17660 bp, 20 predicted proteins | sample CZODoug2_1_08_16_FD_185931 | JGI IMG/M metagenome (GOLD analysis project Ga0179593, IMG submission 185931) | Vadose zone soil fungal communities from Angelo Coast Range Reserve, California, USA - CZODoug2_1_08_16fungal (PacBio error correction) | ecosystem: Environmental > Terrestrial > Soil >... | reverse complement strand
ACCCCTTTCCCCCTTCTTTCATAGACGATTAGGAAGTTCCTTTTCTATTTCTCTCTGCTACGTTTAGTATACGAATTCTTTTTCTTTCTGCCGCCGTGTCTCCTCTCCGGTTAACCTCCTTTTTCGACACGCTTTGCGCGGGTTTCCTACGATTTCCTTCTCTTACTTGATCGAGATTTTCTCGAGGCACCCGTTTTTTTCCACCCCCCCTTCTTTCCATGTTCTCCTTTTTTTTCCTTCCAGACCGAACTCCTCAGTTTTTTGGATGAGACGACGACAGAGGAAGCCTTTTTTTGATGCGGGCGGCGCTCTTCTCTCTTTCTGATCGACCGTCGCCTTCTCTTTTTTCCCGGCTTGGCGGGTTTGGAGGGCGCGGCGGTCTTTTTTTTCTTGGAGTCTTAGAGTTGTGAGCAGGATCAGAAGCAGAGATCTTGTTCCCGTGGTCCCTTCTTCCACCCTGGCGAAAGCTTTCCTCCACGACATCCCCCGCGATCTCTTTCTATTTCTCCCCTCTTTATTGCTGTTAAAACGAAAAGGGCCCACCCCGCTGAGCCCTCCCCCCCTTTCTCTCGTCCGCCGTTTCTTCTGCGTCTCCGTCCTCCTTTCCTCTTGCCCAAAGTGAAGATCGTAGTTTTCTTTTTGATAGCGAAGGTCTTGTTCCTTTCTCTTTCTTCTCGACGATCTTCTTTATTTTTTTTCCGCAGTCAGAGCGCCCTTTGATTTGTTCAGAGTCGAGATGTTGGATTCCTCCCCGACCGTTCTCGGTTCCCTCAGTAGGTTTTTTTCCCTTTTTCAGACGGGTTTTCTTCCTTCTTTCTCTTAGAAAAGAGAACTGAGTAGTTCTCTTTCCTAAGGGTCTTAAGCCTCTCCTTCTTCTGTTCTGGAACCCCCTTTCATCCTCATTAGCGTGCAGAAATTGTCGTGAACTCTTCTTCCGGCCTCTCCTCTGGTAGGAAGAAGGGGTCTCGGTTGTGTACCCCCTTCTGTGGTGCACGAGGAACGACCCCTTTTTCTCATTTTCCTTCTTTGGAAAGGTAGCATATTTAGTTTTTCCCAAACCTCTCCCTCCCCCTTTCTTCGCCGGCTTCTTTGAAGCCCGCCTGATTGAAGTCGTTTTTTCCTTTTTCCCTTGTGAAGCTGATGGAAGTAGCAGTCGGATCCTTTGAGATACGGATCAGGAAGGTCTTTTCATATGCCTGAACAGGACGTCCACGTGGGACCCACATCGAAATTTTCTGATGACGTGGCGCCTTTCTCTCTGACAGCGAACTCCCCCCCCTCTCCTTCTTTTCGCCAGTCTTCTTTATGTCGGTAAGGTTTTCTTTCTTCTTTCCCGAAGCCTATGAAGAAGAAAGGTTTTTTTTTCCTCCCCTCATGAACTGCGCATTTTACTTCCTTGCCCCCTTTTTGATCCGAGACCAGCGTTCGTTGCTCTTTCCCCCCCCCCTCCATAGGAGAAGAAGAGGTTGTATTTTTCCCCCCCTTCGGTGGTTCTTCCCTCCCTCAGGTGAGTTAGGGGGAAGAGCCCCTTTTTCCCCTCTTTCCTCCACCCATAAAGAGAAGAGCCGATCTTTTTTCCCCGTAGCACCACACGGAGGGAGTGGGAGTCTGGTAGATAGAAACGCCCTCTCCCCTTTTTTTTGGTATCTCCCTTTTTTCTGGTAGTAGTAGTCAGAAGTTGCTTCCTTTTTTCTCTGCTTTTTCTTTCGACCGCTGAATGTTGTGAGGCAGAACATTAGAGTCTTTTTTTGGTGTTATAGCGCGCCTTTCGCCTTTTTCTTTCCCTCCCTTCTGGTTCTCCCTTCTTTTTCTTCCTTTCATCCGGTAGTTGAAGGCTTCTTTGTCGGAGAGGACGAGCCACTTTCCCTCCGACTCATCGCCCCCTTCTTTTCCCCTTTTCTGCCTCGGCGCAGTTTCCCCCCCTTTTCCGCCGAGGACGCGGTTTTTTGTGTCCTTTCGCCCCCCATTGCCGAAGGAAAACAGCGGCGGTGACTTCTTCTCGATTCCGGTGGCGGTGCACTTCCCTTTTTTTCTTCCTCTTTCATTGTTCCCTCTTTTTTTTCCCTTACGCTTCCAGAAAGGGCACTTTCCCTGCCCTTCTTTTCCCGAGGTGTCTAAAGAAGTCCCCCCCTCTACACGTTCCCTCCTTTCTTCGTGTTTCCCAGCTTTTTTCCCCCCTATGGGTGTCTAGCGGGAAGTGAGTCAGGTTTACTACGAGATTCCCCTCCCTTCCTTCCTCTCTTCGCGGCGAGACCTTTTTTTCTCTGGACCAGGAATAAAATACCCTTCTTGAGAGCGTCCGGTTGCCCCTCTCCCCTTATAATTCGCAGCCCCCCTCCTTTGAACTTCTGCGGCTTCTATCCCTCCACTCCGTTGAAAACTTCTTGCTTACGTGAAGGCCACTTTTCTTTCTTCCCTACCCCTGGACTGCTTCCTTTTACCAGGCCGGTCACCTTATGCTTCTCTTTCTTTTTTTAGAAAAATAGGAGAATTAGGCCCTCCCTTTCTTTGGTGATTGCGATGCCGACCTCCGTTCCGTTCCTCCCCCCCCCCCCAATCCCTAATCGCTGCCGACGTCTTCTTCCCTTTGCGCCTTTCTTCCGGCCGCAACGCGCCCGCCCTCTTTTTTCTTCAGGTCTTCCCCCTCTGTCGTTTTCGCTGATTCATAAGGATGTGGGTTAAAACTGCACCCCCCTCCCAAAAATTCGTTCGCGCGAGATTCTTCCCCCCCTCTCCGGCCGCCTCGGCCTCTCCTTTTCCTATCTGCTGAACGGTGCGTCGTTCCTGATAGCGTCTTTTCCCCCCGGCACTTTTCCCTATCCTCTTTTTTAATACTACTCAGTTTTTCTTAGATATCCGGGTCCCTTTGCCTTTTTTTTTCTGATCCGAATTCTGTCTCTCTAGGCCGCGAAGTTCCTTCCCGTAGCGTACGAGGGATGGTCCTTTCTTTTCTCCACGGTTTTTCCTCCTTTTTTCTCATTTGGGGGAGGTTTTCCTTTTTCCACCTTCCTTATTGAAAGCGGCGTCACCTTGCCGAATTTTTGTTAACTGATTGCTCCTTTTTTGCGCTTCTCCCCTTCGTTTGCATGAAGAAGAGGTTTCCCTTTTTCTGTGGATTGTCTACCAGCCTTCCTCCGGATTCCCCCAGAGCCATCCCCTAATAGGTGCCTCACCCCCTTTCAGACTTTAGAAGAGGTGGTCCTTTTTCCTCACCAAGGGCCGCCTTTCCTCCTCCTGTGACCTTCTTTTTCTGCTTGGCGTCATTTATTCCCTTTTTCTTTCTTCTTCTTGAACGAGGCTTTCACTTTTTTCATGTACTGTATCTCCCTGGTTTGACGTCTTTTCTTTGGGGGATTCCTTTCCGGCCTTCCCGACTTTCCTGGAATGGGGTTTTTTCGAGAGACCTTTAGGGAGAGTGTCTCATGACGTTCTCCGCCGTTTTCGAGTTGGTGAGGCCGGCTTTTTTTTTTCCGGGCTGGACTCCTTCCCGGGCGCAGAGACGATCTCCCTTCTTTTCGTACGATTTTCCCTTCCCTCCCTTCCTCCCGGGAGTCGAGAACGTTTTTCTTGATTTTCTCCCTCTAGATAAAGTCGGTGAAAGTTGTCTTTTTAACTTCATTTATACCCCGCAGTCTCCCCTATTGGCCTTTGCTTTTTCTTCCTTTTGGCTGGAAGAGTCGTAATTTCTTCCAGTCTACGTTGGGAGCAAGAGTGCTCTTTCACCCGAGTCCCTTGGCAAAGCCCTTCTCCCTTCGGCACTCTTTTTTTTAAACGGACTAAGTCCTTCTTTTTTATTTTCTTCTCAGTACTAGGAGGATCCTCTCGGTGTATGGGAGGGCCTTACCCTTTCTACCCTTTCCGAGGCGGTTTCTGGCGCAGCGTCTCCCTGGAGAACTTGGAGCGGTCGAGTTTTAGCTTGCCTCCTTCGCGAGAAAGAAAACCTTTTTTTTTCCTGGACCTCCTTAACTACCTGATGAGATGAGACCCCTTCTTTGCTCCGACGGTAGGCCAATAAACTTTTCGACTCGTCCCTCCCCCGTACCCTTCTTTCGGCAAATACTCGCCTGGTACCTTTCCCCTCTTTCCGGATCCCGGTAGATTCCTTTTTTCCTTCTCTCTCCGGTAGAAAGCGGTCCCTTGATACGACGAAATCCTCTGGTCGGCACGCTCCTTCCCCCCCGCATTTTCGTTCCCCTCTACTGGCGCGACTACAAACTAACTTCCTCCCCGCCGCAATCCTATCGGCCGAGATGAGGGAGCGTTTCCCCCTACTGTTTTTTCCCTCTGCTCTTTAGTAAAATTAAAGACTATCCTCTTCCTTTCTCGCGAATGCGCCTCTTTTACCCCCCTCTCGTGCAGCCCTTCCTTTTTCTCAACGGCATGGTGAAACCCCCCTTTTTTTTTCTGTCCATCCCCCCCGGTGCTTCCATGTAGCGTTCATGTGTTTCACCACCCTCGGTTCCTCCCCTCCCCCCGAGCGGAAGATGAAGACTCCCTGACTTACCTGACCCGGATGGAGACCCCCTTTTTTCAATCGTACGCTTTTCCCGATCCCATCCCCCCCCCTTTTTTTCCTCAAAGGCAGCGATTCCCCCTTTTTATTCTTTCAGGCATATTTCAAACTCCCTCCCCCCCTGACCAACTCAGCTCCTACCTTCCCTTTTCTGGGCACGCTGAATTTTCCCCTTTTCCCGACGTCAATAAGTTTTCCTCCCCTTTTTGTGTGTGTGAAGATTTTTTCCCTGACTACCTGGCACAATATTTTTTTCAGGCCGGCGCACGAGACTCTTTTTTCGGACTCGTGCAAACTCCCTCTACCCCCTTTTTATGCAAGGAAGCATTTCCCGAGTGCACGACCCCCCCCTTCACATACTTCTTCCTTCCCGGAGGGGTCCCCTTCCTCCCTCCTGGCAAGACAAAGCGACGGCTCTCAGAAAGGCTCCCCTCCTAGCTCCTGCATACATGAAAAGTTTTCCCCTTTCCTCCTGCCTTTCTATAGAAACCTTAATTAGATTTCCCGCTAACCCTGAAGGGTGGACATCAAAAAGGCCTGCCTCCCCCTCGAAAGGAAAGCCCCTAGCGGGGTCAAAGGGAGTCTTTAGAGGCCGCGACGTCGACTTTTTTTCAGCTCTGGAGAAGAGCGATCCCCTTCAGGAGCGATCCCTCAGAGGATGATCCACTCCTCAGGGTTAAGATTTTCCGTCATGTGAGGTAACTTTACATAGATTTCCATCTAAGGTCCCCTTCTTTTATCCTAAAGGTCTCCGGTCTCCCTTTGTTTCGTTTAAATCCTTTCCCTCGATAGAATCTAAGCTTCTTCGCTCTTTTTTGCGTTCGTTAAAGCTTTCTCTCAAAGATTCTCCCCAACGGTGGCTCTTAAACATGAGAAGATTCTTATCCCCCTTCATAGATCTTTCTTTCCTCCGGCCGAAGACTCCTCCACCCCCTTTTTTTTGGCCACCCCCCCCCCCCCCTTTCCCGCCGCCGAAGAGACTCCACTTTCCTTCAGCGAAGGATAGACGCCTCCTTCCCTTTTGATCTCCGGCTCAGGGCTTTTTTCCTTTCCTCTTCCCCCCCGGACCTGATTTTACTCTTTTCGAGGCGGGGAGTTCTTTTTTAACTTCTTTCTAAAATGAAGAAGGTGTTTCTCCCCTCGGTGGCCTCTCTCGTCCTCTCTATCCCTCAGTGTCACACTCCTGACATCGTCTTGTTTTTCTCGAGGGGAACAAGCGTCCCTCTTATCGTCCCTGTCTCCAGATAGATAGAACGATTTTTTCGGGATCGAGAAGCAACTAGTCCCCCTCTCCTCTTCCTCACCCGAAACGATTCCCTCCCTTTTTCTTCGCTCGGCAGGTATCTCTCCTTTTTGTCTTCTCGATACTAGAGAGAAGACAAAAAGGCGCCCCTTCTTTCTCCTTTTTTAGAGACGATGTTTCGTTCTCGCTCTTCTTATAGACCTCGTGGGACACCCCTTCTAGCATTGGAGAGAAGTTGAAGTATCTCCTGGTAGCCCCCTTTTTCCCCTCTCCTGTTGACAACTCCTCCGGATTGGCCTGAGGATTTTTCCACCCCTTCTTTTTTTCTCACCCGGAGTACAGGTGAGAAAGGCCCGTTTTCATTAACGATCCTCCCTGCTCTCCTCCTTCTTCATCAGGTCCGGGTTGTCCCTCCTCGACCGCCGGGCAGCCGGGAAGCTTCTTTTTCGAGCGTTCTTCCTCTAACCGATAGTGCGGGATGAGACGTTCTCCCCTGGCCGGGTTTTCCTTTTCTTTTCTCTGCCAGGAGGAACCTTTCCTCCCCCCTTTTCTTGCGCTTTTTCTCAGGCTCCCTCCTATCGAGCTGGGCGACCCCGTGGGAGAAGCTTTCCCCCCCTTGTACCTTTTTTCCTCCCCCACCTCTCTATAGAGCTCTTCTTCCTCTCGTCAATGTAAAGGGATTCCCCATTTCTTCACGAGGAGAAAGACATTGCGATCGTTTCTTTTTTCTATGACGTCGTGACCTTTTTCTCCTTCTTCGACAAATGGCTTTAAGCTGAAACCTTTTTCTTCCGCTCTCGTTGTATCCTTCTTCGCGTGTCGAGGGAGATCGTCTCTCCTTTTTTTTTCCGAGCGAAGTGAGGTGACCCCTCCTTTTGTTTGCTTCGGTCGAGATGTTTTTCTTTCTTGTGGATCTACCTTTTTCCCCTAATCTTAGGTTTCTGCCCTTTGCCGAAGGGCCTTACTCTTTGATGCTGCCTTTCCCCAGCGCCTTGAGATCTTCCTTTCCTTTTTTTGTTTTTTCCCGTCCCGTGTATAGGACGGTTTTTTTCCCCCCCCTTGGAAGGCCTTGTCAGCAGGTAGTGCTCCGTCGCGGTCGAGGAATTTTGCGCTTTCCGCTAGAGACGACTTTGGGTTGCGGTTGTGGCCTTTTTTTTCCGGCCGCCCCACTAATAGGGTATCCCTCCCCCCCCTTATTTCACTTTTCTTGTCCGTGATGAGAACATCGGCACATTACCTCCCCCTTGATCGCCTGCGGTCCGCATTTTTCCCTTTCTGATTTTTCTGCCTTTTTTCTGATAAGCGCTGAAGCCTATCTTCTCCCCGTAGGATATTCTTTTTTCATTTCGATAAGGATCTTTCCCTTTTTTCTTCTTAAACAGGACTTCTTTCCCCCCCTCGAAGGTCTTTTTTGAGGACGTGAGCTCCCCCGCTAACCTCCGAACAATCCTTCTCTCTTGTCGCGTCTTCCTTTTTTTCGGTCTTCACGGTCTTAATCTTACGCTCTCTTACTTTTGTGTGAGCCAGAATTCATCCTCCTTTTTTTCCCACCAGGTTGGGTTGTCTCCTTCCCCCTTTTTTCCCAGGCCGTTGATCTTCTTTTTCTCTTCGGGGAGGTCGGCGCAGGCCCTTCCTTCTGGTCGGATATTCTCTTCTTTTTTTTTCTCAGCATCGCCATTACCCTTTACCCCTTCTTCCTGGAGATCGGCTTCTTTCGTCACAACATTTTTTTTTTTTTTCCCTCTCCCCCTGTCCTACGCCCGGCAAAGAAAATGAGGGGTTTTCTTCCAGCCCCCCTTGATTTTTCTTCGTAGTCAGTCGGTTTGCATCTCCCCTCCCTTTTCTCAGGCTCGTGTAGGCCGTCGCTTTGCCCTAATCTTTTTTCTACACTTAGAGTAGTTGCCGATTCGCTCTTTTTTCCGTCGTGTTTCTTTGATGCCCCCCCTCCTTTCTTAGAGTGGCGCAGAATCATTTTGTTTTGAACTGCCACACTTGGCCGGGCTTTTCGGATCGGCGTCTTCGGCCCGCCCTCCTCGACTCCTTTCTTCTTCAGTTGCTGCAGAGGAGCCTTTCTCCAGGCCTCTTGACTCGAACAACAAACCCCGCTTTCTCGGCGCCCCCAGTTCCCTTCACCCCCCCCCTCTGTCTTTTCAGCCGTTTCCCCTTTTTTTTTTTTCTGTGCAAGGGACTCGTTATCGAGGTTTTTCCTTCACTTTCTTTTTCGCGGATTCCTCGGCTTCACGAACAGGCCAAGACTGTCCCTTTTTTACAATCGCTGCGGGGGTTTCCCTCTCTACCAGTGCCTTTTACCCTCTTTTCCGAGCGGGGATTTTTTTTTTTTCTAGTTCTTTGTCCCGAATACCGGGAGCCTTTCCTCGATTCACCCTCGCTCTTCCTTTTTTTTTTCGCGTTCTCCCCCTCCAGGGAGAAACGAGACTTTTCTTACCAGCTTTTCCTACTTTGCACCTAAATACGATTATCTTTCCCCTTCCCCCACCATTCCCTGACATTCTCTGGCCGGGTCCCCCTCCGTCCGGCACCCTGAGGATCATTTTCTTCCGGTGACCTCTGTTAGCATAGAATAAAAATGGACGGCCTTCCTTTCCCTTTCCGGTCACCTTCTGCTTACAACTTTTCCCTGTCTTCCCCTCTGTGATTCCACCTCCTTCTTTCTTTTTCGAGAGCACAGATGAGGGGATGACTTCTCCTTTTCGCCCTAATCGTTCCTCCCCGAGAAAGAAATAGTTTCATCGGCTTTTTTCGAAGCCCTCTCCCCTTCCTTCCTTCACTCCTCTGTCTTCCAGAGGACACCTCTCTTTTCTGGCTGTGGTCACCAGAAACAAGCGCTTTTTCGCTCTATCTACCTCACCCCCCGTTAGAGAGGACTCGCCTCCATCCTTCCCTTCCTGACCCCTGGCGTCTTTTTCTCTCGACCCGTCCCCCCCCCTCTCTTTCCCACCCCGGAAACGGACCTCCCCCCTCTTACTACAATCATAAGGTTTTTTCTTTTTTCTGTCGTTTCCTTTTTTTTCTTGAATTTTTCGTTGAGGAGAGTAGAGATCATCCTTCTTAGCGGTCCTCTAGATTCCTTCGTCTTTTTTTTTTTTTCTATCTCTCTCCGGATATCCTTTTTTTTTGGTGCGGAGTGACCACAGCAGGATGCCCTTTCTTCCCTCCTCTCCGTGACTTGCTTGCAGTCTGGCCGGGCGGGGGCGTTTTTTTCTCTTCAGACGCTTTCTGTTTCGCAGCCGTGGATTGTCGACAGCCGTCCCGGCCGCCTCCCCTCATTCTTGCTCTCGACACCGTCTTTGCCTTTGTTTTATCCACAGCGAGGCTCCTTTCCCCCCTTCTTGAAGGGTGACCGGCCGCGGTGCGGGCGTCCCGGCCTCCCTCCGCTCGCCTCCCTTTTTGCCTCCCCTTTACGTCATAGTCCTTGATTCCTTTTGCCGGCGGTCGCGGTGTCTTACCCTGGCTTTTTTGCATGGTGGGTGACGGCGGACTTCTCTTTTTTTTTTCTCCTGTTCCCTTCCTTGGTCGCTGAGGTGAGGAAGAGAGGGGATCCCGTGGTTCCCCCCTTTTCAGAGGAAATGGGCTGAGTTGATTTGTGCTCTTCGTCGGCCATGGACTTGGGTAGCGAACTTTTTTGCCCATCCCTCTTCTCTAACGTTCACCCCCTAACTGGTAGAAATTCTTTAGCACCCGCCATTTTCCTTTGACCGCTTGCCCTGGCCTGGTCTTCTCCTCCCCTAGGCACCAGCTTCGTCTTCTTCCTGAACCTCGAGAACGAGTCCCTTTCTCCCGATCCTCCCCCTTTCATTTCCAGGATAAGAGCCGTCTCTTCCCTTTTCTCCTGCGCGGCACGGTTCTTCTTTTGTGGTGGGCGGAGGAATCTGTTTTCTTTTTTTCCCGGCCGGAGAGGCGCCCCCTTCCTTCTTCCCTTTGATCTCGCTCTGGAGGTTTGGAGATGATGGCAGCCAGTTGCCTCATTTTTCTTTTTCCGAATTAACTAAAGGATTCTTTCCTCCCCCTCCTGGTAAGAAAAAGACTTTCCTTTCTCACGGCGAAGAGGAGCTTTCTCATCAGTCAACGACCTTGTCTGTTTGGACGAAAAACCTCTTTTTGCCAAGAAGGCATACCTTTATGACTCTTCTCCCCCCTTTAGCGGCACGGTAAGACGATTCCCAGGGGCGGTCCTCTTTCTTTCCCAACCTGGGCTGCATGGCGTTCTCCTTTTTCCCCCCGCCACGCGCCGTGGGCCGCCTCTCTGATGGGTTGAGTGTGTAGAGACCTTTGGCGATGCTGTCCTCCCCTTCGCTACTATTTCGGACGTGTCGCTTTCCCAACTTTTCAGAATCAAGGGGCCGAAGATACCCTCCCCCCCAAGACGCTTTCCTCCCCCCTTCCCCCCAACCCGGGGTGCCTCCTTATGTCGCAGTTCATGATGACTCCCTTCTCCGTCGAGCGTGTCCTCTCGGACGTATCTACGAAAAAGACAAACTGACCGACCCTCCCTCTGGCAGACCCAAACGTCTCTCCTCTTTCCTCTGGCAGATAGATCACCATTTCCTCCCCCTTCCGAGACAAGTTCGAGTGGCGGCAAACTCTTTTTCTTTAAACTCCTCTTTCTCGCCCCAGCAACCAACAGACGATCCGAACTTTTTTTCTGAATCCGGGAAACCGTACCTCCCCTGCTCGGCGGGCTCACCACCTTCGAGACCTCCCTTTAAGGGGATGATGGAGATTCTTTTACCGAGTCCCTTCCCAGAATCAATTGCAAAAGCACTTTTTCTTCGCACGAGACCCTCTTTCTTGGCTCCTCGTGCCCCCCCTTCTTTCCACAGAATAAACAGGAGGCATCGTTCCCGCCGTTCTCTCTCTGTGTCGACCTGTAGGCAACCTAAACTGATTCTCTTTTTTTTATGGGTGCAAGACCATCCGTCTACCTTTCTCCCCCCGCGCTGCGAATGTCTTCTCCCCCCTACGAGAGCTTAAGCATAAATGAATCTCTTCCTCCTTACATTTTCGCTCGGACACACCTATTCGGGGCACCGCTCAACGGTCGGTTCGCTCCCCCATTCCCCCCCCCAACATATACCTACTTTTTGTGGGTCCACTGGCGCCGGACGGTTTTCCTTCTGCGATCCTATTCGAATTTTGAGAGATCAGAATCTCTGTTTTCCCCGGGTTTCAGCTTCACAGTCTGACTTCCCTTTCACTGATAGAGCCTCACCCCCTTTTTCTTTAAGGGCGGATAAGAGGGTCTTTACCCTTTCATTGAAGATAGCATCTACGCTGCTTTTTTTCCTGTCGTTGAGTCCGCTTTCTCCACTTTCCCCTTGTTTATCCCCCATAGCGATATTGCTTTTCTCTCGAGGGGCTAACGGCTAAGAAAGGCCTCTCTTTCCTCCCCGTCCTCTCCTCCTGTCGCTTCCACATGATCGCCGGGATCTCCGCCCTTTTCCCCCCCCAGCCCGCATTCTTCGTCTCTTCGTCGAGTAAAAAAGGACCCCCCCTACTTTTTTCTTTTTTGGGAGGAGTCGGAAGTAGTAAACTTTTTTCTTCTATTCTACTACCTTGCCTGAGAGCCATCGCGATAAATCATTTTTTTGTTAGGAACCGGCGAGGGTCCCCTCTCACTCTTTCACGGCAACGGATTTTTTTTTTGACCTGGGCCAATAGGGATAGTCTTATAACCTCCCTTAGTCCTCACACGAAAGATCCGAAACGCGGCCTTTCCCCCTTTCTCCTTTTTCTATCTTTCCTCTCCATCCTTTTTTTTTTCCGCTCCCTGGCCGAGCGCCGCACCTTTCTTCCTTTTTTTTCGGGTGGAGGACGATGCGTTCCCCTTCTCGCCCTCTTTTGAAGTACGGAAGACGTCGATTTCTCCCGTTGCCGACTCGACCCTTTCTTTTCCCCCCCCCTCCGGTGCCACCCCTCCTCTCCCTTCTTTTCTTGATCGCGATTGGAGCCTCTTTTTTTGAACACCTTCTTCCCCTCTGACCTGTGGAAAGACTTTCCAGATCTCCTCTTTTTTTCAATCAGGTCTTTTCCTAGACTTCTCCCGCCGGCCGCCCTTCTTTGCCTATCGAGAGGGCGGTTTTCTTTTTTTTTTGTTTTCGGGATAGAACGTCGGGCTTGCTTTTTCCTGGGCGGGCTTGGAGGGGTTTTTTTTCGGCCCGGTCGGACCGGTAGCAACGCTCTGTCGTTTCTTTTTTTGAGCCAGGGAGCAGCAGATTTTGCACTTTTTTTCCCTTCCGCGTTGAAAAAAAAACTTTTTCTTCCTTTTCCTCACCCTCCCCTCCGCTATATTCCTTTTTTTCCTTGAAAATGTAAGGCGATCCCCCTGTCTGTCCGCGAGGCCGCGTGCGATCGCTCTTCCCCCTCTTGACCCCGTAGTTTTTTTCTTGTGCAAGCTGAAAACCTTGAAATCTGTTGTAGCACAGCTTTTCCCCTTCTTCTATTTCGTTGTTCAAGAGCTTAATCGACTATCTTCTCTCGCCAGTGGACCCCCGCTCTTTTCTTTTTCTCTTTTTTCGGCAGCTTCTCCTTCTTGAGAGGTGCACCGAAGTAGTTTTCCCTTTAGACCTTCTCTATCCTGAGGAGGAAGATATCTTCTTCCCCTTCTTCTCGTCACTCCCTGCTCTTGGTGGCGTTGAACCTTTTTTTTTCCCCTCCCTAGGGAAGGCATCGGCCTTTTCTCCCTCATGTGTGCACGCTTTCCTCTTCTTTTTTTTGCTCTTCCGCGCTCGAGCGCGTGTGTAGCGGTTGTGGAACTTATGTTTTTTCCCACTCCTCTTTTTAGTTCTAGGAGGACATCTCGTCGTCTTCTTTCCCGTTGGTCGCGTCCCTCGCACTAAGCCCTTGCTCTCCCCTTTTCTCCCTTCATGGAAGCCCGCTGATTGACGTCAGTTGAGGTACTTTCCTCCTATTTTGCGTTTTGGTTGTCGTTGGCAGGGAGATCAGGTATAGGCCTTTCTTTCCCCTGACCGTCCCCGTTGACCCCCTCTCCCTCTTCCTTTTCGGGACGTGAGCGACGCTGGCTTCTTTTTTTCCGAACGATTAGGAAAAGATGTTTTCTTCGGTACTTTTTTCTTTGTACTCTTAAAGGTATTCATCTTCTTCCCCTTCCTTTTTTATCGACGCCGAACGTTTGGTGTTCCCCCTCTTGCACGCGACAAATGTCTTTTTGGGTTGGAGCTTTGGGGGTAAAAGGTCCGTCTCTTCCCCCTTTAAGTCTGGCTTTCCTCCCTTTGAGGGCTTTCTTTCCCTTCCCCACGTAAGGGTGGGTTTTTTTTTTTAGTTTTAAGTGAGCATTCCCTCAATCACGTATTTTCCTCCACCTTCGCTAACAAATATTTCTGTCTTGCAGGACAGTTGCGGGTTTTTTTCCCGGGAGATCGAAGCAAGGCAGCCTCTTTTTTCCGCCCTATGTTAGTAGTCAGACGGTTTTTTTTTTTTTCCCCCCCCGAGTCGAGCATTGGATTTTTTTTGCCGTCTGTAGACCCCCCCCTCCTCTTTTTTCCTAGGAGAGTAGTTGAAGAGGCCTTTCTTGCGCCTCGTCTCTCCCTTGTTTGAGGTGATGGAAGATTTTTCTCTAATTAGGTTTGCTGATCATCCTTTATGTTGAAGGAGTCCCTTTTTTTTTTGTAGGGAAGGAGTCCCTCCCTAGACTCCCCTCGGATTCCTTTGGATAAAGTTGATGCAACTCTTCTTCCTCGCACTTTTTCTCTTCCCGCCTCCCCCTCCGTGTGCCGCAGAGGAGCCCCCTTTTCTGTCTCCCTTCCGCGGGGCCAGAGATTAAGGTGGAGTGCAAGTTCCTTTTTTTTTCTCCTCCTGTCAATTTGTTTGCTACTTTCCTTCAGACAGGGCCAAGCCGTTCCTCCTTCCTTTTTTTTTCGGGGGGGGGTCCTTCCTTGTAAAACTTCCTTGTCAGCGGGATTTCAACAGCGGCACTTTTTTCTTGGGCGTTCGCGACTCCCGGGTCGGTTCTACTAGATTCACCCGCGATATCCCTTTCTCTCAATAGGCCAGCAAGGGAGCTTTCTTTTCGCGCCCAGCCTTTTTTGCGTCCCGTGTCACCTCTCACAACGTATCTTCCCTCCCTGACCCCTTTTCCTTGTTTCCTCCTCTACCTCTTCACCTGTTCTTACGCACGGTGAAGGCCCACCCCCTGCCGTCGTAATAACCCCGAGAAACTGGCCGGTCACCTTCTTTTCTTTTTCTTTCCCTCTGTGGATCCCCCCCTTCCCCGGCTCTTTTTTCTTGGTCGAGCGCACCTAGAGGGGCTTCTTTTCTTCCTCGAAGGCTGGTCGACAATACGACTCTTCCTCGACTTTGCTCATTTTTTCCCAGCTCACCAACACGGAAAGACGCATCAGTTTTTTCTTCATCGAGTCGGTCGCCTCTTTCCTTTTCCCTCCCCAGCGTGTTCCCCCCCCCCTTTTTTCGCCGGCGAGAGCTACTTCCTCTACATCTCTCTTAACTCCGTATATGCTGAAATGCGTCGTAATGATCTCTCCCTTTCCCGGACTCCACACTTCCCTTCCCTTTTCTCTCTTTCCTCTCTCCTTTTTCGCAGGGGCGGTCGTTGCGGGGTGGAAGTCTTCCTCGTTTATCCTCTTTTTTATCTGAGATTGGAAGGACGAGGCCGGCTGCCGCTTCCTTAGACGAATTTGGAGTCCCTCTTTTTTGTACCCCCATCCGATGAAAGCGGTTTTTTTTTTTTTTTTGACCGAACGTGAATCCTGATCCCTTTTTTGTGCGCGGGTTCGGCTACCGCGCTGCTCACCGGTCGATGAAGACGATGTCCCTTTTTTTTCCTCTCTTTCTTTGTCGCCAGCCGTCCCGTCCCCCGTTTTTTCCCCATCCCCTCCTCCGGTGCGAGCAGACCCTTTTCCTTTTGCTCCACAGCGAGGCCAGACACGGGCCTCTTCGCGTGGTCCCTTACTGGGTTTAGCGATCGAAGAAGACCGATCCTTTTTCCCGTCCTTGAGATCCTTTTCCTGCGGTAGACTTTTCTTTTCTCTTTTTTGCCGCCGAAGGTCAGTTTGGTGCCTTCTGCCTCTCGCGGTTTTGAGGGGGGGGTTGGGGTTTTTTTGTTTTTTCTTTCTTTGGAAGGTTTTCTTTTTTTTTCGGTTTTTCTTTTTTTTTTTGTTTTTTGTTTTTTGTGGGGGTTGGTTTTTTTTTGGGTTGGGGGTTGGGTTTTAAAAAGGGTTTTTTTTTTTCTCCTTTGCTTTCTCTTCTCCCCCCTCCCTCTCCCGGGGGTTTTCTCTTTTTGGTTTTGGGTTGAAGGGGTTTTTTTTTTTTTTTTTTTTTTTTGGGGTTTTTTTTTTGTTTTTTTTTGTGGTGTTTTTTTTTTTTTGGGTTTTTTGTTTTTTTGGGGGGGGGGGGGTTTTTCTTCAGGTTTTTGGTTTGTTTTGGGTTTTTTTGTCTTTTTTTTTTTTTTGGGGGGTTTTTCTTTTTTTTTTTTTTCGTTTTGGGGTTTTTTTTTTTCTTTTTTTGAGGGGGGTTTTTTTTTTTTTTTTGTGGCTTTGGTTGGGGGGGTTTTTTTTTTTTTTGTGGGTTGTGTTTTTTTTTTTTTTTTTGGGGGGGGTTTGGGGTTTGGCACCGGACTCCGCCTTTGTTTGAGCAGTGAGGTGAGGCCTTTTTTGATTCTGTTTTTCCGAAGAGTAGACAGGGCGAGGAGAGCGCTTTCTTTTTTTGAATCATCCAGGAGTCGCGTTTTTTTTTTTCAATATCCCCCCTGACTGTTGGAAAATAAGATCTCTCCCCTTTTTTCCAATTCCTTTTATAACTCCTCCTCAGCTCTGTCCCAGAGTTTTTCCTTGAAAGGCTTGAACTGTGCTGGAAGCTCCTTTCCCCAGATTATTTTTCAGGATACCCGATGAAGACAATCGAGTCCCTTCTTTCCGGAAGAGGAGGCATCCCCCTTCACTTCGTCAGCCCCCGAAGATGTGTCTTTTTTTTTGACGAGGAGGAACACTTTGCGGTGTGCTTTTTTTCATAGGCTTGAATGGAGAGGCCTTTTTTTTTCTCGCGATGTCATCCCCCCTGGAGCCAGGGGAGATTTCTTCTTTCTTCTGCTGGCCGACACGTTTTCTTTGACCACCGCCCGAATTTCCTTCTTAAAATAAAGGATGAGCTTCTCTCTTTTCCCCTCTTTAGTCCAAATCCCCTCCCCTTTTCTCTACCCGAGACCGCATCCTCCACCTTCCTCCTTCCAGTTCGGCGAGGTCGAAAAGACGTTTCTTTCTCGCTGGCAAAACTGAGACTAGAGACATCATAATGGGCGGCCCCCTTTCTTTCCCCCCGTCAGGGCGGCCTGGCGTTCTAGGGCGCCGACTACCAAGACCGTTCCTTTTTTTTCTTGCATCGGCCGAGATGGGGATTTTTCCCTTCTTGATGCGATTCTTTTGGCCCGTAAACTTCCGTTTCCCCCCCTTAGTGGTCGCGCTTCCCGCCGACCTCCCGATTCTTTTCTTTCCGAAGATCAACGGCATGGTGACCTTTTTTTCGCTCCCAGGGGTTTCCCGGCACTTCCCTCTCCTTTGCGCCTCAAAACCCCTTTTTCCTTTTTCTGAAGATGAAGAAAGTGTCATCTCCCCCGACACGCCCATGGCTCTAGAACCAAAACGGCAGCTTTCTTTCTTCTCTTCGGAAGCTATCTTTCCACTCCGCAAAGGAAGCTGTTTTTCCCACGTGGAAGTAATGATTCAAGGCCTTCTTTCTTTCCTGATCGCCCTGCCAACGGTATCTAAGGAGATCTTTCTTTCACGCTGAAATCTTTTTGTACCTCAACGACGTAAATCTTTTTTTCCCCCTTCGGAAAGAACTTTTTTCCTTTTTTCGATTTCGTCCAATAGAAATACAAAGACCTTTTCCCCTAGTTTCCTTTTCTTTCTCACGAGACCGATTGATCTTTTTTTTCCAAAACCAGAAGGTCAACAACTTTTCCTTCTCCTCTCGGCCCGCTCCCCTAGCCTGGAATAGACCGAGTGTACTTCCCCCCCTTTGCCCCTACCTGCTGCCGATGGCCTCCCTTTTTTGGGGTGCCGACAAACCCTCTGGAGGGGCTTTCTTCGAAATCGTGAAGACCTCCTTTCCGGTCTCTTTCCCGCATTTCATCCGGTCATCCCGGTACTCCTTTTTTCTTCGAAACTTTCCCCGGTAGGTGAGAATAACCCAGCTGGCCACATATAGCATTAGAAAAAATAGAGGATTCCTTTGAGCTCTGACGAGCGTATTCCTTCCGCATCGGCGTCCCCCTTTCGACCTCGGACATAATGATTCTCTTGAATACCTCCTATTCAAGGTCCGTTTAAACATCTTTCCCTTCGGGTAAAGGCATAGTCTCCTGTGCGGGATTCTTTCCCGGCTAAGCGGGGCCGCTTCCTCCCTAAATTTGACGTCCTCCATCTTCGTTTCGCTTTTTTTTTCTTTTTTTCCACGATTCTAAAATTTTTTTCTCCTGGGGAGCACCTTCTTTTATCTTTCTCTGCCCTGCCAACGTCCTCGGCTTTTCCTTTTTCCCGCCCTTTCCGCCGCGCCTCCCCCCGCCACCTTGCCGGCCCGCGACGGTAGACCTTTTTTTTTCTCTAGATCGGCCCGACACCATGAGCTTTTTTTTCCCCCGGTCGACTTCAGTTGTCAAAAAGAGAAATGATGTACGCCTTTTTTTTCTTCGGCCTTCCCTGTTTCACCCTTTCTCACCTGGACGCCGTGTTAGCTCCCTTTTTGAGAGGCGCCCCTTCCCCTTCGGACATCGTCCGTTTGCCGAGAGGGCGAACCGCTCCCCTTGTCCCTGCGCTCTACCGTCGCCCCCCTCTCGGCATGACCTGGGCACACTTTTCTTTTTTCGCACATCCATCGCATCGTCCTCCACCTTTTTTTCCCCGGCGCTCGGCC
>Ga0179593_1604525_pt1 | contig 17663 bp, 20 predicted proteins | sample CZODoug2_1_08_16_FD_185931 | JGI IMG/M metagenome (GOLD analysis project Ga0179593, IMG submission 185931) | Vadose zone soil fungal communities from Angelo Coast Range Reserve, California, USA - CZODoug2_1_08_16fungal (PacBio error correction) | ecosystem: Environmental > Terrestrial > Soil >... | reverse complement strand
ACGGTTCCGGGTTCAGAGAGGTACTCCCCTGTTTGCGAGCCTTCAAGGATATCATTCCCATTTCGATGGCTTTCCCCTTTTTATAAATCTAAAAGGCCATTTTTTCTTAGGTCCCCCTTTTTTTTGACCAGGCAATTTTTTAAAACTTCCTTTTCTTCCCCCGGCCCCCGAGTTCGCTCCGTTCCCCCTCTGAAGACAACCCCCGCGCCTCGCAGGTCCCTTAGGAACCCCCGTCCCTTTGCAAAGCCTGAACCAAAAACTGGAAGCTTCTTCCCCCTCCCCAATCAGCGAATAAGACCCCTTCGAACCGCTAGCAGTCCGGCCAAAACTCCTTCCCTTTGTTTTTCAAGTGTGCTCCCCCTTTTGTAATATAAGCTTATTCTTTGGTCGAGCTTCACTCCCCATCGTTGTATACCCCTTGTCGGGCTGTTCCTCCCCCACCCCCCAAAGGAATTTCTTAAACAATAAATACTTTTTTTCCCAGGCCCCCTTCATGCTCTACTTTCCTAGGTTCTTAGTTCCGCCGTTCTCTATAGCAGTTTCCCATTTTACTTTTTCCACTTTTCCCATCTGCACACCACTAAGATGAAGTCATAAACCCTTAATTTTCGTCCCGCGGCGCTCATCTTCACCCTTTGGCAGCAACCCCTTTTGGGGTTCCAACTGCTTCCGCACCTATCTTCTTTTTCCGTCTTCACGGACTCACCGACATCTCACTTTTCATCGGCCGTTTTTTTTTTTCCTGGCAATCCGGATCCCCTTTTGCACGCACCCCACCCCGCCAGAACAACACCCCCCGTTGGCTTGCTTTCATAGGCACATCTTTCCTTGTACATTCATTTGGGTGGAGGTTCCCCACCGCTACTCTACCATTATGCCCCTGCCCCCGGCACCTTTTTCAAAATTGCTTTAAGTTAGATCTTTTTTGGAGCCCTCTGCCCGAAACTTCTTTTTCCCCTTCCTTTAGGCACCCCGTGGGACTGAATATAGTCCGCGTAGACCCTTGGATATTGAACCTTTGGCTTCCCTTCACGATCTTCGCCGCCAGAGTCATTTTCAAGGGAAACCAAGGGGAAATTTTTTTCCCCCCCCCAGGTTCTTTTTGTTGTCGGGTGCGGACGTCCTAGTGAAAGTGGTTCCCCCCATAGTATGTGACTTTTTTTTCCTTTTTAACTGGGGCAAGACATTCTTCGAGCGATTCAGACATCCCCTTCCGGGTTCCAATTACCGGAATACCCCCCCCCCTCCCTTTTCCCCATTTGGTTCCGATGGGCTTTCAGACTACCATTTTATTCGCCCCCCTCCCCCCCCTCCTTCCCCCTTGAGGTCCATCCCCTGCGTGTTAGAGGTCTTTGCCGGGCTTGATCGCAAACCCCCCTTACCAATTCCCCCCATCGTAGGACAAGTTTGATGCTTTAGGAAATACTTCCCTCGGTTTCTTTTTTCCCGCCGGGATAAGATTCCTCAGAAAGCTAATCCTCCTCTTCTTGAAGTTGCTTTCCCGATCACAGGTTCCCCCCCTTCCCCCCCAACCCTTTTTTCTGTAGGGTTCCCCATGTCCGAAAAAGTAGCTCTTCCTTTTTGAGTGCGTCCCTCTGAGCAAACACCGGCCTTCCGACCCTGCAAAGCCTTTTTTTTTTTTTTTTCCCCAATCAAAGTTCTTTTTGTTCGAGGGGACTACCCTTCAAAACCCACTTCCCCTGTTATTGATGATACTTCCCTTTACGCTTTCCACAGCCGGTTTTTTTTAACTCCCTGAATGGTTTTAACCCGGTTATTGACCCAAACGACGGAGGACTCTCGTTGCAGTCTAATTTTGGGAATCATTCTTTTTTCGAGAATTTCCCCGTCTTTTCTACATTCCCAACCGCTCAGGAGAAGACCCCCCGAGATATTTCCTCTTCCCATACACAAAATCGGAATTTCTCCTCTTTCGGACACTGAACAAAAAGACCTCCTTTAACAGGCCGTTCCTAACTTTCCTGCAAAGTAGATTTTCCCCCGCTCCTCCTTGATAAATTTCAGGTTCGCCCAGCATGTTTTTTCCCCCCCCGGGCATCCTTTTTTCACAAGTTCGCACTCTTTCCCCTCAAATGGTTCTTTTTTTTCTTCCTCATGGAATAAGGGACCTTTCCCCCCTTCCCTTACCCCGTCTCGTTTTGACGGGCGGGGGAGTTGACGATTTCCACTTTTTACCATCGAATTTTTTCCTCCCCCTGGCTTCCCTTCCCAAAACTAAGGGGTGAGATAGATTTCCGGTTCCCCCCAAAAAAAATTGATTGTCTGGGAGGAAACATTCGACATTTTTCACCACCCTTCCGAAGGAAAAGCCACTATTACGCGACGATTCCCCCTCTTTTCTTCCCCCCCGGCATTATCCAATCATTCTCAACGAACAAAGTTACTACGTTAAGAATCTTTTTCCCTTTCCCCGATGAAAGGCGCCTCGGTCTCTTAGAAAGCCAAGATTTGGTCTATTCTTCCCCCCCACTCTGAAGGCTTTTTTTTTTGTGCGTATTCTTTTAATTAATAAGTACCTTTTTTTGTTGTTTTTTTTCTTTCCTTCCTGAGGCAGTCCCGATCTGTCGGGCACTTTTTTTCAGGCGGACGACGCGAGCTTCATTTTTTGACCGTTGGACCTTCCATTCCTGGGTCGTTGATTTCGCTTCCCTAGCGAGCGCGGAGGCCCCTTTTCCCCCCCTGTCCATTCCGTTTTCCCCCTTGCAGTCGGTCTCGTTTTTCATGTGCGGAAAAGTTCTGTAAGTCGGAGTTTCCCTTTTTATGCTTTTTCCCCGTCAAGGAGGCGTCTCTCACCTTTTGCGTCATTCGTGTGTCCCTTTCCCCCCCAGGCGTAGGGAACGGTCTCCTGCTGGTACACGTTTTTCTCTCCCGGCCACCTCCCTCGTCTTGAAGTGTTGAAAAGGCCTTACTCTCCCTCCCTTTGCTTGATTTTTGCATGTACGGACGTGTTTTGCGGTGAAAGTATTGATTTTTCCCCCCTGAATTACCTTTTTCCCCCAACGCCTTCTTTACCCATCGGGACTTGCATGTGAGTTCTTTTTTTCCCCTCTTTTACGTTTTTCCCCACCGACGATCCCTTTTATCCTGCGATTTTGGTCGGGAGAAGACGCCGTTTCTTTTCTTTTTGCGCCTGAGTCCTTTCCTGATGTCGACACTCGGTTTTTTCGCGGGCCACTCAGGCTGAAGGACTTCGGCGCCCCGGGTCCTTTGGCATTCGGCGTATCGTTCGCCCGGTCGGAGGCGAGAAGTTTCCCTTCCAGGTCCCTTGTTTTTTTTTTCCCTGTAGGCCTCAGATGGTCCCCAGGAATTTGTTCTTTCGAGCTTGTTCCCTTTTGGTCCTGTTTTTCACTGAAGGATGCGCTCCTGTCAGAAGGTGGGAGGAAAAAAATTTGTGCCCTTCGATGCTTTTGTTCTTTCAGGCCTTGGATCTCCCTCCCCCCCCTGAGCTGATTGGCGAGAATATTTTCCCTCTTCAGTCTAAATGTTCCCCATTTCTACCTCCGAACGCTCCCCCCTTCTTCCCCGAATTTTTTTCGGTGGTATGAGATAATGGATTCCGGAGGCCCTTTTTGCTTCGGGATTCCGATGGACAGAGTCTTTTTTTTTTTCTTTTTCTCGGGCTGCTTTTTTCAATCTTCGCCGGGCCTTTCCATGAGGTTTCGGATCTTCTCTCCTCCTTTTGCGCTTCCCCCGATCGTCTCTAATGGGCTTGAAAGTTTTGAGTTTTGGATGGTTTTCTCTGAGGGCTCCACTGCCCCGACCCCCCCTTTTCCTCAGAGAACTTTCTTTGATGGGGGCGGGAAAGGGCCTTTCTTCGATTTTTCGGTTTTTCTTTGCGCACGTTGCCCATTTCAGTCTCGCGATGCCCACACGTGGTCTTTCTAAGGAAAAAGTTCTGTGAAGAGACCCCCCTTTTCGGGATCCATTGCCCCCGCATTCTTTTTAGGAGGATCTCGTCCAATTTTGAAGGTATTCGAGGCTCTTTTTTTTGGACTACTGTTTTTTCGGCCGCAAAACCTTCTTCCCCCCTTCAATCTGAAGATGAGCCCCCGACAATTTGGTCCTCGGCACATGGTTTTTCTTTTCGAGGGGCCCTTGGCAAAATTTTCTCTTCGCGGGGTTCCGGTGGAGAGCAGTTTTTCCTTGGATAGTAGTGAAAGCACTTCATAGGTGTTATTTTTTTTCCGTTTTTGCGGCCTAAACTTGGTTGGGCTTTTTTTTTTTTTTCTAATTTCCCCCGCGAACAACGTTTTTGTGTGTAGCCGGAAGCGCTGGGTAGTGTCGGCATTTTTTTTTCCCACCCTGTGCAGGAAAATGGTCCGGGCAGCCTTTTTTTCCTTTTCCTTTTTCTTTTCCTCCCCGAAGCCTTTCTTTTTTTTGATCGGTCCTCTTACTCTTTTTCTCCAGATAGGGAGTTAGGAATCCGGGGGTTTGCTTGCCCCGTCCCCCTTTCGTACCTGGGCGGAGGATCTTTTTCCCTCCCCTTTCCCTTTTTTTTTTTTATTCGGGAATCCCGGAGAGGAGCTTGGAGCTTTTCTCTTGACAACCGACTGCTTGCTTTTGGCGCGGCGATGTTTTTTTTTTCTCTCCTTTGGCGGCCTCGTTGTTTTCCTGCGTATTGCACGGGGCGGGTTGTGGCTTTTTTTTTTTCCCACGCTGGTTGTGCTGGCAGTTCCTTTTGCTTGGGGTGCCTTTCCTTCCCTCTTCCGCTTTCCCCCTCGACTGGGGAAAAACCCCCCTTGCCGAAAAGCCCACCCGTTGATTTCGCTCTTTCCGTTTATAACCTTGGCCACAGTACTCCTTTTGGGAGTCGTTTTCGGCCATTTTTTCCCCAAAACCTCTTCTGTCTTTAAGTTTTCCCCATCAGAAACATTCTCCCTGGTCAGCAGCCGTTTTTTTGATATTTTCTGCTGTTTTACCCTAAGGTTAATAGAGCCTTCTTTTTTTCTTTACCCTTGGCGGCAATCCGCCTATTATCTCCCTTCATGTTTAAACGGACCCCCGTCGGAATCCCCTTTTGTTCTTTTTTTCCTTTTTCCCAAGGTCTCTTGGTGCTTACCATCCTCTTTTCCTCCCCTTGCACCCTCTGGCAGCCCACGCGTTAGAATGTAACTCTTCCCCCCCCCGCCGCACTGCACCTCATGAAGAAAAACAGTTTTTTTTTTCCTTAGGCCGTCCCTACCCTCACCTTGAAATTGGCCTTTTCAGACCCTCCTGCCGACTCCCCCCTTTCCATTCGTCCTCCTTGATAAAAAGACTTCCTATCCGCCATTTCCTCGAAACCTTCTGGCGACGTCCCCCTTATCCTCCCTTCGTGTACGCCTTTCTTAGGGGGTCTAGCCAATAAAAAACTTCGAAAATCCCATTGGCAAGGAAGCCCTTCTCCTTTTCGGGACTTCCCCCTAGCTTTCTTGCTCTCTTCTGGCTCCGACGGTTTTCCTCTTTTTTCCCCTCCCATGTCCCCTCGCTCGCTCACCTCACCCAAGATATTCCTTGCCCCCCCTTGTTTCGGGCGGCGTTTTTTTTTGGATAGCTCCGTCAAAAGTGTGAATGGCCGCCAACACTTTTTTTTTTTCCGGATCGCCAGTCCCTTTCATATAAAACTGTCTTCCTGTTGCTTTTTTTTTTACGTCAACGCTTAGAAAAGGGGAGCCCTCATCGACCTTGTTTTCCCCCCCTATCCCACGCTGTGCCGCACTTTTCCCCCCCCCCCAAGGGCTTATGCTAATTTCCCTTCCTTCCCTTATTCTGTCAATCACGTTTGGGTGGTTTTTTTCTTTTTTTTTTTCCTGTGACCCCTTTGGCCAAACTCCTCGGTCTATGGAAAGTGCCCATGTTCCCCCCCCTTGGAAGAGATCCGTACGCTTTTCCGGTGCCTGGAGGAGGGGCACTCTTCCATAGACAAACCCTCGCCCTCCTGTTTAGAGATACCCTGTAACTTGAATCTCGAACATCTCCTTTTGAATTGACCGTTTTTTTTTTTTTTTTTTTTTTTCCCTTTTCGAATTTCTTTTTTAGCAAGAACCAGCGGGTCCGTCATCGCCATAAAACAGCTTTGCCACTTGGTTTTTTCATGTAATAGTGCCCGGGGGAGTCCCCCGGGTCCCGCCTCATTTCCAATGGGTGAAAATCCTTCTCGTATCGCCTTTTGTGGAAAATCGCCCAAAGAGTTCCTTCTCTCTGACCCCCTGCGTCCTCTTCTTGAAGTGCGAGAATTTTCCTTTCCCGCAAGCCCCCCTGCTTTTTTTTTTTATAAGCCCCCTCTTCATACAGAGTAATACCCTTTCGTTTTTTTACTGGGGGGCGGCCGTTTTTTTTTTGCATCCATCGAAAAGGTCCCCGCCTCCTGTTGGGTTTTAAGGAATTTCCCCCCTTCTTTGCTGGTAGAAATCCCCAGCCCCTGGGAATGCGCAGGGCTCTCTTTTCCCCCTCTTCTGCAGCCCGCTATTTTCATAAGATATGATGTTTCTTAATTCCCCCGGCTCGGGACACACCCCCCCTCCCCCTGCTGTCTTCCACAATGTCCCGCAGTATGCCTTGGTGTGGGTTAGCTGCCGGGAGAAAACGGCTTTTTTTTTTTTTTCCCCCTGCCCCCCCTTGGAGGCCAAGGCTCGAAGTCCCCCGTTTTTCCTCGTTTTTTTTTGGCCTAACGGAAAAACTCCGGCCTTTTCTGCTGGGAGGTTTTGGCTACAGAACCCGCAGTTTCCCCCCCCATCATTCTCCCCGTCCTCCCCCCCCCCCCCTTTCTTCCCGGGCCCTTTCCCACGGTGTTCAGGCCGCCGGAAAGCGCGGCGTTTTTTTTTCCCTGAAAAACCGTGGGCCTCCTCTCTGTAAATTTTTTTTAACCCGGGGGGCAAGCAGGCCCCTTCCTTTTTCTTCCCCCCTTCGTATAAAATAAAAAACAATAGAATCTCCCTAAATTTTTTTCCCCAGTGCCCAAAAGACCCCTCCCATTAGGCTCTTTACAAAGAATTCCCGATGTCCCAACGCCGAGCTGATCAGACTTTTTCCCGACGCCGCCCCTTCCCCTTTTTTTCCCCTTGTCAGGTTCCCCCCCCCTCCCCCCGTCGTACTTTCCACGCAAGCACCTTTTCCTGGGCACCCTTACTGTTCTCCTGAATACGGACTGTTAACACTTCCCCCCCCTCCTCTCTGCCGTGTTTCTCGCGATTCAAGAAAGAAGGTACCCTCCCCTTCTGCTTACCCTTCCCCCTGGGATTTTAATTACGCGTAAAAATAATTTGATTTGCAGCTCTTTTCTGATGACAAAGATCTTTCCCGAAATTAAGCTTTTGTTCACTTTTTTTTTTTTTTTTTTTTTATGAACCCATTCCCCCCCCCCCTCCCCCCGATTGACCTTCCCTTTGCGATCTGATGCAGACGCCGTGTCCCGTGCCTGCTCCAACCCTATTCGAAGGCAGCATGGTCCCCAAAGTCTCAGTGCGTCGTCTTCTTCTTTTCGTGGCGCTCTATCTCAAAACGGGGAGGGATTTTCGTTTCTTTCTCCTTTTACTCCCTCGTTGTTGGTTGTCTTTTCCCCTTGAGATACTGCCTCCCTCTTCGGCGGGTTGATTTCGCACCTGGCGGGAAAGGACTTTACGAAAGCCCTGCTTTCAATTCTTTTCCCCCCTTTTTTTTTCAAGCGCTCTCCTTTAGAATGGTGGTGCTTTCCCTCCCGTCGTGACGGAGGGCCTCCTCCTCGAGAGGGGGAATTGAAGTCGTCTAGGTTTGCTTATTTCTTATGCGCCGAATGGCTCCCAACTCAATTTTGCCTTTACCTGAGACTTTCTTCTTCCCCGGAGTTTCGGCTCCTGAAATCCAGAGTATAGTTCGATGTACATTACCTTCCCCCCCGCGCCGCTTTTCGGTGCAGTCGTGAAAAGGCCTCCTCCATCCCTTTTTTTTTTTCCTTTTTTGGATATTTCAGTACAGAAGTGTGGCTCTTTTGTGCTGTTTGGACGTGTGTGCACTTTTCCTTGCCTATCGCGATGTTCACACGCGGGGCGCGGTTTCCCCCTTCCCCTTTTTCCCTTGGCTTTCCTTTTTTTTTCCGAATGTGACGTTCTCAACCCCCCTGCAGACGGACCTTCTATTATAATGATTGTTTCTCCCCCTTTGATCGGGGAGCGGGTTCTGAGGTTGGAGCCTTCTTTTCCCCCGTGATGGGTCGATTCGAAACTTTTTTCGTTTGTCCGTTTTGAAGGCAGGGCTTTCTTCTCGTTCCCCCGGGCAACCCTTTTTCTTGAATTAGGCGGACCCTTTGTTCAGACGGAGGTGTGGAGTTTTCCCCGGAATGTCCAGTCGGCGGCGCTTTCCTTTTTGTTAGGGCCCCCCCCCCCCACGAAGCTTATTCGAAGATGTGGCTCCTGCTGGGTTTAATTTTTTGTTTTCTGCTTTTGACTCCGGCAGTCTGCGCCTCCTCGGACGGTTTTTTTTTCCGTGCTTTTCCTCCCCCAGATGATTTTGTTTGTAACGCTTGTTTCATTTCCCGCAACTCACATGGTGTCTTTGCGGTCTATGGCGTTCCCTTCTTCCGATTCGCGGCGGTCGTCCCTTGAGCCGCGCTGGAAAATTTCTCCCTCACGCTTTTTCAATGCCTTGGGAGGGGGGTGGGGGTTTTCCCTTTTTTCTTTTCCTTTGCTGATCCTGGCTGCTCTTCCTTCCTACACTTTTTTCTTTTGGGATGACCTTGACGCGTTGAGCTCAAAAATTTCTTGCTTTTTTCCCCACTCTGCGGGCCGCGCCCCCCATCACATTGAATGGTCGTTTTCCTCCTTTAGAGAAGGCTGTTCTTCCTTATTTTAAATGACTCTAGCTCGACGCGGAGGGTTTTTGCGGACAGGACGCTGTGACTTCCCGAGGACGTTCCTAACCCAGTGAACCCTTTTTATGACTTGAGGATTTCTTTCCTTCCGTTGGCGAATTGCGTCACCTTCAATTCAGGGTAGACTTCGTCCTTCCCTCCCCTGTTGTTTCCTTTTTGCGGGGGATTTTTTCGATTGAGAGGGATAAAGGAAAAAATTCGGATCTCGGCAGTTTCCCCCGGGATCGGTGGAATACTTTTTCTCTCTAGTTTTTTTTTTGCGACGCACCACCCCTGAATGGACATACAAGAATCCTCCCCTTCTGACGATGTAGGCGGGAATCCTTTTTTTTTTTTGAGGGGGTCCCCCCGCGCGTGTTAGGAGATGTCACGGTTCCCCCCCCCTCTTTCTGGCGGACACGGTGTAGGAGGGTCACCCTTGTCCGTCGTTCCCCCCCTTCCGTCAAGCGTGGAGAGTTGCTGGCGACTTTTTCAGGTTTGCCCTTTCGAAAAAAACTGGTGGGCGGACCAGTCTCCCATTCCTTTTTCTATCGCCGCGACCCCGGGGGTAGAGGTTTTTTAGGACGGCTTTTCGAGCGTGGTTCGTGTGAGACTCAGGCTTCCTTTGAAGACCTGCAATTCCCCCTGCGGCAGGAGAGCGGCCGCCCGGCCGATTTTCCCTTTCGATTTTTCTAGGGCGGTCCTCAGTAGGGATGTTAGACCCTGTTGGGATAGGTTTCCCTACGGCCTCCATTCACCACGATTTTTTTTGGGGGATAAAAGTAGCTAGGGACGATTCTTGAGGGAGTGGTGGGGAGACGGCTTTCCCCACCCGACCCTTTTTTTTTTTCAGGGGCGGCGAGGACCGGAGACTTAGATCTTTCTTCCCGATACGCGCCTAGTTGGTTATGTTTTTCTTTTCCCCTTTTTTCGCGGTTTCCTTCTTAGAGATACCCGTTTTTTTGGGGTGGATGCCCTAGATGGGGGTGCACGTGCTGGTAACCCCTAAAAGGTTCTTTCAAACTCCTGGACCCATAGGTCTGTCGAATGTCGTTCTTTTATACAGGTCCCCTCAGTTTGGGTGATTTATAGGCCCATTTCGCTCCCCCCCCTCTATGAACGGACTTATTCAGCAGGACAATCATTCTCTTTTCCCCCCTTCCCCCCGTTTGTTTTACTTTCCTTTCTTCCCGGGTTTCCTCCAATATTTGTGGTTTAGTCCCCACCGCTCTCATCACAAACATTTCTGTGAATTTTTTCCCACGCCCCCTTCCCGTCGACACTCGGCCTTTTCAGGAATTTTTCCCCAGTTTTCTTTTCTTTCTTTACCAGGGAGCCTTAAGATTCGTGAAAACCACCTTTTTTCCCCTCCCCCCCCCAACCGCTTTTGAAACCTCTGACTAAGTTGCCATTCAATCAAGCTAATTGCCCCCCCCCCCAGGCCCGGGCCCGTATTCCCCCTTCCCCTCACTTTTTCTGTCCTTTGAGCCGGCCTTCGACACGCAGCCAAAACTTGTCGGTTTGTCCGAGCCGTTTCCCCCCCCCGGGCCGTCTCCCCCCCTCCTTTCTTTTTTTTCCCCCCGAACCCTTTTTCTGAAGGTCCCCTCCATCGTGTTACTCCCTAGGGCACTGCAACCAACCCTTTTTTTCTTCCCGGACCACCGGGCCCCCCCGGAAGCTACGAGACTTTTTTGGGCCCTTTTTTGATTCTCTTCTTTTCCGGGGGAAGGAATCACTTCAACTTTTTTTTCCCCCCCCTCCCCAAGAAAACCGATTAGATGCCGTCCCCCCCCCCCTCGAACCGTTCTTTTCGAGAGGACGACCGCGGGTCTATGCGGGATTGCTTTGTGATAAAAATTATCCTTTCCGTTTATTCCAACGGATCGCCCCCCTCCTTTCTCAAAGCTGGACGGTCCCTACCTTTTACGACCTTTTTTATACAAATTTTTTTTCGACCCTTGTTGGCCTGGCCCACGTAAACGCTCTTTTTACCTTCCCCATTGGAGGGCATTTTCTTCGGAAGCTTCTCTGAGTTTTGTCAATTCCCTTTTTTTTTCTTTCCAACGTGGCCAAATCCCTCCCCCCCCCCTTCCGATCCCCTTTTCAAAAAATTCCGAGATCCTTTTTCGGAGTCGCCCCTTTTTTGCTTGGTCCCTATAGCATAGTCCCCCCTTTCGATTCCTCCCCCCTCATTTTCTGAGACCCTGTGGAACTTGGGAATCCGAAGTCGGACCTTGCCCCGTGCTGACTTTTTTTCCCCGACTTCGCCGTCGTCCAGAATAGGACATCTCCAAAGCCCCTTCTGGTCAGCGGGTTCCTCGTTTGCAAGTGGATCCCCCTTTTTTTCGGCTTTTTTTATGGGCACTCAGTCTCGAGAGGTTTTTACTCCTTACAGGAAATCGCCCCTTCTTCTCTACCGAGACCCTTTTTCTCATGGTTTGTTTTTTTTTTTTTTTTTTTGAAGATGGGCTCTTGTGCCCCCCGCATCAGAAAACGCCGAGCATATGTCATAAAGATGGTCCTTTTTCCGAGTGTAAGCCCTTGGATCCCCCTTCCATCCTTTCTTAGCAAAAGTCCCCCCCCTGGTAAATCCACGGTCTCGTGGAACCCCTTTTTCCCAAAATTGTGTGTTTTGGATGGTAGAAAATTTTGCCTCGCGGACCCTAGACCCTCCCCTTTCAGTATTTTCTCCCCCTTACCCCCTCCGTTTTGCTCTTTTTCCCCCGGCATCGGCCCCTTCATAGAAATGATTATTGGCACCCACCCGCACCCGTTCGACGGATTTCTCTCATCTGACCGTTTTCAAAGGCATGGCGTCGACCTGCAACCCATTTCCCCGATAGAAGAAAAAAATTCTTTTTTTCCCCTATTTCCCCTTTTCAGTTTTTTTTTTTCCCCCCCCCAAAAGCTCCCCCTCCCATTTATGATGAGATGTTAGAGTCTACTTTCCCCTCTTCCACTCATCGCCATTCCAAAATTTATCCTTACTTTTTCTGTAAGCCGGCGGACTCTTTGCAAGCCTGGAGGGCGTTCTTTTTTGGCCGGTTTTTTTTCCACCGTGGTTGGATATAGGGAAATCCTGGTCACAGGTTTCCCGACGCTCTCATCTTAATTCGGTCGACCATCCAATTTCCCCCCTCTCGGATTTTTTTTTCATCCCAACAGCCGAGTCCAACATTCTGTTTCGAAAGAATCCTATGTCCTCTCGTGATAGCGTCTAACTGGCGCCCTGGAAAGCCCTTCTTTGCAGCAAATTCCAAAAGTCGTCTTTTTTCCACGCCTCCCCTCCAAAGGTCTTCATGTTTGTCTCAAATGAATCATGTACCCCCCTTCCTTTTTGCGCGTGGGACGGCGCCTTTTTTTTGTTCGCGAGGCGTGCCGGGCATTGTAACCGCTAGTTCTCCTTTGGAATGACGCGGTTGGTCTCTCCCAAAACTCTTTTTTTTGCCTTTTTTCCCTTTGCCAAAACTTTCCAGCGCGGAGACATAATCGTTTGATTCGCCCCCTTCCCCCCCCCGAGAACGGAAACAAGGAAAATTTTTTCGGATGGCTCTTTCCCTTTAGCTCGGCAACCTTTCCCCCATCGCCAATTCAAAGGACTCAATTGTACACCTCTTCTGGCCAAAACGGTTCTCCTATCGCTTTTTTTTTTTCGGTCCCTTTTTCGTGGCGCGATCCCCCCCCGCGAAGGGATTGCTTGCGAGATATTTTCCCGTGTTGTTTTTTTGTTGTTTTGTTGTTCTCTCGCGCATCGGAAAAGAATTCGCTGGTTGAGACTCTCTGCCCCACTTTTTCCTCTCCTTTTCGAACGCCGCGCTTTCATCGATTTTTTTTTGGCCATTGGGCAAGCGCCTTTCGACTTCTTTTCTTTTGCTGATTGTGATAAGCCTCCCCTTTGGGGCGGAAGAGGTTCCAATCTAGCTGTGGCGATCCCTTGCAGTAGGTTCGTTTTAAATGTTGAAGCTTCCCCCCCCCTCTTCTGTTCGCCTCTCCTTTGCAAGTTGCAAACCGCGGCATCCGAGAGAACCGGATTTTTTTCCTCGTCATTTTTTCTTTCGTCTCTGCGTAGACAGGATGGTTTTCTCTTTACACTTCTTTCTTCCCTTCTCCCTGGGCCCCCTCCCTTTCAGTGTGAAACAGTTCCATGAGGCGATTCAACCTGCTTGATTTCTTTTTGGCAGTACGACGTGTGCTTTCCCCTTCCTTCCCTTTGAAGTACTTTTTTTCGCCCCTCCCTTAGAATCCTGGACATCGAATCCGGAGTTCCCCCACGCTGCCATTTTTTTTCTCTTTTCTTTGTTTAACGCCGGTTTTCTCTCTTTTTCTCCTTGCGATTTTTTCTTCCGATTTTCTCTTGCGCGGCCCCTGGGAGACCCTGAGAACGGTGACCAGGATTGTACCTCTCTTCCTGGGGGCACCCTCCTGTGCCAGTTTTTTTTTCCTTCTACCGGTGGCCCGATTGGGAACTTCGGCGTCTTTTTTTGAGTTTCTCCTTTCTGGAGCGTGAAGCTCAGTCCTTTAAGCTTTTTTTTTTTTTCCCGGTAGGCCTCCTCTCCGAAGGAAAATTGTTCGCAGGATTGGTTTCCCCTTCTTTCCTTTTCGCAGCTTTTTTTTCTCCAAGCAGTCGATCGTTCTTTCCCTTTTTTGTGGTGCTCATACCTCCTCGATGCTTTTGGGGGGGAACTGGCCTTGGTTTTATCCCTGAGGGCGGATGGTGTGCTAGCTTTTTTCCCCCTTTTTTCTGATCCGTCTGAAGGGAGTACCGCGCTGGGAATTTCTAACCTTACCTTTTTCAGTCCTTTCCCGATGTTTTCTTTTCCGGTGTTCTCCTGGTATTTCTCCCGTCCGTCTCCCCCCACGGGATTCGGGCCTTAATGCTGTCCCCCGGCGACTTTCGATAACCTTTTCGGGATGCCCCCTTTTTACCATCTTCGCCCTTTCCATTGAAGGCCTTTTTCTTCGTTTAGTGAGCTTTGTATTCTTCTTTTTTTTCCCCTCTACGGCTTTCGAGATGTTTACCTTTCTTCTTGAGGACGGAGGCAGCGGAGGATCCAACGCACCCTTGGACACAGTGCCCCCCCCCTCTTTCCCTTTTGATGGCGTCTTTTTTTTTGAAAGGCTTTTTTCGATCTCGTGCGCTCCCGCACGGGTAATGAAAGGTCGAATTCTCTGATCCACTTTTCCCCCAAGACCAGTTGCGGGTCACTCGAAACCTTTCCTTCTTTGATTTTTTTCTTTTTTTCCGCAATTGGAGTTCTTTTTGGATTCTCCCCGGCAAATTTGCCGGGGTCATCTTTTTTTTAGGGAGTGGCAGACCTTTTCGCCCGCCCCCCCGGAAATGGGCCGAAAGAGATAATATGGTCCCTCTTTTTTACGACCACTTTGGTTCGGGCTTTTTTCCAAATTTTTATCGGCCCGCTTAAAGGCCAAAACTCGCTTTTTCAAAGGTGCGCCCCCGGAAGGCCCTCCTTTTGCCTTTTTTTTTTTCCCGCGTTGAGATTTGGTGACTTGGGAGATTCCTTTTGTCTCCTCTCCCCTTGGTGGCTGGTTCTCATTTTGTCTCCTTCCTTCCCCCTTTTTTCCCCCCCCCGGGTAAGAGGGTTGGGGCCGCAGCTAGCTGCGTCTTTTCCCGAAAACTGTGTTTTTTTTTTTCCTTGAATTCCCCGGTCTTTTTTTTTTTTTGGAGGAGCCCAGAACGTCGATGTTTGTTAGTATAGTCTTCCTTTTTGGCCAGGTAGGTTTCTGAAATCCTTTTGGATAGGCCCAGCGGCGTAAAAGATTTTTTTTTTTTTTTTGCGTTATTTTCGTAGCACGTACTTCTACTAAGTAAGGATTTTTTTTTTTCTTCAGGTTTTAGTTGGGCGGACACCTCCCCTCCCATTTTGGCGGAGGATACGGATGTCCGATTACCTTCTGAGTTTCCCTGGTTTTTGTTGTTAGGTTTTCCGTAGTGCACGTGAGTCCTTTTTTTGGTTAATACGCTTTCTTCTTTCCACGTGCGGGTTGGTTTTTTTTGACCCTTCCCCCCTAGGCAGCTGGTAATCCCCCCTAAAGCGACTGGGAACCCAGTCCCCCCGCCACATAAGTTTCGTAAGTTTTTTCTCCCCGCAGTTTTTGATGAGTAGGGAGTTCTGGCAATCCGATTCACTGAACCGGACACGTACTTCTGAAAATACTTCTTCCTCCATCCTTTTTTTGGATTCCGATTATTTTTATGGGCTTTTAGTGTCCGGTTCCTTTTCCTCTTGTGGGTAGAAATTGGATCCTTCTCTCTTCATCCCCCCCCTTAAGACCATGGGACCTTATAAAAACCTGACTACTTTTCCACTCCTTCTTTTTTTTTGCGGCATCCTTTTTCCCCAGTATATTTAGGTGGAATCCAGAGATTCCCCTTCAGTGAAACCCCCCTGGAGTATTGGCCCCCCTCCCCCCGATTCTCCTTTCCCTAGGGAACCTCACGAAGCGAATTGGCACCTTTTTTCCTAAAAGGACTCCAAACCTCCCGAAACAACCCTTTTTTAGTCGAACTCCCCAGCATGGATAGGAAGGGGCCCGAAATCGCCCCTCCCAAACTTTTTTTTGTCGTCCGCGTTCCGGACCGTCATTTTCCCTCCCCTTTCGAAAGCCTCGGGAGCGGTCCCCTAGTACCAGCCATCTTTCCCTTGGCTAGCCAGAAAAACCTGGTTTCAGAACTTCCCTCCCCTTTTTTTCTTCCTGCTAAACGAGGTGACTTTTTGCTTTTCCCTTTCCGGGGACCCTCGGCGTAGTTTTTTTACGCTTCTCTTATGCTCGAAGGGGCACTTTTCTCTTTTTCTTTTTTTTTTTTTTTTCTTTTGCGGGATCGTTGAAAGAAACACGTTTCCCTTGCGGGCTACCCCCCTCCTACCAGTTGTTTCCCTTTTTTTCTTCGATCTTTCTCTCCTGGGCCAGTCACAAAATTTTGCCTACAAGGATCGCCCCCACATATCTACAACTCCTTGGATTTTCTTTTCCCCCCCCCCTTAAAAGATTCTCCCATGTTTTGCCGTCCCTTCCTTCTTTTTGGGGGACGGCTTCGGGGGGAAAGACCCCGTCGCTTTTTCTTTCAAGCCGGTACCCCCCAAAATTGGCGGACTGCTTGGACCCCTTCTTCTTTCTGTACATTTTTGGGGGCTGTCTTCACAGTAGGCCACCCAACTCATCCTTCCCTTTTTTGCCCTCCGGCACCCAAATGGCCGTTAGATCAGTCTCGCTTCCCCCGGTTTTTTGCTTGAGAACATAGCACACCCGTTTCGCTCCCCTCCCGGGTCTGAGGCTACCACTTGCATCTCGGAAACCCCTTCCCCATTCCTTTCTGTTTCCCGAGGACTTTGGCCCCCCCCTCGTAAGCCTCCTCCCCCCCCTTAAACCCTTTTTTTTTTTACCACTGGGTCCTTTCCGGGTCCTCGTGGAACGTGGACCCCTAGGCTACCCTTGCCCCCTCCCCTGGCAAGGAAATTATCCGACGAGATAGGCCCTCTTTTTGAACCCCTTCAGCTTCTCCTACCCTGTCGAACGAACCCTCCAAATATGGGACTTTTTTTTGGCCGGGCGACGGCTTTTTTCCCCCCCATAAGACCTTTTGCCCAAACGCCTTTTTTCCTCCAGGGTTCCCCTTTTTGTCTTTTTGTTGCTCCCCTCCCTTCCCCCAGGATCGAAAGTCACCAGACCCCCCTTCCCCCCCCCCCCCCTTTTTTTTTTTCGGAAAAGTTCCCTTTCCAAGCGTTCTTTTTCATTCCTTCCCCCAGAAGCTGGGGGTACTCTGACCCTCCCCCCTCTCAAGATGCTCAGCTCTATTTTCCAGCATCTTTTTTTTTAGTTGTCCTCACAAGAATACGTCCCCAAAAAAGTCCTCCTCCCCCCCCCCATGAGCACCCAATGTCCGACAACTTCGACGTCCCTTTTTTTCGAATCTGCCGTTTACTGCAAAAAAAGGCGGGCGAACCTTCCAACCTCCTTTTTTTTCACCGCTCGAAGACCCCCGTTCTTCGTTCAATCCCCCTTTTTCTGGACCCCCCTCCCGGCGCCGGTCTTCTTTCTGAGCTTTTAGCGCTCCGCAACCCTTGACCTGGTCTCCTCCCATAGAGGAATTTCCCCCACCTCTCTTCACGGTATTACCTTTTTTTTTTATTTCGAAGTTTTTCCCCTGCCCCTCTTGGCAGTTCCGAAACAACCTGTGTCCCCTCTCGAAATGACCTGTTCCTTTTCAGGCGACCTTTCTTTTTTCGATCTCTTCTTTTTCCTTCTAACCATCAAAATCTGGAGAATCTAGGGCCTCGGGCTTTTTTGTACAAAAGCACATCTCTCGGCGTAGAAACGCCTTGCCCCCTTGGGTTTCTCGCCGATTTCTTCAGATAATTTCGGGATATGCAATAAGTAACCGGCCAGCCACCCCCCCTTGGTCGTAAACTGAGCACGCAAATCTAAGTTTTTTTTCGGTCTCAATTGAATTCCCTTTCACACTGGGCAAGAACGAGGCGGGCGGGTTTTGGTTCCCCCCTTTCTTGGAGCGCCTTTTCTCCCCAGATTTTTTTTTTCTTGGATACGCCCCCTTTTCCTCCCGGAAAGGAATTACGCTCCTGTGAGCTCGGATTTCCCCTGCTCTTTTCTGCCCCACGATTGCCTCTTCCCCATTACGCTCCTCTGCACATGCAAAACCCCGAGAATCCCACTTTTCCGATGGCGAGGCTCCTCCCCGACGCTTCCCCCCCCATCGCCCCCTTTTTTCGGAAAGCGATTGCATTCCCCCGGTATCGATGAGGGTTCGTGTTCTCCGCATATTCCGGCCCGCCAGATTTCTTCGATCCCTTCTTGCCGCTGG
>Ga0179593_1343939_pt1 | contig 17664 bp, 23 predicted proteins | sample CZODoug2_1_08_16_FD_185931 | JGI IMG/M metagenome (GOLD analysis project Ga0179593, IMG submission 185931) | Vadose zone soil fungal communities from Angelo Coast Range Reserve, California, USA - CZODoug2_1_08_16fungal (PacBio error correction) | ecosystem: Environmental > Terrestrial > Soil >... | reverse complement strand
CTCCTCCACGAGATACGGTACCCCGCGCCAGGTAAAATTCTCGCGGACTCCTCCGGTATAGTACTTCCGTTACATTCCTCGAGTCACCCACCCATCGAGCCCCCCTCCCCATATTACGTTCTTGACAAGCTCCTCGTCTAATCTGCTCCGTCCTTTGAAAGAAGACAGCAGAATTTGTTCCATTATAGCTTTTTTTTTGGTCTTCCATTCCCGGCTTTCTTTATGAAATTTCACCTGAGCATCGTTCCAACTCCTCTTAATCCCTTGCGCAGTGCTCCCCCCAGACATAGTCACTTGACTTTGTAACCTCCCACCCCTGCAACGCCGGATCCATCTGTTTCCAACTTTTTTTTATTAACTTCCGTCTCGTTCTCCCCTATGGCCTTTAGACTATCTCTATACTAACAACGTGCCCCCTCTTAGGCTTTCCCAATTATGGGGGATTAGTCACTTTCGATGGTTTCCCACCTCTTTTTTTTTTCCGTCTCGCTATTTTTCACTTTTCTTCCGTTCCATAGAGTCTGCCCTAAACAGCGTCTGTTAGGCCACCAGAGAGGAATCCACTTAAAAGTCAAGTCATTACGCTCCGGCGTCCTTCATCTTTTCTATGTCTGACTCGGTATCCTGTAAGTTGAATTTTACAGGCATTTTTCCCCCACTTCTGTTTTTGTCCCTGTAAAGTTGAGGTCCTTTCGAGAACCAAAGGATCAGCGATTGGCTTTTCCCAATCCCCTCCCGTAACCATAGATATCGATCTGGACTCGGCCTGAACAAAGAGTATAAAACGATTACCCTTGTAACCTTTCCAGGCCTTATAAAGTATGGCTCATTAGTTTTTAGGAAGTCACGTTTCGGCCGTGCCCTTCGAGCCAACTGACATTTAAGCCTTCAACTGGGACTTTAAAGTGGGAAATACCAAGATGGCTACTTTTGAAAATATTCATTTCCTTCACCCCCCCTTCTGTCTTTATTTTCCCAATTACTTTCCCGTCCATCGTCATTTTAATGCATGAAGAGTACCTCCCTCTTAGCCCGATTCCACCGCGCCCCTTCCCCCAGGTTCTTCATCTTGTTAGCCCCCCAGAGTTTCTTTAAGCGTCCCTTTGCCATCAATCCCCTTTCCCTGCCACCAGCAACCCCGGGTCCGAACAGGAGTCCCTGTAATTTCATCTGGTTATTTCCCCATTTCCACTTCCTTGAAGTCTTCTGCCCTCTCCCACTTGGAAAACTGCTCAACATTTCCGGTTATGTCACCTACCCCACGCTCTCCAGCGCTTACGAGCCGAGATTGCGGTTCCTACCTTTCTTGTTGCAAATGAAGGCACCTACATTGCCGTCATACCTTCCTTCTTCTCCAACAATTGCTCCACCCCTGAAGTAGTCCCTTCTCCTGCGTTCAATCCCTTCTTGTTTTACGCTTACAGGAATCTTGCTTTTCCAGAAAACCCAGGTAACCCAACTGTGACCCCCTGAGATACGTGCATAGTTGATGTTTAGGTTAGTTGCAGTGGTTGCCGTCTACCCTGGATATCGGAGGTTCCGTTCCAGATTCAAACTGTACCAGTTTGTCTCCTAATTAGTCCCCCCCAAGCAGGAGCCCCTTCCCAACTCGCTGCTCCCTTGGTCCCCCATCCTTCAGTGGTCTAGGTTTGTGAACTGAACAAGTTAGGCATCTATTGCAATCAGCTCCTCTTTCTATAGGCGCGTATTTATGTATTTTTTTCCAGACTTTTCTAACGCTCTTTATTTTTCTCGTCCCTCGCCTCCTTCGCCGCTGACTTGTACCACGCAGCCCGAAGTATTCTAACCGAGTTCTCCGTTTAAGCCGGAGACTAAAACTTTTGAACCACATGCCCTTCTCCACTTCCCTATATCTCTTGTCTTGTATGCCTGTCGAGTGCCAGCAACCACTTTTGAACCTACGGATCCTGTTGCATCGAAGTCTTTATTTCCTTTATACGCCCACTTCTCACAAAGGCTCAACCCTTATCGCGCGATGTCTTTGCCGGCCACCTGTTTTCTTCCTAACCCAAATTAAATCTTGTCTCTAACGGACTCCTGGGCTTAATGGAAGGACCACTGTGACGTTGACCCGCCTTTTTCTCTTTCATCACTTCTGCCGTAAACTTCCTGGTGCAACCTCGTCCCCGTTCTACCTCCCTAGTTTTCTCATGTCCCTAATCTTTTTAGGTCCGAAGGTCCGAGTTGGTTTGTCTGATGACGTGGTTTCTTTATGCTGCCGTTTTTTTCCAATTGAGGGCAGATCCTTTAAAGTAACTGTGATTCCACCTCGTCTCCAACACCCCCAACGTATTACGAGGCGGTCGATTGTTTTTGCCCGCAGGCCATTCATTGTATTATCACTTGTACTTTAGGCGCATGACCCTCTATTAGTGTTCACCACCTTGTCTCTTCTTAGTTCTCTCAGTCTGAATTCCCGTCTCCTACTGCGATTCCTGGCCGTGTTGCTAGATATGGCCTAGGCGCCCCCCTGCGGCGATCTTCCATCCTCTGTGAATCCCATTTCTTTTTTCGATTTTCCTCCCTTATGACCCTGATGTGTGATTATTTGGGGACAATTTCCACTTCGTCTGTGCCTTTGCTAACTTTTTCACTCCTCTCTGCCGTGGGAAGGGATTTCATCCTTTCTCAGTCCGGCCCGTTAACTGCAGCCCCGCCCGAACGATCCTTGCCAGAGCTTTCTTTCTATCCCTCTCTCTTTGGGTCAGCCCCGCGTTTGTCAGTTCCCTCCCTCTTCTCTCCTTCCGTGTTGGTGTGGTCATGTATTAGGCCCCCCCACAAGATTTTTTTTTTTGGTCTCTACCCCCCTCGCGCTTCCACCCTTTCCCCTCCCTGCTTCTTTCCCTCATTAGGTCGGCTGGGCGACGGTTAAATCGGTATGCTGTGGCGTCGCTTCATGGGACCCCCCCCCCTTTTCCACATTCTCCCTCTCGATAGTCATCTTCCCTTCATCCAAGCGGTTGGTAAACTTTTCCCACATATCCTTCCTTCTGTCCCTTCCTCCTTTTCCTGTCCGACTTTTCTGAACAAGATGGGATACCTCTGAAGATCGCCGTTTCTCCTATGCCATACTTGAGGTGAACCGGTTTCCCGGTCCCTCGGATTGTCCTGCTCATTCCGTCTCTCTGACTTCCTAAGTCTAGCCAAGACAGTCTTCCTCAGTTTTTTGCCCCGCGCTCGGAATGGCCACTGATTTTAAACGAAATGTGACTGGCATGTCTCCTTTCTCCCCCCAGTATCTACCCCTTTTTCCCGAGAGATAAGATCCGTGGTTTTGTTGATTCTCCTGTCTTCAGCCTTTCCAGTTGACTTTTTCAGCCGGCAAAACGGAGATTCACACCCACGTATTTCGCCACTCCCGTTCTAGTCTAATCAGCCTGCCCCGGTACGCCACCCCCCCTCTTCAAAATGCGGCCAAGTGTTTTTTTGTGACTGCCTTCTTTTTTCAGGCGCTATCACTTTGGCTCGTCCCCTATAAGGTTTCTTACCAGTAATTATCTTACGGAGTTTCTCGAGATCTTGTCAATTCTTTTTCGTCTCCTGCAAATTTTTTTTTTGTTGGACCGCACGACTTCGCGCGAGACTTTTTTTGTAAATTTTTGACGTATAAATTAACTGGGCACATCCCTACGACTTTTCCCTATCCCCCCAGTTAGGGTTTTTAGTAAGATTTCGTCATAGTCCATGACCCCTTGCCCTACACATAGCATCTTCAAGATAGAAGTTTCAGTTTTTAGTCCTATCTTCCAAAGTTTGTTTCGTGGTAACCGTACCGAGTTGACCCTCCGTTCTGCCCTCTTCTTTTAGCTATAGTTAAATTGCCCCCGAGTGCTCTCTTTCAGACGAGGTCCAGCCGATCTTTCTCCCCACTTTTCTTTCTCCTCCCTATTTCCCTGATGGGCGTTTGTTTGTCCGATTCTTATACCTTCTTGACATAATTTCGCCTCCCTTGTTTTCTTTCCACCCCCACCCCGATAAAATCCCCCTCTTATCTGGCGCGGCGCGCTGTGGCTTGGTTTCCCCTTTCTTGGATTTTCCCCCCACTTTGATACCTTTTTGATCGCTGCGTAAGACCTCCTGATATTACCCCTCGGGTCCCTGACGGCTTTTGAAACATGAAATCTCTTAATTCCTCACGAATTCCAGTATTCTCCTCATTTCCCGCTTTGTTCCCTCCCCCTTGTTGGCGTTGGCCCCCTCTGGGACGGCAAATCATGATAACCCCTCAGAGCAACGCTTTGACCTTAAGTATACCGGGTATCACTGATTGGATTTCTCTCACTTGTGGGTTCCTCTGACCTGTATGCGGCATGTGTGGACGTAGCGTTTTTAGGAAAATCCCAAAGTTACGCGGCGCCCCGACAGCGCTCTCTCCCCCTGTCGTCTTTAGACTTTCCTGTTGCCCAGGGAAAACCTTCCTTGTTCTCCGTCAGTCTAGGCTTTTGGGTATAAAACAACCCCCACTGATCATTCGGCTTGTGAAACTAAACCCCCGATTCGATTGGAGCACTGTCTCCTCCCTTGAGCGCCCTTTCCAACGGAGTAGGGAGTGGCTCTTAAACTTCTGATGAACTTGGGCTCCTTTTCCTCTTCCGGCCCCCACCTTCCTCAAAATGAAGACCCTGGTGTTGAGAAGAGGACCCCCCCCCCCCCAAGGGGTTTTTATATGGTTCTTACTTTGAGTTCTTACATTCTCTTCCTAGGCCGGGAACTCTTTTTACTTTTCCCGCCCCTCCCCGACCTTGGTCCTTCAGCTTACAGAGTTTCCCTGAGATCATCTTGATGGAGGGCACCCCACCTTTTTGCTGATCGGCCCCTTCGGGCTTTCTCTTGATTTTCATGTCCCCCTTCCTCAACTCTTCCTCCCAACCTCTTTCTTCTTCATCCTTTTCTCAAATTGTGGACGGCTCGCCGTTTCCCTCTGTTCTGTTCGGCTTTCCATAGTATCTTCCTTTTTGGATTTTGCTGCCCCCCTCGCTCTTCCTGGTCTTTTGTATTTTTTTCGTCCCCACGCCCGCAACTTTCATCACCCCCCCCCCCACCCTTTGACGCAAGCCGATGGTCCCCCTGACAAATGCGAGATCCCCCACCTAGCTCCTTGCTCCTCTAAGCTCTTCAAGTTTGCGCGGCGCTTCGTCTTCTTTTGACTTTGTTTAGCCTCGGTCCCCCGAGCCTTCCATGACAGAAGGGTTTCCCTTTTTTTTTCCCCGCGTTCTTCTTGACCTGATCGCCCCCTTCCCCCCAATTTTTTTCTCGTCCCACAAAAGAGTGGGACCCCATGACGGGGAGCTCCTACACTATTTTTTTTTTTGCTTGGCGGTGGCGGGGCTTCTGCTTATTCTCCGCTTCAATGGCCTCTCTTCTTTCCCGTCCTGAAATTTCCGACCCCTCCCCTTTATACTTTCTTTTAGTCCCCCGTTGCTTCCCCACTGACTTCTTTCATCTCCGAATGCCATGATACATTGCTCTAAGATGGAAGACTGAGTTCCTCTTCCCTTTCTTCCAATCCCTCTTTGAGTCCTCTTCTTCATTTGTATGCTTTTCTGGTTCTGATTTATCTCGGTGCTGGGATTCTCGGGTTCACTTTTCCCTCGGTTAGATTATTGGCTCTTTGGGTAAGCTAATCTGGGAAATTGGAGAGATCCAAGAGTTCTCCGAGGAAGAGCTTCCCTCCTTTAATGGGCTCTTGCCTTTCCGTCCTGCAACTTCTGATCTTTTCGACTTTTGTTCTGCAAAAAGAGACTTCTTTGTTCTTATTTTTTTATTCCTTCTCTTTCCCCGCCTCCTCCTGGTCTCTTCACCCCCTCCCTTCCAATGAATGCGAGGAACTTACTTGTCTTTCTGCCTTCTGGTTCTTACTTCGAATTGATTCTTCCAAATTTGCATCTCGCGTTTTGAAGGCTGCTACTGCTACGTCTGCCTATTCTTTCCTCGTATCTCTCTGGATGGCAATGTCCTGCTATGGGCACCCCCTATGTCTGGCTAAACCCTCCCCAAAAGATTTTAATACAATTTCTTTCTTTGGATTTGGACTGTTTTTCGCTTTTAGCCGACGGTTTTCTTTCTTTCTTTAACTTCTCTCCCTCCCAAACCCCCACCCACGATACTCTTTTTCCACCAATGAGAATTTCTATAGATAGACTATATCAAAGCACCAACCAATTTTCCATTGACTTCTTTTTCTTACTTTCAATTTACCCCCCAGCTCTTTCCGTGACCATGGGCATACGCGTCCACCTTTTGTGACGTTCGTTCTCTCTCCTCCTCATTCCGTGGGTTTCTCTAGATATTCCCTTCCCAACCCGACACCCTGTTTAACGTTCCTCAGTTCCCCTGTCCTGCGATAAGTGCAGCTTGTCCAATTTTCCACATTTTCTCCTACCCTTCCTAACTCATTTTTGTATACTGGTAGTCTATCTCCTCATTATAGGTTTCCAGTGGTCCTTCTTTTAAGGTGTTTTTTTTGTACTCCTTTTTCTACTTTCCCCCCCTAACCCCCCCTTTCTCAAGAATAGAAACCTTCTTCCACCCCCACTGCGCCCTTCGTATTCAAGTCAATCGCCCATTTTGGAATTGGTTTTGAATCCTAAGAGCTTTTCCATCGCCTGACATGCATCCAGCGCATAGTCCGTCTTAGGTTTCCATCTCCCCTTCCTCCCTTTTTTCTCATTTCGTAGCTTAAAAGGCTTCAATGCCCTCCGCCCCTTCTTCCTCCTGCAACAAAAGCCAAGCCCAACGCTTCCCTCCCAAGTAAGATTTAGTCAATTCCCTTTTGCGTTGTCCCTCCTTCCTTCTAGGTAACTCTTCTACCCCCCTGTATAAACACTGATGAGCGTTGGTTTGACCCTTCGCAAGTCCTTCCCTCACTGCCGCTGTGTCAAGTGAATCTTTTCGAGAGCTAGGATTGACTCAATCGTACTTCCTGTTCCCCCTGAGCGTTCTTTTCCCCCCCTTCTCCCTCTGTAACCATCCTCTTTCTTGTTTGACCCTAAACACTCCAAGCTTGACAGCGAATCCTCTGCCTTCTTCTCCCTCCCCTAAGAAATTACTACCTTCAAGATTTGCTCAAAGAGGTCTTCTCAATGGTCCCGGCTAACTCCTGTTCCCTTTGCGCTCTTTTACTCCGATTCTTTCTTGCGAACTTAATAGATAACATTTCTTCAGTGATTTAGACCCTTTTCCCCGAACCTTTCGGAGCAAAGAGGGAGTAACGGCCTTCAAATTAGGGGAAGATACTTCATTTATATCTCTCCATAATCACCTTTCCCCTCCCCTTTTTCCATTTCCCCCCCCCTTTTTCTGTTAGATTCCCTTTTCCCGCTTTTTCCCCCCACTCTTTTTTTTCCCTTATTAAATCCTTCCCTTTTCGCTAATTCCCTAGTAGAGCTCTCCCCACCTGGTTTTCTCCCGTATGTATTGAGTAATACTCCGATTCTCTATGCCACCCGTTAAAGCCTAAGATTCCCTCTCTGACGCGCCCCTTCCCCGCTTTACGTCCCTTCTGATTCTCGGTTTTTTTCTCTCGGTTTCCCGGTGCATACGCACCTCAAAATTTCTTGGGTAATTCTCGTCTTCGGCCCCCTTCGTTTTCCGTTTTCCTACACCATTTCGCTCTTTTTCGCCCCCCCTTTCCCCTTTAAATCGCTACTTATAGTTTACGCTCCTAACCCCAGAACAGAACAACGATGACACCCTCTCTCCTTAAGAGCTATTTTACCCTGTTTTAATCATCCTAGGGTTTCGGTTTTCGACAGTGGACGTGTGCCGTTGACACTGCTCTCACTAATTACAGAATGCCTTGAATTTCCACCCCTTATAATGTTTTGTGGGATATCCTTTTTTTAGTGACCGGTCCATCTCCCTTCAACCCTTCCCTTTTTTGGTACCACAGTCCCATTCTATACTTTCCATCGTCATGCCTTTTAACTCTCTAACTCCCCTAGAAATATAAGTTTAAAAAATCTCCTCTTTCGAAGAGGGTGACTCTTTTCCCAGCTGCCCCCTTTCCCTCTCCTCCCCTTTCCCCCCCCCCTTCCCTGCAACTCCGCCACCCCCCTTCCGCCCGTTTCCCTTTTTCTGCCCTTTGCGGAGCCTTGCCTAAGGGGGTAGTTAAACCTGTACACTAAAGACTTTTTGGCCTTTTTCAATCGGCACCTCCGTCCCTCTCAACCTGCCTGTTTTTTTCACCTTACCCCCTCTGCCTTCCGCGACGCTAGCGCGCTTTCTTATCCCCCTCCTCTTCCTTTTTTGTTTTTCCCCGGCCTGGAAAAACCCTCCGATCCCTTCTGCTCCCTTCGCCCCCCCCTTTAAGCTTCTCCCCAATGACCCCCCTTCTCTGTACCATTGTATTTTGACTGCCTTACTCTTTCTTCTTTTGGGTGTCATACTTCCTTTTCCTTGCTTATGCCCTCCCCACCCCCCATGCTAACAATTCCCCTTCGTCTACGTGTCTTTTCTTATTCCGCTTTTTTTTGGGCAGTTGTTGGCCAGTCCCCCTCTCCTTTTTCCTCTGTCCCAGCGTCACCCTGTATCAAGTGGTTAATCCACTCCTTAGGCCACTCCTTATAACCAGCCCCCCCCTCTCCGCTAGTCCTCGCCTCCCTTTCCTAATTTTTCTCTGTTTTTGTGTCAGAAAGAACTAGGCTGAATTTTAGCGTTTAAGAGTCCCTTTATCTTCTTCCCCCACACGGCCCCCCCTTATCATATTGCTATCCAACACTTTTTCGCCTCTTCGTTTTCCTCTTCGCTACTCCTACTGACTTAACAGAATCCACTAACTCGTCCGATTTCCCCTCTTGCCGCCTTCCTTTCTCCACTGAGACCGTTTTCCCCCCTGCGTATATAGTCTCAACTGCCTCTACCATTCCCCCTTTTTCTTTCTTATCCTCCGAGGTGGATTTGAATTTATAAAAGTAACTTTCCCCTCCCTCACGGTGTTCCCCCCCTTACCTTTCTCTGAAAGTAGTCGTTCCTGTTCCAGTTACTTTTTTTCCCTTCACCATTCTAAGTTCCTTCACCCAATTCTTCGGAGAGTAGTAACGTTTCCACCGTTTTCTCATACCCGCATCCCCCCCCCTTCTCTAGAATCTGCCGCTTTTGGACGCCTTTTTCCCCCCTTTCGCGGCCTCTACTCCAAGTTCGCTCCCACCCTTTTTCCCCCCTTATTTCAAAGTTCTCCCCTCTTTTTCTTTCGCGATTGTCTTTAACTCCTCCGTTTTCTTTTTTTCCTTACCGAGGATTTGGGCTTTTCCCTTCCTTTTTGGCGCCTTTTCAGCCCAACACGTTGATTGCCCCACCCCCCCCCAACCCCCCACCACCCCCCCCCCCACAACACAAGCCCACACCCACCCACCCAAAAGAACCCCAAAAAAAAAACCACCCCAACCCCAACCCCACCCCCAAACCACCACACCCCACACCACCAAAACCCCCCCCCCCCCCCCCCCCCCCCCCCCCAAACCCCCCAAACCCCAAACCCCAGGCCCTGTAACAGGGCACCTGAATACCTTAAAACCCCCACCCCATATCTCTAGTCGCTAGTTGTATGTGGACTCATTCTCCTTTCCCCCCCCGCTAACCATCGACGGTCGGAGTCCCCGTTATCAGAGGTTAGAAAGGAAGTAGAACGAAGATTACCGCTTAAGTGTAGCGAAGGCTCTTGAGGTCATCTCCTTCCTGTACTTTCCCTTCCTCATCCAGCGGAAGAGGTCGAACCAGACAATTCCTGTTCCTTTTTCGCCTTCTCGGAGATTTGAGCCTCCCTCACGGCTTCTTTACTAGAGTTCCTTTCCCCCCTTAGTTCGAAACTATGCTTCGATGCCGCCTTCTTTATAGATTTTGTTAATCCCTTGACATCTCTGGGTAACTTTCACCCCCAACTTTCGCCTCATCTTTTGGCCGCCTTCTTTCCTTACTTACGGACACGATCGACGTTATTTACCCCGTCTTCCCTGACGTAAACCTTTCCGAAAGCGAAAAGATCTATTTTCCCGAGATGAGTTTCTCTGTCTTCTTTCCCCCCAGAGATAGGTTCTCCCCGCTCCCAGGTTTGTCCACCCACGACTCTCTTTTCCTAATTAATAACGGTTTTTTTTTTTTATATAGTATTTCAGATCTCTAAAACTCTTTTCGAGGCCCCACATCCTCTCGCAAATCCCTCTCCCACCCCCCCTTTGGCTCGTATTTCCGGATTGGTTAGTTTTCTCCACTTTGACGGCTTCCATCTTGTCCACCTTCTCTAGTTCTCAGGAAGGTCCTTTACTACGGAACTTTTTCCTCCGAAGTGGTTGGCCGTTACCACCCCGGCGCTCTCGTTTTTCCCCAGTCCAAATCTATGTCCTCCGTCCTTCATCCTTTTTTTTTCATGTTCTACCCCAAGATGGGATTCACTTTACCTTTGTCCACTCTCAAGTTGCTGGCCTGACCGATATACGTCTTCCCCAAAGGACTCCAGGTCGACCTTATTTGTCTTTTTCGACCTTTCTGTTTCCTTCCAAGTTCTCTAAGAGATCTTACCCTCTTGTGCTCTCCCTCTCAAATTCTCAAATGAGTTAAGGACCTCCCATTTAGACCGTTTTTTTCCTCCCTTTGCTCCCCCCTTCTAACCATTAGGCGATCCTACGGTGTTTGGTTCTCTTTTTTCAGAGCAGCTTTCTTTTCCTTTTTCTCCCTACCTATGTTAGAGCAAACTTGAGTCTTCCCAAAATTCTTAGTCAAACCTCCCCATACGGCCATCTTTAGTCTCTCTTTCCCTTTCATCCCATAGATGACCCAACTCCTTTCCCTCTTTTTCGATTTCGGCATTTCCGCGTCCTTATTACAAATTGGATATCTTTCCTCATATACTTTTCCAGCCCCCTTCACGTCCTCCCTTTTCCGCCTTTCTTCCTCGAAGATTTCATGAGGGGTTCTTGCTCCCTGTGTACCCTGCCCTGACCCGGTCGGTATTTTCTGAAGAATTTTTCTCACCTTGCGTAGTTCCATGCCTTTCAATAAGACTTCCCTTCCCCCTACACAGGTCTAGTGTTCCATTTTTCTTTCCGATTTTCATCGGAATAACTTACAATTCTCACTAACTCTGGAGAGCCGCCCTTTTTTAGCTACTAGTCTTTTTCTCCTTTCCCAATCAGTATTTTTGCTCAGGCAGTCTTTTCCCCCCCCTCCCTCTTAGAGGCTTTATTATTTAATTCCAGTTTTCCCCTCTTCTCTCTGAGTTTTTAATTTTTTCTTTCGTTCCCTCTTTTCCCTATCGATGAGCCACGTTTCATCCCCTTTCTCAATGATGGGGCGTGTTGCTCCCCGTTTAACCTCTTTATTCTAAACGTGTTGATTTACCCCCAAATTTCTCAACCCTATAGATCTCGTACTCCTTCTCCCCCCCCCTTCTATTTTGTGTCTTTTTTTCCTCTCTTGACTATTGGATGAACCACATTCCTTTTTTCCTGGCATTTTTCCTACATAAGACTTAAATATATCACTCTCTGGAAACACCCTAGTGATCCTCCTTCTACTCACCCCCTCCTTCCCTAATGTGCCAATGGTTCTTTCCTTTTTGCTTTCATCCTTTTTCTCTTTAAGACAAAATCCTACCCCCCGCCTGACAAAGGATTTGAAAGATCCCTCTAACCTGGGCCAGAATTGTTCGGCTGAGAATTTTGGGATATGACTTTTCTTCTGTCTTCCTCCTCTGTTCCCTGTCTGTCCCCCCCCCCCCTTCAGCGCTTTCCTCCCTCCTTGATGATATCTTGGAGTTTGAAGGCACTGTGGGTAATTCTAACTTCCCCTTACCATTTTTCAGTTCCCCCTTCCTTGTGTCTTCTTTCCCCACAGACCCCGAACTTCCTTCGTAGTCCTTTGGGCCAAGAACACGATTTATTCCCGTATCCTCCCTGTTCTTCTCACGCAACTCCTTCTTGGTTTTTTTTGTCTTATTTCCTTTCTTCTTGGCTCGTCCAGTTGTCCCCCCCTTCAGTTTTTTTGACCGATGTTAGAAAACACGTCTCACTTATTCTGCCTTGTTTAGTTCGCGGTTTCCTCCTTTTCCTTCCTTTGGACTTCTCCTCGCTGCCCCCCCCTATGTGACAAGCACTGGTGTTTTTAAAGCCCCTCCCTTTTTGCAGTAAGATGACCCGATTTTTCCAACTTAGATTTCTTTTCTGTCCAACTCTTCTGGGCCCTTACCCTGGGGAATTGCCTTCTTCTTTCTAGCCTTCAACCTTGCCGCAAAATTCTCACTGCAAACTAAATTCTCCTACTTATCAATTTTTCTTTTTGCCGGCTCTTTGTATATATTTCTGGTGAGTTTCCCTTCTAGCTATTCCTCTATTTATGGTATTTCTTTTCCCCCATCAGTTTCCTTGGGTGGTTACTAAGTTTCACCCGTATCCTCCCCCCCTCTTTCTCCCACCCCATTCCAATTGTTTAACGCCCCGCCTTCCCACAACCTGCAACCTTCCTCTCTCCAGCAGCTCTTCAGATGGCTCTTCCCCCCCGTCTTCCTGGCCTTATTCCGCTCTCCTTATTGTAAACCGGTTTATCGTTTCTCCTTTCCCTTCATCTTCTGCATCACTCCATAGGACTCCTTTTTTCTCGCTCCCCTGATTACCCCTTAAGAGTTCCAAAAACAGAGTTCCTCTGAAACCCACCTCTTTTTTCCCCCCCCATCGACCTTCTCTCAATCACAATATGCTGGGGGTAAAATCCGGCCCTTTTTCAGGGTAAATTGCCTTTTTTAGATAGTTTCCCTATGATCTTCTCCCCTTCATGTGAATTCCTCCTATTTTACTTCTTCCCCTTTTCACTTTTCAGTTCCATTGTTTTTCCCCCTTGTCCCCCTACCTCTGACATAAAGGAGACCATTCCCTCGGAGAGATTTCGTGCTTCCTTTTTTTTTCTCTCCGGTTACCTTAAAAACCCCTTCCTTTCTCCTTTTTGAAGAATTTCCTTTTCCCTTTCTTCCTAGGTATGTTTCTCTTTAGTTTATATTTGGGTTTTTGAACTTCGTTCCTCTTCTGTTCACTTTTTTTTCCCCCCCCTCTTCCGAGTTCGGTTACGCGCCTGACGGCTTTCTTTTTTTCTCCGCTTTCTTCACAGGGACCTTCCTATTCTTCCCCCTGATGAGTTATTTTGGAAGAGTGCCTCTTTTTTTATGTTTTGCTCCTGTTATCTCCCCCTGTCATTGCTATGGTCCTTCCTCTAGGTCTTCCCAACCCCCTCGCATCCTTCTCTTTATTCCAGGTGCAAGATAATACTGAGGCCATCTTTAATGAGGTGTCTCCCTCAGAGGCTCAATGTAAATGCGACTGCTATACTTTTTTTTCATTTTTCTTCTGGCTTTTCGAAGTTGATGCGGAATTTATCTAAGTTTCAAGTCCCTTCCTCAGTGTCCTTCTTCTTCTTTCAGGAAACAACCCCCCCCCTTCCTTAATATCGCTATGTGGATTTGCCCCTCCTTCGATTTTCCCCCCGCCTCTGTTAGCCCCCAGTATTGAGGATTGAGCCTGGTTTTTTTTGGCTTTTTCTCCTTTTTTTTTATGGTTCTTCTTTTTTTTGGGCTTATTGCCCTTCTACAACCCCCAACAAGGTAAGAATGTCCTTTTGAACTTTCTCCCTTTGTTTCTCCCGACGCTCCCCCCCTCTCTCCCCCATCCCTCTTTTCTTTTCTTATCAGGTGTCCCCCCATGCCCCCCCTCCTTCCCTCTTCGGCTTTCCCGAGACTCTTCCCCTTCCCTAGAGTTAAAATGGGGCTTTTATGGTTTTTCTTCTCTTTTGTTACATCGTGTTGTTGAGAGATCCGCACAGAACCGTCCCCTTTAAGATGCCTCCCTCTTTTTTTCCTTCCGCTTATCCTTTTTTTCATTGGACCTTTTTTCCTCCTTCCCCCCGTCCCCTTTTTTCTCGATGGTAGCTTCATTACTTGGTAAAAGCCGTCGAATTTTTTGTTTTCCCCTTAGTACATGTACTCTTTCCCCCCCGTTTGAACTCCCTTCCCTTCGTCACCACAGAACCACGGGACTACCCATAGGTCCCCCTCTCCCTTCTGCCTTTAAATGCTTTTTCTCCCTCCGATTTTTTCCCCCAAATGAATTATAACATCCCGAGCTCCCTTTTTGTAGCCCACACAATCCCCCTTGCATTCTGTCGAATTCAACCCCCGTCGCTCTCCCTTTTCTCTCCCAACTTCGGAGTACCGCCCAGCCCCCCTCCCCTCGCCAGTCCCTTCTTCTTTCCTTTAATATTCCCCTTGATTTGAAAAGAATTAAGTTTAGCTTCATCTCAGTACTCCAAAGGCCTGCTGCGCCTTATTTCCCGTGCCCCTTTTTCCTCTCTCCATGCCGAGATACGGGCTCCCGCTCCAGTCCCTCTTTCCTCCTCTTCCTTTTAAATTCCTCTTTCCCTCACAATGTCCCCAAATAAGAGCGTATCCCCAAAATACCAATGCTAACCCCTCCATTTTTTCGTGTCCCCCGCCTGTGCACGCTTTCCCCCTTCCCTTCCAACCGACCCCTAACCTTCCCTTTTGCCTCCTTTTCCTTCCCTTTTCCCTCTTCTCCATTTTCTTCTTTTATGAACTTGGACTTTTTTGACAGTTACAAGCTCCCATAGTAATTCCAGGTTGCAGGGCCCCTTTTTTTTTTTTTCATTATACCCTCGTTTTTCCCGTGCGTTTGTCCTCCCTTACGCCCCCCCAATTTGATTCCTCCTAGGTCGTTTCCTCGTTCGTTAACATCTTTTTATCCTCTTCGTCCCTTATTTTTTTTAATTAAATTCAGACCAGATTCACTTTTTCCCCCCCTTCTCTTTTCTTGCTCCTCCCCCCTTTCCGTCTGTGTTTCCCCCGTTTTGTTTCCTCTTCCCCACGATTTCCTTTCATCACCCTTCTTTGAGAAAAAAGTTGATGCCTCCGTTGTAGGTCTTCCCTGACAGTGTACTTCGATAGCCTCTCCCCAGGTTCCAATAGTACGTTGCTTGACTTCCCCCCTCCTCGCCCCTTTCATCTTTGGGTTGAATCTAGTTGGATTTCGTTTCAGTTGCACGGCTTTCCCGTCCAATTGTCTTTTTCCCTGCTTCCGTCTTTTGCGGAGCGTGGACCGTACCTCGAACACCTCCCCCTGGCTTTCTATTTTGCAATCCCAGAAACGAGATCCTCTCTTTCACGCCGTCAAACACTCCCTCCTGCACACCTTCTCCCCTCTCCTGTTCCGACGGCTGTACCTTCTTCGCCTCCTCTTTTTTTCGTAAGTTCAGTGGCGTCTTTTCCCAATTTTTTTTTTATACCAACCCCCCTCCTTGGCCCTTTAATTTTACACACCAGGTTGGCCCCCTTTCCCTCCAGCTGTCCGTTGAACACTTTCGGAAAAAGGTTTGTTTTTCGTGTTTACCCATTCCCCCCCTCTTTGTCCTAGTCTCCCCTCTTTTCCTCCCCTCTCGTACGAAGCCATAGACGATTACCTCTCAACCACCCCTTTTCTCCTCCTTTCGACTTTTCCCTATTCCCCCGCGCACTTGCTAATCCCCCTTACCGTCCCTTCAATACGTCCAAACCTCCTCCTTTTTCCTTCCGGACATTTTCGGACCTTTTTCTCCTGTTTTAGGCCCAGTCACTCCGCCTTTTTTTTTTTCTTTTCCATAGCAACGCCTTAACTTTAGACCCCCCTTTAACTGATGGTAAATGACTACCTCCTTGCACTCACCTTACTCCTTTCCCCTATTAGTCGCATCCTTTCATCTTGTAGGTCCCCTTCCTCCCCCTCCAAATGCCTCATCCACTATTGAAAAACCATTTTATCCATTTCACTGCCATTTCGTTTACCCTTTATCCGGCGTTCCCCCTCCTCTTTCTCGCGGTTGTACAATTCCCTTTCTTTTCCCGTCCACCTACCTATCCCTCCAACCAGGTTTTTTAACCCCCAAATTACAGTAGTTCGATAACCCCAGTCAGCTGTTGTCTTGCCGTCGGCGCGGGTCCTTGGAAGTCTTCTTCCGATGGAATCTATTTTCTTCCCTCACGCTTTTAGCCCTTTTCTTACCACTTGATTCCTCACCCCCTTCCTTCCCAGCCCCGTGTGAAACCCTCAGAAATTCCCCCAAACCTTAGTCCTTGTCTACTCTTTCTTTTTTGCACCCCCTTCGGAATGAATAGGGAAATAAGCGTTATCCGGCTCTTCTTCTTTTTTTCAACCCTCCCTCCCTTACTCCCCCCTTTTCTGATGCTCAGATTGGCGCACTCTCTTCGCGTGCTCTTCTCTCCTTCCATCTCTCCCTTTTTTTTCCCTCTCCTCCTTCCGTTCATTTTCGGTCATCTTTCCGCATGGCCGAATTGGACCCCTCTACCGTTTCCCCTGATTTTTTAGGTACTAACCCCTTGCATTGACCTCCTATCGATGTTACTTCTCACTACAACATAAACCTTTTTTTTTTTTTTTTTTTTTTGTTGTTTTTTTTTTTTTTTTTTCTTTGTTTTTTTTTTTTTTTTTTTTTTTTTTTTTTTTCTTTTTTTTTTTTTTTTTCTCTTTTTTTTTCTTTTTTTTTTTTTTTTTTTTTTTTTTTGCTCGTTTTTTTTTTTTTTTTTTTTTTTTTTTTTCTTTTTTTTTTTTTTTTTTTTTTTTTTTTTTTTTTTTTTTTTTTTTTTTTTTTTTTTTTTTTTTTTTTTTTTTTTTTTTTTTTTTTTTTTTTTTTTTTTTTTTTCTCCTTTCGAGTATTCCTATGCAATCAAACTCTGACCTTCCCCCTCCAATTCCCCCCCCCTTTTTCTCCACTGTAGTTTCAGCTTTTTACCAAGGGTCTCTCCTTGCCCCCCTTTATTCCACTTCTCTGCGCTCGTTGCCGTTCCCCTTGGTCCAATCATCTTTCCTCGACCCCACCGCGTGCGATGTTTTACTTCCTTCAACGCTCCTCGTAATTTTCTTTTCTCACACTCCTGGTCACGTCCCTTTGGTCCGGGCAAACCCCCCCTTTCCCCCTTCCCCTTACGACTTTTTCTTTGGTTCCCGCGGATTTTCGAATTTCCTGATCCGACTCCTCTTTTCTTGTGCGAATGTCTTTTTCTCTTTTGGCGTTCTAAAAGATGTCCGAGCCCCCTTTTCCCAAGTAACTGTCTTCCCCCTCTCTCCCCCACACCCAAAACCCTGATTCCTTCTTTTTAGAAGTTCCTCCCATCCAGAAGGACCAGGCCCCTGGCCGTTCCTTCTCCTTTGTGTAGGTAGCCCACCCTTTTTCCTCGCTTTCCCACACGCCTTTTCCTCTTTTCTTCTTATCCCTTTTCGCATTTTAGTAAGTCTGAAATGGACCCAGCCACCGATTTCCTTCCTTACTCGTGTGTCCCCTTTTTGAAGGCGCAGAACTTCGCTACTTTAAGCGCCACAGGTCCCATCTTGTTACGACCCCACTTTTTCCCAAAGGACTTCCTACGATGATGATGCCGTTCCCCTCCCCTCGAGGTGATGTAACGTTCATCCTACTTTTCTCCCTTTTTGACTCTGCCTTCATTCCTTCGACTAGCTTCGACGTTTGAGAAAATTTCGTCCTCACGTTACCCTTTTCTCCCCCTCCGGACCAGGGAATATGAAGTAGCTTTCTTTCTTTTATTTTTTTCCAAGAGAGTTTGGCGTCCCTCTCCTCCCCCCCGGTTGATCTCCCCCCCCC
>Ga0179593_1500779_pt1 | contig 17665 bp, 25 predicted proteins | sample CZODoug2_1_08_16_FD_185931 | JGI IMG/M metagenome (GOLD analysis project Ga0179593, IMG submission 185931) | Vadose zone soil fungal communities from Angelo Coast Range Reserve, California, USA - CZODoug2_1_08_16fungal (PacBio error correction) | ecosystem: Environmental > Terrestrial > Soil >... | reverse complement strand
AAAACGCAAGCCGTTGCGGCATTTCGCGTGCGTCAGCTTCTCCCTGGTCCCTTTTTCAGCACTTTGGCCCCGGGCGAAACTGATTCTCCTTCCAAGGCACCTCCGTAGCAAATCCCAGTTCCCCCGAGCCTCACATTCCTCACCTGCTTTAGTGTCGGCCTATTTATTGTTCAGCCCGCGCTGTACGCCGTTTCCCCCTTTGCCTCCCTTGCGCAGGGGCAGGTGCGTTTCGGCCGTCGCTCACTGCCTTTTTCGGACAGCCCCGCGAGCCAACTTTTCCACTTTCTCTTTTGGCTCTGTTGCCTTCTTCCTCTTGATAGCCCGGTTTCCGTAGGTGCGAAGTCGGCCCTTCCGAGAGCGATGGACGGCTTTTTGAACCTGCGATTTCGTGTTTCCCCCGCGATTCCCGGCGATGCCGGTGAGGGCTCCCCTTTCGGTCTCCTTTTGCCTGTGTCGGTATGTTGACAATTCGGTTTCCCAGTTTGCCTTGCGGCTTTAACGCAGGGGGGCTTTTGCCAGCGCGGTGGTGTTTGTTGGGGCGAGTCGGTTCCCCACCTCTCCGGTCTCGCGAGGCCTATGTTTTCATTTTGATCTTGGCCCCGTTGGGGGCGTTTTTCGTTCCTAGCTCATCAAATGTTGTTTTTCTCCCTGGGTTTCAGGATACCCTTCCGCCCGCTTCGAGAGAGTCTTGGCTCACCTTTTTTCTCCCCCCTTCCGCGATCTTCCGCGCCCGTTCTTGCCTGTGCCTGCCGTCGCGCTGTGTGTTTCAGGCAAGAGCCAAATATCACCCTTTGCCGGGGGACGGCTTTGGCCGGACGATGCTTGGAAGGGTTTCTTTCGCCCCCTGCCACCGCTTCCTGCCGTCTCCCCCCCCTTTTTTGAGGAACCGCCCATGCGTGCTCTTTTTCTTTCGATGATGGTCGCGAGAGGAATTTTGTTTTTCCACGGTTTTCCCGCAAGGCTACCCCCCCCCCCCATCCTTTTTCCCCCCAGACCCCAACATCGCGCCGAAATCTTTGTTGGAGGCTGATTTTTCTTTTGGCGGTTCGCTTCGATCGTCTTTGGGGTAGGCCGTTAAAAGTTTTTGCTTCTCCACAAAAAGCCCTTCCCGTCCTTCGGCTTTCAGCGTTCTAATCTGCGTATCCGCCTTTCCTGACCCGATTCCCTTTTTTTGCTTTTTTCGAGTACAACGCGAAACTGCCTCTTGCCCGAAGAGGCCATCATGCCCTATTCGTCCCGCATGGCCTTTCTCCTCGGCGACAGCCATTCCTGCCACTCCGCTGGTCAACTTTCCATGCAAACCGGCCCAAATTTCGCGTTTTCTCCACTCTCTTGAGAGGGACAGCCGCTAACTTAGTGCCGCGCTCAAGTTCTTAAGCACAGACGGCTCCGCTGCAACCGACTTTTCCTCCCAAGAGCAGCAACTTGCCTACTCTTTTCCCCCCGTGTTTCGTTTGCGGGCCTGCCAACAATTCCATTTCCTTAGCGGAATGCGGTCTCACCTCTGCGCGGTTGAAATGCCTCTGTTTTTTTTTCTATGGTGACTTTAAGCCCAGATCACTTGCTCAGCCGGCTATCCGCTTGGCACATTCTTTTCCCCCCCCCTTCCCCCTGTCCCTCAGCTGGGTTCAGTAAAGTAAACTTTGCTCCCCCCAACGTATCTCTCTGTCCCTCGCTCATACGTTTGCCCTTTAGGGTCCTTTCTTCCTACGTCTTTGCCTCTTCTTCCGTGGCGATTTCGCGTCACTCTTCAAATGTTTTCTTGGGCCGCTTCCTCCCCCCGTGGGCATGATGAGTCGATCCTTGCTTTGGTTGCCTTCTAAAGCCTGGCTGTTCCCCTCCGGTCTTCTAAAGTTTTGGCACAAAGTCACTACTTATAAAGCCTTGGGTCGATCTATTGCTGTCCCGTTGCTGGTCTCGCGGCTCGTTTCTCTGGTTTGACTATGGAGACATGCTCTTCTATTCTTCCCTAGTTTAAGCTGGGCGGTCTCCATTCGCTTAGCGCGAATCGGGTCGTTTTTTTTCTCTTCTTTAGCCCCCACATGTGTGATTTCACTTTTTGGATGTCGCTCCCCCCCTCAGATCCCATAGCGGCTTATTTTTTCTATCTAGTTGATTATGTGGTGGTCTCAGCCACACATTTCAATTTTTTTCTGGTAGGAACGGTCCGGCCGAGCAGCTATCATACCTCAGGTGCCCGCGCGGGGTCATTTCCCTTGGTGTCAGTTCCCCCCTTTTTACTGGCACTCAAACCTCCTCCAGATCTACCGTGTTTCTTGCTCCAAAATCGGGAGGGTTCGACTGCCCCTTTTAATCTGTTTTGCGTTTTTAGGAAGGAGGATGTTCTGATTGGTATCTGGCGTCTCTACTTTTTTTCCCCTCTTTTCCCTCCCTCATCGGTTACTTTTGCGTCTACCATGATGGGCCTTTTGGCGGAGGAACACAAGGCAGGCAAGATAGGCAGTCGGATCCCTCTCTTTCCCAACCCCCTGCAATCGTCCGGCCACTTCATCCTCAAGCTGGCAAAGGTTTGCATCTTTTGTCACTGCCGGCACCCGGTCGCGCGAGGCTTGCTCCAGTTGACTCCCCTCTTGCAGTGAGCCTGCCACAAGTCGCTCTTTTTCTTCTTCCAGTTAATCTGGTCCGCGAAGGAACTGATCCTTTGATCTCGGCGCGCGCCCCTCCCACTTTTAGGCTCCTTCTTTTCTTCTCTTCAACATCGTCTCGACGGGATGATTTTTCTTATGTGTTAACCCGATGACCCCCCAACATCCCCTGGGACCTCTCCAGACGTGCTGCGTTGAGCCCTCAATTTTCGACTTTTTCCCAGCCAGGAATTGTCGCCAATTTAAAAGCGTTTTTCCCCGTTTGAATGCACCACGTTAGGCTCACGCCGCACCGCCGAACTCCCGTTTCCTCTCCGCTCCCTCCCTTTCCTTCAAAGCGGAAACTGATTTTTGTTGTTTTTTTGCTGTACCCGCTCTGGCCCCGCCGATTCCACCTTTCCTACGATCGTATCCCGGTTGGGAGAGTTCAGCCTCCACTCCTTCTTCCGGTGGCGGCGGGTTTTATTTTCTTTTTCGAGGCTTTGCGTCTACTCCCTCCCCGCCAGTTTCTAGGCACCTTTTTTTCCCGGCCCTTTTACAGCGGACAAGCTTCGGGTGTTTTTGTCTCGTCACAGTGTCCCTGGTCCCCTTGCAATTTTCTGGGGCCATCCCTCGGCATGAGTTTTGTTGTCCCCGTCGTGGTCTTTTTTCCCGGCCTCCTGGTGCTCCGGGAAAACCGGTGTGGCTGCTGGAGGTGGCACCGTTTTGATGCCAATCGGCCCTCTCTGCTCCTTATTTTTCGCGCCTGCTTTTTTTCCCCCCTTCCTCCTCCCCGTGGTTTGTGTTGAGGTTCTACAATCAGACTGGCAGTCCTTTTCCAGAGATTTTTCCTCGGCAACTTGTCTCATTTTTTCGTTTTCCCAGCTTTTGGACGGATCACGGCTTTCGCCCCCCCCTTTCCCCAAGTTCACCCAATCAAGTTTTTCTTTTCCCCAACCCTCTTCGGTCCTGTACACCATCACCCCCCGGTTCCTTTCTTCCTGAGATATGGGAACACTTCTGTTCGCGGTCCTTCCTTTAAATCTCTGTCGTCAGCTTGAGGAAGATCCCCGCCTCTCCAAGACGCTAGCAGCACGCTCCTAGCCACACGTCGGGTTCATGTTCTGACGCTCCCCCGGGGGCGTCGGAACCACCTAGTTCGGACCGTTTCGGTCCGTTTTCTTTGACCTGCCCCAATCCTTTCATTCGGCCTTCCTTTCCAGTTTTTCGCGAGACTGGTCTCTCACTTTTTTTTGGACGTGGTTTTCCGCCGTTGACCCGAACTTTCTTGCAAGTGTCGGGAGAACCTTGACCGTTTTGCCCCTCCTTGCCGCACCAGTTTTCTTCCTCAACAGTTGCGTCGTTGCTCAGGTTGACTTGCTTTTTTTTGTGGAAGCGTCGTTTCCAATAGCCTGCCCTGCGCGTAGTTCTTACGGCGCCTCGAGGGCCGTGCATCGGGCTCACTCATGATCCACTTTTTCTCCGTTGAATTTTTCCCCAGGGTTTTTTGCTCCGATCTTACCTGGCACGGCCTTCGCGTGGAGTTTTTTTGTTCCCTCCTTTCCACGCAGATTTCGTCAATCGGACTGCCAGCGCGCTTTTCTTTCCATTTCTGATAACGTACCACCCCCTTCCCCCCCCCCCGTTTTCGGTTTTGCCGGACTCTTTTTGATGATGGTTGACCTTTCGCTTCCCGACTTCCCGATATTTTTTCCTTTTTCCCTTTCCGCCTTTGAGCCCCAATCGCTGGTTGACCGCCCCTCTGTTTCGCACTTTTAGGGCTGCTGATTTTTTTGGTGTGGTGTGTGGGGTTCCTTCTTTCCCCGGATCGCGGATACCAAATTGTTCTCACCTCGTGCAAACATCGCCTCCACCGACATTTTTGCTGAGGTTTTTGCTTTTCCATATTGGCGACTTATTTTTTTTTTTCTCCTTGCTTCGTTTAAAAGCTTTGGATCTCGCGCACAAAAACCCCAGCCCGGCGCGCGATTCTTTCCTTGGTTGGACTTGCTCCTCTTGGCCGCTCCCTTTGCTCCTTTTCCCCGTAAGGGGCTTGCTTTTGCTCTTTTTTCCCCACCCGCGACCCTTCCTACTCATGCTTCATATCCCAGTCCTAATGCTATGATTTTTCCTCTGGTTTTTTTGGACTTTTTCATCCCCTCACCAGCTTTTGAGGTTTGAACCCCCACCCCACTGTGATTGCCAACGGCAAGCCCCCCCGGAACGCGACCTGCTTCCCTCTAATCTTGGAGGCCCAGTTCCCCTTTCTCCTAAACTGTCCGCCGTCCTCCCTCCATTCTTCAACTTCCACCCGACATCCCCCCGCGGTCAACTCAATTTTGAAAGCCCGATGGCACCACGGTTTCTTGAGGTTCCTTTTCCCCAAAAACTTCCTTGCTCCTTGGCAATTGACAGTTTGCTTTCCTTAGCTCTCCCTTCGCGTTTAACATGCCGATGCTTTTTTCTGGTGACGATCGCGCCGATTCATCATCTAGTAGACCCTCGACCCCGGAGGCCCCTATCTCTTCCCCTCCGAAGTTTGCCTTAAAGGAAAGTAAATTCCAATTTTCCCCCCTAGCTCTCTCTGCTCCCCGTTGTTTTTTGTTTTCCTCTGAGAGCTTCTCCCCCCCCCCCCCCCCCCCCCCCCCCCCCACACCCCCCCCCCCCCCCCCCCCCCCCCCCCCTTCTTGAAAGCCTTTCCTTTTGCGAGGACGGCTTTGGGTTGTCTTTATACTTTCCCTTTGCATGGAGAGTGGCTTGCGACCTTCATCTTTGATGAGAGCCTTCGATTTTTAACGCTGGTTCTTTTCTTCCTTCCATCCCCCCTTCCTGATGTTAAAGTTTTTTTGCACCCCCCCGCCTCACCGAACGCAGTGGTCTTTCCCATTTACGTGCTGTTCCACTTTGATCGGCTCGTTTCAGTTTGTTTCCCCATAGTTTCACCTTCGCTGGCTAGTCTTTTCCTTTCGGTCCCGTCTTCTCAGCTGGAATTTCGCGTTTTGTTGTCCGAAACCCTTGGGAGTTTCCCTTTCCGTTTTTCCCTATCTTTTTTTTTTTCAATTCCATGCGCTTTTCTCCATTTCTTGTCATCTGAGCTTCATGTTGGGGTTCGCGTTTTCCACACTCAAATTCAAAGTCTTCCGTTCGTCACCGTGCTTCGAAGAAGCCGCTTTGCCGTCCCCTTCATGCCTCCTCGAGAGCCGGGGTTTTTTCTTTTTTCTCTAAGCTCCGCTTTCCCCCGGCCTAACCTCTTCCCTTTCAAAGTTCTTCCCTCCCCAAGCGTTTTAGCCTCCGCACCCATTCCTCCTTTTTTTGCGTTTTTTTCGGAAGGAGGCTTTTTCAGACTTTCTTTTGAGCTCCTCTTCCCGAGATTTCTGCTCCTTTTCCCGCCCCCTTTCTCCTTCGACACCCCCCCTTTCTCTCATCGTTTTTGGAGGACCACAAGGCCTGCCCTCCTTTTTCTCCGCGATTTCACCCTCTTCTTACTTCTTGCTCACTTTCCCTCCCCGCCGCGCACCTTTTTTTGTTTTTTTTGGCGCCCCCCCAGTCAGGGGTCTCGGCACGTTCCCCTGTTTGCATCCTTCCAAGTGATCTTTTTCTCCACCCCCCAAAGACCTCTTCTGTTTTTCCAGGTTAATCCGACGGACCTACGACCACTCCTCATTTTTTCTTTTCGTCCTGCCCAGCCCCTGTGTTCCCGCGTCTTCCCTAGCGACGGGATTGTCCCCCTTCCTGTCTCTGTTTACATACGCGCCCCCACATCCTCCTGATTACCTTGGACCCTCAGTCACTGAGCGTAGATGGGCGGAAGTTTTTCAGCCCTTTTTTTTTCTAACCCGTCATTTGCCCCTTCCGTCCTTCCCGGCAAATTGGCCCTGCCCCCCCCTTCCCCTTGCTGGACATCTCAGCGTCTCCTGCCCGAACCGGAAATGTCGCATGTCTTCGTCTTTATCGCCCCCGAGCCTCTCTTTTTGTCCCTCCTTTTTCGTCAGATCCAGCTTCCCATGCTTCATGGCTTACTGGACATTTTCCTTTCTTTCTTTCCTCTCTCCCTTTCGTCCTTCAATGATCGTCAGCCAAGTTATTCAATTTTTAACTTGAATCCCCGGAACTTCGACCCATACTACCTTTGAGTCGTCCCCCTTTGGGCGTGAAAATTTTGGGGCGCTCTTTCTAGTTGTCCCTGATTTTCCTTGCCTTTTTTCAGAGATAAGTTCTTTCACCCTTGCTTAACACGCGCTGGCTTTTCCACTTTTCCTCCCCCGCTGTTAGGTCCGCCGCGCTGCTTTTTTAATTCCCATCCTATTTTTGTTTTTTTGCTTTTACAACGTAAGCAGCGACGGCTGCCTTTTGCCCGATTCTCCCACCATCAACGGGTTACTCCTTTTGCGTCCGTCCATGTTTTTACGAGATTATGTCTCTTAACGTTCCTTCCACAATTCACGTGGTTTTTCCCCCTTCCCATATGGGACGTGAAGCATAACATCACCTTCCCCTGGTTTCTCCCTTTACTTTTGAAGGTCGCTCCTTTTGTTCACCTTACTTTTTTGTTCTGTTCAGTTTTTTTCCCTGGTGCTTTTCCCCCCCTTTCCTCTTTTGGGACTTTAGCGCTTGCATTCCCTTTAGCCAATCCCGGCCGATCCTTTCACATTAGGGTCTATGTTACCCGTTCCCCCGGTCCCTGGATCGTGGGACCAGCGGTTTTCCTCGGCGCGCCCCTCTTATGTCCTTCCCGTTCCGGGAATTCGATCAAGTTCCCGTTTTTTTCGTAAACTTTTTCGACTTTACACTTGCTGTTGCCGGTGCTTATTTGTGTCAGTTTGCTACCTTTTTCTCGTGGGCGAACCTTGACCCCCCAGTTTTTCCCCGGCACATGCCATTTTTTGCTCCCCAGTTTTTCGTATGATGCTTTGCCTTCCCCTTCGGTTCTTTTTGTTTTGTGGCGCAGTCGTTACTTCGAAGTTTTTCCCGGTCCTTCCTCTTCCCCCTTCCTTTTTGATCAAGGCGTCACGTTTGGGCCTTTCGCCTCGCGCCGGTACATCCCTTTTTTCTGGTTTTGCCTCTTGGGTCTTCTCCCCTGGAAGCTTCCTCTTTTCTTTTCCTGAGTTTCTGCGGCGAACGCCTCCCTCATGATGAGCCTCTGCCGATGCGCGCACTTCTCTTTCCTTGCGCCGGATCCCAGGACCCCATCCCCTGTTTTTTTCTGACGTTTGAGCATTTGTTTTTTTTGTGCCGAGGGGTGACTATCTCTTTCCTCCTCCCCCGCCTCTTGCGGCTGCCTTGTTCCTCCGCCCTCTCACTTTGATTTTTGTGACGCTGGCGATAGTGCGGTTCTTGATGCTCAGTCTTTCTCCCCTTCTTTTTCTCTCTCATTTGTATTTCCCAATTTTGAACCCTCCCTCCTTCCACGCCCTCCCCTCGCCGTTTTTTCTTTGAGTGTCGGCGACTTTCTCCTCTTTTTCCTTTCTTCGCTTTGAGACCACGTTGTTGGCGAGGTTTCTCAAATCGGGAGCTTTGTCCCTGCACTCAAAAACTCTTCTCTTCCTTTCCTTTCCGGTTCGATTGCATAATCGGTTCTCCCCCCCCCTTTTTTTTCCTTACCGTAAGAGGGATGACCTTTTGGTTTGATCCTCGCGACCTCCCCCCACTTCCTCTTTTTCCCATTCTGCTTTGATGGTCTTTTTCTCTTTCTTTTTGCTGCCCTTAGTTCAGCAACGTTTCATTTTCCCACCGGTCCGTTATGCACTTTCTGCCCCTTCCCCCCTTCCCCCAATTTCGCACGTAGCTCTGGCTCCCTGTCCGCTTTTTTGAGGATCCTCGTAACGAACTCGTTCCCTCCGTTCAGCATACTTGTCCCGGGTTTCACAAGGAGCGTGACCCCCCCCTCTCCACTTAACAACATCACTTTCCTCTAGGGTTCCCCCCTTTCGTCTTGCGTTACCCCCCAAAACCTTCGCTTCCTTTTCCTTTTCTCCCCCAGGAGGCTGGGAACAGATCCCTCCCTTGGAACATGTGACTGCTTCCATTGTCTTTTTGGACCTCCGGCCGCCCCCTGCAGACTCCCCTTTCTCTTTTCCTGTTTCTCGCTTGTGCACACGATTCCGTCATCCCCTTCAAGCTCTCTTCTCCACGTCCAGCTTTTGCCCCCCGGGAGCTCTCTCTCCCCCCTCTTCTTTTGAGGCTAGATCCGTTTTGACTATTTGCCTTCCCTTTCAATTTTCGGCTTGCAGGTTTCGATCTTTGGGCCGCGATTGCTTTTTCCCCCCAGTCCCCACTGTGTGGTTCGTCGATGTTTTTTCCTTGTCACCATCGGCGTTAGGTCTCTTCAACGCGTGGTTTGAGATTTCCGCCCTTGGGGTTTTTGGTGTTTTTCTTGCCCTCCCCAAGGTTTCGATGCTTCAAGTTTGGCCAACACCGCAAGCCTGCACGACTTAGCTTAGTGCGTTCCCCGTGTCTTTCTTTTTGCTTCTGGCTCCTGGTTTCAATCTTTAGACGGCGCTTCTCCTGTCCTTTTTTTTTGTGCTCGAGTTTTTTTCCTTCCTTTCGTGATCCCAGATCTGCTCCTCAGCTCTTTTTTGGCTGGCTGCGTGAATTTTGTTCCGTTTCTGTTATCGGTCCCCTCCGCCATCCTGCCGCATGTCCCACATGCTCTTCCTTTCCTTCTTTATGTTTTTTTTCGAGTTGTTACGATCCCCATCCCTGCTTTTTTAACGGCTCCTAATGCGCATTCCTTTAGTCACGGAACCCTCAAGCCTTTTTTTTCCTTTTTTGTTTTTTGAGTTCGGGATCATTTTTTTCCCCCCCTCCAGACATAAACGATGGTCTCCCTTTTCCGACCCTTGAACCGCCCAATAAAATACTCCTTTTTCGGCTTCCCCTTTTTTTCTTAGTCTGGGTTTATCTTTTGGTATCCTGCTGGCTCTTACTCCTCTTTCTTTCTGAATGCGCGCACTCTTGCGCTTCCCCCCATCGACCTTGGCGGTTTTTCAACTTTTCTTTTTCCTTGTTATTTTCAGCCCCATTTTTCTTCAATCGGTTCAGGCGGCCGCTCTCTTCCCCCCTCCTAATCGTTGCCCCCAAGCTCTCCCCTCTTCCCTTTTTTTTTCTTATTGGTTGATACCTCTTCGTCGTTTTATCGCGCGCTCGGCCGGCCGCCCTTTTCCTGAAGTACGAAATTTTTCTCGACCACCTACTGTCTCTTCAGCGCCTTTGGTTCTCCTGACCCGAGAATTCAACTCCCCTTTCCCCCGTTTTACGTCTGTGTCCCTCCCATTTTGCGCCCCGTCTTTATCTTCGATTTTCTAGGGAGCCCGGCACCGCGCGCGTCTTTTATTTGTTCCTCGCCCAACCACACCTCACTTGCTGATTCCCTGTTACCCCACGCCCAGTCATGAGTTTTTTCTTTATCTTTGTTTTCATCAGGCCTTTCCTCAAATCCTTTCCGCCACGTTAGCCCCCCTCATCCTTCCCTGTTCCCCTCCCCTTCCCTCCGCCCGGAATCTCTTTTTTTTCCTCCGCAGGCATTGATGTGTCCCTTTTTTGCTAGTCCATCCTTCTCGGCCCTCCCGACTTTTCTTCCCTATTTCTTTGATCCCTCCCGGTGGGAGTTTCCTCATTTTCCTTCTTGCCGGTTGGATCGCCCCCGCTATTCGCTTCCCCCTTTTTCCGTCCTTTGCCCTATTAAGTGCTTGCCTTTATACCTTCAAAATTTCCCTTCCCCTCGGTAACCCACCGCTGCGGTTGCTTGTTTCACCTTCTCACGTTTTTTTCCACTTCCCCCATTTTTCCTGGCCCGTTCTATCCCGGGTTGAGGTGATTTTAACTGATTGCTTGCCTTTGTCGCGCGAGTCTTTTCCCCCCAACCCTCTGAACACGACTGTCTCCTTTTGGACAGACTCGGCCCCATTGTCCTACGTAAGTACCTGTGTTTTGGAGTGGGATTTCCAGATTTTCTGCCCAGCTTTTGTGGTGAGTCTTGATTTCAAACTTTCGTTTCGCCATTCCTCCGCCCGTAGACCCTTATCCCTTTTCCACGCCTTTTTTGCTTTCACATTTTTTTCCCCGTCTGACTTTTTTTTTGCGACACCCTTCAATGCACAATTTCATGTTGGTCGCTTTCAAAACTCCCCTCCTTTCCCCTCTCGTTTTTTCCCCAGAGAACATTTTTCCCCCTTGTCGACTGTTCTATTGTATCTTCTTTTATGGGCCCACCACCCCCCTTACTCCCCCCTCTGTCCGCGTTTACGTACATCCCTCATGGGCCGCCCTTTTCCGTCAGACTTATCGTCAATTATTTAAGAACCCCCCTCTTTTACCCGGTCAAGGGGCTTGCTGAAGCTCCCTTTACAATATTTCTTTTCTGTTCCCCCTCTGGTTGGGCCCTCAAGTTATTTCAGGTGAAATTTTCGCGTCTTACGCCCTTCCCCTAATTTTCACACCCGAGAATCAGTTTCCCACTTTTTTCCTTGAACCCGAGACGCTGTTTTTTCCTTCGGAAGTGATTTTTGATTTTCCTTTCCCCAGAAAAGTTGAGGTGTCTTACGTGTATTTTTCTCCCCATTGAAGTTCTCAAAATTTCCTTCCCCCTCGCTTTACCCTACGGAATTCGACGGCCAGGGAATTTTGGCCCTTTTTTATTTGGTTTCGGAGAGAGGGTTCCCCCAATTTTTGATTAGATGCGATTTTCTCATTTCGCCACTTGGGCTATGAGTCTTCCCTTCGAGGTCATCACCTCTTTTTGTCGTTGCCTTTTTTTATGAACTTTTCCTTTTCTTCCCGATCTTTCTTTGTTGTTGCGGTCTCCATTTTAGTCAATTTATGTTTTTTTTTCCTTCCTCTACTGATGTCCTGTGCGCTGCTCCCCCTTCCCAAAATTCTCCCCCCTGCTGGCTCGACGGCGCATGTTTCGGACTCTTTTTTTTTTTTTCCCTCTCCGGAGAATCCCCCTGAGGTCTTTTTTCGCGGATTTTTCGGGGGAGTTTTTACAAACTCCCCCATTCTGCAGTTCTTGAACGTTATGGGCCCCTTTTTATTTTTATTTGAGTCTCTACCTCTTTTTTACCAAATCTTTTCAGACCCTCCCCCCTTTTTCCTCCCCCTTCCCCACCCCCTGGAAATTTTTTGAGGAGGCATCCATTTTTTCTGCCTTTCTCCACTTTGCTTCTTCTCGTTTTTTCTTTCCATGTCTTCTCGATCCCAGACCCTTTTTCTCTCCCGCCCTCAGGTTTGATGTTTCTTTTTGCTCCTGCGGACCTCGTTTCGCCCCGAGTTGAGTTTTTTTGGCGTTTAAAACCCTCTCTGCCTTTTATGTTCAAGAGGCATGCCCCTCCGTTTTTTCTGCGTGGTCCTTTCTACGATCGCCCCCTATTGTCGGTGAAAATCACAGTGCTCTTTTTCACTGGCACGTTTTTTTGAAAATTCGCGCCCTTCTGGCTCTTTCTTGAGTTCCTCCTCTTCCCCCTCCCTCGTCCTTTCCCGTTTCTACAGTGTCATTTCTTTAGTTTCCTAGGCACGAGTTTACTCCTCACGCCACTGCCCCTTTTACCGGTACCCACGGTTCGTCATTTACGCCCCCCGGCATATTTTTTTTTTCCTTTTGACTGGGTTTTTCTAAACAATTTCCAGAGTCTTTTGAATGCTCTCTCCCCGCAGGATTTGGTTACTGTCCCCCTTGCCTTTCAGCCTTCTTAGACCGGCTTTTGCGTTTTCCCCTCTTTAAAAGCGAAGCTGTCCCAGGACTTCCCGTTTTAACCACCCCCCCAATGTTGCAAACCTTCTTTCCCTTTTTTCCCTTTTTTTGTGGTTGAGAGAGAGATTTGCACATTTTGGCCTCTGGACCTGAGGACTTCTGTGGTGCCGCGTATTCCTATTTTTTTTCCTTTCTTTTTTCGAGTTGACGCCCCCCTTATTTCCCCCCCTTCTTTCGCCTTCTTTCGTTTGATTTCCTCGCGGGGTATAGCTATTCTATGTTGCCAATACTTTGATGATTCCTTTTCCAAATCCCCCCGCAAGTCCCCCTTTCATTCCGTGTGTAAGCATAGTTTTTGACCTTTTATGGTTTTCTTGCCTCTGGTGCCCTACGGGTTCGGTCATTTTGCTTCCTGATGATAGTTCGTCCTTTTTGGTCCCTCCTTGACTCGTTCCTTTCGCGTGGGGTGTGATGTCCTTTGTTGTGTGGTTTCCCTTGGCGTTTTTTTCTTTCCCCGCCTCGCGATGGACATCCTCGGACCCTCTGTGTCTTTTTTGAATGATTTCTGTGGTGGCATTTTGCTTTTTTCTACAGCACAAGCCCGCTCTTTCGTCCTTCTCCCCATTTCACAGACCGAAGTTTCTTACTCTATCCCTTTCTCGGGCATTTTTTTGTTTTTTTTTTTTGAGGGCGTTTTGAGCGTTTTCATCCCCGATTTTACGTCCCCCCCTCATCTTCTCCCCCCCTTGAGCCTCCCACAGCGGTCGGTCTTCTCCACAACGGCCCCCCTCCTTTCGCGTTTGCGTCCTTGCCTGAGGGATTGTTTTTTTCTTTTCCTTTGTTGGAGCTCCCTCTTCTAATTTTATCTGCATTCAGATCCGCCTTCTTTCACCGCCTGGCCTTTTTCTCCCCCCGAGGGTTCCCAAGTTCCCTGCCAGCTTTCCGCTAACACTCAGCAATTCCTCCTCCGTCCCGCTCTCACAGGTTTTAGCTTTCCTTACCTAGAGCATCGGTTTTAGTGCTTGCTTCCGCATGGCATCATTTTCGAAAGTGGCCTCCTTGCCAGTTTTTTTCCTCGATCCCACGACCTTCGTAAGCGTCAGGTAATCCTTTTCCCTTACCGGCAGAAATCCACCTTTCGGCGCGCGCAACCGTTCCCAAACGTTGCAGTTTTATCATCTTTCGCCCTCTTTGACTGAGGCCACGAGCGTGTTTAATCCCCCCGACGCGCCCCACCCACCCTAATTCTGCTCATGTTTTACTTCCGGCCTCCTTCCTTGTGCGCAAGATTTGTTTCGTAACCTGTTGCCTCCTGCCCGTCGCCTGTTTTTATCCGACACGTTGCTTTACTCCTTTCATTCGTCCCACTGCCGCCTGTCCCCCTGTGGAACATTTAGCGGCTTTTTTCTGATCAAGTATGCTGTCCTTCGGGTTGCCGAGTCCCCCCTCTCTATCCGCGTTCCCTTTCCTTCCCACCCCATTCCCGACGTCCTATTCCCTGGGTGGTGCAGCATGGGGCTCCTTTTTTTTTTCCCGCTGGTCGGCGGATTGGCTTGCCCCTGATCGCCTTCCTTCTGCTCTACCCCACTTCCCTGCCCCCTTGCGTGTTACTCCTGCCCCCTTTTTAACGGACTACTCTTACACAGATTGTAGGTGAACTTGTTCCTCTATTGCCCCGCTGAGTCTGGGCGTTACCACTTGTGACTGTGAAAATTTTTTTCGCTTTGATGATCGTTCCCTTTGATGGAATTGCCTTTTTGAGGCGCTTTGCCAACCAGGTGCGAACTTCTTTGGGCACCTTGGAGGCCGCTCGGCGCACTTTGGATGACGCCCCATAGCTGCGTTTTGAGTTTTTTTTTTTTGTGGGGTTTCGATCATCATTAACTGGTCCCGGCTGGAAAGCGTGCCTTGATTCTGGCATCCCCGGTTGTTCCCTGCAGCGTGTCATCACCTTTTGTGAACCGGATCCCTCTACTACACGTTCCCCCGTCCACAATCCTTTGGATCCACTCCTGACTAGCCAACAGCACCACTGCACCATGTCCGCAATTATTCACGGTTTTTGGCCCAAGGCCTCCGCGCTGTTTTTGGCCTGTGGTGAAAACGTGTATTCCGTCTCAGTTTGAGGGAATTATCTTTCGCCCTGACCACGATCCTCCCGCCAAACGGTCCCCACTTTTCTCTTTATTAAGGACACAGGGCAGGTTTTTTTTTTTTTTTGGCTCCGTCGGTCGTAGGTTTTTCCGTCTTCCCGGGCCTCCGATTTGTTTCTTTTAATCCGGTGGAACCCCGCGTCCGTTGTCCTTACGCGATCTGATTTTCACCCCTTCCTTGATGCGTGCTTTTTTTGCGCAGTCGCCTGTTAGCGTCTGAAACGTTCGGTGCCCCTTTTTTACTACAATTCGGATTCCCCCTTAGTCCTTTTGCTCAAAACAGTTCTTGAGTCTTTCTCCCCCCCCCCCCCCCTGGGAACGGCGATGATTCTTGTGGGTAGCTCGGGGTTCCAACCGGATTTTGCCTTTCAGTCCCGTCTTCGATGTGCATCGTGACACTCTCTCCCGTTGTCGCGCGCTAGGCGTCATGATTGTCTGCCTCGTGGTTTCCTGCCTGTGAAGCCTTCCTTCGAGAATCTTTTCTTCGGAACGGCCAGATTCTCATATTGCTCAGTGCCGCAGCGCGCCCTTATCTTCCTACGGAGCGGTCAAAGTCACACCCCTTTCGCTCGGAGGAGAGCTTGCAGATTTGTGAGGTTTTTTCCGACCCTGCAACAGGCGCTCAGTGTTTCCCCTACCCGATTGTTTAGTTTTTCCTTCCCATGAGGTTTGAGCCTTTTCTCTTTCTCTTCGGATGTCGGCGAGACTCTGGAGCGGTGATAGAAATTTTCCCGTGAGTAACAAAAGTCTGACCCATACTCCACACACAGCAAAAAACACGTATGCCCTTTGAGTGCGGCGCAACTCCGATTTTTGCTTTTCTCAGACTGAGACCCTGAGTCGGAGGCGGGTTGGCCGGTGTAAACTTTCGTACTCAAAAACCCCGCTCTCTACGCAGGGCCTTGCGGCGACGTTTTCTATCGGCGGTCTTCGCCGGGCTCCGGACCCATCTTTGAATTGCGTGTGGGCGTTCGTTAAAACGCGAACCTCAACCCCCCCCTTCCTCTGCCGGAGCAGGATTCATGACGAGGATTTTTTCTGACTCGCGACAGAATTGCACCAGGCAACGCCAGCAATCTTTAACCTCCCATGCCACCCGGAACGCGCATTGTCTTCGCTCGCTCCAATGTACGCGGTGGTACCGCCATCGGTACACGCGAGAAATCCCCCGTCGGAACTCCGTTATAATGCACCGTCCACCAGGCTTTAACCCTTCCCTCTTAAGCGCCCCTTGCCAGAACTAACGGTCCACCTTTTCGTTCTGCGGTTACTTTTGCCCCCCAAAACAACTTCGGGGTGTGGCATCCCTGCTGGGCCTCGGGCATAGCTCATCAACCGCCCTTAACTGCCTCACGATCATATTCCGCCGCTGTTAATGGCGCAGCCACCGTACCTTCCCGCCCTTAGCCGGCGAGGCGGCCACGATTTCGTCACAAGCTGCGTTACAGGTCCCAAATGGCCGCCGGCTATCTTCTTTTACTCCTCCCGTTGAGAGACCTTTTTGCCATTTTGCAGTTTACTTTAAGGTCCCGCCCCGCTGCGGCTTTCGAGTGTACGACGTGGGCCGCGACGGCCTTTCTTCATTTGCCTTCGAGTGGCTGCGCTTCTGGGTTTATGATGAGCTTTCGGCCTACTCTTGGTGAGCGATTCCAGAATTCGTCCCCTCCGTCTTATTCCGAAATTTTGGACCAAGCCGCACTCAGCAACGCCTGCCATTTGATGCACGTTGCTGGGCGCTTGCCTTCCTCTCCTTGACGCTGGATTAGGCGCGCGCTGTGTAGTCGTTTCCGTGGTTTCCTAGTCGACGCTTTACTCGCGACCTTTCGCGTGTTTTCTGCCGGTGCAATCATGTGGGGATTTTTGGCGTTTGATGCTTCCTCTATGACCCCCCCCCCTCTAGGTCCCCCGGCATGAATGGCCGCGCTTTTGATAGTGGTGGCCTGGTTCGCGTTGGATACGCCACACCACTTTCCCGAACTTGGGTTTACAAAAAAAAAAACCCCCATTGTCCGCAAGAAGAGCGGTCCTTCGCACGTCGAACTTCCCTTCCCGCTCGCAGGGACTTTTTTGTTGCTCCTCCGCTTTCTTCTATCCAACTCCAACTCATATTGTTCAAAGTTGCGGACTTCAAAAGCTTGCGATCTCCCTCCCTGCCATAAAAGGGCCTCCTTTCCGGCTCTTGCGTTGTCCGAGAGGATGGCGTGAAGAGTATCTGTATGGCGGCCTTCTCTAACTTCGCGAGATTTCTCGCCGCCCCTCGTTGTCGACACTGGCGGCGTCACCCTTTTGGTTCCCTCACCAATAGGCGGCGGAAACTTCCTCTATTTTCAGCCCGCGCTCCAAGCCTCGTCAGGCACATTTTCCGCCTCGCACCGGTTGGTCATATTGTTCCCTTCTCCCCTCTTGGCGGCACAATCCTTTCCTTCGGTCATGCATCAGTTTTTTTCCGTGATACATCTTTGCTTTCTCCTCCTCCAAAGAACAGGCCTCTCTACTCCTTCTTCCCGGTAATTGACCCCTGAACACTCCCAATAACCTTTGATGCCCGTTGATCTCTCCCCCAGCCCCCAACGTTTGCTCCGTTTCTTTCCTTGACGGACTGACCGGCATGCTCTCTTTTTTGAATTTTCCCTTCACCCCCCCCCAACCCCCCCTTCCCATTGACCGTCACAGACCCTTCCTTCTTTTAATGGGAACTGGTGCACCAGTAAATTTTCGAAACGTTCCCCCTTTGCCCACCCCACGTTGCCTCCGCACGACCTCCCGGCAGACACCCGGCCATTGCCGTTTCCATCTCCAGGTGCGTTTGAATTTCACTCCCGGACCTTTTTTTGCATTGCCTTGCCTAGTCATCCGCTTCGTACTCCCAGACTTCCCCATAATGTCCTTACTCCATTATTTGGGGTTTGCTGCAATGAGTGAATTTCCTTTGGCTAGTGCGGGCGTGCGGTTTCCAGTTATCCCCCAGGGTCGACTTACTTCCATCCCCTCTTCTCTTTGCACGGCAACTTTTTACCTTCACAGTTTTTCACCCGCGGAATTTTTTTTCTTGAATTTTCTAAAGTTGAGAACTTTGGCACATGGGGTTGATTTTTTTGCGCGGCAGGCGGTTTTTTGCCCCCCCTTTATTGGGAATTGCCGTTCGCCCTTCGTCGTTCCTTTGCAACCTTTTCTGAACACTCTGGCCGTGGTGACGAACTGCTCGATTTCTCTCCGCCTTTCCTTTGGTTTCGTTTTTT
>Ga0179593_1410529_pt1 | contig 17665 bp, 20 predicted proteins | sample CZODoug2_1_08_16_FD_185931 | JGI IMG/M metagenome (GOLD analysis project Ga0179593, IMG submission 185931) | Vadose zone soil fungal communities from Angelo Coast Range Reserve, California, USA - CZODoug2_1_08_16fungal (PacBio error correction) | ecosystem: Environmental > Terrestrial > Soil >... | reverse complement strand
TCCCCGGTCCACCCATTCCGAGTATCTTTTCCCAGAACCTGGCCTGAGCGCTTTTCTTTGTTGAAACTGTTTTGTAGAATTTTCTTGTTCCCCTACCCGCGTTTCCTACATTAGTCGCCGGGAGCTGTCGATGGTGGTTTTCCATTTTCCTTCATGATCGGATTTTTTCCGGTGGGAAGGGATCTAATTTTTGCTCCTCCTGCTCCACTTCAGTATTGTACCGGAACTCTCCCTCTTTCTTCTTTTTAATATTGCTTTTCTCTCCTTTGTCAAAAATTTTTTTCGGCATCCCTAAATTGACTGTGAAGCATGAATACCCCGCACCCTTCCTACACTTTCCTAGTACTTGTCCATAGACCTTAGATCGCGCCTTCGTAACGTTCGGACCAGCTCCGTAGAGGACTACGCCCTTGTAAACACTCTTTTCTCTCTTCTTCTTTCTAAAATTCCTTGGGAACTCCTTCCACGGACTCTTACAGTCAGCTGATCGGGTTCCATAGAACTTTACTGGTCCAGTTCCTTTTCAGGTCGTAAACACTAAGTGTACGCTGCTTCCTTTGAAGAACCAGGTCTACCCCTCTTTTTCTGAATCGTTTTTTCCTCAGACTGATCTCGACCATACTTTCTGCGAAAGACGCGGTTTGTGTTTCGCACCTTCCCTGGTCGTCTTGTGCCTCTTCCCTCGGCCGCGTTCATTTCCATAGTCGGAGATTAACTCTTTTTTTTCGGAACTTCCTCGTGGATCTCTTGCAACTTGCGACTATCGGTCTTGATGTACCAACCTTGTAGTATCTACAATTCCCCCTCCATGTCGCCTTAGTCTTTTGTAAGCGTACTTGCCCGTCTTTTCATGCTTCTTTTTGTTTTTTGCCCTTCTTCGCGAATACAAGGGGCCCTCACTTAGGCGGTGTTTCGTGAAAATTGATCTTACAAGTACACCTTCCCCCCAACCACCTAAGGATTCTTGGTGCTTTATTTTTCGATCACTCTCCTTTCCTGCGGCTGCTTATTGCCCCACTCCCCGAAAGTGTCGGTACCCAGTTTTTCCTTAAGTATGCCAGAATGCATTGAGTTTCTCCGTATGTCGAGAGCGGCGCTTCTTAGTAACACACAATTTTCTTTTTTGCAGCCACTCTCCAACTTTATTTCCCTCACGAATTTGGTTTCCGGCCCTGAGATCGACCACCCGAGCCCTAGTCCCCTTTATACGACCTCGTTGATTTCGTTTCTTTTTTCCCAAGTCGACCAAATCGGTTACCCCTGGTCAGCTCAGTGCTCACCCCCCGCCAGCCGGTAGATGGTCCCTGTTTACAAGTGAACACTTGGACTTCCTCACACTTTTTCCCAGCTATTTTTCCCCCGGATGAAAGGTGTGATAGCTACCCTTTTCCTACCCCCCCCACGTTCCACAATTGAGAAGCCTGTTTCTCTTCCTTCAGAGCCTACCCGACCGTTCCACCTGATCTCTCTTTTTTTTCCCCCCTCGTTGTGTTGAGATCTCTGACGGTCAGTTCTTAGATGGTTTTCGATCGACTGAGCCGACGGGCTCTCGTTTGGAATCCCCTCCCTCGGTCTACCCAAATGTGCTCGGGACGTTAACACTTTTTTGCCTCGACACTACCTCCTCCCCCTCCTGGCACTTCGGAAAAAGTCACCAATTTTTTCCCGCTCTTCGGGTGGTCACCTCGATTTCACCCAGATTTACTTCCTATGATTCCCTTGACGTACCTCCACTTAAATGAGCGGGACCCCCTGCCTTCGCGTCTGAGAGAGGCGTTTACGGATCTCATGTTTCCCGACAGGATGGCAGAACCTGAGTTTCATGCCCCTCTTCGATTCTCAACCAACCCTTTTTCCCGCTTCTCCTTTCATAGGCAAGCCTGACTCTCGAATACTGCGACCTCACTCATTCTTATTCAGTGACGTCCTGACACCTGCGGTCCCTACCACACTTTGCAAGGGACTGTCTTCCAATACTAACAGGGCAGGGACATCTGGTGCGGCATCGCACCCCTTTGAAATGTTCTCCCCTTTTCGCGCCCTTCTCCCTGTGAATTGTTCCTGTTTCCTTTGTAAGCGCCATGTTTCCGAACACCCGCCCGCCTACGAATCGAGGGTCTGATCGAAGATGGTAAACAAATATTGGGCTATGTCCTAATTCTCACACTCTTTCCCAGTACGCTGCCCCCCCCGACGTTAGGGACTCTGTTTGGGCCTTTTTGATGGAAATGCAAGATCTCCCTTTGTACCCCCGAACTCGATGTCTTCGCCAAGCATGAACCCGAGATCCGAGGATTTCCTGAAGCACATCTTAATTTTCCAGGCTATTGCGACTGGCCCTCAGGACCCAGGCATTTTTCTCTGCCGGCATAGACAGTTTTGCTGGACACCCATCTCTTGCCCTCCCGTTTCCTTTTTGCCATTTTTCTGATCCCAACCCTTACCGCACAACGCGGGTTGATTCCAGGGCGTGTGCGTTCCATGAAGCCCATTGTACGGCAGGGCCTATAAGTTCAAACTTGGTTTACTTTTTTTTTTTATGATCCAGCCTATCGCCCATCTGGAGTCTCCAGTTCGGGAAGGAGTTACATTCCGGGTTCGCACGCGAAACAACCTTTTTCAACGCTCCGAGGTTTCCACTGTTAAGGCCGTTGTACCGAATTCCCTGTTTTTACGAGGTTCTCTCTTTCCTGCGAATCCCACAATTCTAAGTAACAGTTAGCCCTGCGCGGTGCGCGTGTTTGGTATTCCTTTTTAAGGTCCTTTATTTTCGGTTCACGACGAGTGTACCGTCCGCGTCCGCAAGATCTTAGCCCTCCTATTCCCGGCCCCTAGAACCGTTCTTTTTGATTATTTTGACAATGACTTCTTGTTCCCGAGAGGGAAAGATACTCCCCCAACCCTTTTTACGCGCATGGGAGATCCGGTACTTCGATTCCCACCTCGCATCTTCCCGGATCGCAATCCCCATTTCTGACCAGCTTTACAGGGCAGCAGCGTTGACCCTTATCCCTCACCACCCCTTCTACACCAAGATACGACCCCCTCTATAGGCCACTTTTCGAGAACGCTTTTTTTCGTCATTGTCTTACCCCCGTAACTCTGTGGACGTTTCACACTCTCTTCCCTCAACTTTTGTTGGTTTAGAGCTCTTTCATGTCATACGTCCACTATTCCGGTTACCATCTCACTGTCTCCCTTCTCGCGTTTTGGACTTTCTTTGTCTGTAAAAGGGTGTTGGTGAGAATTTTACTCTCTTCCCTGAGAACACGCTTTTCAGGCCAACATGGGCTTGCGAGGGCGTATATTCCCTCGTTTTTTAACTTGATTCCTGCGCGTACGTGTTCCTTTTGGTGACTGTCTTTACTTCTCTTGTTCCCTTCCCAATTTGATTGCTGTTCTAGGGTACGTTTTTTCCTTCTACCTTATAAATGACTCTTTCTGGGGCTCTCAGGTGTACACCTTTCTTCGGAAAGCTCAATCGTTTGTACTCTGAAACAGCAGACACGTGCGGTCTTGAAGTACCTTGAAGGAGTCCTTGTTTACCTTTCATGTTTCAAGCAAAGCGGTCCCCTCGGATTTCGGAGTAAAGCTCTTTCCTTCTCACTCGTATAGTGTAAGCACTGGGAGGTTTTATCTGCCCCCCTGTTGTTCAACTACTTAACGGAAACATTCTAAGCTTCGATAGGGCTGGACAATAGCAATCACGTGTCCTATGTCTTCATTTCCGTATAGGTTCCAGCCCTCTCTCCCGTACGCCAGGCCTGCCTATTTTTTTCTCTTTAGCAGTACTACAATTGAGTAGCCTCATATTCCCTTCGCCTCAGACGCGGTTTTGTCCTCACCCCTTATCTTTTTGACTCCTACATCGGCCGTTCCGTTTCGCCGCACTCTTCCATGTGCCCTTACATGAATAGTCCCTTACTGTCTCTCCTCCTTATTTGCCTTTTGTACAACCCTTTAGTATTATTAGTTTCCTCCACCACAATACATGGTCCGGGGTTTTTAATTCCTTTTCTTGCTAAGCGTAGGACCCTAGTCGCCCTTCTCTTCTTTTTCCGTAATAACTGGCGCCTCGTAGTGTTTTTCCCTTTATCACCCAACTTACCCTTAAAATGCAAGGATGATGACCCAGGTCGTGCTTCTTCATCATTCTTTGTACCCCGATTCAGTTCTCATAATGTTATTCCTTTCCCATGCCCTCGGAATTTCCCCTTTTTTTGAATCAGAATGCCGTTTTCTTCTCCCCTCCTTTCCTCTCCATGAAAGAGTTCAATACACCATCCTTCTTTTCTATAGTAGTGTTCTCGTCACGTTCCCGGTTAGGCACACCAGATTTTTTTCCTTCTCTACATTCGCGACCACCCGCGCCATTTTTTTGCATGGCCTTCTAGAACACTTTCTCGACCTTGCGATACCCCATGAACCAGTCTCCCCCCCCTCTCTGAAACTCCTTGTTCACGTTCATTGTCTCCCCCCCCTGACTAAGGTTTCAATCTTGGGCTGTTTCGAAGTTTTTTTTATCTGTTTGCCTTCAATTCTCCTCCCTTAGCCAGTTTCTAGCGCCTTCTTCTTTCAAAAGAGTTCCCCCCCAGGTTTTTTCGTTATTTTGATTCGTCAACCGATATACACGAATGGTCCTTTCTCCCCTGTTTTTTTTTGAGATTTTTTTTTTTCGGGTTTAGAAATAATCTCGAGAATACCTTTCCCCTCTCCTGTTTTGTAAGAACAGAAGATTCTTCTATACATGGGATGTTTTTCTCCCCCGTCTTCTTTGCCGGCTTTCTCCCCCCCCTTGCAAAATTATGACTCGACCATCCCTCTTTACCCTTTTTTCGGTTGGTGCTCAATGAGAGTTGAACCCTTATTTTACCGATCTTTTTTCGACTTTGATATTTCTTTCCATTAAGGCCTTTTCCCCTATCTACACGGCATGCGCGCTCTCTCCGCTGGTGTACTCGCTCTGCGGGTGGCAACAAGTTAGTTATTGACTCCCCGTCAGATCGCCCAGACGATATACCCCCCCCCCCTCCTTTTTTTCACGCGCGTTAATTGTGAAGTTCCTTCCCGCGCTTTCTCAGAAATAATGCTCCCCCAGTAATTATGATTCATGCATCTTTTCCCCTGTTTCAACTGCTTTCCCGGCATGGGAAATCCCGTTTTTTTTCCCTTATTGAGAACGGTTTTCCCCCCTCAAATGATCTCGCCTTCCCGCACTCATCCTTGCATTTTTTTTCCTGGGGACTTTTTCTTAGACCCCTGGGTCCACCCGCCCGCATCCTCCATTAGCCGGTTCTGATCGCGATCCCCCCAAGATCCTTTTTTTCTCATACCTCTTCGCACCTTTTTCCCCCCCCAGTCAAACAGTCCCCTTAAAGACGTTCTACCGTCAATTCCTGGATTTTTGTACTGGTCAACTAATGGTAAACCAGGTCATCCTTCTTTCCTAAGTTACGAGATAACCTTAGTCCTTCCGGTCAAGCATCGTAATCCCTAAATTGTGCTCTTCAGCCTTCAGGGTTAGGGATCGCGAAGTAAAAGTTTGCGCCACCCCCACCCTTTCTCCGGGAATACTTTTCCCATCTTCTTCTACCACTGATTACCTCAACACACGAGTAAAGGGCGGCTGTCTTTATCAGAGAGTACAATTTTAAATCTCAGTAACCCGAAACCATTCTCCGTTTTCTAGTTACAATCCGATCGATTCCCTTTCTTTATTCCGGTTAAGGCCTTCGACCATCCGGGTCCGCCAGCTAATACCTCCTTTCAAGCTCTTTTTCCCCTTTCCAGGGTTCTCTACGGGGGTTACTATATTCCCTGGAACGTTTCTTTCCCCTTTCTTTCGACGAGCAAACGCTCCCTTTCTTTCAGGACATTCGCCCGGTGAGTTTGTATCGATGTTTGTCCCACGGTGATTTTCCTTTCAAGAGAGGGAACCCCCTAGGAACTCCAACTCAAATCCTACCTCGGCTATTTCCTGGACCCTAGATCTTTTTTTGATAAAATTTCTTTCCTTCTTTTCACCCCTCCCCCAACAGTAACCATTCTCTCTTTCCTAGACTGTAAAAGCATGAGAATACAAGATCCCCAGATCCTCTCTCACTCAATTTTTATCGCGTTTACCTGTTATGTCCAATACAATTTACCAGGACCCCTCCCCACACCAAGATAGCCACAAGCTATTGGACTCTCTGTAAGAATCCCGGTGAACCGGTGGACGGATTCACCCTCATCTCTCTCTTACCTAAGAGGGTGTTGGGTCCTCTGCTTGATTCTTAAATTCCTTCCCACCTTTCAGGTACATCTGATGCGGCTTTTCCCTCCTTTTTGATAGTCTTTGTCGATTTTTTCTCTTTTTCCCCTCTGTTGGTAGACTTTTTCATCTGATGATTTGTCCAACGCTCTGTCCATAAACCTTTCTTCTATCTAATGGAGATGGATAGGTCTCTCTTGTTACGTTCTTCCTACAATGTAAGTTCGGTGTCTCTTTCTCTTTCCCCCAACAATCCCAGGATCCTTTCTTTGTCGAACTAGCAGAGATTGATTGTATAAGCCCCTTTTTGCTCTTCAGGTGTCATATTTTCCTTTCCAGCCAAAACGTTGGAAAACACTCTTAAACATAGAATACCCGCCTTTTTAACCTTTCTTCTGGATGACTTTTTGCTCGAGCTTCTTTCCTTTTGAGCGGCGCCTTTAGTAAGTCATTGAATTTAGCGTTCAAGTATCGTCCTCCTTCCGTACCCCCTCTATTCCCATTGAGTTCTTCCCCAAAAACTGTTGCCGTGCGGAGTTTCCAGATTCTCCAACCTTCTAAAGCCCTTCTCACCTTTTGGACTGCATATCTCAAGATTTTCCTCTTTGACGGTTTCCGTAGGTCACACAAACTCCTTTCCCTCCTTTTCATTCCCTCCCCCTCTTACCATGGTCCTATTTGTTTTTGCTACTTTTCGTTAAGAAATCTTCCCTCTCTTTCTCTCAATGGAAGAGGTGTTCGCGCCCAATATGCGTATTTCTCTTACCTTTTCTCCTTCAAGGAGCCCCCCCTTTCAGAAATCTCTTAGATCACGTGGCTTTTTACCTCCCTTGTGTTCACGTGCTCCTCTTTTTTGCCTAACACAAAATTTAGGATTTTTTTCCCTTTTCCTTCCAACAATAAATGATTCCGTTGATTGTCGTTGAAGAGTTTTACCTTAAAGGAGTTTCCGCTTAGGAACTAGCGCGAGGTCTTTTTTCTACACCTGGCGTCCCTCCTTCCTTTTTCCTCCATTGACCTCCATTCACACCCCCCAGGACAAACCTGCAAGGCTGCTTGGGTTCCAGGAGAGATAATTTCAAGTTCGTTGTTCTCTTGCACTTCTCCATTTGGGCGGATTTCCTTTTTTTCAGGTCGGGCCCTTTGATTAAGTATTCCCAGATTTTCTGTCCCCCCTTTGCAGGTCGAATTTATTCTGAGAACCGTGGAGGTCATGCTGCCCATTTAACTGCGTAATCCCATGCAGTTTTTTCGATTCCTTTTTCTAGGGTCAGACAAGTTTCTCGGACATACTCCTTCTTTTCTTCCGGCACTGAGATAATAAACCGCATCCCTACAGCGATACGATATCGCTTGTCCTATCTTCTTCTCCTTTTCAAAGTAGACCACTCGGTGCACATCATGGTTCACCCGCTCAGTGGCACCACAAAAGTCTCAGGTAGTCTTTGGATGGGCGTCAAAATGCTTTTTCTTTCTTGTGTATTCACTACGCACCTCCCCTCTTTTTCTAGCCATATACGAAATTTCTCTGACGCTGCCTTTTATTTACAACACGAATAGACCGGTTTTTCCTGTCTATGCTTGAAACTCCGTCCCAGGATCTCTTTCCCCCTCGTTGTTGTGTTTCTACTCTACTGGGCACGTGTATCGGTCTGCCTAATCTCTAGAACCCCCAAGCCCTTGACTCTCCTGTTTTGGTGCTTACTCCACCGCTCCGTTCTTCCCCCCCTCGTTGACTTTTCCGTCTTCGACCTTTTTCCCTGACGCATTGGCATTCCGACTACCCTCTTTAAAGGATTAGTGTTTTCCATGAGGTTCCCACCCCAGGATTTTCTTCTTTCTTTTATTTTCTCATCCTCAGTATCTCCCTCACAGGGTTGCTTGCTTCTATCTCCACGGCCACTAGCTTCTTGAGCGGTTGTCGAGCCTTCCTTTTCCCCTCAAGAATAGTTTCTTTCCCTTCCCCTTTGCTGGGAGGAAAAGTCGACAAGACCGAAAAACATGAATTTTGTTATTACTGCGCTTTCCTTGTTCCAGCCCTTCGTCTCTTAGACTACTCTCTGATTCCTCCGTAAGTCCAAACCTGGGGCCCTACACTCCCGGTCATGTCAATCATCACACAGCTCACTCTTTGAAACTTTCCTAGTCACAACTCGGGACCGCTCCCCACGCAACTGATTTTTTTTTCTTTTAATTTGAGACTTCAGAACCCGCACGTTGACGCATTATCCCCAGTTTCTTTTCCAGGCTCAGTCACAAACACTAGCATTTCGGCTATGCCTCCTTCCTTCAACTCCCTCTCCCGACGTATAAGGACTTAATTTATTTTATGGTTAAAATCCTACTACGTATAGTTCACCCCGGCCCCCTTTCGATCTTTTCATGCCAAGATCCCGCCGCTTCCTCCCTTGTCCTTTTTCTCCGAACTGGCTATTGCTTCTCTCTTCATTGCAGTTTAGACGCCCGAGCATCTAAGTTGCGCTCCCACAAGGCGTATCGGAGTCCCTTGTAATCTTAGTCGCCCCCTGGTATTTCTACAACTGCCCACATCTTTTAGTGGGTTTTCTCCTTTTCCCGTTCGTTGTGGACCGCTACTGAACCCCGTTCAAGCCATTTGGACGTGCGGCGTAGATGAGATTTCCCCCTCGAGAACGCTGGCTTTTGAATTTTCCCGGCCTTCGTTTTCAAACCTGTTTTCACTACCGCCTCGCCACGCCGTATTTTTTTCCCTTCCTTCCCCTTTCTCGCAGTTCCTCGAAACCTTTGAACGTTACGAGGCCCCGCTCCCCTCTTTCTTTTTTCCTCTAACAAAAGTCTACGCCCCTTGCCGTGACTCCCCTTTTCGTGTGTCATCCCAGCCTTTCACGAAGGTTTTACACCTTTTTTTTTTTTTTTTCTCTTTTCCGAAAATCAGATAAGAGTTTAGTTTCGTGACCCTCTTACACAGCCCGATCGTTTGGGATTTAGTTTTCCGCACGAAGGAGGAGACAAATCGTTTCCGCCTTTCCCCCCCCCCCCCACCTAACCACTCGCCTTTGCTCGATTTCCCATTCTGAGACATATCCCCAGCCCTCCCAGTCTACTACTCCCCTTTGGGACAAGAAGCGTTGACAATGGCCTCTTTTCAACCTTCTCCCCCAACCATTTTCCCTCCCATCTCCCCCTCTTTCACTTCCCATTATTTCGATACTCTTTTCTCCTTGAAATAGGTGGACGGATTCCCCTCACTCTCTTCTCCTCACTCACTTGTGTGAGAGCTTCTTTCTTTTTCCTTTCTTTCCTCTTTCCTAATACCAGATGCAGGACTTGATAGAGCCTTATTCCTCTTTTGTCTCAGTGGTTTGCTCTGTGTATTCCCCTTTTGGACCTGCTGGTAACGTTTTAGACACATGTGGAGATTTTTCTTTTTTTCCTTCTTCCTCTGTTCCCTTCTATTAACTCCACTTTCCCGTGGGAATTTTTCTTTTTCCTTTTCTTTTATCTCTTTTGTATCCCAAATAACCTTCGCTCGTCATGGTCTGGGTTGACTATCTTCTTTCCGATTCTTCAGCTTTCCCTTCTTCGTGATCCTCCCCTTTTTTTTTCGAATCGAATCCACACTATGAATTTCCTTTTTCCTTCAACTTGACGGAGATTTTTCTTTTCCGTTTCCTCCGGAGAATGATGGAGATGCTCTAGTAATTCCCCCTGGTCAGGTTCCCTCTTAGCCTCCTCCCCCTCCCAACCGACGCTGGTGTCGCTTTCTTTTTTTCCTTGTGCGGACCCTTCTGTTTTAACCCTCATTCCCGGACCCTTCTACCGCCAGTCGATTTCCTCTTCGGTCTGCCTAACTCTCCTCCCGGCATTTTGGTCCGGAGAGTTCCAAAAGCCGCCTCTCTCCCTTTTCCTCTTTCCCTGTGTTCTCCGATGTGTGTAGTAATCGTTTAGCAGTAATCCTTCTCTTCCGCGACATCTCCCCTTAGACTCAACTCGAGGTTGTTCTTTCACACTGTGTTCTTTCCCTTCGTTGCCGTTCCTTTTCTCCCAAGACCTATTCGGCTTTTTCGGGCTTGACAGGCCTGTCTCTTTTATCCTCTTTTCATTGTTTGCAAGCTCTCTTTGAGGCCTTTTCCCAAAGTCGAGGCGTAGTTTCCATTCCTCAGGTCTATTTATATTTTGATCTTCCCTTTCCTGAGGTCGAAGCGTTCAGGTAACCTTGCCGCCGATTCTTCCTAGTTTTTTCGATGCATAACACTGTTCATTCGTAGTTTTCTTTTTTTATTCACCATTATCATCCCCTTTCCCATACCGCAGTTCTTTTTTTCTATTTCCGGAGTTTCGATGACGTTCTAAAGGACTTTCTTCTGGTTTATCCAAAGGAAATTTCACCTTTTGGTCACCATTTTTGCCTTTCGGCCTCATAATTCTTTCCTCTTTCCCAGTATTAGAGTCCCCCCCTCGGCTTTTTTTCCCCCCCCCCACTTCGTGGAATAAACCCCTTCATTTTTTTAGATCGTTCTTTGGGCCGCCACTCTGGCCGGTAGGGTCCCTTCCTGAATTTGGTTCCTCTCCTGCTCCCCGATTTTCCCATCCCTCCGATTTTCTCCCGCCCGCGGTCCTTGATTTATTTTTTTTTTCTCTATGCAGAAAAGTTCGAATCCATTCTTGCCTGACCCTCCTTGTAACACCACCACTTAATGCTTCCGACCATCCCATTTACATAGTGTTCCCGACATTTCAATCCATTTGTTTGTTAGTTCTAAGGCAGGTCCCAAAAGTCCAACTCTTTTTTTTCTGCAGTTCGTCCCAGGTGATATAGATTTTTCTCTTCTTCAACCTTTTAGTGCCAGAGTCCTGATATTCTCCTTGATACGAAACCGAATCCCCTTCCCATGCTCTTTTGACATTACCTTTTTTTGTTTCTTTGAGTCGACCTGGTTTTTCTTTGTTTAGCCCCCTCCGTCTTTGAAGACCGGGCTCCTTTTTTGTCCCGAAACTCCGCTCCCTTTCCCCTTTTGATGGGGCAATTTTTTTCTTTTCCTTGACGGCTTCTACACTAATTATCGCAAAATTCTGGCACTAGACCTTCCCCCCCCTTTCATTTGGGTTTTTTTCTCCATTTCTATGACCCCAATATTTTCTCCCCTTTCTTTTTTTTTCCAACCCCCAAGGCTCTGTTTCTCCAATACGACCGTATACCCACTCAAAAAAAGTACGATTGGAGTCTATTCCTCAAGTGAATTTCTGTTTCTTGGATCGAGTTTTCACCTTTTCCCCCTTTCCGGAAAACCCAAGTAAACGGTTTTTTCCTAACCGGTCCAAGTTAGTTGTCCCTGAGACCACTTTCCCCACCTCTTGCCCCCTTCTCCTTACTGTGAACCTCCAATTCGCGCCGACCTTTCCGATGCTCCTCCCTTCTTTTGGGCAAGGGGTTTCATTGTCCCTGTTCTGTCCTTTTTATTGACACTCCCCTCCCTTTTCCAGGACAAATTATTTGATCCCTCCCGGTCGAACACCCCCTTTAACTCCGTTGAGACTCCCTCCACTACATCCTTTGCCTTTTTTTCCTTGTTTCACCGTTAAGCACTTTTGCTACGAATTTCCTCCAAGGGATCTCCGAAGCCAAAAACTGATCTCGGCGTCCTGTTTACGTTACTCCCCTATCCAACCTTCCTTCCCTCCCAAGTACGTTCTGGCATTTTTGGCATTTCGAACTCCCCTCCAAGGGTTTCCAAGGACCTTCTGATCTTTGCCAGTCAGTGCAAATACTCCCCCCGTCTTTGATTTCCCTTCAAGCTTAATTCCATGCTATTTGCCTTTTTTCTTTCCTTTAGTTCATATCCCTCCGAATCGACGTTTTGCTCGTGAAACCCCCACCTCTTGCGCAACCTTTCCTATTTGGAGACTCATTTCTTCTATTTTACAAAGACTCCATCATGGCTTTTTTCCCGTCTACATCCTTCTTGTGGACTCTACGTTACACCCTGCAAGCCTCTTTCAGTGCTGAGTGAGTTCCAGTGCCGATCTCACTTTCGCTGGAGGAGCCTTTTTTCATTTCCGGAGTTCCATTGCCCCCTCCATTCCCGCCTTCCAGATCGATGTTTGTTACCAAGTTGTTTTTCCTCCCCTTTCCTTGGGTATCTCCCCACTTGACTTTTCTCAGGCCGTCGCTCCCTCTTTTTTCTCCCTTGTCCTACCCCAAAGGTCTCTCCATTTAAGGACACTTCATCCTTTTGTTGCGTTTTCTTCTCTTTTTTTTTCAGCCCCGGGATTTTAGGCAACGCAGATTTTTTCCCCCTTCTCTTTAATCGTCTGACAGGCGAAGTCCACCCTCCGAGTGGACCCTCGGTTCCCCGTCCCCACCTTTTCCTGGATTAGTTTTGCTCACCTCCCTGGTTCCGAGACGAGTGAAAGTTTCCCTTACGGTCCCATCGAACCTCTTCCCAGCTCCAGCTAGAACCTTTTTTACGTTTACCAGTTTCAGAGACTGTCACCTTTTCTAAAAACACTTTACAGCAAACTCCCCCCTCCCCCTTCTCAAAACCTCTCCTTTTCGATAACCTTTCACTCTCCCAGTTTCCCCTTGTGGCCGGATCCTTCCTCCCCTGTTTTTGTTTTTTCTCTGAGATTCCGTCCACTATCGGATACCTTATGCGGACCCCTTTTCTTTTGACCATATGTGACGATGAGTGGTCGATTTTTGAGCTTTTCCCCCCTTCCAGGGTGTTGGTCTTCCTCTGTACGCGCTCCCCCTTATTTTCTCGGGAGCTTTCCTTCCGATGGTTACCGGATATTTAACCGCCTTTAGTGTTCGTTTTTGAAGGATTATTTCCCTTCTTTTTCTTTTCTTTCTTGCTCAAACTAAATCCCCCTTCCCGATCGGGCTGCCTTTCCCTTTGAAGACTGTCTCTTTTTCCTTATTAAGTGTCAACTCTCGTTGCCATCGCCTTTCCCTTTTTTTTTTTACACTCTGATACCACGAGAACCGGAGCCTTACTTCGGACGGAGACTTTTGCTTGCAGGAGAAAAGCCTTTTCTCTTCTCGTAAACGTTTCCCGGTTTCCTTTTGTTGAGTCATCTTTCCTGTAAACATTTGAGTGTACCTTTTCTCTTCTTTTGCGGACCCGGATTTGTGCCTCTTCCCCTAACGCCAGCTATTCTTATGGGAGGAATAAGACGCGCCCCCCGGTTTTACACTATGTTTCCTTCCTGCTTCCTTTCTGTTCATGCAGTCTTTTTCCTCGGTGTGTCAGTTAATCCCTATAGACATTATTCCGCCTTTTTCCATAGGAAGTTTTCGATACCTCATCGGGGTTTTCTCCCTAACCCTTAGATGCTTTTGCTCTCTCCCGTCTCCCAACCTCCCAGTACTTCTCTAGAGGTTCTTTTTTCCTTTCGCTCTTGCCACTTTTCTGCGAAGATCATAGGGAGTTCACAACTTTCGTGTATTCTTCCATTAAACAAAAACCTGTGCCTGGTGAGAGTCTTTGACGATTAATGGGAGGCTTTTTTCCTCTTGTCGGATAGCCGCGTCTTTTTTCTGAGAATAAACTTCCCTAATTCGTAGTGGTCGGTTCCTGACCCCTTTTATCAATACAAAGTACCCTTCCAAAATATTCTTATTCCGGTCGCTTGTCATCCCCTTCGTTGTCTCTGCTTTATCAATAATTAGCTCTTTCTTCATTCCATTCCTTTCACCAGGGTCTGGGACCCCGCTTTGACCTTATTCCTGTCCGTGGTCTTTTCCCCCTTCTGAGACTATTGTTCTCCTGCCCCTGAACATAGCGTAACCCCCCCATTACCGTTTTTTCTAGCTGTTTTTTTAGTTTTAATCCCGTTCCTTTTCTCATTCCTTGGGTTTTTCCCCCATGAAGATCGCCACCTTCGATACCATCCCTGATTAGCGTTTCTATAGACTCCCTCCCTTCCTGATTTTCGTATGCTTTCCCTCAAAGTCGACTCCACCCTTCTGACCAAAATACTTTAAAGATAACGTGCTCACAACCCACGCATCCTTCAATCTTCTCCTTTTTCGATTTTTCCCCCCATTTTTCGTAGGTTTTTAAGAATTGTAACATTTTCCCCCCTTCCTGGCCCCGACTTGCCTTCTATGAGGCTTTTCTTTTACAAACGGAGCAGCTTCTTTCTTTTATGCGAAAACGATAGAACAGACCCGTCTTCTATCTATTTCCTCAGTTGTGTTGTTTCTCTCCTAATGAGAAGTTGTTCTATTGGTTTTCTTCTTTTCCTCAAGTAGAGAATCCGGTCCCGTTCCCTTTCCCCTTTCCCCCTTCCCCCCCATGGATCCGAGTTTGCTTTGTCCCCTAGTCCCCTTTGAAGGCCCTCCCCCCCCTCTTTACAAACCTTTCTTCCCTCTCCAATAACCCTCCCCCTTCGAGTTGGTTGCTCCATTATCTTTATCCTTTTCTCTATTTGTCTCTTCTCTGACCAATAAAGTTTGGACGGGCTTCTATCTAAACTCCTTTTCGTCATTTCCTCTCCGTTTTATAGTCTGCCTTCTTTGCCCTCATTTCTGCACGTCCTTCTTGTCCCCCTCCGACCCGATCTACCCCCCCTGAATGTCTTACGCGCTTTTCTTTCCTGCTTCGCCCTCGTTTATTCCCCTTGGTAACGCCCCGTTTTTTTTGCCAGATTAAGTTGCCATTTCATTTTTTTTCCCTCACCCTCGTGACCCTTCTAGAACCCATCTTGGAAATTCTTCCCCGCAATCATCCCCTTTTTTTTCCCCTTGGCCTTGTAATGATACACAATGTTGCCCTCCCCCACTCCTCGAATTCCCTTTCTCCATCGCCTCCTGCAAAAAAACTAGTCGGCGGTTTGATTTCTACGCCTTCTGAAAACTCTGCAGTCCGATTAAACCGTACGCTTGACTCTTTCTTTTTCCAAATTACTACACGACTCCCCCCCTTCCCCTCCCAGATGATTCGCTCCCAAGTTCAATAGATACACGAGGCCTTTCCTGCCAAGAATCAGTAATCTAAAGACTATTGTTCCTGCCTCATTCCACTCCGCACTTCCCATTCCCTTTCCTTCCCCCTCCCCCCCCCCCCTGTCGTCTTTCTCGAAAGTACTGTAGGCGGACCATTTTCTTCGACTCAACCTCCAAGAACACACACTTCTGAAACTTCTCTTTCATTCCTATCTTCCCCCTGCCCCCCCTTCAACGGAACCCGCAATCCATTTTCCGTTCTTCCCTCCTTTGAGCCAGCCGAAGCCTCGCGTTTTATTCCTAGCCTTTTGGTCTTCTTTTAACCCCCGTTTGGTCCTCCAGACACCTACTCTCTCTGTTTCAAATTCCCGGAGTTTATCCGGGTACTCCGACCTCCCCCATGGCAGTTCCGAGGCGCCCGTTCAACTTCTTTTACGAATTCCAATTATACCTTCAGGGAAGTTGCCGGTGCGCGTGGTATTCGAGTACAGCGTCACCTTGATTAGCTTTCACGAATGCTTTGGGACCACTTATAGAGAGCCGCCTCTGTTATCTTTTACCCTTATACCTTCCTTTTCTTTTTTGAGCAAGCCTAGGAGACATTTTCTCTGACAAGATCTTCCCCAACGCCCCCTTTTTCCTCTCTATTTTTGGAACTAGACTTTCCCAACTATCTCCTACCTTCCCCTATTCCGCGACAAAATCCCTCAAATTTGGGAAAAGCTTTCCCCTTGGACAGCATCGGACTTTTTTTACCCCCCCTTTTTCTACCACATCCTTTCCTCCCCCCCCCCTATGTACCACGACTCTCAGTTCCCCATATTATAGTCCCCACCCTTTTGCCGCCATACTGGTTCCCCTTAATAGGTCACCCTCACTACACGTTTGTTGAGGATTTCCTTCCCCCGAAACTCTTCGTTTAAATACCCTTTTTCGTTTTTCCCAAGTCGTTATAGCGACCTATTGGACTGCCTTCGTTCCCTCTTTTTGGTTTTTCTCTGCTTTTTCCTTTCCTTTTTCTTTTTAAATCTCTTGCTCACCTTTCTTGCGATAGGGAGTCTGTGATGGAAGTTTTTCTCTATGGTTGACCGTCTTTCCATGGAGTCTCTTTTTCCTGAAGGAATTCCAATCTCTTTCTTCTCCCTTCTTAAACTCCCCGATTTTTAGGTCCTGACCTCCGTTTTCCTTAGGAGCTTTACTTTCCAAATCCGCCCCTTTGAAAAATGTGGGTTCCGCTGAACATGGTCCCCTCGTTCTCCTTTTCCTTCAATGTCCCTCTGACTTTTCGTTCCCTTATCGAGTTGCCTTCGTACTTTCCGGTCATTCTTTTCCCTTAGAGACCGCCGACCTTTTCCCCTTTCGGTATGACTTGGCCGTCTATTTTCTCTTGTTCTTTTTTTCCATCCCCCTAACGCTCCCCTCCCCCCCTCTCTTTTGATCATATCGTCCGCCCGTCATCTTTTCTTGCGGTTCGAGATTTCACAAAGACCTTTTTCTCCTCTTTCTTCCCCGCCCGCGCAATTGTCTTTGACTTGTTGCGGTAATAGTTGAGCGCCTTCCGACCCTCCCCTTTTTTAGAATCCGCGGTTGTGTTCGCCCCCCCCCTATTGACTTCGGGCATCTCCCTGTTCCTCGTTCGGCAGGCCAATAGAACCCTTCGGATCTCGCTGGCTTGACAGGAAATTCGATGGTTTTTTCCCACCCATTTGGGAGAAGTATCTTTCCTTTTCATTCAGTTTAGTTAGTTTTTTCCTTCCCACCCCCCCCCCCCCCCCCCACCCCCATGAGTAAGGGAGCGTCTTTGAAGTTCCTTGTTCCCGTTTCTTGAGATATTTTTTTTTTTTTTTTTTTTTTTGTTTTTTCTTTTTTTTGAATTCTCCTCATTTCCTTAGTTGATTACTTAGAGACATCCCTATCCGTCCTTCTTGAGGTTCTGGTCATTGATCTTTCTAAACTTCCAAAGGACCCCCCTGAATCTCTACCTGTCGAGAGGACCCTTTCCTTTTCCCCCCGATGCTTTCCCCCATCTTCTCCCAGTCCACCTTGGAAGTGTCGGGACTTTTCACTTCTTTTTCGGATCCGAATGGCTTTTCTTTCTCTTCCTCGCTTCCTTTCCTGTGCATTGATCGTCTTCCCTAACACCAATTCTTTTTTATATTCTGTTTTGCCTCTTACTGTTCCTGGACCATATTTCTCTTTTTGCCCCTTCTTTGCCATGCGCTCGACACCCCCCTCCTACGAGCATGCCGTAGAGAAGTTAAGCTGTTGATTTCATAATGACTCTGCTACCTTCTTTATCTTCGTACTTTCATCTCGACAACACCCTTTTCCAGAAACCTTTTCTTTCGACGGACATAATTTTGCTTTAGTGTCAGAAGCAGCAAAGGACGCTCTTTTTCTCGTTTCTATGTTATAGACTGACCTCTTATTTCTTTCTCCCCCATCCCCCCCTTTTCGCGCTCTTGATGTCGAACCCTGTCCTT
>Ga0179593_1327902_pt1 | contig 17665 bp, 34 predicted proteins | sample CZODoug2_1_08_16_FD_185931 | JGI IMG/M metagenome (GOLD analysis project Ga0179593, IMG submission 185931) | Vadose zone soil fungal communities from Angelo Coast Range Reserve, California, USA - CZODoug2_1_08_16fungal (PacBio error correction) | ecosystem: Environmental > Terrestrial > Soil >... | reverse complement strand
TGTTTCTATTCCGTTTTGTCAAGCCCTTGTTTTCTCCTGACTATAAAGATTCTTTAGATTGCATGTGCCGTTTTTTCACCCTTTGTTAAATAAGGGGGGCTTTTCCCCTTTTGTGGTCTGCCGATCCTATCTTTCCTTCTCCCTTTTTTTTTGAGAGTCTATGAGGTACAAGAAACAAAGACCCACAATCGGCCTTGCTGCCTTTTTCCCCAAGGGTCACTAGACCTTTCACTCTTCCTTGTCTTCGGCCTTGGTTTCCCCCCTTGCCTGTCCTTTCCCCGCTCCCTTTTGTTTTTTTCCTTGAGTTTCTGGTTCACCCCCGCATTTTTTGTTGCCTTCGGGGCAATTTTTTATGTTCTTGTTCGTCTCGCATTTCCAAGGTTTACAGCAAACAAAATTTCCATCCCCCCTTAGTCTCCATTGCCCGTCTTCTTTCTTTTTCTTTCTTCTGCCCCCTTTCTTTGTCCACTCCCTACGATGATGGAACCCACTGTGTTTCTTCTTTGTCCACTTGCTTGATTGCACGCGGTACTATCAGATGCTTCGAGTTCCATAAGCACGAAATGATACTGCCCAAGGCCTCTCCCTTTTTTTGAATGTACGTGCCGCCTTCTTTTCTCCCCTTTGTTTCCCTTTCCACAATGATAGACGTACTCTCGCTAATGCCAGGCTTTCCTCCCTGTACCTTCTTCGCCAAGAAAGCTTGCCCAAAGTTTGACCCCTGAAGTTTCCTTCTTTGGTAGGACGACGTCCTTCTCTTATGCATCCTCTTTTCTTCTTTCACTACGATCCACCCCGTTTACTTCCCCCCTCGTTCGCAGAGCTTCTTTTTTCTCAACAGGCCGAGTGTTTTTCGAAAGCTCGCAGCCCACAACCCTCAACCCTCTTGGTCCTTCCCTCTATTGTTTGTCGCCACATCCCCTCTTTCTTACGACCCAAACGCCCCTCCCAGGCCTGTTTCTTGCCTCCCATACCCCCGTCCAATATGCTGAGCCAGTATGGGGCTCATCCTTGCCCCGAAGCTCCCTTGTACAGGTCCTTTCACCCCTTTTGTAATTTGCAATTCCTTCTCCGTGGTACGTCTGTCGTTCGCGTTTTGCGCGCATGTTTATGTCTTTCTCTCTGTTTGATCTTTTATCCCCTTTCTCTCCCAAAATTTTTTTTTTCCACCCTCAATCCTTCCTTTGGCGATTCGTTTTGCCCAGTTTTTTCACCGCGAGATTTGTGCGATTCATGTCTTTTCACCATCTACTTTCCTCTTTTTTGGACGATAGGTTTCCTTGCCACAAGGCCCCTTTTCAATTCCACTTGTTCCTTTGATATCCTCTTTTTTTCTCAGCCTAAAGGACGCCCCGTTCCTGACATCTGCTTTTCGCCACCGCTGTTCCAAGACGTAACCCGCTCCCCTTTCTCTAATGGCTTTCTGTCCATCTTTGCGTCACGCGGATGTCCTCCTTCTCAATACCAGTTTTTTTTCTCTCTGTCCTTATGCCTTTTGCCTTGCGCGAATTGGTTCTTTGTTCCCCCCTTTTTTTTTTTCTGAGAAGATCCCCACCTTCCTCCCCTCTCCCCTGTTCTCCCAAATGTCAGTGGCTTTTTTCCTTGAGGTGCTGTTCCTTTTCTTTTCCTTCGAGGTAGCATTAAGGTACTCCCCATTCTCCGACTCCGATACGCCTATACTAAAGGTGTCGCTTCCGTTTTCTCTCGTTGAGTTCCCCGGCACCCTTTGGCTCCTTCCTGTAGCCATTGCGTTTCAGCGTATTCTGCGCCCGGTGTTGTTTTGCTTCTGGTCCTTTTGATGTCTTTATTTGTTGCAGCCTCTCCTTATCGTAACAACCCCCCCATTGAGCCTCCCCTTTTTATTTGATTTTGTATTCGCCCCCTTCCCCTCCGTATGATTCACTAGTTTCCCTCCATATCCCCAGGCGGAGTTCATGATTTTATTCAGTTACTTTTATCCCCAACTTTCCTCCATTCCCCTTTTTTTCCCTCGCAACGTTGCACCTCCCCCTTCATCTTCTGGGGAGCATCCTTCCGAACTGTTTTTTCTTTTCCTCCATTGCACTGGCCCTGCTCACTGACATTTCTTTTGTGATTTTGCTCTACAATGGAGGTTGGGGTCGTTTTTTTTTTCCTCGACCTCTTTTTTTTCTCCCTTATGGCTTTTTTTCGAGATTTCTTGGGTATGGCTGGCGTATGATTTGGTCATCTCCCTCGCCTTCCTTTTTCCTTTTCTGACTTCTCCTTTCTAGGGCGGCTGGTTCCACCGGTTGGGTCGGCTCCAGACCCATCTTGCTTTCTTGTCACTTCCCTTCTCCCGCCTTTCTCCATTAGGGTCCTCCCAAATCGCATTATCTTACTTTTTTTATCCCCTTAATATTGTTTCTCGTTTTGGCACGTTTCTTTCAGGTTTATGCCATTTTTTCTCCCTGGCATCGTAGATTTTCTCCTTTTTCTTGGTAGCCTGGCTTGCTGCCCCATGCCCTCTTTCTCTACCCATTCAGCACCTTTCCCGGCTATCCCTCCCCTTTCGTTGCATGTCTTCTTTAGTCTGTGTAGCAGATGACCTTTTTGGATTAGTTTTGTGCTATTTTATCCCCACCCTTGGTTTCCCCCCTGCATCTGGGCGGTATTCTTCAAGTTGCGTTTCACTCTGCGCTTCTTGATTTTCATTGTTTGTAGACTTTTTTTTTATGGTTGGTTCCTTCTCTGGGGCACCCCTTTCTTTTTTTTTTTCTCCTCCTTTTTTTTTTCCCTTCCATCAATCAAAAGCTGTTTTTCACTTTTTTACCCGACACCACGTACTTATAGTATTCTGAAGCATTTTTCCGACCGGTGGCATCACTTAGTGGCGTGTATTCGTAAGTGCCCCTTCATCACCACAGGTTGGTTCAACAGTTTTTTTTCTCCCTTGTCACGTCTTTTCTTCTTGGTTTTTCCTTATTTCTCTCCTTTCCTCCCCTCTTTCCATTGTTTTTTTGTTTGCATTATTTTATGTCCTCCCCTGGAAGACAACTCTTCTTCATGCGTTCCCCCCTTGTTCCACACTATTTCATCGGCACTTCAATTCTTCCTTCTTTCCCCTCCCCTTGATCCCCTAAAGTCGGTATCCTCCCTCCATTTGTTTTTTCCCCCTTGAATTTAGCAAGATTTTGATTATTCGGCAACCAGGCGTATACGACTTCTGGCATTCTTATTTATTCTGTCGTCCCCCAGTGCCTCCCCACCAAATGGCCGACCCCACTTAGGTCTTTCTCAGTGGTATCGTTTCCGGTCTTCTTATTCATTTCCCCCTCCCCCCTTTTGAGTCCCCCTGATGATGGACAAGATTGTCTGCCCTTCTGGCTTTTCCTTCCAGTTGTGTGTGGGTTGCTGGACGCCTATCCGTCACTTGCCATCCTAAGACACGCTTCTTCTCCTTCCCCGCGCCCTTTCTTCCTTTTCTCCGTGCATGTTTTTTTTCTTGATTTTTCCTCGTTCCACGATCTGACCTCCCCCCTTCTGGGCTTCGCTGTACGATTACCTTGGTAACGATCGCTCAAATAGTTTTTAGGCCACTTTTCTTTTTCCAGGCTGCTTTTGACACGTTCTCTTTTCTTTTAGATTATTTTTTTTGGCTGATTTCCGCCCCCACCGGGCCCCTTTTCGCTTCCTTCGATCACTTCTTCGCTCTCCTGGTACCGATTGGACAAGTCTTCAGCCCACCCCTCCATCGCAATGCGTTTCAGACCCCCTCCTCCTTTCTTTTCGCCCCCCCTTCCTCGTACGTAGTCCCCCCCCAGCTACGCCATTCTTCTGGGTCCTTTCTCATGATCACTCCCACGCAATATGTTCTCCTGGTCTTGGCTCCCCCTGTTCCTTGTTTGAAATGTCGCCCCCATTAGAGATCTTCGTTTTTTGTGAGTTCCGTACGGTTTCCTCCCTACCTCCTATCTCCCTTTTTTCGCTCAAGCTGGACTGGACGTTTCTTTTTTGAGATTGTCTCCCTTTCTTTTATACAGTGTCCACTAGAATAATCTTTGCGTATCCCTAATTGGCTCTTGTCCATTGGTTTTTCTTTCCTTCCTTAACTTTCCCTGAGTGTCTGTTTGGCTCCCCTGCCCCGAAGACCCGCTTCTCCTCATTTGTGGTGACGTTTCTTTCTCATTTTTTGCCAACTTCCCTTGACATCAACTTTCACCTCCCCCCGGCGAAGTTCACCTACTCTGTCCTCCGCCAGTTTCTGACCTTCCTGCTGTCTTTTTCTTACCCTCTCCAACGCCTCCTCAGAAAGATGATCCATTCGATACTTAGCGCCCCCACTTCTTCCTTTCTGTCCTTCGCCAGTCTTTTCCCTTTCCCCTCTTCGGGCCTTTTTCCTGCGCCTTCATAGGCCCCTTTTCTCTTTTTCGCCTTGGTTATTCTCCCGATCTTTTTTGTTGTCTCCACCTCGCGAAAATTATAAGTGTTGTCAGTGGTCTTTTCGCCCTCGTGGCTTTCCCGGCACGACCTTTTTTTTGGTTCCTTGACCGGAGACCGTGCGTAAGCAGTGACCTATCTGCTGTATCGTCCCCCTTCGCTATAGTTCATTGTTGACGTTGTTGTTGGTTCTTTGCGAAAGAATTTGTCTCTGAACTGACTTTCCCTGTGGAGAGGGTCAGAGATTCTTGGTGTGCTGTTGGAACACTTGGATAGTCCTTGACGGTTTGCTCGTAATTAGTTCTCTCAAAGCAAGGAGCCTGTCTTGGCCTGAAGGTTTGTCTTCCCGCGTGATTACTGTATAGGCTTTTTACGTAGTTTTGCCCCCCTCCACTGCCTGCGGGTCGAGTCGTGTGTCTTTTTCTTTACTTTCCCTCCGTTCTTACAATGTACCCCGCTAAACAGTTGTTAGTCACCCTTTTCCGGGGTCCACCCCTTTTTTGCCTGTCTCAGTCTTTCCTCGTGCTGTTTTTTTCCCTTCACTCCTTTCCTTCCATGGGGCTTTTGTGATCCATGAAATCTCTTTTATGTCATCCCTCCCATATTTTTATGATCTGCGTACATGGCTTTCCTTTTCGTGGTTTTGCTCTACTCGTCTGGTTTCCCCCCCTCTTGCTTTTCCTTTTCGCGATGCGATTCTTTTTTTGTATGGCGTTGGTCTTTTACGCATTCACGTTTCTTCAATTGTCACTCATGTGCGAATGCTGGTGCCTTTTTTCCCCCCTTGTGTTGGCCTTCCCCCCTACATTTTTTTTTCGGAAGCCTCCATTGGCATTCCCCTCGCGTTATACTAGGTTTTTCAACCCCCCCAACCAAATTGAGAACCTTCTTGGAGCGAGAGGCTTTTTGATTCCCCTCCAGGTTCTTTTCTTATTATGAATGTTTTGCTTTTGGCCTTATTTTCCTTTCTTGCATCTTTTGACTCCGGGATCCCATGTCATCCTTGGTGCTCTTTCCTTCCTTTTTCTCGCTTATTGCCGGCGTATTCCCTTTCGTGAATTCCGGCTTAATTATGGTATCGCAGCCGTCTTTTGTTTCTCCAAGCTTTTTCATTTCTCTGCCGATTTTTTACATTGTTTTTTTTCCCCTGCTTCGCGTATATAATTTCTCCTCCGGATTTTTTTTTCTGTTTTTTTTCCCTGAAGATTGGCTCCTTTTCGTGCGTTCCATCGCGTCGGCATTTTCCCGCTTTCTGCCTTTTGCCAAGACGCCTCAAAAGATTCCGTTGATAATTAAATAGTTACCCTGAACCCTCGGAGGTAGAACAAGACGGTGTGAGACCTTGTGTCTCCCCTACTCTTTACGTTTTTTTTGAATTGTAAGTCCACCCCCCTCTATACCCTTTTTTTTCCACACGTTTTCGCCGGGGCTTTTTCTTTTGTCTATTTTCCTACTTTTTTTCATCTTGTTTGGGTGAGATTTCTGGGACCTGTAACCAAGACACCCGTGAGAGGCAGACGGTCCCCTGTTTTACCCCCACCTTTTTATTGTCGGCACCCCCCTTCTTTCGTAAGATGCCTTTTTTTTCACCCAGGCGGAATCTACCTCCCTTGTTGTTTTCACGTATGCCCTCACCCTCATTTTTTCTCTTTCAAAGAAGGAGGCTTTCCTTCGTAAGATTTGTCAGCCGTACTTTTTCCCCACCCCCCCCCATGTTTTCCCAAGTCTCTGACCTTGTCGCGCCGGTGCTCCCGTTCTTTGTCTTATCCCTCTGTCTCCGAATCCATTTCCTCTGCAGATTTAAAAAGTGTCCCCTCCCAATGCTTTTTTTTTGAAGGTTCTCCCCTCGTCCTTGAAAGAAGGTTTCTGTGTCTTCCTCCTCCTTTAATGATCCGTTGTCTCCTTTTTAAATTGTTTCTTTGATCCTCTTCCCTGTCTGGCTGGGAGAATTGTTTCTCCACAAACAATTTCTCTCCCCTTTGCCGTTAATGCCTCTTTTCCCCCTTCTTTCTTGAACTGAAACGGTTTAGATTCTTCTATCCGCACACACTTGCTTTGTAGACCTTCTTCACTGCTCCCCTTCGGGCTTCTAGAGTGATTCTGCCCCACCCCCTTTGACCCCCCGAAGTCGCCCTCTTATTCATGTATATCTCGTCTCCTTCCGCCTTTGAATGCCCATCAGCTTACCAAACTATCTCCTTCGTCCCTGGACCCAGATTTCTCCCACCCCTTGTTTTACGCCCAAGCCCATTTCCCCTTTCCATGTCATCGAGAATCACTCACCCACCTTTTTTTTTTTTCCATTTCCTCTTTTACGTTTGGCGAGCACGCCTCTTTGGAAGGGTGGTTGTTGTTTGAACCTCTCTTTCGCTTCTTGGGTCCTTCTTTGTAGCTTTTTTTTTTCCCCCGCGCACCTTATTTGTCGTTCATGTCCTCTTTGCTTTTTGGTTTGTGTTATCCCAATTGTGACCTCCCCACAATCCTGTGCCCCCTTCGCTGTCTCTGCGGTTCCCATGCGTCTCCTCTCCTGCCTGTTTTCTATCCCGGGAGTCACCCCACCCTTTTTTATCTTTTCCCCGAACTAGCCTTTTTTTTTTACTTCATCGCTTCGCTGTTCCCCTCCCCCTTCCTTAATTTCCTTCCCTCTTTGACTTGGCTTCCAGCTGGCTTTTACTTTTTGTCGTCAATCTTTCCGTCCTCTTTCCATTTGTATTTTCCCCCCCATATTTTCCTCTCTCCCTTCTAACCTTTAATCGCCCCCCCAGGACACTCTTCGTGCTTGTCAGCTTGCGTGGAATAATAGTTTCGGGTTCCGCTTCTTTTCGCCCGTCAGTCAATACAGAATGTAGTTTCTTCTCCTCCCCCCCGTCCCGCTTTTTGTGCGCTTTGGCGTCATTGGTTTCTATCCTCTTTCTTGCTTTTCTCCGTTTTTGTTGTTTTCTAGAGCGTAGGCCACCTCCTGGCGCCCCATCTGCCACTTTCCCTCTTCGGTTCGTGCGTCCCTCTCTTCCCTCCCTTTTCTGGACGTGACGGGATATTTTCATTCCTATTGTGATGCGATCTGCCCTTCCTCTAGATCGCAACTTTTTCTTCCGCTTCTTTTCCCGAGGTATGCCGTTCCCAAAGAATCTGGCGCGGCCCTTCATTCCATTTTTTGGCCCCCGGTCCATCAGTCTTGGGTGGTTCTTTCTTTCCCCATTTATGGAGGCTTGTCCTTTGGCCTTCCTTTCTTTCCTGTTCGTACAACTTTCTTTTTTATTGAAGCCTCTTTGCCGATCGTCCCTTTTGATCTGCGGTCTTTCCCTTGTTCACCGCTCCTCCCCCTTCCTGGCGGAAGGTTTTTTTATTTCACTGTCTGTCTCTTTTAACCCTCCTCTCCATTTGTCCAGAGTGTATTTTTTTTTCCCCTTCCAGTTGAGATTTGGCACCTTGTTCGATTCAGCCTTCCCCGCCTCTTTTGTGTTCCTTTTTTTATGCTGTCCCTTTCTTTTTTTCTCCTTTTTTTCCATCTTAAGAGTTATGTCCACCTCTTGATTTGTTTTATTTGCTTCCCTTCTTTTGAGTGGGACCTTTTTTTTTTTCTTTTCGTACTATACGTAGTTTATTTTTTTCCCACTCTGTTGTCCTGATCTCATTTATGTTCTGTGTTAGTATCCCCCTTTCTCCTTCCGATTTTCGGCTTCCTCATCTCCATTGAGTCAGTGGCGCCTTGGTTCCAATTTTTTGTTTTTTTTGTTCCTCTCCTCACCCGAGAGTAATCCTCCGCGCTCGGAGCAGACCCACCTTCCCTTCTAGACTGGTTTCTAAGCTTCCCCTTTTGCGTTCCCCGGTCTTGGCTCCTTTCGTTTCCAGTCGTTCATTGAAGGTTTCTCTATTCTCTAGCTGCCTTTCTTTTTTTCTTTAGGATCTTCCCCTCTTCTCCCATCACTTTTTTCGAGGTTTACTCGTCTCAATTTCGTTCCTCTTTCGTCCCTGGCACTTCCCTCCTTTTTGATCCCGCCCTGGCGGCCTTCCTGATTGATAAGTCGCAGTTTCATCGCTCTGTATTCTTTATGCATCCTGCATTTACTTTCTGAGCCTTTCTCCCGCGTTTTTCTCCAATTTTGAGGGGTTATACCGGAGTGGAATCAGTTTTTTTTCCTTTACTTCCTTTCCTCCTACATGATACACCCTCTCCCACATTTGGTGAGATTCTTCTGTTTTTACCTCCTGGTTGGTCATACCATTCTTCGAGTCTTTTTGACAGTGCCGGCCCCCCTTTTCCCTTGGGGCTGCATCGCACGTTGCTTGCGGTTTTTTTTTCCCCTCTTTTTTTTTCCTTTCCCTCCCCTCCTTTTTTTTTTTTTTTTTCTGCGAGCTCATATGAACTCTTAATTCAGGATCTACCCATGCACCACCTTTCCTTCTTCCCCTCTCCTCTTGATGCACCACCGGGCTTTCAAAAGGCTTCTCTACTTCACTTTCTGGTTCCCGTTTCATTAGAAACCCCCGCCGGCATTTTTCCTTCTTTGGCCTTGATGCTTCCTTGATGTCAGGTTTCGATTCTTCAACTCTCTTTTCACCTCCTCACCCCCCCTTTCACACTTTGTCCCTGCTATGCCCTTGTTCTTTCTTGAGGATGAATTTCGGTCATCAAATAGATTCATATGATTGACACCTTCTTTCTACTTCATTTGGCCGCTGCAAGGTTCTCCTTTCTATCCCCTTTCTTTTCCTGGAACGGTCCTCCATAGCACGAACCTGATCTGCCTTCTCCCGCCCTTGTTTTTGTTGATACTCGAGGCAGGCTTTGAGTGTGCTTGATCCTCTTTCACCCAAACTGTCTCCTTCCCCTTTCCTTCGGCTCCTTATTCTCCTTGGAAGAACATCTGTTGATCGCCCCGCTTCTCCTCCCTAGTTTTAGCCTGAAAATATTTTTTTTTTCCTATGTTTCTTCCATTAGCTGCTTCTCTAACGAGCGCTGGTTTCTGAGCGCTTTCCCCCCACCTTTTGTCCTTTCTCGTTCGCATGAGTATTCGTCGCGCCAGTGCTTGTTCTCCCCCCTTTCATGCCAACCCCCCCTATGCGCATCCGATATTTCATAGCCAGAGTGTGGAGCCCCACTACCTCCTTTCCTGATGACCACATTTCCTCCACTCCTTTTTTTGCGCATAATACATAACCCCTGAAGCAACGTCCTTCTTGGATCCCTCCTTTTTTAGGCAGCGCTGCCCCTCAGGAAGGCGTCGGTTCTTATATTTTGCCCCTCCCACCTTCTCTTCCGGCTGAGTGTACGTGTGCCCCCTTTCAATCTCCACTTGAGTTTGTCTCCCTCCTATGCACCTGAGGTTTTGTTTGAGAGGGTCTAGACCAATGTTTGAGACCCCCCTTCCTGTGCAATAACTCTTGTTCACCCTCTTGTTAGATCGTTTACTGTTTCCCATAACGCGTTGCATTTTTTTTCGCCCCGCTGACTCAACCTCTCTTTCATACCTTCCTGGTTTGACTGAGCATTTCTCGATTCAACTGGGCAGACCATCCTCCCCCATGGTATTCAGACACCCTGCCTCAGTACTTTCCTGGCCGAGCATTCGTCAGTTAGCCTCTTTTCTTTTCGAATAATCATTAACTCTAAGGTATCTCCCACCGGGTTATGCGCTTTTGCCTTCGCCTCTTCCAAACGTTTGGCTACGCGTATGGCGCGTCATGTTCCCCCATCATTTCGTTGCGTCCTTCTTTTTCCCTCCCTTCTTTCCCTGTTTCTTTTTTTTTTCCGACTGACTGTTTGGTTTCCTTTTTTTTTCCTCTCCTTTTTCTATATCTCCCAAATCCGGTCGCAAATCTCCACGTGTCCTGATGTCCCTTCGGTCCTTCCGTCACCGAGGTTGGCCCCGGCATTCTGTATGTGACCTTCCTCAAGAAGGTTCCTTTTTCCATGCGGAAGCTCTTCTTCGCCTTCGCCTCTAGCCAGTTGTTTCTTTTCCTTTGTTTTATCTTTTTTCTTCGACTTTTTCCTCTTGGGTTCCAATTTCTGCACTTTCCTCCCCTATGGCGTGTCCCGCCTTGATTTCTCTCTTTTGCTTTATGGCCCCCTTTTGGGAGTTTCTCTTTGGCATTCCCCCCCTTCTTCTGATCGTCCCCAGGCTGGTGGAGGAAGTTAAGTTTTGCTGTTTGTTTCACTTTGATTCCGAGTTTCCCTCCCTCAATTGTCGGTCCGGCTTCTTTTATTATTCTTTTTTTTTTTATTTTTCACCATCCAGCAACCGATTTCTCTTCTTGGTTCCAAGCGGATGGTTCCACTCGTGACCCCTCTCTTGCCGCTCTGTTTTGGTTCTCTTTTCCGCCGGCCGTCCCTTTTTTTTTTCCCTCCAAAGGACCGTATTTGGTCACCCTCCCATCCCCTCTTGCTGTATCTTTGTCTGAGGTCACCCTGGCTTTTCTTTTTTGTTCGGGTTTGCCTTTTGATGTTTTGGGTGAGTTTTTCTGTCCAACGACCCCTTCTGTTCCTTTTTCCATTTTCTCTCTTTCTCTTTTATTGTTTTTTCTTCTTGTTTCCCCCAATAGCAGTATCGGCGAGAGAACTTTCATGCCTCTTTCGGGCGTCCTGGGCATTTTTTTTTCGGAATCCTTCCCCCCCCTCTTTTCTCGAGCGCGGATGGTCCCCCTCACTCGTCCCTTGCTCTCCCGTGTTGCGTTTACGCGACATATACCTATTTTCCTGGCGTGTTTCCGTTCCCTTTTTCGTTCTTTTTTTTCGGTTGAGCTGGCCCTGACATGTTCCCTTTTTCTTTTTTTTTTGATCTTCTCTCACAACGTCTCAGTGTTTTTTTCCTCCAATTTCGCGGCCTTTCTTCGCTTCTTCCCATACTTTTCTCTTCTTCCGTCCTGTGTCCCTTTTTCTTCCCTCGTGATCTCTTTCCCTGTGGCGACCCCCTTTCTCACTTTGTTAGTTCTGTGTCCCTGATTTTCCCCTTTTGCCTCGGCTCTCGTTTTACCGGCCGTCGGTCGACGACTGTTTGTCGTCTTCCCCTCCTTTTTCCGGCTTGTTTCCCGTAGTCGTGTTTTCCCTTATGCGCACAGGGCTTTCTCGATGGTACGGCATTGTTTGCGAATTTATACTTCAAAAATGGTTTGTTCCTTTTCTCCCTAAAAATGGCTTTTTTTTTCTTTTTTTTTTCTCCAGGGAGTACCCCCCTCAGAGAGTTGAGTGACTATTGCCGCAGGTGAACATTTTGTTGCGTTTACTCCCCCCTTTTTTTTTTGGTTTCGTGGTAGCTCTTTTTTTTTTTTCGTTTTTTTCTCAGTCTCTAGGGCCCCCCCCGTCTCCCCCCAAGCAAAGGTGAGTCAGGCCCGACCTTTTACCTAAGTGGATGCCTGCTTCCTCGATTCTCTTTTTGCCCGGCTTCCAAAGGCGGAATCTCCTCCCATTTTGGTTCCCTTTGCCCTCACCCTCCTTTTTTTTTCTCTCTTTCCCCCCCCCATCAATTGCGGAAGACTTGTAAGGTTTCGTAGAGAATTGCCCGATTGCCCGCATGACACACTTGTCGACCCCTTCTTCTTCATTTTTTTGGTGTTATGTATGTCCCTTTTCCTCCCGCATTCGGCTTTTCCCCTTTCTTCGTTTTTGGAATCCTTAAGGCTGCCCGGTATTCAAGCTTGCCCTTTTTTTCATCTTTACCCCCTATTGATATCTTCATGTTTTTTCCCCCTTTTTCATTTTGGTATCCTCTGCAGCTTGTCTTTTTGTTGCTCCTCTTCCCCCCCCGATAGCCCTTTCTCCTCCCCATGTCTTCCGTATTACATAAGTTCTAGTCAAGACCTCTCCCTCCTTGATTTCGAGCTCCACCTTCTTTTTTCTACCTGCATTTTTCCTATTGCGCTCCCTCATGTATTCCGCGATGTTTTTTCCTATTCTCCCCGTTTTGGAACCATAGTATTCTGTTTTTTCTTTTTTTTTCTCCGCCACAGCATTGGGGTCAAAGCTTACCCCCCCCGCCAACCCCTGCCGCCAATGCGCCCAGCCAGATTTTTGATCCCACTAACCTTTCGCCCCCCGGCCGCCCTTCCCCCCCCGGTCAGGAAACCTTCCCCCTCCACAATCCCCAGATTTGCGGGTGATCTCTAGGCTTTTTTTCATGGCGGACAAATCCAGGGCTTTCTTCCCCGTTGCCCCTCTCCCCATTTAAACGAGTGCTTTCCTGTTTACGTCCTTTCCTGCTGAACTAGTCGCCTTACGTTGCTCCCCTTTTTTGAGCTGAAACACCCTTTGGCGTACTCACCCTTCCTAACCTATCAGACCTTTCTGGATTTTGCTTTTTCTATTCTCCTGCTCTTTAAGTTTTGTTGGCTTCCCCTTCCTCCCTCCCTTCCTTGGGTGACGATCGATGCCGACCCCCCCTTCCTGTCTCCATCCAATTTTTCCCCCGGCTCAAACTAGCTGGCAGGGAAATTTTCCAGTCCGCACAGATTAACACTACTCGGGTTAACGACGAAGCTTTGTTTTCTATCTTCTCTTTTCTTTCTTAGCTTCTGCGCAGAATGTTGCGGCTTTTCCCGCGTGCTGTGCCGTCCCTTCCTCCGCCTGTTCCTGTCCTCCTCCCCTTCCCTTTTTTTTACAAGAAATTTTCGCCTCCCTTTTTTCTCAGGTTGCTTCCGATGTGGTCCATTTTTTCTCTTTTCTTTTTGTTGAGCTAGATAGCCCACAGAGGTCGTCACCTCCCGGGGAAATATGAAGTTTCCTCCGGATATGAGGAGATTTTGGGTAGACATTTGTTATGGATTTTTTCCTCTGCCATTGAGTAAAAGCTAACAATTTTTTTCTCCTCCGCCTATTTGCCCTTACAGCCTCTTTATCCCCGTTTGATGCTTGGCATGGTCGTCTTTGTTGGCGTGACTAATCATGTTGTTTTTTTGTACTTCCAACAGTGTCCCTGGCCCTGCCTCGCTTTCTTCGCCCCTTGTTTTTTTTATTTGCACAAAACTGGTCTGGAGGTTCATGCATTTCCCGCTTTTTTCCTCTGCGTAACTCTTTCTTTGTATTTTCCTTGTTGCTCGCCACCCTGTGTTATCGCCCCCTCTCGGCGTATTTTTCTCCGAGCATCTTCAACGGCCTCTCAAATTAGGGAGTAAGTTTTTTTCTTTAAAATTGACTTGTTTTTCCCCCCCCCATTATCACCCCTTCCCGCGCTCAGCTTCTGGCGAACACTTTCTTTTTATTTTCTCCCCCCTCAATTCTCCCCTGTTGCAAGATTCTTTCTGGGTTTTTTTTTTTTTGTGCCTTTCGAAGGCCTTCATGTCTTGCCTCGCCCTTCAATTCTCGGATGGTCACCGCCACCCTTTGTTATTTTTTCTTTTTCTCCTTCCCATTGGCGTGTTCCTTTTTCCTTTTGCTTAGCAAGATTTGTGTTCGCATTTTTTTTTTTTCGCTTGTTCCGTGTCGGATGGCGAGTCCTTCCATAGAGTCCTTTTTTTTTTTTTTTTGTCGTGAATATTCATTCTACGAGTTCGTTGGTTGACTTTTTTTTCCTTCCCCATCCCTTTCTACTGCATCTTCTGAGAAGCTTAGTTGGTGTCCCCCCCCCCCTCTCAAGTGAGATCTTTTTTCCATTGACCTTGTTTGTTAGTGTTTGCTCTTCCTCCTGTTTTTTTCTTTGTATTCCATGCATCTTTGATTCGTCCTCTGCCCCCCCCCCCGAGATTTCCTTCTTTTGTGGCAAGGCTGCATCAAATGCCTCTACTTTCTTTTCTCCATCAGCATTTTTTTGTGTGTGATTCTTTCTTGGTCTCCGTACCTTTCATTCTGGATTGTTTTATCAGCCTTCAGTTCCCTTCCTTCTTTTGTCCGCACCCCCCCTAATTGTTTCTCAATTTCCCCGAGGAAGGTATACACTTTGAATACTATACCGCGCCGCGACTTTTCCCAGTGTCGACCATTTTTTTTTTTGATGTCAAGTTTCCCTTCCCCTTTTTTTTCTCTTCCCTTCCTTTTCTTTTTTTGCCCCGGTAAAGATTCTTTGCTCCTTTTCCTTCCCTGCTACCCAAAATGGCTGTAGATTGTTGGTTTATGTCCTTTTTGCATCGCCCGCTTTTCTTTGAAGTGCATTTTCTATAACTTTTTTTCCCCTTTTTTCGGCCCTGTCCCCTGTTTTTTGGTATTGGTTCTGTACTATCGATTTCCTGGTTTTCCTTCCCGTTTTTTTTTTATTTTCTCGTCCATAGACAATTCCCCACTCCTCCCTGCGCAATTTCCCCTTTGACCCTTAACCCTTGGTTATTCCTTTCCCCCCTCCGCGGAGGATTAGACCCGGATCCAATCTATTTCAGCCTTTTTTTTTTTCCTTTTCGTATTAGGAACCCTCCTTCTTATTCTTGCCCCGGCCTTAGGATTTTCTGTCTTTCTCTTAATTTTTTCCCCGGTCCTCTTCCCCTTTGCTGACACCTACTCCTTTCCTGCCGGTTGATCGTGCGGCTCCATGGAGGATACCGCACTTTTTTTTGTTTTTGAGACTCACTTTTTTTTCGCGTGGTTTTAGTCCCTGCCCAAGGCTGGATTCCTCGCGGCTACCTCCTTTGCCTTTCTTCTCCCTTCTCTCCCTTTATCGTCCGCTTCTAGGCCCTTTTTTGAAAACTTAATCTTTTCCTTCGCGAGCCTGCGAAGTTTTCTTTTAAAAGGCCCTAAACTTTTTGCTCAGCCCTTCTCAACAATCTTGGAACGAAACGTTCTGATACGCCCCGGTGCTTCTCCTCCTCACCTCTGTTTTTCTTAGAACCCTTTTGCTTCCTGTTTGTTTGACCCCGGCTTCCCCAGAGCCTCTTTTTTGTTCTGCTCGGATTTTTTTTGCCCGTGCCAGGTTTTTCTTTCATGAGATCTTTTTTTCGCATGATGCGTTGCTGCCATCGCTCTTTCCCTCCCCCTCCTCGCATCGCGCTGGAAATACATGCCCCAGGTTGCGCACCACTAAGTTATCGTCCTAACATGCCCTTCGGCGGATCCTCCCTCCCCAGGCACAATATGTGGCCCTTTTATCCCCTTCCGGTCTCCGCTATCTTTTCTGGCGTTTCTCTCCCCATTGCCGCCGTGCGTTTTGAAATGCTGACCCCCGCAACCTTAGTCGTCACTTTTAATGCGACCGCGCACTTTTTGTCGCCCGCCTACGCGCGCTTATGAGCGGATACCCTCTCTCCTTTCCCAATACTTTCCCGCCTTGGCTTTGATGCGTTTCACCATTTTTTAATCCTCAGACGGTTGTTATTTTCTGTTCCTCATATCTCCCCTTTATTGGTTTTTGTTTCTTCCGTCACGACGATGCAGGCATGCCTCCATTTTTTCTCCCCCTTGCCGCTCCCGCAATACGCTTTTTTTTTGGTCCATGGCCAGTTATCACTAAACATTTTTTCAATTACAGAGTTAAAACTCTTCGTACACCTCCCCCAGTTTCTATCTGTATACGGGCTGTATCCTCTTCCTCTCACCTTTTTTTTTCTTACTTCTTTCTTCACTTCATACCTTACTGGATTGGCCCTATCCCTTTTTTGCATAGGCGCACTTGCCATCTTTTTAGTCTGCCGATGGTGTTTATCCTCTTTTTTTTTTTTTTGAGATATGTACCATCATCGTTCCGCAACTTCCTTTTTCCCCCCCCTGCTTACGGAGGAGTGTTTAGAAGAGGAGTGCAGGTAAAGAAATTTGTTTTTGCTTCAGTTGAGTTAAGCTCCGCCCATTTTTTGCGCAGCCCAGATCGCGCCCTCTCTCATGTCTTCCCCACCGGTGTCTCCGGTCCTTTTTTTTCTTCCCCAGTACCCTGTTTTTGCTTTATGCCTTCCCCAATAGAAACATTATTCTTGGCGCAGCCTTTAACCCTTTTGGCTTTCCGGGGTGTGTTGGCCAATTTGCTCTTCTGGTTCCTGTTCTATTGGCCTCCCGGGTTTTTCCTCTTAACCAGTCTGGGTAGGAACATCCTTGTCCCTCGCACCGTTTGTGTGACCCTCCCCACCTCTAGCTTCTTCACTCCTTCCTTTCGTTGCAACTCTCCAAGGGTCTGGGATTTTTGTGATTTATTTTCTGACTTTCTCTCCTTCCTTTTTCTCAGTTCTGGCCCTACAATTCTGTTTTTTCGCAACCCTTTTCTCCTCCCCTCAGTCGCTCTCGGTTATGTGGTCATTTACACGCATTCCTCCCGTTACTTCCCCTGCTTTCCCCCGTCTCTTTCTCCCTCCCCATCCTTTTGTGTGGTTCTTGATTTCTGCTCTTTCCCATCCCCGTGTTCCTGGTGGGCTTTTTTTTTTCCTGTCTCCGATGTAGGGTTTGACGCAAACTCTGTATTTTCCATTGCGCGGAATTTTTTTGTATTTCTGGAGAGATTTCCCCGTCCTTTTTGGCGGCGCTTTCTATCCCTGCGCAGTTTTCTCTTTTTTTTTCCCCCCCCCTGTGTTGTGGTTCTTCATCTGCACACTCCCAGCGGGCGGCTTTGAATATCCGCCCTTTTTTACGTAGTGCTTCTTTTTAGTCTCCGCGAACCTTTTCTCGTGCGGGTGCTTTCCTCGAGCTTTTACCCATGTTTCTTCGCGTTTCTCTGGCCCTTTTTTTCTTGTACCCCTGATTTCTTTCTCCCGTTTGCCCAGGCCAGCCCTGCCGTCTGCTATGACAATTTTTGCTGCTGCTCTTTCCTTTTTTTTTTACCTTTGTGATTCGCATTTCCTTTTCCTCGCCTGTGCACATTCTTGCTTTTTTTTGCTGGTTCGATCTCTCCCCCTTGTTCAATCATAGTATTTGTCTATCCCTGGGCCTTTCAGCCGCTAGCTGTCTCTCTTTTCCTCCTCAGTTGTCTCTGCCCCTTTGTTCTTTCCCCTCCACGGGTGTTTGTTTTTCTTCACTTCCCCTTAAGGGTACCAGCTTTTTGCTAATTCTCTTTACCCAAAGACTTTTTTCTCCTTTCCCCTTTTTCCTTGGTGGAGATCCTATGCTCTTTGACAGTGCCGGCACCAATTCCCCGGGTTTGTCCCTTGTCCACTTATGGTCTGCTTTTTGTTTCTTTTCCCCGCTCTCTTTCCTTCCTGAGGGGTTTTTTAAGCCCCGATTGTTTCCATTCAATCCAATTAACTGCGCCTTGACCCCTTCCCCCTTTTTCAACCCAACCAGGTTTATGCCGGAACTTCCTCCCCCTTGCTTGATGCCATTTTCCCCAACAGGAGCTTTTTCCCCTGCAATTTTTAGGACTCTTTCTCTAACCCCGCATTTTGCTTATTGCAATTTTTTATTTGACGGCCAGTCTCTTTTCTGCCTCCTTTT
>Ga0179593_1443852_pt1 | contig 17667 bp, 28 predicted proteins | sample CZODoug2_1_08_16_FD_185931 | JGI IMG/M metagenome (GOLD analysis project Ga0179593, IMG submission 185931) | Vadose zone soil fungal communities from Angelo Coast Range Reserve, California, USA - CZODoug2_1_08_16fungal (PacBio error correction) | ecosystem: Environmental > Terrestrial > Soil >... | reverse complement strand
ATCCCTGGCTCGACTATCATTTTTCTTCTTGATCCCCCCTCCCTCCGTTTTGCCCCGAACAGCTTCCTGTTGTTTGGTGCCATCCCCCCCTGTATTTTTTTCCCTTAGTCTTTTTTTTTTTTTTTTGGTAGTTATTGGTGCAATGTGTTCTTTTAGCTGGACCCCCCCTTAGGTCTCGTTACCGTCATGCCGACTGATCCCCCCCTTCCCCTTTGCTCGTTTCCCCCCCCCTCGCTTTCCTTTTTAGTTTTTGATGTTCTTGGAGGTCTCACCGACGAACATTCCGACCCTGGCCCCTTTCCAATGTAAAGGAAGATGTTAGGCTGGCTTTTGTTCTTTATCCATTTTTCCCCTCAGTTTCTTTCTTTCCTCATTTTTCGACCCCTTCAGTTTATTTTTCGTTTTTGAAACCGTCCTTCGTTGTATTCCTCCAATAGTTCCCCCTGTCCAGTTGTGATGTGGATTCCTGTTGCAAACAGCCACAAGTGTTGGGGCCCCGGTTTGTTGCTTTCCCCTGACATGCTTTTTTCTCTTTTTTAAATTTTTCCCCTGCCCTCATTATCACGGGACCTTGCTTGCTGTTCTTTTTTCGGCCCCTACCAAACAGTTTCTGACATCGGTTGGGTGGGCCCCCCGTTTTTCTTAAAAGTTTTTCTTTTTTTATCCTTTTTCTTACTTTTTTTTTTCTTGTTGGCCCCTTTTCCATGGTTCGCTTTATGTCCAACCCTCCTACTTTTTTCCCTCCCTTCCCGTTTTTTTTTTTTTTACAGTCGAGTTGTGTTACCCATTATGACCCCCCCCTCACAATTTGGTCCCCAACAGAGCAGCTTCTGTCCACTTGTTCTCCCCCCTGGCACCCCGTCTTTTTGCGAGTGGTTTGGGCGAAGCCACTCTTTTTTTTCACCTAACTTTTTCCCCTTTTTCCTTCTCCGGGACTGGGTTGGCGTTTTCCCCGGTTGAGTTCTCCTGGTTCCCTTGTCCCCTCAACCCCCAGAAGCTTTCCCTATTGTATTTTTAATGGTCCTCCTTTGATCCCACCTCCGTGGATGCTCTTTTTTGGGGCATCCCCGCACTTCTTTGGCTCCGTTCAATCCAACACAAGTGCAGTTTCTGTCTTCTGAGGTCTTACAAGGAACTTTCCTTTTGAGTTCTCGATAAGTTGTCCGCCTCATTCTCTTTTTGCTGATCTCCTTTTTTCCTTTCCTTTTTTTTTTTTCGTCAGTTTTTTGTAGTTTTTCTTTAACCCCACGACGATAATACTTGCCCCCCCTTTTTTGTGAAACTCTTATTGGTGGGTTGCCGCCCTTCCCACTTCCGTCGTGGTTCCTCTCTCTTGTGCCCCGATTTTCAGGATCGACGAACGCTTTTAAGTCCCCCCCCCCCAGTTTTGCTGTTCAGTTCTCCGGTGGTTTTTCATTGTTTTTCTTGTATCTCCAAGTGTCCCCTGACCCCGTGCGGTAGGAGTCCTTGATGGATAATTACCAGGACTGGGTTGTTTATTTTCCCGTATTTTCGTTTCAGGGCCACCTTCCGGTCTTCTAACCTTTTCTTCCCTTTTGCGAACCTTCCTCCCTTCAAAAATATTCCTATCCTCGCCAACTCGTCTTGTCCACTTTCCCCTTCCTTTGAAGTTTGAAACAACGTGGCTCCCCCCGATGTCGGTCCTTATAGTGTCTACGTTCCACGAGGATTTTTGCTGGGACCCCCCATCGGCCCCCCCACCGTTTGTGTCTCCCTTCTTTTCTGTGGATACAGCTCACTTGGGGTGACAACCTTGTGATGGTGATCCCTGGCAAACACCTTGGGGATGAGCCAGCGTCACCCTTTCCCCTGTTATGAAATCCCCCCTCTCTTTTTTTTTTTTTTACTGTTTTCCACTGGATGTTTGATGGGGTTTTTCTTTGACTCCCTGGAGTAGAATTCTTCCCCCGATTTTATGGGTTGCTCCTTGTCCCCCCCCCCTGTCAATTGTCTTCCGTGGTCAGACGTATTCCAAGCAGCTTTCTGAAGCTCCCGAGGAGATTGTGAGTTTTTGAGGTGTTTGACATCCCTAGTAACCCTGTCACTTTTTCCATTTCTCTTATTTCAGGAGTTGAAAATCCTTGTTTCCTGTAGTGTTTCAAGACTGTCCCCCCAAAGTCTGCTTTTCCAGGAAGTCATGCGGGACAGTACCTTTGATCAACTTTTCGGTTCTTCCCCTCCTTTCCATCAATGTGTCGGTTTGATCGATATTGTCTTCTTTGAACTAAAGCCGGGTATTTTCTATTGCCCAGTCCCCCCCTTCGTCTGGCTGACTCATGTCTTTTTTTCCCTATTTCTTGGTCGTTTTTTTTTCTTGTGTTTTTTGTTTCTTTTGTAGTCCTCCCCCCCCCCAGCCCCATCCCTTGGTTTTGGTCTTTTGATTGTCCGTTAGTTTGTTGAGTTTTTTTCCTGTATTTTTCTGGTTCCTCCAACCGTGCAGGCGTTGGCAAGACGGCTGTTCTGTGGTTTTTGCATGCCCCCTTTTTTTTTCTTTACATCCTTCCTTTCTTTGGCCCTCTCCCTAAGGGTGCACTGGTTCCCCCCCCACCAACAAGTTCCTTCCCTTCTTTACCGCACTGGGTTACTCGTAGGTCTGGCGGGGGTTGGTGTTGTCTTTTTTTCCCTTTCCCTTTTGTTCCTTTTTTTCTTCTTTTTGGAGTTCCCTTTTTTTTTTTCAACCTGATTTCTGTTTTTTTTTTTTTTGGACGAGAGATTCAGGTTACCCACAAAGACGTGGTGCAATCCGACTTCCCCCCCCGTTTTCTGCCCCTTCCCTCCCCCTTCCCTGGTGACTCCTTGTGTCGGTAACGGCCTCTTTTTGTGTGGGGGTCTTTCACCTTTTTTTCCTTTTTGTGGTTTCCCCCCCGTCCTTGTTTTTTTGATTTAAAAGTACATACGTGCAACAACCCTCTTTTTTTGTTTTTACCTGTCCCCCCCCTTCTATAAGGTTCCCCTTTCCCCCCTTTCTCCCCGTCTCAATTAGTAACCTCCCCCTCGTGCTCATTTCATTCACCAAGGTCTTGGCGTTTTGCTTTTTTTCCTCAAACCGGTTTGCACCGAATTAGACTCTATACCGCCTCGTTTCCGATTTTTCCCCCCCTGGTTTTGCTCGTTCGAAACATGTCTTCTGCCCCCCCCTATTCTTAGTTTTTTCCCTTTTTGTGGCTGGTCTTTCCTCCCCCTCTCCCGTTGTTCAGACCTGTCCTTTTTTGGACCCTATTTGGCTTACCTGAGCTATCCCTGCAGGTCGATTGCGATCTTTGTTTCAGGCCAACCCTCTTCTTTTTCCCCCCTGGGGTGGGTTTTTCTTATCAAATTGGATTTCGGCCTAGTCCGTCTCCCAAAACCTCCTCTTTCTGATTCTCCCATCGAGCTTACGGTTGCTGGCTTTGCGGCTTGCACGGTTCAGGCTCCATTTTGGTTCCTCCTACTCCCATCGAGTTTTTTTTTTTTTATTTTACTTGACTGTGCGCTTGACTTTTTTATGTTCCGCTACACCACTGTTTCCGTTGAAGCCTCTTTCCAATAAGGAGGTCCCGGCGCCCCGGGTTGAAGGTAGTTCTTCTTGGACCGCCACCAAGTTTTTTTTTCGTTTTCTCCCTAGGTCCCTTTTTAGTCCAAATGGCTGAGGTCTTGCCGCTTTTTTTGTATACCCTTTTTGTGTGTGCCTCTTTTCATCTTTCCTCGTTTTTTGTAGGTTCCCCCTTCTTACCCGACCTCATGCTAGGAACCCCTGTTTTTTCTTCATTTTGACGTGGACTCCCTTAGATTTTTTGCTATTTTTTTTCCTGGGGATTTTTTCCTTTTTTGCTGTTGTTGTTTTCGATGGTCCCCCTAGTGGGCAACCGACGGCTTTCCGGCGATTACCTTTTCTGCTCGCCTGTCTTTTGACCATTTCCTTTTTGAACCCGGGGCCTGTCCCAACGTCTGTTAAATTCCGACCATCCCCCCCCCTTATTTTCCAAGTAGCCCATTTTTTTTTGGTTTCTTTAGTTGATTACTTTTTATCGTGAGTTATCCCCCTTTTCAGTCGGGGAATAGCGTAGTAACTACTGACGACGTTTTACTGATTTTCCACCCCCCCAAAGTATTCGTCAGGTCCCTGGAGAGGGTCTTTCTTCCCCCTCCCCCCTGACCGGAAGGTGAACTACATGAATCGCAATTGGTAGGTTTTTTACTGATTTACATTCCTCCTTTTCTTTGATGATCCCTTCGTCTAGTTTTTCTTTTACTGATTCTTCTGAGCCAACGCCCGTCTTTTACAATCTTCCTCCCCCCAGGCCAGGTGTCATGCTGACCTGTTGGAACAAGTGGCCCCGGCTATGCGGCCCTTTTTACTCCCCAGTTTTTTCCCCCGGGTGGAAATCACCTGTCCCTCCATTTCATCCCGGCCCCTTTTCCTCTTGGGTTTGGGAGTTTCGGGTAGTGGTTCCAGTCCCACCTTCTCCCTTTCGGTTTTTGGAGGTTATGAATAAGTGATGGAACCCAGTGGCTTCAGGTTTACCCATTTCTTTTGTACTTCTAAAGGTACACCCCCACCCCTTTTTCTTTACTTTTTCTCCTTCCGTTTTGTGTTTTTTCTGTTTGAATCTGCTCATATGGTGTGACCCCCCTTGCTGCTTCGCCCCCCCCTGAAATTCACCTCTAGCACTTTTAGAAAGACCAATTTTTGTAAGGCTTACCGGCCCCACCAAGCATTATTGGCGACGGCTTTGGTCCTCCCCCTGCACCCGACGCAAGGAACTTGTAATTCTTATGCCCCTCTTGTTGGCAGTGCCGTGTTTTTATCTTTGGGCCTTTTTTTCAGCATCCTCCGTCTAATGTCTTTTCTGCCTCCCCCTTCACCTTGGAAGGGAGTATATTTGGAAGTGCCTCCCGAAGGTCTTGAGACTGGTCCTTAACTTATTTTCACTTTTGTTATTAGTTCCTATGGGACATGCCCCCGGAGGTCGCCGGATTCCCTTTACAAGACTCCCAAATTTCTTCGGTTTCAATCGTGCATTTTCTTTCTGCGCCTTCTCAGTGTGGTTCTAACTACAACGCTGTCCCTCGTAAATTGGAAACCTATTTGTTTTTCCTTATCCCTTCGTAGTTTTTCTTCGATGACTCACGATTTTTTTGGTTGTCTCGTACGTCCAATTGATCCCACTCTTTCCCGATTGTTTCGATTCCGTGTTTTCCTTTTTTTTTCGGTGCAACTTTTGACCGGCAGCCTTTTCTTTGGGATTCCTTTGCTTCCAATCCAGGCTTGGGTGTCGGGCAGGATTTTATTTTTCCCCCCATCTTGGTCCACCTTAAGTTTTCTTTTCCCATTACCTTTCTAACGTTTTTTTTTTTTTAGGGATGACACCTCCCCCATTGGCACCGAACACTTTCCCCCAAGAAGTCGTTCCTTCTTCCTCCTAAGAAAAACGTTTCTGAGATTTTAGGGCTTTTCCTCTTGGCGTACGCTGCCTCTTCCGTTTTTTTTCTTTCCAAAAAAGGTCTTGCTGGGGCGGCTGGCACGAGGTTAGGGCCTCCCCCCCTGGGCTATGTTGGGTAGAACTCAACTTTTGGATCCGCATTGGACCGCCCCCCCCTCCGCCCCCCTTCCTATTCCCTTCCACCCTTCTATATTGGGGTCCTATTGCTCCACCCGTCCTTTGGAGGATTTTCCCCGATGTCATTCCCTCTGATTTACTGAGCTCTCTTTTCTTTTCTGAGTTAACCTTTTTCGCCTTCCGTTGCCTTCATCATCTCCCTCGAAACTCTTCCCTTCCCGATCTACCCCGCGTGGATTGGTGGGTTGGTTTGTTTCCAGTCAGTGTCCTTTTTTGAAACTCCCTGTCAAGTCGCCTTTCTCATCCTTTTGCGGACCTCTTTTCAGTTCGCTAAGTTTTTGTTTCAGTTTTATGCTTTCCCGCCGTTTTGTTTTTCCCCCCCCCCCCTTACCCTTTTTCCAAGTTTTGCAGAGTTTGTAGTCCCTTTCTTCCCCCCACCTTTTTCTCTAGGTTTTTCTTTGGAGAAAATTTCCCTGTTTTCCTCGATCCTCCCCCTTCTTCCTCTTCGGAGTTTTTTTTTTTTGAGATGGTCCTCTCTTTTTTTGGGGTGTGGTTTTTTTTTTTTTTTTTGTTTTCCCCGCCAACCTCCCCCCCTCTTCCCTTTTGTGTCGTGACTCTTCAGCCTCTTTTTCGTTCCGTGTCGAGGTTTTTTCCCCCCCTCCTTTTTTTGTTTTTTTTTTTTGACCGAACTTTTTCTTTTCGTCCTTTTTTGCTTTCCCCCCTTTGACATCTCGTTGCTGTCTGTTGGACAAGTTTTTCCGAATGTTAAAAACTTTTTCACCCCCCCCCCCCCCCCTCCCACTCTCGTTCCTTTCCAACCGGTTCAAGCGTCTGCTTTCCTTTTTGCTGTTGAGGAAATTGGACCTTTTTTTCCCTCATTCTTTTTCGTTTCCCCCTTGTTCTGTGCAAGTTGATGATCTTTCTCTTTTTTTTCCTCCTTCCTGCGTTTGTTGTTTTTTTCTCGATTCCTTCCGATTACTTAAAACCACAGGTTTTCACTCCCCCCCGGTCCCCCGTTTCGGTGCCCTCCGAAAAGTCCGGGGAGGAGGGACTTTGCTTTGAAAGGTTTTTTGGGGGTTGTTGGTTTTTCCCAGTTATCTTTTCCCTTCCTTTTTCCCACCTTTTTTCGTGGATGCCCCTTTCCTGCACCACCGTTTTTTTCGATTTTTTTTTTTTTATCACGTTTTCCAAGTGTTTTCTCTTTTCTTGAATTATTCCCATTCAACCCTTTTTCGGTTATCGTTTTCATCCGCCCAACACACCCTTTTTCTTTTTTTCTTTGTGGGTCCCCTAAAACTGAAATAGGACAATTTGCCGAACGCCTTCGGTTCTGAACCCTACTTTTTTCTTTCAATGGTCTACCCCCTTTCTTTTTGGCACCCAACATAGAAATGTGTTTTTTCACGTTTTTACCTTCTACCCCCCTTTGACCCTCCCGGCTTTTCCTGGGTTTTTTTCGGGTGGCCTTCCTTGCGCCCGCCCGAGAGTCTCTTTCCCCCGCCCGATAGTAACGAGGAATAGGATTTCTTTTTCTTTCCCCATTATCTTTTTTTTTTTCCGTCCTGCCACCCCACCCCCCCTCCTCTTCTCTTTGACTTTTTTTTTTCTAGTTCTCTTTCTTTCTTCCCCCGTGATTTCAAGTTCCATAACTCTCTCCTTACCCGGGGATATCGTGCTTTCATATGACCGCAACCCCCCACCCTTTTCCGTGTAGAATTAGGTCCCAAATTCTTTCGGTCCTTTTTTTTATTTGGATTGTCCTCTTCTTCCGTTTTATTCCAAAGGTGTTTTCTGTTCCCCCCCCAACTCTTTCCATTGTGCGACCTTTTGGTTTGACTTTAGGCTGGACCTCCCCCTTTGTTTCTCTCCTTTTTTTTTTTTCGCCTGTCACAGAGAACTTCTTTCCCTTTCTGCCGCTTCTCTTCTAATTTTTATTCGCCCACGTTCTTCTTTCGGACAAGAAGGGGAAGTGATGGTTTTTTTCTTTTTTGTTTTTCTTTTTCTATTGCTTTTATCCCCCAACCCAACATTCCCCTACCCCCCCCCCCCACCCCCCCCACTCACTTGGATTGCAGGCAGGTTTGTTTGGCTTTTGATTCCCCGTTTTTATGTCGCCCCCCCTTCTTTTTTCTTTTGCTGAATTCGACTTGCCCCCTCCTCAACATAGAAAACCTGGCCCCCCCTGCCCCTTTTACAAGGCCTGTGGTTTCACGTTGCAGCATCCCCCCTTGCCTTCCCCTGGATCTCTCCCCCCCGGTTTTTTTCTATGGTGTTCAGGGGGTTATCGTCTGCCCTTTTTTTTTTTGAACGGATGTACCGACTCTGACCTGTGTCTCGCCCCAACCCGATCGTTTTCTTTGATTTCCAAGAGTTCTTTTTCTTTTTTTTTGAACCCCCCTTAAGCCTCCCTTCCCTCCCTTTTTTTTTCCAAATGATCTTGACATTTGTTAGGAGTGCCCCCACTTACTGAAGCTTTTTGCCAGGACCTGTTATGGACTGCTTCATCTCCCGATCAATGTTCCCTTGCCTTTAGTTCTCCCCACTATGGTCGTGGAGCTCCACCCCGCACCCTGTTCAATTCTCCCTTTGCTTTGTTTTGGACCTTTTTCCCCCCCCTGTAGTAGGCTTTTTTGTTTGGCCCCTGGGTAAGAAAAACCCCTGTTCCCCTCCACGTGCCAATAATCTAATTGGACCCAAGGTTTCGTCTGGTTGCGTTCCTTGGAGTTCCCCCTTTACCCCCCCCCCCTGCATTTTTGTGTGCGTGTCTTCCCCTACCCTTGTTTACCCCTCCCCGTTAGTTGGTCCCCCCCCTTCGTTTTTTGAGAGCAATCCCCCCACTTAGTCGTTTCTTCTCCCCTTACCCCTCCCCTTGTTTTGTTTTTGCGCCGCGCTTCTGTTTTTTTTGGTGACCATTAATCCTCTCCCCCCTCACCCCATTTGTTGAACCCAAGGTTCACCTTTTTTTTCTGGTTATTGAGTTTCCACACCGGGTTTTACCCTATATTTTACAAATTTGTGCTTTGTTTGGCCAAAATCCCTTCCTCCCTTTGGTTTTCGTTTGATTGAGGGTTACATTTTTCCTAATTGGTTACGTCCTTTTCGTCCCCCCCCTGGGACCTCCTCCCCCTCCCCCATTGTTTTTTTGTTTTGCCTCATTGTATTTGTCAACCCGGTTGTACATGGCTCCCCCCTTGGTGGGGCTTTTTTGATCTTTGTACCCCCCCGATGCGTTTCTCCTCGAAGCCTTTTTGTCGCTTTTTCCTTCGTCGCTTTTCTCCCCTCCAATGCCTCCCCCGACTTCCTTAGGGTTCCCCCCACTCTCTTTTTCGACTCATTTTTCCTGGTGTTTTTCCATTTAGGTCTTGGTTGGCCTCCCCCCCCCCCCGACCTTGGCCTTTTGTTCCTTCTTCCTTCTTCTGTTGTTCGCATCCATTTCCACTTTTCTGTTTCCCCGGTATGGTTTTTCTTTCCCCCCCCCTCCTGACTGTTTTTTTGCGTGATTCGCTATTTCCCTTGCCTTGACTTGACACATTTCCCTCTTCTCCCGGGATTTGTTCTTTTTCCACCGTGACACGGTCCCTGTTTAGGAGAGCTTCTTCTTTTGGCTCCCCTTCGAGGTCTCTTTAACATGATTTTTTTTTCCTTTGTCTGACAGCCCGGTTGACCACCTCTTTTTTTTACTCTTCCCCGGTTCCAGCAGCAACCCTTCCCCTTTTTCATTACCATCCTCTCCCCCCCTGCCCTTCTTCATAAGGACCTTTTCACTCCTTTTTCAGGTAGATGTATTCGAGTGATCCTTTTTTTCCTTTCCTATTTTGCGTTTGATGCCCCCCTTCCCCCCCCCCCACCCACCGGGTTTTCTTCCTTCCTGGGCTTCCCCTTCACGTTTTTTTCAGTGCAGCCTTTTTTTCTAACCCGTCCCCCCCCACCAATTTTGGCGATCCCTCCCCGTTTTTTTTTTTAAGAGCATCTGCCCCGGGAAACCGCCCCTTACTGTTCCCGACCCCTCCTTTCTTTCCCGACCGGGTTCGGGTGCCATTCTTCCCCCCCGTCCCTGCTCCTTTTTACTTTGTCCTCGATGGCGTTAGGGAACATGGATCCCTGCCCGGTGGTTTGCTTTCCAGCTCCCCTCTCTCTTCCATGGTACTCTTCTTTCTTGGTGAGTTTTTTGGTTGATGGTGGTAAGTCCCTTATTCCTTTCCCCCTCATGGTTCTTCCTAAGGCTTGGGGGACCCTAAGTGTTGGTTTTCGGTACACTCATCTTAGTATTTTGCAGTTCTGGGAGACTTTACTCCTCTTTCCCCCGTTTCAAGCCTCTTTTGAGGGGGTCTTTCCATTTTCGGTTCAACCCCCCAGTGGAAGTCTTCTTTTTTGGCGACAGCTTCAATGTGGGTCGTCGCCGTCACCCAACAGGTTTTCGTATTGCAGGAGTTAAGTACTCTCTTGTGTAGGTGAGTGGTGGGCTAGTTTCCGAACAGCAAACCCTCAATTTGGGTGGTTTCCCGACTGGATGGCTTTTCTTTTTCTTTTCCCTATGTTTCTTTTTCGTTGGGTTCAAAGTGTTTTTTTGGTCCCTTCCCGTGTCAAGACGGCTTTTCGAAGGTATTAGTGTATGATGTTACATCTAGGGAAGGTGATTGTTTTTTCGATTCCCCTCCGGACTTGAACTTTTTTTCGCCCCCCCCCCCCCTCCTCCCCTTCAACCCTTTTGGCAAGGCGTCTTTTTTTTCTTTTCCTTGCGGGTCTTTGGTGGATTGTTCGGAAACGGGGCCCGCCCTTCTTTGCGTGCACGTTTCTTTTCTTTTTTCCCCCCCCCCCCCTTTTCAATTCTTTTTTTTTTTTGGTCTTCCCCCCTCAGGGGTTTACGTCCTTACCACGTTCCCTCCCGGCACGCCCGCCGTTTCAGGGTCCTCTCGATCCTTTTTGTGCGGTTTCTTTCTCTTTCCCTTTTTTTTTCTTTTTGGCGCTGCCTCGTTACTTCTTCCCCCCCCTTCCCCCTTGCGTCCCACGTTTTTCTTTTCACCACCGTCTGCCCTCCCGGCAGGATCTTCCCACGTCTGCAAAGGTGACGCCCTCCCTCCGACCCCTTCCCCTCACCCCTTTCCCCTTTTTTTTTCCGGATTTGATGGGGGCTTTGGCGGGTCGACCCTTTGCAAACGTCACATTCCCCACTGCTTCCTTTTTGTTCTGTCGACGCCTGGTTTGGCTCGCGTTCCCCAAGGGACTTTTCTTAACCCACAACCCCTCCTCTCGCACGGTGGCTGGTCTCTTTTTTCTCCCCCTTCCTCGGTCAAGTTCTGGGTGCACTTGGATCCGCCCATGACCCCTGATGGGCCTTTTTTTACGTCTTGGTAAGACAACCCGATTAGGCGGTTGGGATTAGTTTGATTTCCCCGGCTAATTGTAAGCCCCCCCCTTCTGAGTCTCTTTCCCTTCGTGTTCTTGAGCTTTCTGCCCGGCCAGGGGTCCTCGAACTTTCGTCTTTCACCGAGGCCGAGTGATAATGCCACTTTTTCCCCAAATTTCTTTTAGGACCTTTTGTGGGTTGTCCCCCATCTGTTTCTTTTCCTTACAGGGCTTGCGTCCTTGTTTTGTCCTGGCTCCCCCCGGTGTTTTTCAAAATCGTCTGGGGGTGATGGTGGCGTGTTTTTTTCCGGTCGCCCCGACCTGCTCCGGTTTTGGTTTCCCGAGGTTTCCTCTCCCTCGTTTGCTTCGTTCTTATAACCTCCCTTCCGCCCCTGTTCGTGTCTTTTCTCCCGGACCGCTTATTTTGGCCGAGGGTCCGACATGGTGGCTTGCGGAATTTTTTTGCTTTATCCCGTTTATTGGCTGCCCCGTTCTTTTGCCCCCCTTCCGTTTTTTTAGGAGTTCCTGGCCTTTCGTTCCCTTTCGAATCAATACTGCCTTCCCCTTCCCGGGCGGTCAGGTTTTCCGCAATCCAGGCTCCCTTTTCCCCCCCTTTTAGTCTCTCCCCTTTTCTTGTTACGTTGCTTTGAAGCGTTGCCACTGTTTGGTTTCCTCTTCCTTCTTCCCGACCTTGCTATCGTCCCCCCAAGTTAATCGTTTCCCAAGGGATTGCCCCTTTCTGTTTATGGTGGTCTTTGCCCGGACTCCGGAGGGTCCCTTATCTTTTCTAGAATTTCTGTTTTCTTCAGGATCATTTTTTCGACAAGCGTGCGGGATGCTTTCAGCCTCGTCCCCCTTGCCGGCTTCTTCTCTCCCCCTTCCCCCTCCGGTGGATGCTTCACCCCCATCCCCAGCCGGCCTTTTTTTGCCTGCAATGGTTCGTGGGTGACCCCTCCAAGTCCTGAAGAGGATTGCGGTTCCCGGGTAAGGTTGGCCCCCCCCCAGTTTGTCTCACCCCTTTCCCCACTCGTTCAATCATCACTGTACACAACCTGTTAGTTGTCTTGTTTTCCCCCCCCATCCCATAGCCCCCTCGGGTTCTGTTCCTTCCCCCCGTGAGGTTCTTACCTTTCTCGTTGTGAAACAGTTCTTTTTTCTACAATCAAACCCTCCCTCTTTTTTTCTTCAATATACGGTTGTTTGTTTGTAGAATAGAGAGTTCTTATCCCCACTTTTGAAATTCTTCTCTAAAACAGAAACTGGTTGGTTCCCCAGATCCCCCGGTTTTCCACAGCTCATATTACCTCCAACCCTGCTTTTTTGGAGTACAAGTGGTTCTTTCCCCTCCCCTCCATCCCTTCCCCCCCCAGTCCGAACGTTTTTCCTTTATTTTTGAGATTAGGGGTTTTGTTTCCATTTCTTCTTTTTTAGTGGAACCCCCAGGTTGGAACGAAGGGAGTCAATTGTGCCGCCTTTTTTTCGGGGTTTCCCCTTCTTTTGTAGCCGGACGGTGTTTTTGTCCTTGTCGGCATTCCCCTCGATTTTGGAGAAGAAAAGGTTTAACCCCCGTGCCTTTTCTCGCGTGATTTTTCTTTTTGCGCCCTGTCCCTTCCCCCTCCTAAATTCCTGGACGCCCCACCTCAGGACGAGTTCTTTTTTGAAGGGGCCTGAGGAGGTTAGTCCTGGGGTTCCCCTCCACCTACCGGGTCCCTCGGCCTTTCCATTTTCATGTTGGGGTGTGACGTTACCCTTACCGGTCTGGTCCGTTCTTTTGCTCCCAGCTTTGCCCTCCCGCTTTTTGGACGTTTTTTCAGTCATAAGTACGATAACCTTCACGATTTCCCCCAGGTGATCATAAGTTGTTGTGATGTATGGGCACAGTTTTTCCTTTTTTTCAAGTGATGTTCGGAGTAAGGGGGGGAAATCCTTCTGACGGTCCTCGTTACCATTCTTACCCGAAGCATTTTCCACCCGTTTTTCTTTTTCTCACCTTGTAAACCCATCAAGAAAATCCGCTCCCCCAGTTTGCAACCTACCTCCCTCTCCCCCCCTCCTTTTTGAGTTGGTCTCCCCTCCCTCCGGTGGCTGCCTATTTCTTAGGAGTAGCTTGTTAATTTACCGAGGGCTTTTGCTGTCTGCCCCCCCCCCACCACCCTTGTTTTTGGTTGGAGTGTCGTCCTTCCCCGGCGTGACCCTTGGGGATTTTTTTGATTCCCGTCCCCCATTTTTGTTTCTCGACCAGACAAGCTTCCTCCGGATGGGACCTTTTTGCACCCCTCCCCAGGCTGGTTGGGACTCGTTCCCCCCCCCTCCGTTTTCTTTTGATTACCTTTTTTTCTCTTTGATTTTTCCTCATGGGTCGAGGAACCCTTGGATCCGGGAAGGGCGGCCAGACAGGGCGTTGCCAGTGCCTCTCACCCTTTTTTAGCTTTCTCCTCGGTTCTTCGTTTTTTGTTTTTTTGTTTGAACCCTGCCGTTCCCCATGGAAAATCAGCTCCGCTAAACAGCCGCCCCCGTACTCCTCTTTTTGCTTCCCACCCCTCTTGTCTTCCATTTTCTGACTTCCTTTTTTGCGACGAACTCCCTCTTTTCCACAACCCGGCAGCGGGTTACCCCCGTCATCCAAGTCCTTTTTTTAGTCCCTCTTTCCAGCCCCTCTGCCTGAGCTCTTTTTGTGGGTGCATCAGTCCTTTCTTCATCTCCCTGGAACCAGGTGGCGTCGTCTTGTCTTTCTCCTTTTGATTTTTCGTCAGGGTTTTTTTTTTCGTTTGGGGTTTTTCGGACCCGAACTGTGCGTCCCTTCCTATGCCCCGCTTGTTTGTCCTTGACCTTGTCTGTTGGGCTCACCTTGTCGGTTGGTCCGTTTGAATTTTCGTAGAACTTTTTTGTCGAATTCGGTTTCCATCATCGGCGTTGATTTTGGTCCCCCCCCCACCTTTTTTCCCCGAAGGTCCACCCCCCCCGGAAAATGCCACCCCCCCCCCCTAGAGGCCGGTTCCTGCCGGGATCAATCGTCTTTTCTCCGTCGCTGGGTTTTTTTTTTTTTACGGGGCCCTTTCAAACGGTTTTTGACCGGGCATTCTGACATTTTCTTGTTCCTTATTCTCTTTACTACTACCCGTTTTTGTTTTTTCTAGACCCGACGGGTGTACACAAGCCCCCTTTTCCGGGGTTTTTTTTTCATTTTTCCCTGCCCCGGCGCTGCCCCCCGTAGTTTTCCCCTTTTTCGTGATGGCATTCTTTTGGTGGGGGGGCTTGCCAAGTTCTTCTTGGTTGAGGTGGCACCATTTCCCCTTGAGCTGTCCTTGTTTTCCCCCTTCCTTCCACACTTTTCTGACCATCACGGTATTTCCCCCACGGTTGCACTGTGCTGTCCCCGAACATCCATAAAATTCGGGCGGGCTCGTCTCCCCCCTTCTTTTTTTTTTTGGTTGCGTGGCGTTTTTTTGGCGAAAACCCCCCTCCCAAAACCTTCCGAAAACCAACTTTCTCCCCCCCCTTCCGGCATCTTTCGTCCTTGGTTCTGCTCCTCACAACTTATTCCCACCCCACATCGTTCTAGCCCGTCTTTTTTGATGGCCGAGGAATACCCACCATCTTTACTCCGGGGTCCCCTGGCTTTTTTGAACCTCGGCTTTCCTTCTTTCCCAGAAGGAATGAGTCCCTCCCCTATCCTTGGTTCACCCGTCAACCTTCCCTTTTTTGACTTCCGAGCTTGAGGTTAAAGGGACTTCTTTTTACCTACCCCCCACGCCGACGTGGTCTCTTCCTTTCTGTTCCTTTTTGACGCCTTAGGACCTGGCCGGTCCATTGTTCCTTAAAGCCCATTCTCTTTTCGTCCCCACGTCTTTCCATTCTGCTAACTCCTTCCCCCTTCTTGTTCGGGTTGAACCTCCCCTTTTTTTTCCGTTTTCTCAGTTAGTCCTTCTTTCGTAGGTTCGCCCCTTTGGGTTTTCGGTCCTTTTCTCCCCCCCATGCTGACCATGTCGTGAGGACCTTTTTCCCTTTCTTTCCGCCCCCCTGATTTCACCCTTTTTTTTTTTTTCCTTTTGCATTGTTTTCCCCCCCTTGCTCAACCACCACCTCTTTTTTTTGGCGCCTGGCCTTCCTTGACTCACTGGGAGCTCGTTTTTTCCTAGATTCACCACTGGGGATGTTTTTGGCCCCTCTCTGCGAACTGTTTTCTGACCTTTCTTTTTGGAACAGGCGATTGAAGTTTAGTATATGGCCCTCTCCCTGAGTTTTTTTCGTCGCTACGTGAGGTCCCTTTAACAGTTTTCAGCCCCCATCAACGATACCCCCAATTCGATAGACCTTTTTCGGGAATAGGGCCAGCGTTTTCCTGAGCCGGCCGTCCCCCCCTCAGTACGTTGAATCGATGCTCCTACAACCCCTGGACGTATATTCTTCACCCCCAAGAAAACTTTCTTTTTTTTTTTTTACCCGCGTCTTTTGGAGGGTTTCCCGTCGACTTCCCTCTTTCCGCCACTTCCCCCCATTTATTTTTGTTCGGCAGTTGGTTGCGCTTCCCCTTATCTGCCCCGTCCTTTATAGGTGTCCCTTCCTTCACCAAGGACCCAGGGCCAAGGCTTGCTGTCTCCCCCCGGATCTTTTTTGATGCCACCCCCTTCTCCGTTGAGCCTTCTTTTGTTTTTTTTGGACCCCAAACCCCTCCCTTTAGGCGTTTGCTTAAGGGTATCATTTCCACGTTCCCCCTTACCAACTGCCCTCCTTTTCCTTTCACTTTACCCTTGTTTTCTTGCTTTCTTTTTTTTTCCGGAACGTCTCATCGTTGGGTTGGTCGGTATGCACTCATGATTTTTTTACGGTTCCCCATTTTTTTTTTTTAGGTGTCGAGTATTCCCTTCCCCACCCCCCCCCCCCCTATCATTTTTTTCCTCTAATAAATTTTGTTTTTTTGTTTTCTCTTTTATCTTCATGGGTGTTGAACTTGACGTCCCCTCAGACCCCCTCCCTGTGGTCACCCCCTCTCCCCGTTTTTTTCCTAACGGGTAGGGCATTACCGGCCACTCTGAAGACTTTTTTTTTGTCCCCTCAAAAAAGTTCCGTTTTTGAAAAGACCCCCTCCACGGTTTTCCACCTTTTTTGATTGTTTATTTGTCTTCCCGGGTGCGTGGCGGATTTTTTCATTGGGCTGAATCCTCCGGGCCCTTAACTCGGGGTCCCGTTGCCTCAATGGCACTGGGCCCGGTTTGATTGGTTGCTCTTCTCCATCCCTGGCTTTTTGCGTTAGACTTCCTCCAATTGCAGGTTGTCTTCCCTCTCTTGAGTTGACGCCCTTCCCCTTTGTCTTCCCTTTTTGCCCCCCCTTCTTTTGATCTCCGTCTTTTGTCGTCGGTGGGCGCCCTCCACAGTTCCCGTGCGTGTCCCCTTTCCTTCCTACAAACGTGTTGTGTAACTTTCGTTTTCCCCCGCCAGATTGCCCGACTAATTGTGGGATTCAGGGCCAACGGCTTTTAGACCTCTCCCCCTTTGCGGTTGGCCCGCTTAGAAACCTTTTTGAGATCATCCCCCCGTTATTTTGTGCCATCGGTCTTCCCAAAACTGGACCCAGTACATTGTTTTTTTTTCCTTTAGTGGGTTATCCTGCTCTTCCTATTTTTTTTCACACTTTTTTAGACCGATTTTTTTTGCCCCAGGTTTGTCTCCATAAAGGTGTGCTCCTTTTTCCCGACCCCATCCCAAGTGGCTCCGAAATAGAAAAACTACGACGTGTCCCTGTCTGGTCTTTTCCCTAACTTTTTCCCCTTCATTGTCAGGCCGTAGAGCCGGTTGGCCTCCGAGGTGGATTTCCCCCCTGGCCCCCCCCCACCAAACAGTTTGCTCTTTCCTTTTTGATTGGGCCTCGAGGTTTTGTGGCCGCCCCTTTTGTCTCTTGGAGCTCCACCCCCCCTTTTAGATGCCAGAAGCTAATTTCCCTATTTTCCCGGGACCCGAATTTCTGTTTTTTTTTTTTCCCCCGTGAAACCGGTCCTTTGAGAATTGTTTCGTATTCTTCATCCTTGGGCCTTGTCCTTTAGCTTGTTTATCTTTCCCCCCCCCATGGGGCGGCTGTTCCGAGCCTACTCCCCTCTAAAGCCACCCTCTTTCCGGATATATAGGTGGTTTGTTGTCTTGTCGTTTCACCCCTCATTCCCTTCCCCCCTACAGTCTCCTTTTCCTGGGCCGTTTCCCGCGATGGAAACCCCTCTCTTTTTTTTTTTTGCTTCATTCGGGCAGGACTGTCCATTTTTCTGTTGTTCATCCGACGCTGCTTTCCCCCCCCGGCGAAAGTTCCAGCTAAGTGAAGCTGGTTATTCCCCTCGGCCCCTGGCCCAAAAATGAGGCTCTTCTATGTTGTGTTGCCGGAGTTTTTTCCTTATTTTCTGATTCCTCAACAAGGCGTCCCCCGATGTCCCGTCAGGGAGGGGTCGCGTTCCCCTTTTTTGTTCCGGGTTGTTTTTCATGCCCCCCCCCTTTTTTCCCCATAAGACCGTTTTTTTTGTTTCTTTTTTTCGATTTTTAGAGTTTAGGGTTGCTAAGTGAACTTCGTCGGTAATTCCTCCTTCTTCGCCCGTTTGTTTCCTCTATTGTGACCCGGTTTGATTTGTGGGTCTTCCTTTTTCTTTTTTAAACTTGTCAATCCCAAAACACCCCCCTGTCAAGAGTTCCCGTCAACCCTCCACTTGTGCTCATCCTCCTTTTCTCTTCGTTTGACAGGGTCTTTCCTGGTTGACTTTTTGTCCGTTCACCCTGTAAA
>Ga0179593_1401287_pt1 | contig 17668 bp, 24 predicted proteins | sample CZODoug2_1_08_16_FD_185931 | JGI IMG/M metagenome (GOLD analysis project Ga0179593, IMG submission 185931) | Vadose zone soil fungal communities from Angelo Coast Range Reserve, California, USA - CZODoug2_1_08_16fungal (PacBio error correction) | ecosystem: Environmental > Terrestrial > Soil >... | reverse complement strand
TTTTTCTTGTTTTTTTTGGGGTAGTGCTGTGGAGCTGCTTCTTATCAACCCTGTAGATGCCAAGTAGGCCCTCTTTAGCTCCTTCCGTCGGAACAACCCTCATGCTCGGAAATACGATTACGCCCCTTGCCTCTACGGGCTGTACCTTCGTTTTTTTCTCCCGGGGCCTAGGCGGCGGGATTCCCAGGCTCACTTTCCCCGGTCGGACGGCGATGATGACGTTCAGGAGACGTCTGATGGCCGCCTCTTTTGCCTTCACCTTTTTTTCGGGATCGTCTGATTTCTGATGCGGTAGATACTTTTTCTGAATGTTCAGTCCTTGTCTTCTCCGCAAATGCCGCCGTTCTCACTGAGTATTGTCGTTTCCTCCGGGCGATTTCTCCCCCAGTTGTAGTTTTGGCCCCCCCCCCCCGCTTTTACCCTTTGACCCATCGACCGCACAGGCGTCCCTCCCGAAGTCGTCTTGCAGATTCTCCCTTGCCCTCAAGCAAATATGAAAACTCTGAAGGCTAAACCTGGCTTACTTATTGATCCCTTTTATGTCCCGACCACTCAGTAAAACGATCGTCCTCGCCTAGTTCCTTGCTCCCCCCGCCTGATGTTTTTTCTTTATCGCCTTGACAAAGCTCCGTCTTTCCTCAGACCTAGAGCACATGTCTTGGTTTTTCTTCTGAATTTTAAGTCTTCTCCCCTCATAGATGACCGCGGGGCCCGTTTCGTATCCCAGTTTCGAAATCACCGGCTGGTTCTGTCCACCCATATTGCGGCCTTTCCCTCCTCCAATTTCTCGTTTTTCCTTTGACTCCCTCGCTTAGCTCGGAGCCTCCCTGCATCGCCGAGGGGCATCTCTTTTGTTTATAAGGCTCCCGAAATTGCTCGGCCGAAGGACGTCCCCCCCGACTCTCCCATCTCAGCTTATTCCTACCCTTTAACTCCCGTCTTCCTGCAGGATTCCCGTTCGGTGTATTTATAAAACTTAGAACTGCTTTTCCGTTCTTTCCATATTTGAATCCCGTTTGGCTTGTTTAGCCAGGTTCTTTCCCCCCGATCGTAAATCCATCCTCTCCCCCCCCGATACTCCTTTACTCGTCGATCAATGCCTAGTGTTTTCCCCAGTATTTTCATAGATCACCTTCTTGTGCATTTACCTTCTCTCACTCGGTCCGCTCCCTGGTTCCCCCTCCCTCGCTTGATGCGCCTTTGCTGACTTTCTTGCGTCTCGTTTTCTTGCTAACCGTTTTCTAGCCCCGAAAACACTCCAAATCTCGCCGTTTTTTTTTTGTACGGTTTTTTCGGTTTCTTCGTTTCGCACCCTTTGGTTTGGGGTTTCTAGGTTAAGGATTGTCCCACCGATTTTTTCGAAATTTAGTTTTGAACCAGAATCCCTTAGTAAATAACTTCCTTCCACCCACCTCTTTTCCACCCCCGATTTTCCGTCTCTTTGCTCCGCCCCCAACTGCAAGTCCTTTGTTTTGATTTTTGACGAGTTTTGTCATCTCGCGTGGTTGACTCTCGGCGGAGGCACTATGCTCGATCTCGATCTCGACCCCATTTCGTGCCCCCAGACTAGCAAGCCAGTCCCCCCTCAGCAACACCCATTTAATTTGCTTTCAGCGAATCTCTATCTTTTTTTTTTTTTTTTTAGAGTAGCTCTTACCCCCTCACCGATGTCGGCATCCATCCAGCACCTTTAGATGGCGCCGGAATTGGTAGTGCTGCTCCGCGCGATCCTCCAGCCGTTAGCGTCCCCTCGCCGCGGATAGTGCATCACTTAGTCCCGCTCGCTCGCCCGTCCGTCCCCCAATTGAGCCGTCGTTTTTCCCGGGCTTTTTTATTATTTCTCTGATGAGAGATTTTTTTTGATTCTTCTTTTCCAGTTTCTGCGTCGCGGAAGGTTTGGAGGTTTGTTCTTTCCAGTCCCCGCATCTTGCCTTCCTTTCGCGGGTATAGCTCCATGAAGGTCGTATCCCCCTTTTATCAAATCCATCCCTTCCATATATACTTTCCTCCTCACTTGCTCGAGTTCTGCCTTCGAAAACTCCCTGAAGTTACCAAACGCGTTTCTTATTTTCTCTGTGTCGTCCCACTTGTACCCTCTGGTGGTGAAGCAGGGGCAGTTGAAGGAGTCAGGGTTTTCATATCGCCGTTTTCCTCGCGGTTCCTGTACCTCGCCTTCTCGTTATCCTTTCTTTTTTACCTTAACCTCCTGATTTCCCCTTTTTCTAGATCTCCCCTTAATGGCCGGTTGGCTGTTCGCTTGCCACTCATTGTTAGAGGTTCCTGTGATGGACTATTCCGTCTACCCCTTTCTTGCCCGGTACCCCACGGCCACCGGCCGTCTGCCCCCCTCTTTCAGGCTTTCCCCTCGCGCCCACGATCAATTGATTTTTTGTAGTTTAACCCTATTTTGCAATCCCTCTTTCCCTGGTTCGCCTGTGTTTCTGGTTCGACCCATGAGATGATACCCTTTGTCCTGATGTTCGGTACCAGTATCACACCTTTACTATCTGTTTGCCTTTTTGATTGAAGTCTCTCCAGATCGCGAGTTAAAGACATACTCTCCATTTCGCGTGCTGTCCACGCCGCAAGTAACCACCAATTCTTGCCGCTGCCGGATTAACGATCCTGGTCTTTCCTCCCCCTGCCTGGGGGCCCTTCCATTTTCCCTGACAGCTGCCCAATTCATCCGAATTGGTCTTTCCCGCTAGAGGTCTTAGCCTCCCCGACGGCAGCTCTTTATGAAAATCCTGGGGCTTGTCGCCTCTTTTGACTACCTGTTGCCAAGAGTTTTGGTCCTTCTCTCATCCCCTCCCGTCTTCACGGGGTTTTTCCCTTCTTCAGTCTTTTTTCTTGTAAATTTTCATTCTGCGCGGGCGTTCTTTCCGTAAGCCGATTACCCTGCATTCAGTCTTTGTAGTAGGCGTCCCCGACGAAATCGTCGATTTTTTTTTCCCCCCAGTTAGATTTTACGCCCCCTACCTCAATCCGTTGCGCTATAGAAGCGCCCCTGACGCTGAGTTCTGCCGGCAGTGGACGTTTTCTTGGATCCTTTCTCCCCTCACAAATACTCTCCGGACAATTCTACACCCCGCACTTTCAATTGTCACGTTCAGCCTCCCGAGTTCCAGTGTGCGATGTTCCCCTTTCCAATCGCCCCCCCCTTTTTGGTCCCCCCTAGGGATGGTCAGATTTTCGGCCCGGTGGTCTGTCCTTTTCCCCTTGGCAAGTTTTCCCTCGGTGACAGGCGTGTCAAGCCTCTGGTAAATAAGTCGATCCTCTAAGGTTCTCATCTCGGACGCTTGGTCCCTCTTTTTCCTCAATTTGTGGAGTCCGTTACGCTTTCACCCTTCAGTTTGATCCTAGCAGACTTCACCTCCAACCCCCTGAATCTTTTCGTCCCATCTTCTTTTACCTCTACTTTGTTGTTGATTTGTTTTTTCTGGGCATTAGTGGTTCTTCCTTCTGCTATGATCAAAAACCCTTATCCCCCTTGTACGGTTTGAACAAGTAGCCATAATTGGTTCCCTGCTCCACCCCGTCACTTCCTTCCCTCAGGGATTCGCTGAAGGACTTTCATTGCTCTTGTCTCCAGTCTCTCCCAGGCAGGCTTCCAGTCTCCGGCTGCCGTTGACTTCAGTACTCTTCGAAGATTGCCGATGTGGGCCGTTCAGCACCCATGTTCTGTTCTTCTGCCTTCTACGTCCAATTTGTTTTTTGATATTGCCGAGATAGTTTCTTGTCATAAGGGCGTATTCCAGCAAGCCACGTACCCTCGGAAGCGTTGAGCTGCCCCTTTTCGGGGCTGTTCATTCTTCTTTGATCGCCCAAATCGTTCTTTCCCCTCTTTACCGTTTTTCCCCCGGACCCGAAGTCGATCTGCAAGTTGACCCTAGCCTGGATTAAGTTGCTTTCCCCCCCTTCCTTTTTAAAGAACCCTTCGACCGAAAGTCTTGTTTTTTGATGCGCCCACCTCTCCAAAACGCTTTGATGCTTCGCTTTATAGTCGCGTCTGCTGAACCGCCTGCTGTTTTTTTTATTTACCCAGATGACGCGCCACTGTCCTCCGCGCAATTCCCGGTCTCTTCATTCTCCTTCTAGGTCTTTTCCCTTAGAAGTAATGAGAGAACCCGAGGTCTTCTTTTTTCAGGATTATCCCCCCCACTCATGCCTTTCATAATTTTTAATGTTTCTTCCCTTTTGGGCCGCTGTTTTCTTCTTCGTGACCGGACTCCCGACTCGAGGAAGCCAACTTCTTCTTTGTTCCTAAATATAGTATTTCTGATACTTGGACCTACTATTCCGCGGCTCTTCTCTTAGTCCCTTCCCCTTTCCCCCCACTGTCACTCTGCAATTTTCGTTTAGAAGGTCTCCCCCTTTTGGATTTATTATAATAAAGTTTATCACCTCCCAGATGAAGACAGAGGCTTCTCTCTTTTGATCAGCTTCATTTTGCGCGTCGGCCCCTCGGCCGAAGATCAAATCTGCTTCTCCCGGCTAGATCCCTTTCTGATTCTCCCTCTTCTCATCTCTCGAAAGTCTATCCGGAGTCTCTGCCTCTTGCTTACGTCCCGCCTACTTCGGCGTACGAGCCTCCTGATAACGCGTTCTCTGCTGCTTCGTTTCTCTCTTCTTTAGCTTCTTCAGCCCCTTTTTCTTCAAAGCGATATCAAGTCTTCCCCGTTTGGACCCTTTGTTTCCTGGCTCAGCTCGAGCTGATCCTCATGGACTATAGGTTAAGTTAGACACTCTCTTTAATTTTGCAGCTTAAAAGCGCCACCAGACGTTCCCCTGTTTGTTTCTTTTTGTGATCCCTTCCCTGTCGTACCCAAAAGCCTCTATACCATCCCTTGCCTCGTTTCCAGCCCAGCCAGTCGCTTCGAGCGACCAATTCCTTCTTCCCCTTCTCGGCAGGATATCTCGTTTTCTCTTTGTAGCATAGCTTATACGGTTTGCGCGACTCTTATTTAGCGTTAATTCTTCGAGACACGATCCTCGATCATGCCCCTCCTATCCCCGGGAAGTCCTACCCCAATCGCGAAGTGGCCCTTCCTCGGTTGTAATACTTCTCTTCCTTCGTTTGTTTTGTTTGATTTCCTTGCTTTACGTACCCCTCCTCCCCCCAACTCGATTGTTTCCTTGTGTGGTTTTTTCGGTCGTATTTTCAGGGCCGCACTCGAAAATTGGTATGATTAAGATCTTTCCTCTTATCTTGGAAAGTACCTACTTCCGCCGCAGTGCGGTCCTCCTGAAGATCGTTCAAAGTTTCCCTTTAGCTTTGCCGACTTGCGCGTTTCTGATGTTTAGGTCCTGGTGGTCTTGTTTTTTTTTTTTTTTTCCTACATTAGATCCCTCTCCCCAGTCCCCTCTTTCCTTTGAGCCCCCATCTTGTCTTCCCTTTATGATAAACATCTCCTCTATCGGCTTCCATTATCATTTTTTCTCGCCACGCGACTTGACTCCCCGGTTTCTTTCAGTTCCTGAGATCGCGGTCAAACGTTTTCTCTCCTATGTAGATGGAAGGTTTTCTCCCCTCTGCGGAGTTTTCTATCTCCTCCTCCCTGTTCCCCCCGCCTTTAACTTCAGTTCGCTTCCCGTGGTCTTGAACACGAAGAGGGACCAGCTTAGGCGTACTCGGAATCAATGACTCCATTTAGTGCATCGGTTATCCTATCTGTGAGAGTTTTTTCCCACTCAATCTGGATGTGCGATGAACCCGTCTGTCCCACGAGCCCGCAGCAACTCGGCTCAGTAATTCTGATCATCTTGTCCTCGCCCACTTTTTTACCACTCTACAATCACCTGGAGACACCGTTCCCTGCGTGCGGTCTAGTGCCGGGTTATTTACATTTATTGCTTTCCTTTTGGATCTGATAGTCGTTGCGAGGTTTCTCTCCTTCCCTCTGTTCGTTGCAGTATAAGTACACTCCTCGTTCTCACACGTCTCGACTCTTTTATTGCCTTGCGTCAAGATCTGATCGGTCGGCCAGGGCTGCAGGGATCGAACCCCGTTTAAGTCCTGCACCCATTGATTGGCAGATGCAAATTCTTCTTCAAGGGCCGCTTTTTATTGTCTTATTCAGCGCTTTTGGCCCGCCTTCTTCGATGGACAGCCTCCCTCTCCTCCCCCACCCCAAGCCGGTCTCTTTTGCTCTCTTCCAGTTATGAGACTACGGCCCTTTTTGATCATGAATCAGGCGGTAACCAGTCCGCTATAGCCGCGACTAGGACCCTTAGTCTTATTTACCCTTTAGGTTTTGATAATCATCCGGTTTCACTCGGGAGATTTTTACTTCCTTTTGCTGCATTTTGACTGCGTCGGTTCCCTTGCTGAAGCCTGCTCCGCAAGTAGATGATTCCTCCGTTTCGGGCCGACGCAGCTTTCCCTCTTTACCGTCGCGTCCCCGCCCCTTTTTTTGCACTTCGAATGTCGGAGTCGCCCCCGTTTTGGGGTTTTTTTTTTTACAACCTTTAAACAGCCGACCTTCAATTCCATTGCTTCTTGGCTTGCCCTCCTCCTGGACCTTAAATCGCCCATTACTTTCCGACATAAATTGGAAGAGTTTTCTTTCTTGCCGTACTCCGGAAACCGACGCTGCCCCCTTCGCATTTGATATCGACCTTCTTCCCTTTTTCCATCAGCCGTGGCCTTGCGCCTTTTTCAATTCCTCACTCCTGATGCAGCGCTCACTTCTTTTTGGCACACCTTAAAATCCTTACACCCCGATTCCCCGTTGTTATGTCCCGAGTTGGCGATGTGTGTTCGCTCCCCCAATTTATGGAGAGTAGCGTATAGGGCCCTTTTTTCAGGTTTTTGAGCTCCTTCAGACTCTCCATCATACTTTACCTCTTGGCCTCTCCCTATATTTTTAAGCCTCTCCTTGTTGTGGTGTCTCGCCCGATCTTTTTGCTTGTTTTTGAGCTCTGCTAGGAGTCCCCTTGTCCTCATTCCCGATGCCTTTTCCCATCTATCTCCAACCACGTTTCCTCCGACATTGATTCGAAATGAGGGGAAAGGCGCAGAGTATTCCCCGCCCATTCAGGAGGTAGCCTCAGGCGCTTTTTCCCTCCGCGGGTTCCTGCTGTCCCGTTTTCCGCTTCATTTCTCGGAGAAGACCTTTGGTATTTGTCTCCCCTGATTTTCTTGCACACGTGTTTTTCCTTCTGAGCCTCTTTACGTTTATCACTTGCGGTTTTGTAGTCCTTTTAATAGTACCGCAAGTTTTTTCCCGCCTCGTCCTGAGCCTCTTTAGAGCGGTGTCGTTTAATTCCGCTATTAAAGTTAGGTCTTCTTCGTTGCGGACTGTGTCCACTCTTGTCCCTTTTCCTCCCCTAAGCGACGCTTTTTTTGCCTCAGCGTTGCGATCACTGCTTTCCCTCCGAACCCAGACCTGTCGACCCAGACCCTTTATAACCCCTGCGTTCCTCCGTCTTCGCCCTGAGATGATGTCCGAATTCCGTCCCTTTTTGACAGGTCGGATATCGTCGCCGGCACGTCCTTTTTTCTTTTTTCATCTTTTCTTCCCCACTGCTGCCGTCGCATATTTTCGCCATTTCCGTTTCCATTGCGGTCTTCATTCCTCAGGCTAGAACTCTGGTAAGGTGACCCCAGCGTGACTATCTCCTTTTCTTGACCCCTTCAACCTCCTTCCTTACGATCATCATAGGTCCCAATGTCAGGCCCCTTTGTGCAGCAGGCGGCCCGTCCGTATTTTTTTTTTTCTTCCTCCTTACATTTCGATGGTTCCTCCCCCCTCCCGGCGCTCGATTGAGCTTCTAGTATTTTATGATACGTGGACATACATTTCGCGGCTTATTCCTAACCAATTATATCTCTCTTCCCTTGCAAACTCCCTTCCCCTTCCCCTCGACCGGGGACTTCTCCCCGGTTTCTATGTATAGTATATAAACAGGTGAGTATATCAGATTTGGACTTTTTTTTGCACTTTATCAATCCCTTGGGTGTCGTCCGTTTTTAGCTCCGGACTGGGCCTCCTGCCAAAGCCGTCGACATCGTTCTTCTCTTCTCGCGCTCTCATGGGAGATCGCCGGACCTCTTTTCTCTATTTTTCCTTCCTTATAAATGTAATCGCGGGTCCCTTATCTCCCTAAAGGCCCTCGTACCCTCCTGGATCTATGTGAGATAACTAGGCTTCCCTCCGCCTGCGCTCCAGGCCCATTTTCGATCCACCCTCGGTGAGAGAAAAAGCGATAAGTTGTGACTTACGTTTGGTGACCGGTTGCTGGTGGAGCGGTTTCTCCTCATAGACATTTTCGGCGTCTAGAGTTCCATGGATTATTTATACTCATTCTCCTTACGACCTGCCTGTTCTAGGCTCCCCCCTTGTGCTTTATGGATCAATTGCATGTTAAAAAACAACCTCCCTCTCAACCAGGCGCTGACGATTTTTTTTTTCCAGCCGACTCTCTTTCGAGCTGTCAAAGCTCAAGTTTCCCCCTATGGACGAGTCGTGGCGGGATCCTTTTTCCTTCCCTGCGCGAGAAGGGACTATCCCTTCTTCAAGATCGGCAGTTCTTTCCCGTCGCGTCCTTCGGATGTCCCTTATCGATATCGAAGGCCCCCTGCTTGTTACCAATTCTGCGAGAATCGTTGTTTTCGCCTCTCCACTCAGTTTTTTGTTGTTGCGATCTAGACCCTGATTGGCCTCAGAGAATTCTTTATTTTTTTCCCGTCTAGTGATTTCGATCCTGAATGTGAACGCATCCCTCGATAGAGCGCCCGATCGTTGCACCGGGCTCTCCCCGTTCGAGTTTTTTTTCGCTCGTGAAAAGCTGATCCTTTCTTCCCGCTCTTTCCTCTACGGATTGTTTTCTTTTCTTCGAGGCGCGTGCTCTCTTTTCCCCTGGCCCCCGCTCCGCGGCATGGGGGGATCAGAGGGCGTGGGTCCACTTCATTTTCAAACCATAAAAAGGGGATCGCTATAGCTCACTCCATTTCGTTCCCCCTGACCGTCGGAGGAATCCCTTTCCTCTCACTCCTTTTCCCCCATGTCATTTTTCGCCACGTCCCTCTCCCCCCCTACCAACTCCCCCCACAACGACGTTGTCCTGTCTTTTGCCCCCCTCCACGTGTTCCCTACGGCAGTGCCTTTTTCTCGCTACCCTGGCCTGATAAGAGATGACTCCATTGGCAGGAGTCCGTCTCTGCCCGGACGTTGACGCTTTTTTTGCCGGGGTCACCCTTCACTTACAGGCACCCGCAGAGTCCCGTTCTCTTTCGATGACTGACTGGGTCCGCTTCCCAGTTGCTCCGGCGGTTTTTCCTTCTTATCGCGCGTATGTCTCAGCCTGGTAGACTTCGGCTCCCGTTCACGACCGTTTCCGGCCCCCATTCTCCCAAATTCGTCATAATCTCCGTTTGATTTCAAGATAAGTGATCACCTCCCCCTTCACACCTTGGAAACTTTTTTTGTTCGTGGTTTCTTTGCTTGGGAGTGATCTTAATCTGCGACTCCACTTTTGACGTGCCTCGGCTCCGCGCAAATTGTCGTATCATTCCAACTCCTTCTATTTTGAGACACCCCTCCCGCGTCTTTCTTGCTTTTTTAACACCATAGATGTCAACAGTTCCAAGTTTGTTATGCAGGAGGGCGGCCTCCACCCGCATGGTCCCATGTCTTCTTGTCAGGATGCCCGTTCTATTTTGACTCTTGGTCTATCGTCCTTGGTCCCTCTGGCAGTAGATAGCTCCTATCTTCTCGACCCCTCCCAAGACCGGCATGGCCACCGTGCCGAACGACGGTCCGTCAGATCATCCATCGTTTGTGTCCCGCAAGGGCGACTATATCCTTATGGCAAGAGAGTTTTTTGTTTTTCTCACCGTGGCCCCTAGGGAGGAACGCAGGTTCCCTTCCTGAGGGTGGGCCCAGTTCTGTTTTTTTGTTTTTGTGCAGGCGATCCACCTATTCCTGACCGCGTTCTCCCTTTATTCTAAGTCCAAGCTTTAACCGGTAGTTCGTCTTGTTCGACCCTCGAACGAAATCCATTTCTCTCTTTGAATTCCCCGCGCAGACTGCTCGTTCCCTGTTGCTCCGTTTGGCGATTACTCACTTGAGACGCCCCCGGAATACTAAAGAACGTCTTTCAATTGAAAGACCTAGGACACTGTGTTTTGCGCTGAAACGAATTTTGCTTGATTACTCTCCTTTTTTTGGTTGGTGCATTTAGAGGCAAAGGACATTTCTTTTTTGGAAGTCCTCCCGCTGATGAATCCCCCGACGCGGCTCATCCTCGTAGTTTGATAAGATGGATTTGATTTTTCTATGTTTGTTCCGCGCTGTTTAATCCTTAAAAGGGGGAAAAAATTGGTGTTCCTTTTTTCCCTAGCAGTTCCGCCACAGAAACCATATTCTCATCTGTAGCTTCATCTTATTCCTGGTGTTTTTGTGCGAATCTTTGCAGTAGGGCTTTGTTTTCCCTAGGCTAGTTACTTAAGGTTTTTCCCTGTCTGACGATGGTCCTGCATAAATTTCTTTCTTTCCCCCCCCCCATCTTGCCAGGTACGATCGGGATAGTACTTTTTGACTGTAGCCGTCTCAGCGCCTTTTTCCTTCGTTTTGATCAGGCGCGCATGTCGTTTTTTCTTCGATGATCTTTCCAGCCCTCGGAAGAGTTGGCTCTCTGCTGTTGACTCAAATGCGCCTCGAACCAGTTTTTTTCTTTCCCCCTGAATAGGACGTTCCCCGTTGTAGAAGTAATTTTCCGAGATATTTTTCGCTCCCCCCCAGGCGGGTCTAGAGACCCCGGGCGGCCTCACTCCGTTTTTTGCGTTGCGCTCAGATTCTTTTTCCGTTCTTTCTTTGGAACAATTCCCTTCCCTTTTTTCCCCCCCCCTTTAGGGGGACGGACGTTTCCTCTTATCCCTTGCGACTTTACCTAGCCCCCGTAATGAACTGCTACCAGCCACTCTGAAGTTCCGTCACCCCTGACTGATGGGTATGCGCTCACTGCTTTTTCTTTCGGCTATTCCGGTTCTCGTGCTTCATTTCTCGCCGAGACCCAAAGTAGAAGGTCTAAATATTTTTCCGCCTTTTTTGCCTTTCTTTGCCGTATTCGTAGTAGAGTTTTTCGACGTCCTGGTGCCGCGGTGAGGAGTCCCTCCCCAACGGACTACCGTGGACCATATCTGTTTTCTTTCTTGATTCATCCTTTTTCTTACTTTTTTTGTCGATTCTCGCTAGGATTCCCCATAAGCGGCCGCGCTTCCTCCCAACTATAGTATTTTGACTACCCTTGTACCACGAACATAGTCTTTTAGGCCTCCTCCCTCATAGGACTTTTCCCCACTTTCCCTAAGCATCTGGAATTCTCTTCGGGATCGTTCTCCCCTAAATATCCCTTGATCGATGTTGGAGTCCCAATTCCTTTTCATCATTAAGAGTAGGCTTCTTTTTTTCTTTGCGGCGGGCCTCTCGAAAGAGCCTCCCTTTCCTTTGCTTCTCTACCTCTAGAGATGAGTCGCTGTTGGATCTTTATTATTTGGTCCCCTCCGTCGAGTGACGTCTCCTATCATTGTCTCTGTTTTTTTACCCGTTCTCTCCCGCCTGAAGTCGGTCGTTTCCGCCTTTCGTGTCTTCGCCTTGATTTAGCGTTTCAATCCTGCTCCTGCGCTTCTTCTCCCCTTTCCGATCCGCAGACAACCCCGGTAATCAAGTTCCCTATTCCGTGGTCGCGCTGGTTTCCCCGATTCTTCTCATTATTTTTATCATACAATGCGACGTATCTGTTTCTCCATTTCTTGGATTTTTGAATGTTTGAGATATACCGAACTCCTCTTTTGTATGTTTAACGGAAAAACCAACCTTCCCTAATACTTCTTCCGGTTGCCCCAGTGAAAACTTCTCGGCCGGAACTTTGCTCAAGTCGTCCCTTTGTGTTCCTTTGAAGGTATCTCGTTCGTTGTTTCTACTGCGTCTGCCCGGTCGTCTTCCTATCGGCGCCGATCTTAGAGGTTCCCTTTGATTGTCTTGTGTGCGTCTCCCTAGTTCCAAGTTTCCTATCACTTCTTTTCTCCCACAATGTCGTCTGGCAACTCGTTTTCTTTTCCAACTATATTCGTTTGTTTTTCTTACTTGGCTTCGTCCCTATTGGCGCTAAGCGAAATTAATCTATGGTTTCACCTTTTGGATATTGAGTATGATCTTATCAGAATTATTGCCGTCCCTTTGTCTCCCTCCCCTTTATCTGCGTTTGCCCGGCGAATTATCGAAGTATAACCGATCCTTCCCTCGGTCACACCGATTCCTGAGGTTCGCGTGAGAGCTCCATCTGGCCATCCTGCCACCACTCCGTAGAGGAACTTGTTTTGGAGTCTTGAGTTTTTGGCTTGGTTTGACTCCCCCATATACATCAAACCCTTTGCCCTTTCTTTGTATATCAATACCCCCATTCCCCTTTCCCCCTCGTCAATATAAATTTAAAGTATTCCGTTCGTCCCTTTATCCCATACAGGCTCTATTGTCAACCTCCTGTCCCCGCACTTTCCGAATTCATTTTCTTTCGTTTTTTTTTTTTTTTTTTTTTTTTTGTTTCTTTTTTTTTTTTTTTTTTTTTTTTTTTTTTTTTTTTCTGCCTTCCCCTCCCACCGGTTTATTGGTTTTGGATGCAGCGAATGGTATATTCTTCCTCCCTTGCATCTTGCCCCTGGGGCGGGACCGGACCAGTTCGCTCTACGGTTCCTCCCATGTCAGAGGTTTCCCCGTTTATAGCGACGCGGAAAATCGGCGTTGCCAGAAGGCAGCTCGGAGGACTTGATTCTTTGATGGCCTCAAGTGGCTTTACGCTTGTTTTGGTGCACTCGAGCCGTCCGCGGACCACGTTCCGCGCCAGTTTGAGTTCGCCTTTTTTTGTTCCCCTGCTCAAATTACTCCCTTTACGCAAAATACACACTTTCGCCCCTGGAAACCTTTTTGGCTTTAGGTTCTATCGTGACCTTTTGCGCATCCATCTGGATTCCTCCTGTGCTTGGCCTGGCATCTGGTACACCTCAAACCTCCCCCCTTTTTTTTCTCCCCCCCCATGGCCTCCGCGCTCGCCCCGAGGAAAGACGAGATTTCCACTTCAACAGTTTTTTCATCGTTGCAGTCCCGTCCGCAAACATATTGCCTCTGTCTTCTTTTTTTCCTTGTGTCAATCTTTCTTTTACGTCCGACCGTGTCTTTGCCTGCGACTTTCCCTCTGCTACTAAGAACGTCCTTTCCGGCTTGCATCTTCTCTCCCCTCAGGCGTGTTATCCTTGGATATTCACCCTAGGGCGTTTTCCCTCTCCTGCGTTTTGATATACGACTGGTGTTTTTTTTGGTAAGACCTCTGTTGACGGCAGTCGTCATCATGGGTACCCGCGGGTTTCCTTCTTTCCTCTTGTTACCAGTTAATGGGACTTTTTCCTAGTGTGTTTCCTCCTTCTTATCCGTCGTGCATTAAGACGTGTCTCTGTCAGTCCCGTCCGCGTCCAGTCTTTGGCAAACTTCATTTGCGCTTTTTTTTCTCGCCCAGAAGCCTCGCCGGCCTTCCCGGTCTTTCAGACGTCCCTAAATTCTGACTTCTGTTTTTGCTGTTTTCACGCTCCTTCTCAAATATCTCCGTCGACCACCCCTCCTCTTTACCATTGATCTGTCACTCCTCAGCTTTCCCCCTCTAAACGGCGTATCATAGATCCCGCTATCTCGGAGTTGCTTTTTCTTCTGAGGCGGAATTCGCTGTTCCTCTCACTCCGGATGCCGGGTGCCGACGAGTTTCTCAAATCCCAGTTTAATCAGTCTGGTTGATTCTGCGTTTCTTGGTTTTTTTCGACACCTGTTCTGGAGAGTTTTTTAATTTCTCTCACGTTTCAGTTTTCTTCCCTAGCCACTGACGCGCCTCCGGGAACATCCTCTTAAGCCCCTTCCTATTTGATCGCCCGTTATTGGGCAGTGTTCTTGCGGTGCTTTTTTTCGCCAACCCTTCCCTTTACTTATTATGTAGCCGCTGACGCTCAAGTCTTTCTCCCAACCCCCTTCTCCCCGAGATGACGCCCAATGAACGGGGTCGTACTCTTTACTTTCTGCGTCTTGATCAGCGAAGTAGGACTCCCAGCGTCAACTTCTGCGGTCGGCCCCCGTTCGATTTTGCAGATCGGCGCATGTTTTTATCGTTTTTGGATGGCCTTTCCCCCCATGATCTTTCGCCGCAAAAATGTTCTTCTCGTATTCTTTCCGCCTCTTTCCTCTTGCGTTTTTTTACTTCCTTTCCCCTAGATATTAGTCGTCGTTTGGCTATCGTCTTTACGTCTCCGGCCTTCGACCCCTGAGTTTCCTTTGCGCTAGTTTAATCTGGTAGATACCCTTTCTTTTTGCGGGCGACCCACCGCGAAACCTTTAAACGTTCTTTTGCTCTCAAGAGACGCCCCCATGAATGCGCGTTCTCTGCTGATCGTTGCGACGCTTATGAACTTTTCTCCCCTCCCCCTTGCAGGCAAGGAGTTACAGTCTTTGAAGCCCGCTATGCTCTCCTGTCCACGCTTTTTTCTTTTCGGAAGTCGTTTCTATAGTCGACGGCTGCGAACCTGATGTTTTATGATCGCGGCCCCAGCTAGTCGTTTCGCCCTTCTCCCATGTTCTGCTTCCCTTCTTGAGATGAAGGAGTTTAGGAGCTCTTAAGTCCGGTTCCCCCCTGTGCTGCTTCTTCTCCCAGGAGGTACAATACCACTTCTTCTTCATTTTCCATACCTTCATCCCTTTTGTGGTCATTGCGGTTTTTTCGCAAGCCTGAGGCAATTTTTCGACGTACTTAATCCTTTTAGCTCGTTGTCTAAAGCTTCCTGCTTGTTTTCCTAATAGACGTATTTTTTATGAAGTTTCCGTCCTTTGTTGCTCCTCCTGCTTCCTCCCGACTTATCATCGATTCTCTCCTTCAAACTTTTAAGGAAGGTCCGACATCGGGATTCCCGGTTCTCATGGGTCTTGATATCCCCCCTTTGAGTCATATTGATGGACCGAGAATTCTTATTTCTTTCCTCACTAGATTGTGCGCGTTTTGTCCTTTGAAGCGGATTTCTCTCGTTTGCCCCTCGGCCCGGCCTTATTTTTCGTCCTCGCGATTCTCGCCGTTGAAATCGCTGGAGCGCGTCAATTTCTTCATTGTCGCCTTCCCTAACTCGCTTGTGCCTTACCGTTCCTCTGCCTTCCTTAAGTCCCTTCGCGGTTCCGCGTCTGCTTCTATTATGCGCTTCTCTTTTTCTAGGGCGGCTTCGGCCCTTGCCGTCCCGTTTGTATGATCCTCCCCACTCGATCATCTACTTCAGTTTGGTACAAGTTTCCCCCCAGGCGTCTTTTCCGCGACTCTTTATCCTGAAAAATGTTGACGTCTGGATCCCTTCTATTTCCTGACCGTGGAACCTTGACATTGCTGATAAAAATCCAGAAGCCCTTTTCTTTTTGATCCTCATTGAATGTCCCCCCAACTCCCCCACCCCCTTCCCCTTCACCTGGTTATAACCACGTCCCCTCGCATCCCTGACGATCCCGTCTCTTTTCCTTTCTTCCTTTCCTCCCTCAGATTTCTCTTTTCTATTCTATGACTTTTTTTATCACCCGGATCTCTCTTCTCTTTCGATTTCCGGGTGGGCCGTTTCCGATTCAGCCCGACAATATACAAGGCTAACCCCCTTTCTTCCTCTTGGCCGAATTTAGTATCCCCTTCCTTTCCCCTTTCTTTTTTTCTCCTCCTAATTGTTGTGTTTTTAGCTTTCTGAGGATTACTCAACCCCTGTTCAGTACAGCAGAGAACCCTCCCTTCTCGTCTTTTTTGGGCCCTTTCTTTTTCTGGATCGAATAGTAGTTCCCCCCCACTTTCCCTGTTTCGCGACGAAGATTTCCTTGCGCAGATAGTTTATCGTGATCGGCACTCTCGACTTTTCTCCTCCATTTCACGAGCTCCTTCCCGTTTTTAACATCTCCTTCTTTTCTCTTCGCTCTGTGCGATGGTCCTAGCTGGCCCCAGACCTCGCCCTCAGTTCCTGTGTGATAGATGCGGGTTCCCTACCCTGATCCCCTCCACAGCACTTTATTCTTTGGCTCTTTTATACCTCCCCCTTCTCATCGAATTGTCTAAAATAATAAATTTAAATCGGTCCTCTTCCCCTTCCACTCATGCTTTATGCCTAAAAGAGCCGTGAACGCAGGGTAAACTTCCTCCCTGCTATTCTTTATCTTTTTTTCTTCGTCCACCCAGGGTGATCGGCAACTCTGGTGTCGAATAGCGGCAGTTCGTATCCGTCGGCATCCCGCAGGAGCGTCTCTTTGCTCCGAACTTCTTTGGATCCCGGGACGGCCGTAGTTCCTGGTTCTGAATTCCCCGATCGAAGTGTAGCGGGAGCCGATTCATAATTCCTGGGACCTCAGTCTCTTGCGTATAGCGACTATTCTCTGAGGGGATCTCTCCTCCATAGCGCTTTTCTGACCCCCTAGTTTCCCGAGAGCGTTCGAGTCCCCCCCCTTGACGAGAACGTTGAGGCTGCTTCCTGTCTCCTTTTCCTCGTTTCCCATTATACTCACCCGTTTCGATAGAACCTCCCCCCCATCGGGGCGAACCGGGTCCAGTTTCGGTCGAGTGGGTTTTCACCTTGCGAATCCTGATTGGTCGTTGCCCCCCCCACCTTTCGATCAGTGAACTCTCGTCCAGTCTTCTCAAAAATCCTATTATGCTCCCCCCCCCTCCCCCCTCGGCGATCGACGGGTTTCTTTCCCGAGCGAACTTCTTCGAAGCCCCCTACGTGACACTTTTAGCGGCTGCGTTCAACAGGACCGCCGTAACTGCCCAATATCTTATTTCGAGTCCAAGTTTCTGTAACGACTGTTTATTTCTTTTTCGACGTTGGGTTGCCGTCAGTTTCCGTCTCTTTAGACACCATATCCGATCCTCCTAAGAGCAGGTCACCCCCTTTCCTCTCTTCGCGGTGCGTTCCTCACCTCGATCATCTTTCTCTTGTCTTGAAAAACACCAGTTGGGCAGCCCGTCTCTAGCCCCGAGGCAACTATCTTGACTTCAGTGTTCTCTTTTTTTTCCCTAACAGGGCATACAAGCCGCTATGCCGTTCCGGCCTTCATGCTTTTTTGCTTTGATCCAGTTCATGATCTCGGTGAGTGCTTTCGGCGATCTTTCCCTTTCGACCGCGTCGTTCCTAGAGTTCGGGAACGCGAACGTTTTTCGTTCCCCTATTTTTTTTTCTCTGACAATAATCCGACTTGCGATTCGCCCTTTCCTTTCCCCTCTTAGACGATCGTCTCTTGGCGTTTTCGCTTTGTCAAGCTTCCAGACGTGACTTCTTTCGTGCAATTACGTTTCCAACCTCCAGTATTGCCAAGACTTTCCCACGTCAGTCGCGAATCAGACCCCGTGGTTGCCCGCCAACCTCGGCCTCCGATCATTCGCCTTTTTTCAAGATTTTCTCCGTTTCCCGGCGGAGAATTTACTCCTTTGGAAGTCCGTCCCTTGATCACGCGCTGTCCCTCCTCCTTACCTTCAAATCCTTCGAGCCGATTCCTTTTTCCTCTTATGGCTGCTTTTTTGTGTGAGATGGTGTGTGCTTCTCTTTCTTTTTTTAAGGCGTCTACTGTGCCCTCCTTACCCCTAATTTTGAATGCAGCCTTTCACGCAACCCCCCTTACTTGGC
>Ga0179593_1578562_pt1 | contig 17669 bp, 34 predicted proteins | sample CZODoug2_1_08_16_FD_185931 | JGI IMG/M metagenome (GOLD analysis project Ga0179593, IMG submission 185931) | Vadose zone soil fungal communities from Angelo Coast Range Reserve, California, USA - CZODoug2_1_08_16fungal (PacBio error correction) | ecosystem: Environmental > Terrestrial > Soil >... | reverse complement strand
CCCTTCACCCCCCCACATTTTTTGTCTATTCCGGCGTCCTCTGCCGGCGTTGGTTTCTTGTTGTGGTGGTTTTTGGTTGCCATTCGACCTCTGACTCCCTGCGTTTTTGCCTGTCCTTCTCGGACCAACGTTCCTTTACTCAACCTAGTCTTCATTCGCTGCTTTTTCCCATCGGTTTTGTACCCTGTGTCGTTGGGGTTTTTTTAGTTTCTGCTTCCATGCTTTTCATGTTCTGTTATTTTATTCTTTTCCCCAACGAACTATTTTGGTTTTCTGGCGGTTTCCCCCCAATTTGTGAAAGGGGCTTCCTGCAAGGACTTTTCCAGGTTTTTTTCCACGATCGTTTTCTCCTCGGAATCCCCCTTATAAAGTGGTCTTTTTCCCCTCCCCTTTAGGCGGTCTGCTGTATTTGTGCGGCGCTTCTTTCCGGTCTTCCTTCAATCCGTATGGCGTCCTATGCTTCTCTAAAAGCCTATTTTTTATGTGTTTTTCTTTTGTTTTTTTTTGCTATGTGTTTGAGGTTTTTTTTTTTTGCCCTTTTGTATGCAGTTTTTTTTTTTCGTGCTCTTGAGCGGTCTCGAAGAAACAGGCTTGGGTTTTGCGTTTACTTTTTCCCTTTAGTAGACTTTTTGAGGTACCCCCCCCTTCGTGGTCTTCCCCCCTCTTCTCGAAGGCCCCACGAAGGATTGTTTTTTTTTTCTGCTCCCGGCATGTTGTTTTGACCCGATTCTAGCAGTTGCTTTCAGAAGCATTATTTTTCCCCTCTTCTTTCTCCCCCCTCTCCAGTCTTAGACGATACCCTTTTTCCTTTCCCCCTTCTCCCTGTTTGACTTTTCCTAGTCCTCTAGTTTTTCCTTTTGATTTTTTTTTTTTTTCAGCTTCCCACCGCCCACACCCCGTTCCGCCGCTCTTGCCAGTTTTTCCCTTTTTTCTGATTGGGGCGATGTTCTGTTTTTGACGTGATTTGTTTCGGCTTTTTGTGCTTTCCCCATTGCCATCTTTGATCCTGCTTATTTCATTTTTTTTGACGGTGTGACCTAATTCCCGCCTGTGTAAGTTCGGTTTCTTTTCCCCTTTTGGCGATTACCCCTGGCTCCAGGCGCGTGACTTTTCTTACTTTGCGGTCTTTATGTTCCTTTCGTCCTCCCCCACCTCCTTTGGCTGGCGCCCGCGGCGATTTTTTTTGCGACGAAGTTCACTTGACCCCCTTTTTCCACTTTTCCCCGTTTTTTGCGTGTCCCCAGGGCCGCGATTCCCGCCCTTGACCCACTTTTCTTTTTTCTCTTTCCAACTGGCGTGTTCCGTTTCTAGGCCGGACTCTCTTTTTCTTCTTTTTTTCTTTTTTTTTTTTTGAATAATTGAACCCCACTTTTTTTTGCCCCTTTGTGGTGGTCTTTGCCTTCCTTTTTCCTTATCCTGCCCCCCACTTTTCCGCTGACCTTAGGTTTATTTGGGGCGTTTTTCTCCTTTGGCTCTTTCCCTACAATTACGTTCATTTTTGGGTTGCTTTGTTGTTTTTTTCTTTTCAGGAGTGGCTCGCAATAATCACCTCCTTTCCTTAAAAAAACCTCCCCTTTTCAACCCGCCTTGGAATTTGCCCCAGGTTCCTCCCAGGGCCCTTTTCTCCGATTTTCAATCTTCCCCCCAGGCGTTCCCAGGATACGCCGACTCATTAAACTTTCTCTGGTCGCAAGCACCCTACTTGCCTTTGCAATGGCCGGTGTGCCTATTTTTTTTCCTTCCCCCGTTCTCCCCCCCCCCCCAGGCCATGGTTTTCATTGACACCCTTGTTCCCTTTACTGTTTTTTTCAGTACGGACCCGTAACACCCCCTTCTTTTGGAGATTCCCCGAACAGCGACACGCAACGTTGATTAGCTTTTTCACTCATTCCCCCCCTCCCGATTCTTTGGTCCAATCAACCCCCGGATCCACTTCCCCCCCCCTTGAAATTGATTTCCTGTCCCCTGTCTTTTTTTGTTTCCTCTCTCCTTTACCCATTTGGGGGTTTTTGACTTTTTTTTACGCTGCCGAACAACGCCGCGTCCCTTTTTTTTTTTCCAAGCTGAGCGTCGGCGCGAGTTTTCCCCCTGGTCTCCCAATCTAGCGCCCCCCCCGACTTTTTTTTTCCCTGTTATTGATGATTCATTCAACCTTGGTCCCCCCCCTCATTTTTTTTGGGGCAACTTTCCTGGGCTAGAGGAACTCTGTTTTTTTTTCATCTTTATGCGGTTCACGGCCTATTGAGTTTCGGTTTTTTCTCCTTCTCCTTTTACTCCTTTTTTTTTCTTTTTTGTTCTCCTTTTTAGTTTTCCCCCCCCCTTTTAACCCTTTTCATCCCGGTCATCCTTCCCCCGCTTGCAATATCTTCCTCCCTTAGGCCCCGGTGTTTTTCATTATGGTGGTCATCATTTTTTCTTTGTTTCCTCAGGACAACCCGGTCGGCCTTTTTATAGCTGTCTCTTTTATCAGATTTTTTTCTTAGTCGATCTGATCTTGCTTTTGCTTTCGGCGGTTCCTTTTTCCTCAAACCATCCCTGTTTGTCGGCCACCATTCCTTTTTTCCCAATTTTTTTTTTTTTAGCACCCCTTTCTCAGCATTTCCTTTCCCCATTTTTTTTTCCATACCCTTCTTTGGAAGGCTGATTTGTTTCCGTTGTTGTTGATTTTTCTTTAGCCCCCCCTGCATTATGTTCGGAAAGTTTTTCTGTTAACCCCCACTTACGTGTTCCCCTTTTTCTATCCCCCCCCGAATGTTTTTGGTTATTTTGGGCTTCGGCCCCACCGGGTCTCGAGCGCCGTTGGTAAACCCTTCTCTTCCCCTGTCTTTTTTTTGGATCCGAGTTTCTTAGTCCCCCTTTTGAGGACGTTCCCATGTCCCCCTTTTTTTTCTTGTAGAGTCCGCAAGAATATTCGTTTGCTTTTTAATTTTTCGTCCTTGGCCCGTTTGATTGTTACCTCGTTTTCCCTTTGGCTGCGGACCCTGGGGGTCCTTTCCCCAGTGCTGCAGGACCCTTTTTCTGTTTTTTTACCTTTTATTCTGGATGCATTTATTGTCGTCCACCTCTCCCCTTGAAATGTTTCCATCAATTTTCCTTACCCCCATTTTCTTTTTTTTACGGTCCCCATTGACAACCTTCTCCCTTTTCACCATACCTCCTTTACATATTTGACGCACCATCAATAGTTCTTACTCTTTTCTCCCCGTTCAAATTTTTTTTTTTCCAGGGTGCCAGACCCCCGCCCTTTTTTTTGTTTTCGTATTCTTTCGTCCCCCCCCCAAAGCCTAATCGCCGTCCTTTGCTTCTTTTAAACCCCCCTTTCCCTTTGGTTGCCCTTTCTACGCCAGTTCGTCCCCTTTGTTTCTGCTGGATCGTTTGCATGGTGCCCCCTTTCCGGACCCCCCTCCGTGTTTAATTTCCTTCGAATCGCCCGTCCATTTCTTTTCGCTTTTTTTTGTTTCCCCACGTTTTCCCTTTCGTCAGAAACCCCCAATCAGTCACTTCAATTTTCGGACCCCCCACGCGAACTTGTCGTTTAAGGTTTTTTTACATGTCACGAACCCCCCCTTTTCCTTCGAACTCGGTCATTTCCCCCCCCTTTGCCCTCCGCTGGGAGTCCCCAGGGTTGGAATACAAGATTCAGTGGATCCCCCCCCTCCCAAGAACGGATTTTTTTAGATTCCCCCCCATCTTAAGTCAACGGGACCCATTTTCCTCCATAGTCCCCTTCCCCCTGACTTTGCTCGGTTGCTTTTCCAACCAGTCCTGGCGACGGTTTGGTTCCCTCGTCCTTTTTTTCTACTCCAGGAGTTGGGACGATATTTTTCCCACTGACCTGGTGAATCTGCTCGTCCTCCGCAGGTCGTGGGCGGCGATTCCTGTTTTTCCCCCCCCCTCTTAAATTCGGGGGCGATTGTGTCTGATTTTTCTTCCTTTTCTTCCCCCCCATCATGATGGCCTCCCCCTGTTGTTTTGTCCCTCATTTTTACTTGAACCCCCGCATTTTGTTGTGTTCCCTTCCTGGCGTTTTCTGGAACCTGCATGCTCCCCCCGTTTCCCTGTCTGCCCCCCCTTCTCCCGTTCTTGTTTTTGGTTTTTCGGTTCCCCCGCTTCGGACCATGCTGTCTTCTTCCACCCCCTTTTCTTTTTTTTTTCTCGAACGGTTCCTCGGCGTCTCCCCTTTTTCTTGTTTTTTTTTTCTGCCTTTTTTAGAAGTAGGTTGCCCGCTCCTCCTTTTGCCCGAGGGGGCTTTTTGTTTTTTCAAACCAACCCTTTTGACTTTTCTCTTTGAATCTGCACCTGACTTTGGTAATTCCTCTTTGGAATCCTGTTGCCTGGCTTTTTCGTTTCCGGCCACTTACCATTTTCGTCCAACCTCGGGGTCCACCCTCACCCTTCCCCGTGCCGTTTCCCTTCACCGCGCAAAGTCCCTTGCTTTGGTGCCCCCCCAAACTCCCGGTTTGGTCCGGAATTTTTTTTCCCACGTGAGACAGGTTCTGTTCCGGTTTTCGTTTCCCCTTGTTCAATGTCCTACCACCGGACTCATTTCTTTCGTGGTTTTTCTGACTGTACTAACCAATACCGCATTACCCCCTGGCGTCTACAAAACCGGGTACACGTGATCCCTTTTTTTGTTTTATTATCTCCCCCCCGTTTGTGGTGTTTTTTTTTTGGTTTTTTTCTTGAGTATAACACCCTTTTTTTTTTTCCTCCTTTTGACGGTCCTTCATTTGGCGGGTGATTTTAGCGGAACTAGCCGTACTTCTCCCATACTTTTTTTTTCGTACTTGCCGTTCGTCTTCCGGAACCCTTTTGGAGAACGAGTTCCCCAACCTTGCTTTGCCCCTGTTGTCCCGAGTTTGTGGTTTGCCAGGCGTTTGGCCCCTCTTCCTTCCCGCCCTTTCAACTGTATATTAGGAGGCTTTGGCTTTATTTTTTTACCCCCTTTTTTCAGGGGTGGTTTGCGCCCCCTCGGCCAGCGGTCCGCCACATGAGAGACTTCATTTCTCCTTTCCCAAGGACCTTCGATCCACGGTGCTTTCCGTTTTTCAATGTCCTCCCTTTGCGCGTTTTGTCTCTTGTGAGGTCCCGCTGCTCCATGGGTGCTGATTGCCGGACTTCCTGGGCCGGTTAGGGGAGTCTGCTCCCAATCGGTTGCATCAAGGGTTTTTCGCTTCCTTTTTTCCCCCCACCTTCCGCCTCACCGCCTCCTTATTTCCTCTTTCCTCCTGCTTGGTTCATGGGCAGTGTTCGCGTTTTTGTTTACTCCCTTCGCGGTCCAGTACAACTCCCATTGGCCTCGAGGCAACGGCTTTTTGCTTTTTGTCCCCCCATTTTCCTATTTGTGGGACTCTGGGGTGGAAAACCGGACTTTTTTCAGAAGTTTCAACTCTGAGTTTGTCGTTCTGGCCACCTGACCTCGACCCCCCCCCCTTCTCTCTTCTCCGATGCCCCCCGTTTTTTCGGTACCCAAGGTTCCTTCCGCTTCCATTTTCCTGTGTGTTCTGTCAGAATCTTCGTTCCCCCCCAAGTCTCCCCTCCCCCTCCTTCAATGACCTTTTATCTCCCACATCGTTTTTTTTTTGGTTTGCCTAGATTCGATTTGCGTCGTTCCCAGATTTTCGATAGTTACCGGTTGGTTCCGTCCATTTTTTTTTTGCCTCTTGGGCTCCCGCATGTGGGGTATTCCATGTTCTTTTTTTTTTTTTGCGTTTGCTTTCTTCACATTAAGGTTTCTGGTTGCCCCCCCTTTGTTCGGCTGATTCCGGGCCCCCCGCCCTGTCTTTAATAACTTGCATTGTGTTTCCCCCCCTTTAGCCCCCGGCCGACTTTTTCTGCCCTACTGCCCGCTTAGAGTTCTTGACCCCCTCTTCCCTCGATTTTGTTGCCAGTGCCTTTACACGCCACCTTCCCCTTTTTTATAGTCGCCACTGGCGTGTTTCCTATCAACCCGTTGTCCTGGAAAAAAGCTGGAATTGCTTTTCCGTTTTGTAGGAAGAATACGGCACCCCCCCCCCCCTTTTTTTTTTTCATCGGTCTTTCCATTTTTGCGTAAGTCCCTTCTTCTGCATTGGAAGATTCTCCCCCCCCTTCGGTTTTTTTGGGAGGCTATTTCTCCCTGTGTGAATACCCCTTTTTTTTTTTTTTTTTTCCCCTTGTTCTCCCCTGAGTCGCAATGTGCGGGAGGCTCGAATAATGAATCCTTTTTACAAACACTCCATAGACTTTTTTCCCCTGCTCGTACCCTCCCCTGGTTCTCCTTTTTTCCCTCGAGGTTATATTGCAATCAGCACTCATTTCCGGCTCCCTCCTCTGTATTCCCAGGATTGGCCTGTTCTTTTGGTTGAACTCAACATGGCCCCCTCATTTTTCCCCTTTTTCCCAGGCGGTGACCTCGATCGGGCTCGCTTGATTTTTTTCTTTTAGGCCAAGTGACTCCCCCCCACTGCCTGGGCACGTTTGGCTGTGGTCCCCTCCTGCTCCCCACCCCATTCCTTGTCGGATGGCAGATCCCTCCCTTTCCACCTCGTGGGGGGATTTGCCCCCGTTTCTTCCCCCGACATTACCACCTGCCCGATTTTCTGTTGCCCAACCAACGTACCGGGGTCTTCTTCACTCCTTCTTTAATGTATTTTCGAGAAGTCGCTTGGGTTCCCTTCGGCCACCCTTTTTTCCTTAGCTGCGGAACCAACCGCTTTCTTTTTTTCACCAGATCGATGATCCGTGCGCTTCTTTACACTTGCTTTTTCCCTTCCCCTTAAATAGCGTTTTTCACGCCCATGGAGTGTGCATTCCCCCTCACTTTTCTAGGCCAACCAGAATTTGACCCCTTTTCCTTGGACTAAGAGAATTTCTCCGTTTTTCTTTGTTCCATGGGCAGTGTTTCCACGGCCTATGTCTTTTCCTCCTTTTCATCTCTTCTCTAATCCTTCCGTTTTTGTCGATCTTCTCAGTGAGGCCCAAGGTCCTCAAATTTCTTCTTTTTTTCCCACCCAGTAATGGGCACTCCCCCAGATTCCCCTACTTAATATCCTTTTTTATTTTCTATGTTTGGCCTCTTTTATGTTACCCCCCCCCTCTGCTTCACGTACGGTTTTTTTACCTCCGATTATGTCCCTTTTTTTTGTTTCAATTAGAAGAGCTAATGCCCTTTATAGCAGTAGCCGTGGTTTTTTTTTCCCCCTTCAAGGTGGACTCATTCCCTGCACTCCCCTCCAATCGGCCATTGAAATCCCATTTCTTTGGATTCTCCTTTTTTTTAGTTTCTGTTCTTGGGCCGAACGATTATTTTCCTGTCTGAAAGTTGCGCCCCCCGTTCGTTGTAGGATTTATCTTCTCCACACACCACTGTGGTTTTTTTTTTTTCTGTTTTTCCAATTTCAGTTTCCGGGATTTCCTGGTTTTAATCCCCTTTGGCGCAGCAGTTTCCCCCTGGTGTCTCCCTGTTTTTTGGATCTTCGTCCCGGCCGTTGCTTTTTGCAACCTTTTTTCAAATCATTGTTGATCAAGACCCTGTCCGCACTCCTCCTACGTTTCCCGTGGCCTTTTTGAACGTCTGGTGGTTGATTTTTGATTATTACCACCCCCGGGGTTTTTTTTTTTTCTTGCTTTGTCCACGGCGGACCCCCCTTTGATTTTTCTTTTTGGAACCGTTTTTCAATTTCTTTTTATTTTTCGCGCCATGCGCTTTCCCTGGGGCGCCGCCTTTTTTCGTCCCCAAATTTTCCTTCTCTCCTTTCCGGTGGACCTACCACTCAAATATAATAATCCCCTTCGCGTTTTCCCCTTCCATGCTGCCCTGTGTTGAGAATTTTCCATCCGGCCTTTTCCCCTGGACCTAAACACTCCCGCTTTTTCTTGCTTTTTTTCCACAGTTTAAAAAATGCCCCATTAGCTTCCCTGTTCCCCCCTTTTTGCTGTCTAGGAACTTTATGAGGTTTTAAAACCCCACGCCACTTTTTTTTTTCGTTCTGCTTGGCGTGGTTTTCTTTGTCCTCCTCCCTGAGTTGACGAACCAGGAGTGTTTTCCCCCCTGAACTGGGTCCACCTTTTTTCCGCCTGAACGTTTCTTTTGTGATAGATAACTTCCCCCTTTTTTCACTTTTTTTCCCACGCCATGGTGACCTTGCATCCACGGAACCTTTGGATTCTTCCCCCCAAATCACTACGAAACCTTACATTCGAATTCGCCCTTTTTTTTTTATTTTCCAACCACCCTTCCATAATGGGAGTTCCCAGGTGTCACGATGTCTCACCATTTCTTTTTTCCAGCCAACCCGCCTCGCAGCCCCCCCTCCCAGTACCATCGGACAAAATTCTACCCTCGCCCCCCCCCCCGTTCTTTTCGGCTTACTCTTGCTTTTTTTTCCCCCCCCATAAGAGCGCGACCCCCGGCGGTGGGATGTTTTTTTTTTTTCCCTTTTCCCCTGTCAGCTGTCCTCCGATCGTTCCCGCCCCTTTTTTTCTCTTTTTTTTACTTAGGCGGTCAGAAGGGTTTTTCAGTGTTTGGTTCTTTTCGCCCTATTCATCGGAAGGCCTCTTCACCCCCCTCTGCATGGGAACGTGAGCAAAAAGCTTTTCCCCCTCCTTTTGCGGCCAAAAACTATCATGGAGTGTCCCTCTTTTTTTTTTTCTCATTTATTTTGACCTTCGTGACCCCTGCGAAGTTTTTGGACCTTTTTTTGAACTGGCCTCATCATGCCGCCAAGGGCCTCCTGTGCTTCTTTCCCCCCCTTTTTTTTTTTTTTTTTTTTTTTTTTTGCTGTCCTTCGGGCCCTTTTCGCTTTCCGATCTGTCTTTTTTTCAAACGTTTGTTCTCTTGCCCCTTCCCCCCCCCCTTTTTCCCCCTGGCGTTCGAACTAGTTCGGTCTTTTTCATAGTCTCGTTTCCCCCCCTTTCGGCCTCGGGCCCTGAGGTTGGGCTTGCCGGATGCCAGTTTCCCTTTTTCCCTCACATTTGAAAGTGAGATTGTTCTCCACCCCCCCCTTCTCTTTCTTCTTTTTTTCCGCTTGGAAATTAGGCTGACCTTTTTTTTTTTCCCATTTTTAAACCATCGTTAGGGTCCCCCTACAACGCTCATCATAACCGTTTCCCCTTCAACGCGGCCCCAAGGGCCCTGCTTCACCCCCTTTAAACCCCCCTTCGGTTCAGGCCATCCCCTTCAGTTATTTTCTCACCGCGTTTTCTTTTGCTACGTTTTTTATGACGCCCCCAAGGACTTCCGTATTCCCGCCTTTTTTTTAGTCCTCCATTCCCGCCTGCCTATACTGTCGAAACCTTGGATATCCTCCCCCTTCCATTTTTTCTATCCTCCTTCCTCCGTTTTTTGTGTTTGTTTTTTTCTGACTCTTTCTACCTCATACAAACGCGTGGAGTCCGTTCTCCCCCCCGTTTTGGTCTTTAGGCGGGATGGTTTTTCCTTTTTCCCCCCTCCCTTTATCGTCGGGGTGTCCTTTTCCGGTCGTCTCCGGGACCAACTTCCTTTCCACTCCCGTCTAACTCCCCTTGAGTGTTTCAATGCCTAATGTTTGTTTTTCCCCCTGATGGTGTGCAGAAGGGCCTTTTGCGTTCCCCGGGGTTCTTTCTCTCGGTGCCTTTCCCCACTCCCTTTGTTGTAAAGGCTCGTCCCCAACTTTTTACTTGCCCCAATTTTTTTTTTTCAATCTGTTCCCCTCCCCGATTTTATGTTTTTTCAGTTCAGGGTGCTCTTCCGACTTTTTTCCCCTGTGCTTTTCCCGCAGTTCAAGCCACCCATAGGCTTCTAGGTGCGTTTTCCGTGGTTCTTCTCTTTTTTTCTTGTTCCTGTCGCCAGGGGTCTTTCCGACGAGGGATTCCCTCGGCCAATTTTTTATTTTTTTTAATATTCTCCTAACGAGTCTTGACTGCCGTTTTCTGCCATAAGGTGAGTTTTTTTCCTCTTTTTTTCCCCCCCAGGAGTGGCGCATTTGCATGATTAATTCTTTCTTCCCCCTTTTGAGTTTCCCCCCCTTCGCGGCGCCCGAGTCACCCCCCCCTTTTTTTTTTTTATGCGTCTCCTCAGATTTTTTATGTCTACTAGTTTTGTGAATGCGTTTTCACCTCCCTTTTCTTCGTCTGCCACGGTACGCAGAGTTGACGTGGCACTTTCCCCTCCTTTTGTAGACCCACTCGAAACCGGGCAGATTCCCTACTCTTTTCCCACTGGTGGCTTTTTTCTTTTTTACTCCAAGCTCCCGTCGGATGGTCTGGGATTTTTCCTCCCCCCCCCGTCTTTGCCAACCTGCCGCTATCCCTTGGGTTGCCTTCTTGTCGATTTTGTTTCCTTTTTGATTGGTTTTTATATCGTCGTGCGTTTGGCTCGCATTTTTTTTTTCCCACTTTTCCCTGCCTGTCCCACGCAAGCGGAGGTTTTTTGTCTCTTTCCTTCCGAGTTAAGTTTTCTCTTTGTTTTTCCCCCCACATGCGTTATCAGTTTGTTCCCGGGTCCTTCACTTCCTTTTTCCACCTTTTGTGTCCGTTCGACCTATCAAACGGCAGGCTTTTTTTTTTGCGCCCTCCCTGTCGGCGATTTAGGAGTTTATCCCCCACACCTTTTCAGTAACTTTTCTCCTTTTTGCTTTCCCTTTTTTTTTACCCCGCCGGCCAAGTTCGCCTGCTGAAAACCTGTTTTTTCCTTTCTCATTCCCCAATGGGGCGTGTTTCTCTTCAGTGAAGTGCCTTCCAATTTTTTAATATTTTTTTCGTTTGCGAAGGAATCCGAACAACTTTTTTTCCCATGTTTCTTTTTAGGGTCACTTTTTCGTTTCACCTTGTTCAGGCCCCTCAGTGGTCTATCAGACCTTAGTGGGTTGCTATTATATTGAGTTTAACCCCCCTCTTCCTTTTTTTTTGGTTCGCGTTGCCACATACCGTGCGCCCTTGTAGGCTTTAATACTTCCCTGCCCCTCCTTGGCTTATTTCCCCAAAACCTTCCCCTCGAATGTTCCTCGCGCGCCGATGCGCCCCCCCCCTTTTGCCCATTTCTTTGAGCAAATCCCCCTCCCTCTAGTCAGCTACCCCCCGTCCCTCCCTCGTTGTTTTTTGTTTCGCGAAACCAAGGACCCCCACTTCTTTTTTTTTTTTCCTTTCATTTTTTTTGGGTTTTTTAAGATCGGCCCTTCGCTACCCTTCCCTTGCCCCCCTTGGTCTGCGCCCTTTCTACCCCGGGCCCGCGAAGCCCTTTTCTTAGTTCCCCGAAACCCACAGGCCCTCTGTGAGTTTGAGAATTTTTCAGCTCCCCCCGGGGTCAGTCGGCGCTCCGACTACCCGTTTTTCCTTTTTCAATCAACACACCTCCCGGAACTTTTCTCCTTTTCTTTTGAATTCCTCCCCCTGTCGCCCACCCTCCCCTTTCCACTCTCCCACTTCTTCCTTCCCTCTCTCCACCCCTTCACCCTCTCTTCGCTCGCCCTTACATCTTTCAAGCCCCCTTCCCGCATTCCGCTGCTCTTCCCCCCTTTTCCTACCTCATCTCCTTACTCCCCCTTTCTACGCGCCACCTCCACCCATCCCCTCTCCTACAACCCCTCCTCTATTTTCTTTCCCCCCCCTCCCCTCATTTTCCCCCCCCATCTTCACCGCCACCTCTGCTTATTCTCCTTTTTTTACACCCCTCCCTTTCCGAATATCTAGCGCTCCCCTTCCTGTCCAATTCCCCTTTTTCTCGACCCCTTCTCTCGCCTCCCGCCTCCTCGTTCCCCATTGCTTCCTGTCCTATTCTCTACCTCCATCCCTCCTCGCCCCCTCTTCCCACCCCTCCCCCCCTCCCTCTCCCACACTCTCTCCGATCCATCACCCTCCTCCTTTCCCTCCTCCCTCACACCTCCTCTTCAATATTCCTTCCCTAACCTTCACTTGTTTTCTCTCCCCTTCCACTATTCCCCCCCTCGCTCACCCGCCTTCCCCTTCTCACATTCCTCCTTCCCTACTTCATCCCTATTTCACCGTACTCCCCGCTTACTCCCTCCCCTCCCTTCTTTTTGCCCCCCCCCTGTTCCGTCCTTCCCCACCCCTTTTACTTGTCCGCCTTCCTGCTTTTCCTCCGCCTCTGTCCCCCTCACTCTTTCTGTCCCCCCACCCCCCCTCCGCATCTCCCGACTTCCACCCCCTCCTCCACACCATCTCCTCTTTCTTTTATCTTTATAGATCCCTCCCATCACTCATTCTCCTCCTTCTCCGCACTTCCCCATCCCCTCTCCTTCTACTCTCTCTTACAATTTTCCCCATCCTCCTTCAACCTCTTTCCTCCCCGTCTCTCCACCCCCCACCACTTCTTACCCCCTTTCCTCTCCCCCCCTTCCCTATCCTCTGGCGCCCCATTCTCACCTTTCATTTCCTCCCTCGCCTTTTTCCCCCCTCCCCCCCCCCCCTCCTAACCATCCCCACCTCCCGCTCCCACTGCTCCCTCTTTCCTGCTTTTTCCGTTCCCTTCCGCTCTATCCCGGCCTCCTCTTCCCTCTCTTCCACTTTTTCCCTTTTCCCTCCTCCCCCCCACCCCCCTCTTTCCTTTTTACATACTTTCCCTCCCTCGCTCCCTCCCCCTCTCCTTTTTCCCTTCCCCTGCTTTTTCGCCCCTTTTTTTTTTTGGGTCTGGCTCGGCCCCCGGGATGTTGATTTTTTCCCTTCCTTTTTTTTCACTTAGACAGTCAAATCTCGAATGCGCCCGGCCCCCTGAGGCTGCCTTCTCAAACCTTTCCTTTACGAATGAGATGATACCCCCCTCCCATTTTTTGTGTGAAACAGAAAACCGCACATTCGTGAAGAACTTAGTTCCTTTTGTTTTCACTATCTTGACCGTTGATGGGGCTCGGACCACCCCTTCCTTTTTTTTTGATTGTTTTGTGTGCTCCGTCTTGATCCACCCCGGAAATCCCACCTTCTTTTTTTTTTGGTGTTTCCTTTTCAAACCCCCCCCCCATGGCCATGCTCTTCACTATCTTCTTCTCCGCCCCCCTGCACAAGTCTGGTGGCCTCTTCATTTTTTATCCTCCTTCATTTCAAGTCTTTTGTTTTTTTTCCCTTTATGTCTACGTTGTATTCTCCGTGGCTCTGAATTTTTTTTCCCCCTCCCCTTTTTTTTTTTCCTCCCCATCCCTCCCGGTTTTGGACGAAGGTGTTTCCCTCCAGTCCCCTCCCACTTCCGGACCTACCTCCCCCCCCCATATTTTTTTTGATGGCCTTTTATCCCTTTTCCTTTCCCGTGTGAGGCCCCCGGGGAATTTCTTTCCCCAAGTTAATGTTTTTGAATGTGGCATACCCCCCACTTGGTTATATGCTCGCAGGACCCTTTCTTGGTTTTTTTTCCATGACTTGGCCCCACAACTTGCTGTCCGTGTTGCATCCCCGTGCAGACCATACATGGTGCCCAATTTTTTTATTTTTCCCTGCGTTGGCCGTTTCTTGTTTACCTTTTTTTGTCGGTACAATCCGTTCCATGGTTGTTTTTTTTTTTTTTTCCAAATTCCTCATTTTCAATCCTTGCCTCCGCCTGGGTTCTGTCGTGGCCCCCTCTTTCTTGTGGTGCTCCTTTTTCCCCCCATTTATCGGACCACCCCCTTCCCTTTCCTGGGTTTTTGCCAGATGTTTGTGGCTTCCCCCATCTGCTTCAGGTCCCATTGTCTTTCCGTTTATTCTCGGTTGATTATGGCTCCCCCCCCCCTGTTTTGCCCACCTACCGTTGGTTCCGGGGACGTCCCCCACTTCCACTTTTTTTTAAGGTCCTAAATTTTTTCAAATATAAATATTTCGCCCCCCCCCTTTATTGTGCCTTCTTGCAGGAAGGAGCCCACTTCCTTGCCTTTTCCTCCCCGTCCAACCACCCCTTAGTTTTTTTTCTGATTCGCCCGGGGTGCAAAAAGCCTTTTCCCTTTCCTTTCCCCCTTTTCTCCCGCATGGCTTGGGTTTTTTTTTTGATATCAACAAACGCCCGGTCTGTGTTCAACAGCCCCCAGTTCCCGTTCTCGACGCGTTCATCGCTGTACACTCTTTTTACTGACCAGGAGTTGTTCTGTTTCAGCGGGTCCCCCTCCAGTCTTGTAGGTCCCGCCTTGTTCCCCCCTGTTTCCCTTACGGGTTCTTTGAAACTCCACCCCCGCCCCCCTTTTTAGTCCCTACTTGGTTAAAACTGTTTTTCCGTCCATTTACCTTTTGGATTTTCTTGGGTTTTTCTCTTCCCCACTACCGCCTACCACTTGAACATTCGAATCTTCCCCTCCAGGCTTTTCCCCCCCCCTCAACATCGCTGCGGTTCCAAGTGCCCATCCACCACCGATCTTCACTTTGAGGCCCCCTTCATATTTCGAAGGCGTCATCTCTTCATCGGCAACGGACATCGCCCTCCGGTTTTTTTACCGGCAGGAATTCACCCCCTTGGCTTCTTCTCCCGGTTTTTTCGCTTGAGATTAGTTTGTTGCAACCATCCCCCACGTTTTTCGTCTTCCTTCGATTCCCATGTGGCCCCGTGCTTCGTTTATCGTTCGAAGAATGGTTTGGTTAAGTGGAGGTTCGCATCACCTCCCCCCTTTGTTACTGGGATTTTCCCCACTAATCCACTCTTTTTCCTTCTTCTTAACTCTGACCTTCGTTATGCAATTTCCCCCCCCACCCCAACCCACCCCCGTGCCCCGGCCCTTCGTGCCTTTTGCTCCTTGACCCCCTCTAAAGGTCTGTTGGACCTCCGCCTTTCTTTCAAAATCTGCCATGCGGCAAGGTGAATCTGTTTCCCATTTTATGAGAAGGAGGTGTCCCCTGATCAATTATGATGGCGCTCATCCCCCTTCAATCCCAACACCCCTTTTTTTTTTTATCCCTACCTCGGCGTTATTTGTTGAACCGTTCTCTGAAGCCGAATTTTTTTTTGCCCCGCCCCCCCCCCCCTCACAATTTTTTTCGCAACCGCCCGATGTCTTTCCTTGCTTTTTTTCCCCAAAACCCGCGTTGCGAATTCATTGAGTTCTGTGATTTTTCCCCAACCTTGAGACGCTGGGGCCGAGGCTTTTGGACGCACTTACCCTTTTTTTTCTGCCTTTTTCCTCAACCCACAGTTTTTGTGCCACGGTTTTTTCCCACTTCCTTTTTTTTTCTCTTGGACGTTCACCTCGAACCCAGGCCCCTGCTGGTGCCCAACCAAACGACTTGTGACAAAAAACCATCGGGACCCCCCTTTTTTTTAAGTGATACTAGTTCGTTTCAGGGGCTGTTAATTGAGACCCGTTCCATTTCTCCCTGTGTATTACGTCGGGTTGGGTTCGGGACTCCCCCCTTCCCTCCTTCCCACATCCGTTTTCCCTCCTTCTTCCTTGGAACGGCCACTTGCAGTTTTTTTCCCTTCATACTCCTCCGTTGGTTGTTTTACCTTCGATATCCCCCCCCCCAACTGGGCGGTGGCCTTCCCTCGGTCTCTGTATTGGGGGGGGGGGGGGGGGGTTTTTGGTTTTTCCCCTTCCCCTTTTGGACTACTCCCGATATAGTCCGTAGGGCGTGTCATGCCTCTTCGGCCCAAAGACTTTCCCTTAAACCCCTGCCCCCTTCTTTGGCTGCCGAGTTGTAAACGTGTTTTGCTCCGGTCCCCTTTGGAGCGTTCAGCGGCATGTTTAGACGGTTCTTTTTTTTTCTTCCTTTGTTTGTCTTCCGTTGGAAACCCCACTTTTTTTCCTTTCCCTTGACCGTACGGACCATTCGTCGTCCAAGAGTGTTTAGTTAAGGGCTCCCTTCATAATCACTTTTCTTCACCCCCTTTCTCCCAACCTTGGGCGGCGCTTTCCCCCTTTTTTCCTTTAGGACTTCTGTTCACTAGCATGCGCCAGGGCGAGGGATTAGATAACGCCGTGGTTTTCCTTTCCCTGAACGCCAGATCTTTCCCCCGGACTCCCAAGTTTCAGACCGGTGCCTCGAATCCAGGAGTTCTGATTTTTTTCAGATGTTCCTACTTTTTCTCCTTGCTGATTCCCCCAATTCCGCTGTTGTTTTCGAAGTCCCAATCCCTTTTCTGGGTCGCAAGGCACGGATTCTTTCTCCCCCCCTTGTGCATTTTTTGGGGTTGGATGCCTTTTAATTTAGCTGAGTTCCCCCTCGGCATAGTTCCCCTTCTTTAGATTTTCCCGCCCCCGGGTACCACTCGAACCCGATAGAAAGGTCAAGAGGCCCCCCTTTTCATGGCCTCTTCTCCTCTTTGTTCCGTTCCACTCTTATGTCCGGTCAGCGGCCCCGTCCTTATTGACTTTGAAATTGACCGTATTCCCTTCTCGTCCCCTGTTGCCCGATTGTCTTTTTAAGTTTTTCTCTCTGTCCTTGCTATCGTTTCGTGTCGTCTCCCCCCTCCCTCATTTTCCGCCTGGAACGCAGCGGTTCTGTGCCTTTTTTTTGCTGTTCATTCGCACTCGTTATGCTGGAGGATCCCCCTCCTGCCTCCTTGCTTTTCTTTCCGGTTTGGGCATTCAAACATGGCTTAACCCCTTTTTCTTTTTTTTTTTTTCATTATCCCAAACCTTAGGACGGTGGCTTCCATTGACCCTGTCCGGGGCGATTAGGTTTTTCTTTCCCCCCTCTGGTTCTCCCCTTTCCCCCCTCTTCGGCCAGCAGAGTAATCCAGCGCCAAGTTCCGGTTATGAAACACTTGGAGGTTTCTAATTCCTCCCCTGGTTTTCTATCAGTATTTACGGGACGTTTTTCCGCTTCCTTCTGGCCTTTTTTTCCCGTTTTTTTCGATAACCGGAACCCAAGTCTGCCATGTTCCTTGTATGGACCATTTTTGGGTTTTTTCCCTTCCTCCGCGACGGGAAGATCTCTTGTCCTTTTTTTTTTTCTTTGCGTTTTTTTTTTTTGAGTTTCTTCTTACTTTCTAGGTTCATTTGGGTTTTCTCCCTCCTTTTCTCACGGTTCTCCTTTTTTCTGTGGAGGGCAATAATCACCTTTTTTTGCTACTCCCTCCCCCCAACACTCCCTCGGAATGCGTCCGCGATGGACAGCCCCCATTTTCCTTTCCCTTCTCCCGTTATTTTGACAAAAATTCCAATTTTCCTCTTTTCTCCTTCCGGCCTTTAAGGGATGGGCGTCTTGGCGCGACCAGTTCCCCCATGGCCACGATTCCTTCGCCCAAAGTTTTGACGAATCTTTGGCAACGCTCTTCCAGGCCTGGGGACTGGCTTTCCCAACATTGCTTGCAACCCACCCTTTACGCGACGTCCCCTGTGGGCCAGGCCCAGAAAACACATTTCTTCTTTGGCATTTTTTCTACCCACGGGCCGTGGGGGCCCTCGTGCGCCCCGAATATAACTGCTCCCCTCGTGCACCAACCCCAACCCCCCCCTCCCCGTTCGCATCCAAAGACCGCTACTGCCTGACCATTGTGTGAAATTGAAGTGCTTTGTTTCGCAATTTTCGGCCACCGGGCTGGGTTTTTTCCCCTGGCTGCCGGAAACATTTCCCCTCTTTTTTTCAGCCCTGATCACCCCCCCCCCGTTCCTGCCCGTTTCAAACCAGAGCGCAACTTTATCTTTAGGTTCACCGAACTTTCTCCTTGATCAGCCCACCCCCCCTGCCTTTAAATCGGGTAACACAGCCGTATTGAGGACTCCTGAATTTTTTTTTTTTTTTCCCCTTCCCTTTTTCACGGCCTATTGTCTTTTTTTTTTTTTTTTTTTTTTTTTCGGCCC
>Ga0179593_1702880_pt1 | contig 17670 bp, 18 predicted proteins | sample CZODoug2_1_08_16_FD_185931 | JGI IMG/M metagenome (GOLD analysis project Ga0179593, IMG submission 185931) | Vadose zone soil fungal communities from Angelo Coast Range Reserve, California, USA - CZODoug2_1_08_16fungal (PacBio error correction) | ecosystem: Environmental > Terrestrial > Soil >... | reverse complement strand
TGCACCCAGTGCGGGAGAGGGCCCACCCTCCTCCCGATGGGGTTTCACATGCCCCTGATCGATGTTTTCGTTCTCTCCTGGTCTGCCGCCGCCCAATTCGGCTTTTTGCTCTTCTTCTTCGGCTCTCCGAATAACTCTTGGACGGTTTTCCGAGGAGCCCAGGAGTCTACTTTCCCTTAGGGGTTTGGATCTCAGGCGTAAGATTCCTTTTAGGTCTCTCTCAGGCGTCGCGGTCGGTTTCGCGATCCTCTTCCGCGCCGCTCCGGAGGTCCGTTTTTTTTTTCTGTGCTTGATTTTCTCATTTCCCTTCCCATCTAGAGCGTCGCCGTAATGCGATGTTCCTGTGGGCCGTGGCTGCGCGGGTTTTTTCTTGATGCCCCCGAAGGGCACTTGTTCCTTTTGCTAGCTCCCAGTCTTTCTCTTTTTTCCACCGTCTTTCTTGGTGCCATTGTTCGCGCCGTCGCCGATCGACCATCCCTCCCCCGTCGAGCTCCTTCCGGTCTACCTGTCGTTTGCCCGTCTGGTGGCGTCGGTCATCGGCCCACCCTGTCGCGATCCTCGCTATCGCCGATTTTCTGGGGCGGGCTCACCCTTGTGATAAGTTTCCTCCGACGGCTCTGTGTTCCGATGTGATTTCCTCGTTTTGACGGCCGGATAGTTAAATCTCCCTTCCGAGCGCAACTGTGAGTTTTGGTCCCTTTATTCCTCCGCCAAGGAATCGACTCCCCTCCCGAGATTGGCTCCAGAGGGCCATGCGGGCCGGCCTTGATTCTCGGGAGCCGTTTTTTATTATTTACGGGCAGCAGTCGATGAGCGATGCTCGGACGTCATACCTCCCTCACGAGATCGCCTCCTTTGAGCGTTTCTTTTCCTTCGACACGTCTACTTGAATTCCGTGCGCTCTCCTCCCCGGCCCCGATGCCGACATCGTGCGAGTTGAGCTTAATCGGTGTGATTTGAACCTCCCATGAACGGTTTGGCTTGGCGGCAAGAGGTTCCTTTTCCCCTGCGAAGTCCCGCCGTTTCTGGCGGTTCTTTTGCGTATCGTAGCAGGACGGGATAACCCCTGATCCTTTTGATCGTCGTCTACATGAGCGTGACCACCGGTGGCATCCCCCCTGATAACCCCCCCTCTCTTGGGCCGCCGCCTCCTTGAATACGAAACCCTGTCCTCCGACGCGGACCCACCGTTTCCCACCACCGCCTCTGCATGCTTCCCCCCCCTGGTGAAAGGATTTTTCAATCTAGGATTCTCCCTAGGACAGCCAGAAACAGAATTCTGGCTTGCTGTGCTTTCATGCGTTTACTAGCTTTTTTTCTTTACCGGCGTCCTCCCGACTACTTGGAGACCCCTTCATACCGTTGGTTTCGATCTCGTTATTCCTTGACGTCCGCCCGGCTCGAATGTCAATGATCTGCCCCGGGGTCCTTTTCTCTGCGGTCCCCCCCTTTAACGTTTCTTTCCTCCTCTGAACGCTATCTATATACTTTGAGCGGTGCCTTTCCCTGTCCCTCTTTTGCCCAGAGCCGCAAGCGTTGCTTCCTTTTTTTTAGGTTGATTCGCCATATTTCCGTTTTTAACATGTCTCCCTCCCCTTCACAGACCAAGGGATCTCGGAGGCGCCGGACCCGAGCGAATCTCGGACTTTTTTATAGCGGGCCTCCTCCCGTGGGCGGCTTAACGCTCGGGATATCGGCATCCCATCTTCCCTCAGGACAGTTTAGTCAAAAGACTGGACATTGTCCCGTCTCTTCGCAGAAGGGTGGTCAAAGTCTTTTTTTTGGCCCATATGTCCGGTCGATTGCGGCGCCACCTCAACCTATTTTGTGCTGGCTTCTCCCTAGTCCTTTGCGTGGTACTCATTGGTGGGTGGATACCTTTTTACCCGCCCATTTTGGTACGGTACTTAGTGCTGGCTCCATAAAAATATGGCGTCCACCAACGCCACCCCCTCCTGCTTCCCGCCCCCGCCTTTATATATATCGTTTCTCCCCCCCCCCTCCCTCTTTTGTTTTTTTGAGATAATGACGGCCCCAGCTGCGGCGGACATCTGGTTCAGAGTGTGGCCCGTTGCGTTCGACGCGGAGTACGCTATCTGGGATCCGCCCACTCCCCGTTCCCGTCTATAGGACCCGCCACCATAATACGGAAGTACCAATGGACGTAATAGCCTATTTGGGCGAGTTAAACCTGTTCTTTTTCTTATTCGATTTTCAGGAAACATATGGGCCACCCCACAGCAGCCCCGCCTTCTTTCTTTTCCCCCCATGGATGCCCCTGCACTTCAGCTGTGATCAAAGTTGTTCCGGCCCGTATTAAGGATGTTTCATGGATCGCCTCCTTCTGGTTTTACGAATTCCCGTCCCGTAATCGGGCATTCCTTCCCCGGAGATTTGATGGCTCTTCGTTACGGCTCCTCCCCTCAGATCCCTGGCGGTAGAGACATTTTCAAAGCTCCCTCCTCCCACTTCCTGCGCCCCCCCACCTACCTGTCCTCCTGAGCCGATCCGGGTCCCCGAGGCCGCCTGTCGCCGCGCAGTCTTCCCTGTTTGCACGACTTGTCTTCACCCCCTCGACTGAAACCGACCCGTATCCTGTACCCAGCGGTGTCGATCATTGACGAGGATTCGATTTTTTTTACCGTCAGCAATCTTTTTTTAACCATTTGTCCACAATGTTCCCCTGTGTTTCGCGCCAATTTCTTTTTTACGGAGACGCAATCGGCGCAAGTAAAGGAGTCTCTCCCCCTTCGATATCAGCATCTCGTCCCCTGGCTTTGTGCTGCAGCCTCCCTTAGGGAACTCCTAGGACAAGATTTTTCTTCCGGGCAGCCCCTATTGCGGCGGCGGTTTCAAGGTGGCGGGCCCCCTTTTCCTTTCTTTCCATTTTTTCCGTCACGGCGGCGGCCCTTTTGGCCCTTTTTTCTCTGTATTGGCCCGTTTTCACGTGTCTTCTACGGCGGGCGTCCTTCTACCTATCGTCTCCTCTTTGTCCGGCTTACCTCTACATTCCTTCCTCCCCTCCCCCCGAAAACGGCTGTCCCCCACCTTTCCCCCCCGGCCCACTCCAAACCTTGTTAGTTCGTTTTCTGTAGTGCCCCTCTTAACACGCCCCAGCCTCGGCGACCAGCCTTCTCCACGTGTCGGCCCCGGGGCTGTCTCCCCTCTTGTGCACTCCTGCTTCTTCGTTTCATAGCGCGCTTTCACCGAGGCAGCCTCGTCGAACGGCAAGGCTCGTCTCCTTTTTCGTCAGCCTTCGAGGCCCCCCCGCACTTCCCTTTTCAAGCTAAACCCTGCAATTGCCGCGCACCGTGGAACTCTTGAACTCTAGCATTTTCTGTTTTTTTGTCTCTGCATTACCGACAACGACCTCCCCATTCGATGCGCCTCGCTTATGGCAACGGCCGTCGACCCGCTGGCTTCACGCCCCTGTTCCCCGACCCCCTTATCCTGCAGGACTCCTTCAATTCCGCCCCTCTGGAACAGCATCATATCGGCTAGAGCATTGTCGCCTACCGGTTGCTGCGCCACCTCGCCTTCCCCCCCGAGAAAAACAGATACTGTGTCCCCTGCAGCTCGAACCCGGATGTCCCCTGATGTGGCCCGCACAGAAACCATTCACCCTTCTAAGAGTTGTGTAGCTCCTCGTCCCTCTTTCTATTTTCTTGATTAGGTCTTCCAGCAGAGCAGTGCCCCACAGAAGCCACTGGTTCCCAGGCCGGTCCTGATATACGTATCCGCTCTTTTCTGTCGAGAAGACCCGCCCCCGCGTAAACCTCCGACAGCCGCTCCCAAGTAAGGCGCTTCTTCCGTTTTTCTCTCGTTTCTGACTTCGGAGGATTCTCCACCCACAGCAGCTAATGTATTCTCCCACATGCCTCGTCGCCTCTCGCCCAAAACCGCACGTGAACAGGAGTGTCTCCTCTTTCAGCTCCATTTTTTCGGTTGAGCGCTCTCCTCGACAAGAGAGATTTTACTCTCTAGTCAGAGGCCGTATCCCCCGTAGCACCCGGATTCCCTCGCTCCCCATCGGAAACTCATTTTTGAACCCCCATCCTTTTGATGATCTCTTAATCCCGCCTCCCTCTATTGTTCATACTTGTCATCCCTTCCTTTTTGAGAGAGATGGCACCCTCTCCCGCGGCGTTAGAGGGAAGGCAACCGCATAAACAGATGGTGGCCCTTTCCCATCTTAGTCGATGTCGATCAGGTAGTTTCCTCTCCCCTTTCCCCAGCCTCTATTTTGGTAGAGGAGCTTACGGCTCGCCGCCTCACTCTGTCCTGACGGTTGTCAACGAGAACCACATTTTTTACGATCTTGATGTGTTGTCCCCCCCCCCCTCCTTCTTTTTCCGGCATGTGGGGTCTCTACATTGCTCGCGGTCGCTCCGTCTCGCCCCGACGTAGGCGGGTTAGTGGCCTTTTTCGCTTTGTTTTTGGTCTGTTCTCGCAGTCCCTTTACCCTATCGCTCTCTTTTTGGAACGGCAATTCCAGCGGTGTCCGCGGGGCGGGGCTGCGGATTAGTGAATGCGCTCTTGTCCTCCTCTTCACTTGCAATCCCTGAGCTGAGCACTCCCCCTCTTGATTCCTGATTTTTTTTCCTTTTAGACGGCCAGATCACATCCCGCCCTCCTGGTCCGTCATGGCGCGCGCAACCCGTCATATTTGCCACGTTTGCCGGCGTCCGGAATCCGCGCCCCTTTTTTTTTAAGACGCCTACTCCGATGCTGCCGGCGGCTTCTGTGAAAGGAATGGGGCGGCACGCGTGGTTAAGTCTGGTTTTCAAGCTTGTCCTTTTGACGATACTTTTGCCGGCGCCTCTTTCATGCCGCGAGCGATCCTCTTCGGTGCGCTGCGGGGCGTTCCCCTTCTCGCCAAAATTCATCTTGTCCGTCCCTAGGGACTGGGAGGTTGCGGTGAACTTGCGGTTCCCTTGGTTTCTATCTTTCGCCTTGCTGGTTTTTTGAGATGCCCTGCGTTCTGCCCCGCTTCCGCTTTCTCGATCTAGCCGTCCTGGGAACTTACGACGAGATTTTTCTGCCGCGGCCGCTGACGGCGGGGAATGACGCCCCTTTTCATCCTCTAGATCACCTCTTCTTTCAGACCTCTTTCCCTTCTTTTTCCGAATCTAAGGCCGTACGTGACCTCACCAACGTTTTTTTGGATCCGGGATTCCGTCGGTTCTTGAGGGAGAAGTACCGCCCGTTCGGGCGGAGCAGTGGCTATCAGTTTTGGACTTTCTCCCTTTCAATCCAAGTAGCCCTGGAGTACGTAGCCTGCGCAGTGTTCCGCCCTCCCCAGAGCACCGCCGCCGTGTGACTCCTCCGCCGGAATCGCCCACATCCCTCCCCCTTGGACAGCGCCGCCCTGGACCCCCTGACGCGCCATGGTCTTACTCGGTCGGTGACAGCTGGGCACTAAGAGTTTCCAGAAAGCGGCCAGCATCCCGGATTCATGGAGCTCCTCCTTCTTCCCCTCCTCTTTTGAAGATTTCCCTTCGTCCATAACCAGAAGGGCTCTTTCCCGTTCAGGTATTTGAATCGCGTTTCTCTGGCTTCCCCGCTGTCCTCGTGTACCTTCAATTGCTAAATGGTGCGGAGGGGACAGTCTCTGGGGTCATCAGGTCAGACGTCGGACCGCTTCTTTTTCACCCTCAGTTCCCCCCCCCTTCCCCTCCTCTGATCCCTGTCTCTGACCCCTGCTCGAAGGTTTTCCTTTCTTTTGCGTCAGCTTGAAGGTTCTCATCATCAGTTATGTCTACCGCAGTTCCGTCTTGATCAGGTCCTCCTTGTTTCCAATTTTTCCTAAGTTGGAAAGAGACTGCCTTTATGCAGCCGTGTGTTATTCGTCAACGCTGGTTCGATTATACCCTGGAAACATCTTTCAGATTTGATCATTCCTCTTCCCTTCCGACCCAAGCAAAGGAAGCGTCGGTTTTCCCCCCTAATTTGGTTGGCCCTATGTATGAGACTTGCTCCTAGAAACCTATTTTCTTTCCCTCTACCATCAACGGCTCGGCAGTTTTTACTCTCTCTTATGTTTGGAGGGTACTATACAAGATGGCATTCAGTGCGGCCTTATGGCAGTGGAAAAACACGGAGCCCCCCCCTTTTCTGATCCGTTAGACCCCGGCCATTTCTATCCCTTTTAAAATTCATCGTTTGAGAGATTTATGCCCACTTCGTTGGCTGTGAAAGCGTGACCGTTCTTTTCCCCGATATTTTTTACATGAGCCCCGCCCCTCCTTCAAAAAGAACAACTTGGGTAACTCAGGACCCCCCCCAATAATAGGAGTAACACGCCTTACTTATCCTCCGTTGGATTAGGCCAAAACTAGTGGCAGTTGTGTCGTGGGAGCAGTGTCCTCCTGGCAATAGGGCCAGGACTTGGGCCCCCTCCCGTCATTTAGGCGACACAGTTTCCCCCGTTAAATTAATCTTAATCAAATGTACGGCCCTTTTTTTTATCCTAGTTTGACATGGGCTCTCTATACCAGATCGTTTACTCATAACGAGTTGGATCCTATAAGCGGTTTTGAGCCTTCCGGAGCGTAGCGTTTCCTCCTGTAATAAAGAGATCAATTTTGTCTCAAGCCGTCCCTTTTTTTTTTAACGACGTCTGAGGGAGATTTAAGCTGTTCAGCAAAAATGAAGAGGGGCTCGATCATGTTGTAAGGAGGAAGTAGGTTTCCCTGATACGTATTCGCCCTCTGGACCGACGCGGCATAAAGGGTTGACCGCGAGTGCCCCCTCTCGAGTCCAATCCCCCCCGCACCTCTAAGACTGGCCTCTCTTCCCGTATAGCGGACCTTCCAATTCCTCCATCTCCCGCGGCAACGTTCCCTTGTGCGGCGCAACTTGTTGGATCCGTCCCGGATTACGTCTTCTTCCTCCTTTGATGAGCAGTGCAGAAGACCTCTGTCTTTTTTCTGCAGCGCTCTGGCCCGGGCCTCTAGAGCCGTCACGCCCTAGTTTAATCAACTTTTGGGTCGGTTTCCCCGGTGGCGGACTGTAAGCCCTCTTCTATGGTGGCGGGATTCCCGGTTCCTTGCTCAAGCTTTTCCGGTTTTCTTGGCAACCTTTTTTTACGGCCCTGCTTTGGAGGTTACTACCAGGTAATCCCGGTACGGCTATTCCCCCTTCCTGCCTTATTACGCACGGTCATGCCCTCCCCCTTTTTCCTTTTCGTCCCAATCCTTTTGGCCGCCCGCTTTTTTTTCCCAAACCTGGTATGTCTTTTTCTTGGTTACCTCCTTTCACGCCCCGCTTAACGTTGCTAACAGAGAGGTCGCCCCCCCTCTGTCGGTCATCCCCCTTCGGGGGGAGTCTCCTCTTTCCTACTTAGCTCTCCCCATAGATGGTAAGTCGCTAGATCTTCGTCGTAAGTTCCCTATACGCAAGCGGGATCGTTTTCCTTTGATTGCTCCCAGCCCTTCCCATCCGAAAATCCGCCATGCCGAGAGACTACCTGACCCTCTGTCTCGAACCCTAGCTCTATAGGGGTTTCGCGCCTCTTTTCACGAGTCCCCCGCGACCAATCTTTCTCTTGCTGCTCGCAGAGAAATGGTTATTCCGTTGAAGAAGTTCAGACCAGCGCCGTCCCTGCACCTTTTACCAACAATCGCGGTTGAATGAGTTCCCTTTCCCTTTTCCTCTACTACAGCAGACTCAATCCGGAGTCCTCTCTGGTTCTTCCCGTTTTTCTCTTTTCGTACTTATTTACCCTTTCCCCCATACCGGGTTTTATTTCCAAGAGTTTACTGTCGGGATTTTCGATGCGCTCCTTCGCGAAACCACTGTTCACTTCCTTCCTCCTTCTTTATTTATCTGTTTGACATCGCTTCTTCGTGTGTCTGCCGGTTCGATCTTTTTGCGTCAGTGCCCCAACCCCTCGCCCTCCTAAACGTCACGCCCGATGCGTTTTTCCGTCTTCTCTCTTCCCCCCTTTGAACGCCACCAGTCCCCCCTCTTAACCGGCACGTCTATCAGATAAAGTAAAGATGAGCTTCTGTGATCGTCGGTTCCGGAGACCGAGAGTCCCCCCTTCCCCTTTTTCTCCCTGCGCCAAAAAAGCACTCTTCACTTCTTCCTTGTTCTCACATAGGTTAGAGACTAAGAGGTGGGCTTTCGCGCGATCTCAGCGCCAGACTATCGAGCGGGAGCCTTCGTTATGCTCTCCCTCCTCTAGATTAAATCTTGCTGATTTTACTTCAAAAACCCATCTTTGAGGGTTTATTGACTCAAAGAAAGAGCGAGTGGTGCCCTCTCTCTCTTTCCTTCCTTCCCCCCTTTTTGGACGCAACGATTTCTGGTTCTCTTTTCCCTTCTTACTACGACTGATTGTTTTCCCCCTTCAATCTTTGAGATGTTGAAGTCTTTGTAGTTAGATCGTTTTTCGCGCGCCGCCTCTCCCCGAAGCCGCTGGTAGCGGATTTTTATTGTTCTCTCCTTCTGGCGGATATTAATATTCTTCCCCCTGACGCTAAGTTAATAGTGGTTTTCTGGAGACTTCTTAAGGCATGTGGCTCCGCGACAGGAGTCGTTCTCTTAAGCGCACGCCCGACGAGAATGCGGCCCCTTTTCCTTCGTTTGCTTCGTTTTCCTAGTTTTCCCTGTTTTTTAACTACTGGGTCTATAGCGGACGTCCGAGCGGCGCCTGCATCGCCGGTTCGCGCTTTTTTCCTTATGTGTCTCTTTGCAGACAGTTTGAAGACTTGATTTCGAGCTATCATAAACGCTGACCTGTTTTTTGTTTCTCCTCCTCCCTCTATGACACGCCGGGTATTTCCCGTAGGTAACACCAAAGGTGGGTGATCGGGCGGACGGCCTATCCTCTCCCCCCCCCCTTGTCGCATGCCGCGACCCTTCTCCCCTCCTTCTCCTTATTTTCAAAGGCTGTCCTGCCCCGGCTTTGAGAAGGACATCTTACGATGGTGCCAGCTGGTAGAGACTTTCCTGATTCGATCTGCCTCTCTCCTTTTTCTCTGGGCTTTTGCGTTTTTCGAGTTTTCCTTGAATAGACCCGGTTCACAAGAGTTAGCATTCCATGGAGAGGTCTTCTTCCAAAATTGAATGCTTTTGCGGGCTGCCCTTCTTTTTCCTGGAGTAGGAGTTCGATGACTCCTCTTTCCGACTTTGACGTGTAGGAAGTACTCCTCTCTTCAAGACCGAGTCTCTCTCCTGCCTCTTTTTCATATATTCAATCACGCTTCCTCTAGCCGAAATGTTGATTTGTTTCAAATCTGCGACGTTTTTCTCCAGATCCGGGGGCTGTGCTTCTCCACTTTCACCCCTCCCCTCTCCTTTTTTGGGAAGCGGAAGGCAGATCCCTTTCGAGGGGCTAAGTCACTCCTTTTCCCTTTGCGGTCGTGGTAATTCGCCCCTTCCCTCCCCCTTTCCAATCTCTTTTATAGTAGCCTTCTCTTAGAGTACGGATTAAAAGTTTCCCCCACCCACGCGAAACCGCCTCAGTGTCCTTCCCTCGTGGCCGTCCCCCCCCCTTCCTGACTTTCCGCGTCCTTACTGCCTCCCCCGTTTACCAAGAAGTGCCTGAATACGGAGTTCCCTTTCCTGTGGCACTACTATTTTCCAACTCCTCTTTTTCCTGACTGCCAGATCCTGCTTGCTCTCCTGTCGTCTTCATGGAAAATCTTTCCCTTTTCCGACGTCTTCATTAAACTCCTCTTTTCCGCGAAAAGTGGCAGACCGTGGGCCCGTGAACGCGTTTCTTCCCCCTCGGCTCTATCTTACCACAGGGGTTTTCTTTGTGTAATTTATTTTCCCATTCTCCTGTCCAGTCGGATTTAGCATTCCGCCTGACTTCGCGATAAAGGATGTTCTCGACCTTCTTCCCCTTCAATATACTCTTTTGACCTTCTTTCTCTAGTTGGGAACGGAAAGAATAGTCTGTACAAGTCTATTGCTCCAAGTCTATGGCTACTGTTTCTTGTCACTCTCCCCCGACGGGAATAACTTTGTCTTAGCCAACCGAGTATTATTCCCTGACATTAAACATCTTCTAAGAACGTCAAGCTTTGATACCTACGATTTGCCAACTATCCCCTTTTGGTTCAGAAGGTGGTTTTACTGTTGGTGTCTATGTGATAATACTTGCCCCCTTCCCCCATCCCCCCCTTTCTTTCTTCATTTTCTCCCCTACCGATACAGGAAGGTGTTACCTCCGTCTTATGGGGGTTTTACTCTTACCGCAATGGTATGTCTGATTCTGTCCTCCCTGATATATAGTTACTAACCCACGGTCCCCCCTTGACAGAACCGCCGCTCCTCAGTATCTCCTTACTTCCCCACTCCTCCTGTTTATGAGTTCCTTTTGTGCGCGTCGGTTTGAAAGAAGTAAGAGTCCCGTTGGTTCGTAAACGTTCTCAGCCCCCCCTTGGTTGAAGGGGCCGCCCTCAGTACCCCTTTTCCCCTTTCCTTTACCCGATCGTACCCCTACCCCATAATACTTAGTACCCAACTTCGAATATCGCGCGGTTGTTAGGTTCTCCCTTCCTTTTTTGCTTTTTCTCTGCTCCTTATCCGGAACCCCCCGCCACCACCAAAGCTGTGAACACCTCTCTTATGATCCCCCTTTTCTCCTTGTAAATTGCCTTAGATCCCCTTTCATTTTTTTCTCCTATTTTTAAGTGTTTCCTCTTTATCTTTTCTTACCTAATTCCTCGGGATTCCTTTTTAGAGCGGGAAGCGCTCCCGAGATTGCATGATCGTCGGTCTCTGCCTCCCCATCCTTTTTTTGTCTCCAGTCTAATTTCCCCCCCTTTTTGATATTCTCCCTGTACGACCCCCAGACGGCCCACTCGTGCGCGATATTTCGAGGCGTCCTCAGGTCCTGACGAAGTCCGGGAACTCTTCTCATATTCTTTTTTCCTTGTTGTTTTATCTCTGCCGACTTCGGAATGTCCCCTCCGCCATTCCCGTGCAGATCATTGACCCCTCTCTTCGAGTTAGAGGATCTCCCCTACCCTTCTTTCCATATCCGTTTCCCCCAACTGTTTTCGGTAGGAGAACAACCCTCGGTAATCTTCGGCCCCCCCTCCCCTTTTAGTTTCCTTCCCTCCCTTTCAGCATATCAGCCATGTCTGGTTGCAGCGCTTTCCCTGGCATCCTCTTCTTGCCCAGCCCTCCGATTCCTCCCTTTTTTAGTGAGGTTTTGGCTTCGTGTTAAACGGCACGCTCCCCCTTTTTTGGAGGACTCCCTTTGCTTAGATCCCTTTCCTTTTCCCGTCCGGTTTTTCTTTTTTCCCCTTTACCGGCTTCGGCTTCTGCTACTGCTCCGAGGCTAATGCGGAGTTATACCTTTCTGCTAATTATACGCCACGGATACCTCAGTCCCTTACTTAGGCCTTCCCCCTGAACCTTTTAAGGTTTTTTTTCACCAACTTTTGTTGTTTGTCCTCTTCAGCCGTCCCGTCCTCCACTTAGCTCGGACCCCTCCGGAGCACTCTTTCCGTTCCCTATCCTTTCTTACGCGTCCGTGACCTCGTCATTCCCCCGAGTTGTACGTAGTTCACCCATTCCTCCCGCCGCCTTTGCGTTCGGCTCTCTTTTCGTTTCTCCTGAACCGTTTTCTCCTCGTCGTCTAGCATCGCGACACGACTAAGCCTTCATCTTTTCCGCCCAACCCTTTTTTCAATTGCCGCTCCTCATGGGACTTCCTCACTTCGTCTTTAGGCCGGTCTATAACGCTACCCGCGCCTTACCACTCTCTTGATTCTCTCGTCAGCTTCGATACCCCCCAGTTTTGCGTCCTCCGCGCTTCGCACGCACATCGTCCAAAAGATGCGCCCGTTGAAACTCCATTAGCCTTCTTTAAGACGCCCTCCCCCTCATTCGACATCTGTCCCTCGTCGCGCCCTTGTGTTCGGATGCCTTTTCTGCCGTTCTCATTCCCCCCCCCAATGGACCCCTTGGTGACCCTCCTCCCCGACCCTGCCCTTTTTTTTTTCCTAGCTGTCTGTTCGAGAAAATGTGTCACCCCCATTCCAGTGCTATAGTTCGTCTGTTTTAACTCCCTCGTACTTCTTCCCTAGGTTCCCCCCCCTCTCTCGCGCAGTGCACAAAATAATTTTATGCTCCCCCCGGCCACGCCTGCCGTACAAGAGAATCCCCATTAGAGCTCCGCTTTCCCCTTCCCAGCGTCTCCCGAAATTTCTCCCAGGAAACGAGACCCTCTCCCACCCAGGCGCTGAGCTATTTGCTTTTGCGGTCCCCCCTCCCGCCCGTGCAGGCCAGAGCCCCCCCCCCCCCTCTTTTTCGCTTCTGCCGCAACCTTTTCACGATGAACGGGTCTCTTTTTTCCCCCCCGGGACGGTTCAGTCCAATTTTCTTGGAGAGCCTCCCCCTTCACCGCGCTTCTCTTTTTCAGAGTGATGTTCCCTCCCGGCCCTCTTTACCCGCGGCCACAGCGCCTCGTTTATTGAAACCCCATAGGTTTGGTTTTTTTGCGGCTTTCTTTTCCCCTCCCCCCTCCCTGTTTTCTTCTTTTTCAATATATCTCCCCCCCCTTTCCCTTTCCCGTTTTTTTTGTTGAGAGAGATTTGCACTATCCGGTGATTAGGGAGAGGGAACTTCGACCCCCCCTCTAACGATTTTTTAACGTGCGCTGTTGCTCTGTTTCCTTTTACGGTTTCTCCCCCTAAGGGCTCGTCCCCCCGCTACTCGCGGGTCGCGGAGGTGCGAGGGAGCCGAAACCTCGCATGACGGGTTTTCGAGGTCTCTTCCTTCTGGGTTTTTTTGACCGCGGCAGTGGTTTCGACCCAGTTCGCGCGGTTTCCGAAGAGCCCTGACGACCACCGCTTCAGGACCCGTTTCCGATGGCTCGGTGGAGGTTTACGGGGCTTTTTCTCCTTCCAGGGCCCTTTGCCTCCCTGCGCTTTTCGCGGCGGATGGCTGAGAGTATGTTTGGGCACCCTGCCTCCCTGTTTACTCCTTTTTCTGACCGCCCTTTACTCCCCTCTCCCTCTTCTCCCGAACGCTTCTCTTCTTGCCCTGTCGCGCCGGCGGAACAATACCTCCCGTGTCGAGCCTTTAAACACGTCTATGTGCCCCGCCCGCGTTGGCTTCCCTCCTTTCCCCCGCGAAAAACCGGTTCGCTCCGCCCCTTATCCCTCGTGATGCTTTCATTTGACTTTAACTCTTTCCCTTCCTTCCCTTACTTCTGATTTTCCCTTCGTGAAGCGGTAGGAGACGGCGTCTTTCGTGCCCCCTTGATGGCGAGAGCATCTGATTCTGTGCTTGTCTCTTCCTCGAGCCAGTTCCTATACTCCCACCTCGTTTAGAGCCAGCCCTTTCCCCTTGTGCGCGATTCAATTATTGCTCGTTTGTCCTTTCCTTTTAGGGAGTCTAGCTTTCCCTCTCCGCGAGCTCGACTTATCGTAATCGGTGATTACGCGTCGAAGAATGAAGATGCCGCGATATGGGCCCACTTTTTTTTTCTTTTCCATTCCCTCCCCAGATTCTCTCCTCCCCCGGCGATGAAGAACGGCGCCGTATGAGTCCTCCCTCGTTTGAGGCCCTTTCCACCTGGACCCCCCCCCCCATCAAAAACTCTCCGGTTGGGAAGACTTCATCGGTTCCGGCTTGAGAGTAACCTTTTCGGTCTTTATCCCCCTAGTACAATTGAATACGTTTATAGAGTAAACTTGGGATTTTTTCTTTAGCCGCAGCAGCCCTCGTTTGAAACCTCCAAATACAAAGCGCAAACCGCCGCCTTTTGCAGAGGTGCTACTCCACCCTGAGCAGCGCAGCGAAGAAGAAAAAAGTTCCCCCCCCCCAGACGATTGCTCGCCTCCCGACGGCTTTTTTCTTTCGGCTAACCATATCTGCTGCAGAAGACCCAGATGTGATTCTATTCTGTTTCTGCATCAGTCGGATCCCCCATTTACTTTGAAGTATTCCGTCCTGAAAGATGGATCCATGGTCTTTTGGCTGCTTTCTTCCCCTCGCGTACGGTTCCGATGTCCCCGTCAATTGATCTGACACGGTCCTGCGGAGGGGACTCCGAGCTCACTTGTAAGACGTTTCGGACCCTCTTCCTTCTACCGTCTCGAATCTCCGTACGCTAGGCCCCTGATCGCGGCACGGGCCTTTTGAGGAAGATTCCGGCTGCAGTTTTTCCCAAATTTTTTTTCGCCACTATCTTCTTGAGTTGACCGACGAGCGGCCTATCATTGGGAGCCCGCTTATCGCCCTAGTCGTCAACCCCGGTTCCTGCCCCCATGACCCTCCCTACAGCTTTTCCCCTCCCAATTTCCGCTCCGGGGGTGCAGTCAAGCGTAGGTGTCCCTTGGGGCCCTAGCTGAATTTGCGCCAGCCCACCCTTTGTTCTTTACGGCTATTTTACTTGTTATTCCCTTTTTTTTAGGTCCCGCAATGGTCGGGTAGTGAGGTCCATTAACATATGGATTTTTTTTCAGAAACCGCCCCCCCTCTCTTTTCCCGCCAGCGACGCCCAGTGATCTCTTTTCCTCAACTTGTTGTTTGTTTTAGAGTACCGTTTTGTTTCCAACGCTCAGAGTGTGGCCCTTTTTGACGCGGGAGTACGCCATTAATGTATCCCGAAATAATTCCCCCAATTTGCCCCGTCCGATAGGACTCAAGGGAAGTACAACCACGTAATAGAAGTTATGTTTTACTCAAAAATCCCCGGGTGAGATGCCGTGCAGTCTCCACATCTGGACCAAAGTCCCCGATCTTCTGCGCCACTCCTTCGGGCAATTGTATGTCCGCATTCACCTCTTGGTCCAGCCGTGACGATTGTTCTCGATCTCCCTGAGCGGTTGACGCATAACCTATTTACCGATAAGCCGCCTGCGTTCCAAGGTAGCTCGTTACGGTCTTTCGTCCTCCTGAGTCCTTTGTCTTGTTCATAGACCAAGACGGTTCTGCGACCCCAAGAGAGCAACCGGGGCACGCCGTTCGGTCACGATCGTATACCCCGACTCAATGACCTTTTCCTTTCTTTGGGCATGTCGTGCTCCCGTCTGACTCCCGATTGAAGACTGTCCCCTATTGACCAGGTTGTCCTATCATTTACTTCTAGCCATTCATTCGTAAAATTTCATCCAGAGGACCCCAACGGTCTCTCCACTTTTCGCAACCAATTCTTTTAATGGTAAAACTGATGCAGCCCCCGTAGGATTCCAGAAGAGCATCAGACATCCCCCCCATCTGGTTTGATGCAGCCTTATTGCGGGTTTTTTTTTTGCATAATAGTATTACTTTCCCTCCTTTACCCCCGCCGAGGCATCCCATCCGAGGTTTCCACGTTTTTCGGCATTAAAAGGCGGCTCCCTGGTGGCGATTACACTTCGGCTTCTACAATGAGGCTGGCTGGAGAGGGGGGATTTTCACCGGCGTCTCCGGGCTACTGTCCAGGATAAGGGTACGCTCTCCCCGTTCTCCTGCACACGTTACCCCTCATGAATTCTCGCCCGAACTCCCCCACGCTTCAAACCGGTCTGGCTTTCATGTCTTTCCGACCCTCTCTCCCCCCGCTAAGAGCGTAGTACCCCTTGCTCGCACGAGTTCGGCCGTGTCGGCGAGCGTCTAGCTTTGCATTAGAGACGCTCCTTCGAGCTTTCCAATAATAGAGCCTCCGCCTTTTCCCCGGCGACTTCTAACTCCATGACGCATAGTTTTCTCATTCGCGTAATAGCCAGAGAGGACTCCTCCCCCATTTTTGAAAATAAATCCCGCGACCTTCGCCATGTCCTCTGTATATTGATAGTTTTATCGGAAAACTCCTCCCCACTCGCCCTCCCCCTCTCGATGCGATAGGACGAGTATGGCCCCCCCCGTCGCGCCATTCACAGCACATCGTGCCCCTGATGACCCTCTCGCAGAGCCCCTTGTTCCTCTCGCAGACTTAAGAATCATCCCTGCCTAGCGCGGTCAGTGAGTCATTGTGGTGCTATTCTCCTTACGCACTCCCTGGCCCCATATACGGAGGTTGCCCATGCATCTCTAGTGATTTCTTTCTTCGAGCTGAAGATTAGAGAACACTTTTTCCCCCCCTCCCTTTTTGAGCGTGTAGTGCTCTTGTGAAACTCTTCGTGACTCCATTTTTGCGTCCCAGCTTTATCGCAGTGCCCCCCCACATACCTTTTAGAGACTCCCCCCGGTCCCAAGGAGAAAGAGTTTCCTATTTAGCGCCTATATATCTTTTTTGCAATCCCCGGACGAGCCCAGCGTTTCCCCTCGACTGCCCTAAGTGAGCGCGTGATCGTCGGGTGACGTTAAACGAGAACTTCATTTGCAGACTTATTTTTTAGCATGAGAAGTCCCCATCCCACGATTAAAGGATGTCCTTTTATCCTACGGTTTTTGTTTTGACGCTTTTTCTTCGGGGTCCTTCATAATCAGCGACGTCCGAGCCTAGTCTTGTTCCCTTTGGCGGATGCAGCCCCGGACTCGAGCTCCATCTTCAACTCGCCCTTTAACCCCTCTTTTTTTTCGTTTTTTGCTGAACTCATATCGCAACAGATTGGTGCTTTTTGGTGTTTTTCTTTACTCCTTTGTTTTTTTCTTCTCTTTCCACCTCCCAGCTAGTGATCTTTCCGATAAAAAACAAGCCATCACCGATGTGCCCTAGTCACTGTGCTTCTCTGCCTCTCGATCCTTTTCATTAGAATCTTTTGCGGATCTTCTTTATCTCTCGCGGGTATCGTATTATTAGAGGCCGTCCCTTCAATCGGTCTTTTACGCTGCAATTTTCCTCTTTCCCTCTTTCGTGATTGGAGTTCTCGGATTAAGTCGGGCCCATTTTTTCGAACGGAGTTTCGCGTCTTCCTCCTCCTCTCAACGAGACTAATGGAAGTTTTGACTTGCTGTAGAGTGGCAGTTTTTCGATGGGGTGGAGCTCCGGTCACAGGTTTTATCGATCCTGCCTCTCCTTTTACTTCTGAGTGGGGATGGGGCTTTTGCCCCGGATTATGTTTGGTGACACTGCTCCTATATGGGACGCGTGTGTGACTGCAGGCCCCCTCTCCAGGATTTAAAGAGCTTGACCTACAAGATGAGCATGTGGTGCCATCGAGCGGCTTTTTTTTTTTTTTTTTTAGCCCCCTCCCGACCATCTTGCCTCTCTTCGACCCGGTAAACCCCCTTAATTCTTCCAGCTTTTCCGAGATAGTTGAAGGAGCCGCTCCCACCTGTTTCGCGATGATCTTTCTTTCTTTTCTCCGTTTTTCTTTTGGAAATTGTCTGCCGGCCGCTTGTGACTCTTGTTAACTGTTCGTGACGCCGTTTAAGTTCTTGTGCTTCCCTTCGTCTCTACGATATCCTTTGCATTGTCTCTATCGTTATAGCTCGCCCAGAATATATAGCCAGTCTCTTCCAGAGGGCATTTGGAGATCCAGGTTTCTTCCCATTGAAGGCTGTCTAGTCCCGATTGGATGAGATGGCGCTCGTCGAGAGCGCGTATTTTCCTGCCTGTCGGGACTTACTGACGATCGACTCCGGTTTTGCGACTTATCAACTGCTCTTCAATTGATCCGCTCGCCCGGCCCGATGCCACATAGTTTCGCCCTTCTGTCCTGACTGCTTCAGTGGGTGGCTAAACGAACCCCCTTGCAAAGAGAGAACCAGCGCGGGTATGTAATTAATCCTTGGACCCGAGTGCAACCGATGCCTTGGGACCCAGTCAGGAGA
>Ga0179593_1624021_pt1 | contig 17670 bp, 23 predicted proteins | sample CZODoug2_1_08_16_FD_185931 | JGI IMG/M metagenome (GOLD analysis project Ga0179593, IMG submission 185931) | Vadose zone soil fungal communities from Angelo Coast Range Reserve, California, USA - CZODoug2_1_08_16fungal (PacBio error correction) | ecosystem: Environmental > Terrestrial > Soil >... | reverse complement strand
CGAGCCTTTTTTTTTTTGGGCCCTTCCTCTTTTTCTTTGTTACCGATCAAGGCGATGACTTTGGGTGATGGCTTTTTCTTTCTGAAGAATGGCTTGATTCTTCTCCCCATATCCCTCCCCTCCCGATTAGTCAAAGTCGTTTATTTTTTTCCCCCCCCAACAGCTACCCCCGGCCTTCAGACTTGATTAATGTTAACCCCCCTTCCTTCTTCGCTTATCACTTTCGACTTCCCCCCCCCCAACTCATTCCTCCCAAACACGCTTAATCTTCACGTTCCTTCCCCTTCTTCCCCTTTTCCTCGTTAGAAATGACTTTTTTCCCCGACCGTAACTTCGACGAGAGAGAACGGGGCCTCCAGCTTTCCCTCCCAGCACCCCCCCTGGAAGAACTCCCCCCCCTCGTCCCCCCATGGCTTCATGCCGTCAAAATACGGTTCAAATTATTGTGGCCCCTTGTTTCTTCCGTCTTTTTCCCTCGGAAGAGGGTCTTACCTCGGCCGTTTGGACCGGCCTTTCTCCAGTTACCAGTCTTTCTCCCACCGCCCCTCTCCTGTCAGGCAGTAACCTTTTTTTTCCCCCCAAATCAAATCACGCCAGACTGTCCCCCTCCCCATTCCTCGCCGCTCGCACGCGGAAGCACCTTTCCCCCTTTTTCTGGTTCTCCCTTTTCATCGGACGTCGAAGTCGCTCCTTTTTCAATGGGGGCCCTATGCAGCCCTTCGGTTTCAGTAAATCCGTCCCATCTCCCCCTTGCCGAGTTTCTCACATTTTGGCGAGCTCGAAGTTAAATTGTGTCGCCTATCCTTGGTTCCCCCCCCTCCGTGTTTGAAAGCGGATTTTCCCCCCCCCCCAAAGCCGCTTGTATTCCCCCCCCCCTAAAAGGGCCTCCTTCTCTTCTCCCTTTTGAATACTGCGCGCATTCCCCTGCTTCGAGGCCCCCCACCTGATTCAATGAAAATTATTCACTTTTGGCAACTGTTTTTTTCCTCAATTCTTCGCAGCCGTACCCCCCCCCCCCCGGGCTACTTCATATGTCAAATGTGGGAACCCCTCCGTCGATCCCCGGCTTCCCCACCTCATTTTTTTTTTTTTCTTTTTCACCGGCGAACAGCTCGCCCCCCAACAACATCTCCGGCCTTCCTCTGTGGGAAGATATTTTTTTTTCCGTTTTTTTTCAAGAAAGGTAACACCGCGCCCCTCGAAATCTTAGTTCCTTTCCCTTCCGGTCATCTCTTTCTTAAAGGACTTGAAGCCCCCCTCTTCTACAAACTCCACCGTCAAGCTCAGCTTCCCTTGCTGAGTTGTCTCTCCCCCCCCAAACTTTTTCCACTCCGACCAGACCTTTCCCCCTAAGAATCAGTCCGAGCCCAGGATGACTTCCTTGCTTTTTTGCTGAAATCGCGATCTTATTACCGGAAAGTCGAACGGATTGATTTTTCCGCCGATGGATTTACGCTCCTCCCCCCCCTTCCCTTCCTTTCCCGCGCGTGTCCCCCCCTTTTTTCATAGCCAGCGAGCGGGCTTGTCGACGTAGTCCCCAACTTTCCTCCCGAAAGCGTTTTCCTCTGTTTGAAAAATTTTTTTTTTTTTTTTAAAATCCTATTTGCCAGGTTTCGATTCCCCGCGCACCCTCCCTTTTTCCCGAACTCTCCTTTCCCTGCTACCGTAACGTTTTTCTTCACAGATCCGTTCCGCTCGCTGTCCTAAGTTGTTGATTTGTTTTTCTCCCAGTAAGCCGACCCCCGAATAGGGAACCTTTTGCCCCCTGGACGCCACTTCGGTCCGTCTCCCTATTCCTTCCTCCCTTGTTTTCAACGCCCCCTCGCGATTGAGCCCCGCCGGATGTTTTCACGCTGATGTTGCCTCCCCCGCACAACCGCACCCCCCCGCCTTTTCCGACTCTTTCGAGCAGATTTCTGACCGCGAGCCACTCTTCACTCAGCTCTTCGGTGAACCCAGATCGGGACCCCGTCTAATGAATTTCGTCGGGACCCCCCCCCCCCCATCGAGCCTTTCCTTGTTAGGAAAAGCGCCCCCCCGTGGCTTGTTTCGGTTCCTGCGGGTTTTTTTCGCCAATCCCTTTTTTCCCAGGTGTTTCTTCTTCTCGAGAAATCCCCCCCCCCTTACGTCTTGATAGCAGAGTCCCTCCCGATACGTCTCACCTTTCTCGCGACCTTTTTTAAAAAACCCGTCCCCCCCCATGAAACATTTTTCCTGCGCCATCGGCCCTTCTGGACGTCCCTCTTCCAAAAGCCCAATTTCCCTTTCTTCGTCCGCAGTTTTTTTGAGTTGCGGGCCTCTACCGCCGAATAGAATCCCTCCCCCTTTTTTTCTTCCTCTTTTAAACCTTCCTTATTGTGAGACACCCTCCTCGCTGGCCGGAGATCGGACACTACCCTAGTAGGGTCTGCTTTCCCTGTTATTCCGGGCGATCAAATCTGGGCACAGACACTTCCGAGTTCCTTTTCTCCATTTCACAGATGGAAAAACAGAGCGCCTTCCCAAACTGGAAACACCGGCTCTTTCTCCAACCAACAGTATCAAGAATTCTCTGGGGAAACGTAACCCTCTCCCCTTCCAGCGGTAATGCGCTTCCTTTCCCCTCCCCGCACACTCTCTTTTCCCTCTTTGTTGAACAAGACCTCCTCACGGTTTGGCTTTTTCTTTGTCCATGCAGCACGGTTTAGCCTTTTCGGGAAAACCTAACTTTTTTTCTTCCCTTCAGAGCTGCCACTTTCTCTGTTCGCGATTTTTCGGCTTGATAAGCGTTCCGCGCAGAAATTCCTTAAGTGTGTCGGCGGCCTTCCTTCTTTACGAAGCTCTCCTCCCTTGTAAGAAACAATTCTGCGCCCTCTAAGGACCTGTTTCTTCCGCATCGGTTGTACCCGCCTGTCGCGGATGATTTCCCCCCTTCCCTTTCGGTTTTTTTTTTCTGGTTCAGCGCAAGAAGGCCTCCTTCCTTCCAACGTTACCTTCCCGAAAACGGTTTCCTCTCCGAGACACCGGAAATTATTCTTTTTCTCCCTTAAGATTACGTACCTTCCCCCCTTTGGCCCATTTTCGACCCCTCTGTTTCACTAAGCTGACGACCGTGCGGCGTAATCCGCCCCTTTCCTGTCAGAGTCTTCTCCCCTCCCCCCGGATATCCCTCTTTTTCCTGGTTGTACCTCTTTTCCCCTTCCAGATTTCTTTCGGTGTGCTGATTTTAACCTTACGAGCTCCCCCCCTCTCAGAAATCTATCTTTTCCTCTTTTTTTTTTTTCTATATCTTCTTGAGCTCCCTCTTTTTTTTCCCAGGGTAAAATAAGCAGCAGGCGCCGCCTTCCCAGAGAAGGGCCCTATGGTCATCCACCACATTCACTCACGTGATGGCTTCTCCCTGACGCTGACGCCTGTTCTTTTCTTCTGCGGTTTTTACGAGTCGCGCCCGCCCTTCTTTTTTTTTTTGCGTTTCACCCTGTTCAAAAGTATACCCTGAACTGAAGACCTTTCCCCTTCCCCCCCCCCCCCCCCGGTGCTCTTTTCCTCGCAAAAACGTCTCCCCCTTGGGGAGGTCACCCCTGCTAGGCCTTCGTGCTAGGAAACTTTCGGACAACCTAGCTCTTTCCTCAACGCCGCTTCCTTGGCGATTGTACAGACCGCTTGACCTTTTCAGGGTTCTTAATCCTCAGTCTTTGTTATTACCCCCCCCCCCCCCCCCCTTTTTTTCTTCCGTCAAGCCCCCTTTCAATAAGCAGACACAATCCGATTTTCTTTTCCCGGACGGCCCCTCGTTCCGTCGATCTGGATCTCTTTCAGACTCTGCTTCCCCCCCTTCCAATTTTCGAGGGGAAGAGGAGGAAGTCTTTTCTGCGGAGACAAAGGAGGAAAAAGAACGCCTGGCCCAATTGCGACTGCCTCGGGTTCAACCTCTTTCGGGCGTTTCTTTATCTGGACTTCTCTTGACCGGCTGGAATGGTCCCCCCTTTTCTCCGACCTTTGTTGGTGTGTTTTTTTTTTTAGGTCAAGGCCGGGTCCTTTCGAACCTCTTTTGTTTCCATCTGGGATTCCCCAATCTGGTCTTTTCTCCAGGCTCCTCTTTCAAGATGGTGCGCGACCTTCCACGCGTGGTGACTTGCTCCCGCAGCTCCCCTCGAATTTCCCCTCTTTTTTTCAGGAAAGCTCCTTCCCTCTACCGCTTTCACTCCCGAGACACTAGGTTTGAATGCTTTCTGACCTTTTCTCAAATCTGACGGACTTTTTGAGGTGGAAATCGTCCGGCCAATTTTTGGCCATTTTCTTTGTTACTTTGATTTATTTGGCCCCGGACACGATGTCGCCGCGAGGAGAGCCCCCCCTTCCTCTTACCTTTCTCTTTTTCAATTGTTGTTTTTCCGACCCCCAATGCTTTCCTTGGAAAATAATCTTCCTGACCGCCTTTCAAAGACTCCCACCAATACGTGCGCGGTCCCCAAAAAAGCCGGCTCTTTTGTTCTTTTTTAAAAGGGATTAATTCATCGCTTTTCACCGGAAGAGTTTAAGGGGAAGACTTTTTCTTCCCTATCTCCCCCTTCTTCGCCAGGAGTGTTGAGGTTCTTTTGACCTTAAAATCCTTTTTTCCTCAGACGTCTTCGGCTCAATTATCTCCCACAGTTTCCTTCCTAGTTATCTTTGCCTGCGCCTTTTTTCCCCTGTCTGTTGCCCCCGGTAGGAAGGGCTTTTTAAGGGCGGAGGGGGGTCCAAAGAAAACAGTTTTGACTTTCTGCGATTCCTTATCAGGTAGCTTGTCCGCTTCCGCAAAGGAGTTGTCTTTCCCTTCATCGACCCCAACCTAGTGTCTCAACCCACAATCTTTTCACCGGTTTCCCAAGTAAATAGGCCCCTTCTTCCTTCGGTCCTTTCCCCGAAAAGATCTTCTAGATTTACGACACCTCGGTGCCGACTCCGTCGGGCGGCGGTCAAAACCTTCCTCCCTCTTCAATCCCTTTCCCCCTCCGAAGAAATCAAAAACCCGCGATCGGTCTTTTCCAAACATTCGCGCGCTCCTCCCTCCTGTTTCTCTAAACAAAAACTTTTCTCTTGCGCTTCTGTCCTGGTCGAGTGCGTTCCCTTCAAGAGTCGAGGTTCCTTTCCCTCTTAAGTTGACTACAAACGGCTTTTCTTCGGGTTTTTTTGGGTCGCGATTCCGGCTTTTCCTTTGGGCGTAAAGTCCTTTCCTTTTCTGGAACTTTCCCTCCGGAACCTTACTCATTTCCGTCCCGGCGAGTTGGCGCTCTTCATCGAGGAGACTCTTCTCTCTTTCTACGGCCCTTTCCCGAGGAGGCGTTCGGAGTCGTTCCTCATTTTCGCCGGTGAGAGTCTTAGGTGAGGATTCCCTTCTTCTCCCGGTCTTCCCCTTCATCATTAGACCATCCCTCCCAGACCCTTTTGTGGCTACGCTGGGCCACTTTTCTCTGCCAGGGAACCTTCCCCCCCCAATGGTCTTTTCTTTTCAGTGAATTCCCCCCCTCCTCCCGCAATTGCTGGTGCTCTGCGCGCCGAGTATCGCCATGGCCTCTTCCCAGCGCAGGATCCCCCCCTCCTAGTTCTTGTTCTAACGGCAGCGGATTTGCGCGTGTTGAATCCTTCCCCCCCCCGAGACCTTTTTCCGGAACATAGTAGACACCTTCCTTCGAGCTCGCACGATTGGAAGAGTTTTCGGGCCCCTTCTTTTCGGCCCCCCGTAACAACGATTCTCCCCCCATTTCCCCGACCGCTGGCCCAGCGACGGCTTCTATTTATCGCGAAAGCCTTTGCCTCCCCCATCCAACTTTTTTTTTTTTTTCGCTGTTGGGTGTTTCTAGATGGCCCCGCTTTGCATTGTCGGATTTTTGATTTGATTTCTTTTTCGACTCCCACTTTCCCCCTGCCTTACCAGCCTTGTAACGTCCTTTCCAAGATCCGCGATTTCTTCCTTCGAAATCTTTTTTTTATCCGACTTCCCCCCTTTCACAAGTTACCCCATACGCGTCTTCAGTGCCTGTTCGCTCTTTGTAAAGATTTTTTTCCTTTCTTTTGCGCCTCCCTTTTTGCGTGTGTTGCTTGTTTTGGGTTAAACGGTCTTTTGCGGACGTCTCAATCCCCCCTTAGATTTAGAACCGTCATTTTTTCCCCCGTCGTGTGATGGCTTGTAGCGTGAACCTTCCCTTTCAGCTTTTTTCCCTATAGGTGAGGACTCGTCGGATAACCTTATATTTGAATATGCCGGCTTGTCCCCCAAGTCGCGTCTCTCTTTGTTCTTTTTTCTTTGGAGCGTCATGAGACCCTCCGCGGATTTTTCTTAATGTTTCTCCTAAGATTCCACGGTTCCTCAGCGTGGTCCCCTTTTTCCTTCCCCGAACCCTCCCCCCATAAGGTTCAGAGCACTCCCTTTACACGCCCAATCCCCAGATGCCGCCCCCCTATAGATCGTCCTTCCCTTCCCTATATCTCCCCTTTCCCCTTTGTTGTTGAGATTTCAGCCGCCTATCGCCATGAAACTCGGATGATTGGGCGTGTACCTCCCCTTTTCCCCTCTGAACCGTCGGTATGGCTTGGCCTTCACAGCTTGAAAGACTTGGCTGCCTTGCGCAACCACTTCCCCTTCTCTTCCCCCCTGTAACGGTCGTGGATTTTCCCAACCCCCGAACCCACTCCCGACGGAATTTTTTTTTTTCGACTTCGATTTCCCCCGAAAAATCCCTTCCCTTTATCACGGGGAGCCCCCAGCCCATATCGCCGCAACCCACGCTAATCTTTCCCCTTTTTTCCCCTTATAACCTTCCTCCCCCTTTTCACCATCAACACTCCCTTTCTCAACGCCCCCCTCTCCCGTTTTTTTGTTCGTCTCGACGCATTCGACCCCTTTTTCTCGCCTCCAGAACATACGCCCCTTAGTCTCGTGCCTGAACACACCTCTTAGCTCAAAATGGAGACTCATAAATACTTCAAAATGAACTTGTGACCTTTTTCTTAAAGGTCTCTTTCCTAAGACCAGATTCTTTTAGAAACCGAGGGAATAGTTCCCTCCCTAAAGTAACCTTTATTCCTCCCTCAGGCGAACTTTCGAAACTCCCACTCACCTCACGCCAGTTCGTCCCCCCCCCGCGCTCGCCATGCAAGCGGAAGAAACCCCCCCCCCTACTGCTCCAATTTTTGAGGGTTCTTCCCTCCCTCGGACGTCGCATCCCCCTTTTCCCCTCTTTCGATCCTTTGGGCAAGACTTTTCAGGAGCCATAGGTTTTTTTAAGTATTAGAATCCGACATTCCCTTTGCGGTCGCCCCCCTACCCTCGGCCAGCTCGTTGGCTCCTACTGCATTCCCATTCCCCGAGGGAGGATTGTTCCCCCCGGTGAAGAGGTGTTGGGACACTTTTTTCCCCAGCGCATAAGCAGATGCCGTCTCTCCCCCCCTTCCCATTTTTCTCCCCTTCGGGCTTCCATGGCCCTTTTCCCAATCACGAATCACTTTTTTTGATTCAATTCTCTCCAAATTTGAATTCACTGAAATTGGCAACGTGCCCCATTTCCGCACGCAGCGTAGACCCCCCCTGGGTCGATGGTCAAGATGGCCGGCTCTTTTCATCCGCTAAGAAATAATTTTTTCCCGTTCTATCCCCCCCTGTCACCAGAATCGACTCCCCCAATCCCTTTCTTACTCGGATACTCTTCTCCGGAGATAGGCGAAAGACTTGAAAGAAGTTACCCCCCGCGCCTTCGAAATCTTATTTTCTTCCCCGGAATTCCCTCCATGGCACTCGAACGGACTTGACGCCATAGTCCTCCCCCCCCCTGAGGCTACCCCCTCCTCCCTACCCCTCCCTCCCCCTTTAGTCAACTAGGTTTCTGAGTTTCTAGACCTTTTTAACCCACATTCTGCGCAATTTTTAGCGAAAGCTCCCTTCGGTTGCGGTTTCCGAGACCAGGATTCTTTTCGCCTGATGTTGGACTCCGCCCTCGCGATCGGAGTAGGATAACGCTCCTTTCTCCCTTTTCTTGATCTCTTTATTCTTTTTTTTCCTATGGATTTCAGCTAAGCCCTCCCTTAGGTCCTTCTAAAATCGGGAAATTAGAAGCGTCTCTTGGGCACTCCCCTCTACAGAAGTAGTTCCCCCCGATTTATCCCAAAGCGCTGGGAAACTTTCCCCCCCCCTTGATTTGTGGGTTGTGTTTCCCCCTGAGCGGTAGAGGACTTACGTCTCACCAAGCTAGCACCCCCACTAGAACTATTTCCCTTTTTTTCATGAACAGTTTCCCCGCTTTCTAAGTGATTTTGAGCCCGGCACCCTCTACGTAGAACCTTCCATGGTCTGGAACCCGGGTTGCTTCCGCACTTAGGAGCATCTTTTTCCTATTCCTTTCGCCGTGAAAGACTCGATTGCTCGATTTCCTACTTGCCTATGAGAATTCCCTGAACCCCCTTCCCCTCCCCCCCTCTTTCACAAGCCGGGAATTGCAGATCTCATTCTGCCCAAGGGCTCTCAAATAAGATATTCCGGTGTCTTTCTTTCTTCATGAATACTTTCTTCTCTCCACAAACACCAGAGCTTGTTCTTTCGGAGTTTCCTCAGGACAGGGGGTCTCTCTTCCCTGCGTTTTTCTTTTTTCCCCAATCCCCCCTCTTTTCAGGACGCCATGAGTTTTTCTTCTTTTCAGTTGGTAGGCGTCTCCTCGATCCTCCGCGATCATCTTTTCTACATTGTCGGCACTCGATTGACCCCCACAATGTGAGAAAGAGGACCCCCTCCTTCTTTAACTGCCCACAGACAAAGATTTCCCTTCCTCTTGCGCCCCTGGACCTTTTTCCGCGACGTAATAGCTCCAGAGCCCATAGCTTATTTTCAAAGCCCCTATTCGGTATTGTTCTTCCGCGATCCCTCCTGAGTGACGTTTTTTCTTCGGCCACTATTTAAAATTCTAGGGTATGCTCCCTTTTCCCTTTCAGAGTTACCTTTTTCTCTGGGCACCAGACATTATGACTTTTTCAAGATTTCAAGTTGTGTAAGGACCTTCACAGATTCCACTATAGTAGAGTTTTAAAGGACTCATTCCCCCCGGAGAATAGTTCCTGACGGCACCTCCCTTCGGAGGGGGTCCCCCCCAACGAGGTCCCTTAATTTCCTGGTCCTGCTTTAGCTCCCCGTCTCACAGGCTCATCTTTGTTGAACACCGCCTTCCCCTTCCTTCCCGGTTTTTTTTCCTTTTGCAGCACGGTTTTTTTATGTCCCTGATATCTTCCACCGAAATGGGGAATTTCTTTTTTTCAGAGTCTGCAACGTCGCTTTTCCCTCTGACGTTCTTCTGGCCGTTTACGCGACCCTTCTTGTCGCCTTTAGTTTTTTTCTCTGCTACGAGCGTCTTTCTCCTGAACAAGTTGATCTTTTTTTTTTTTTTTCAGGAACTTCTTCCTTCCTCAATGTTCGCTAGCTTTGTACCCCGCCGACACTCGGCTATACGATTCCCTTTCCGCTGGTTCCTCACGACGGCAGGAGAGCTCCTGCCCGTTTTTTTCCCCTTTTCTCACTTTTCCTCCTCGCACCGGAAGGATTTTTTTCCGGAGATTACACGAAAAAATCTTTTTTTGTTCGACCCCCCCCCCCCCCCCCCCTTCTGTTCCTAAGAGGTTCCTTCCTTGCGTAATCCGTTTTAATTGAGATTCTTCCCCAGCGTCGGAATTTCTTTCGAAGCAATAAGAGTGAGTGACCCTGGTTGGTCTTCCCCTTCTTTTCTTTCCAGAATTTACGCGGCGCATGCTTTCTCTTCCACCCACCATAGCCAAAATCTCCCTCTTCTTTTTTCATCCTCATTTTTTTGTTGTTGTCTCTCTCTTTGTGGGTGTGCCGCTGTAAGGGTAACCCTTTTCAAGATTCAGGGCCTCTGTACGGAACCCACTTCACACTCACTGCTGATGGCTTCGCGGGCTTGTCCGCTGCGCAGATTTTCTTTCTTCCCTGTCGCGCCCGCTTTCTTTTCGGAGTGGTTTTGGTCGAACACCTTCTATACCTTTTCTTCTCTGGTCTGAACATGAAGACCCCTTTCGCGAGACGTTGATCTCCTTTCTTTTCCCGTTCAAGGGGGATTTTTCCCCCCCTTGCCGTAGTGTCTGAACAGGCTTCTTTTTGGGATCGCCCGAGCGTTCCCGTGTCCTGGCTTTGCGAATTGAGCCAGGTACTTTTTCCCCGTGCGCCCTCCTCCTTTCTGGAGACGTCACGCCTAGTAGTCCTTTTTCAACTCCCCTTTTCCTTTCTTGCGCGGGAACTTCCTACGTCGATATGTTTCCCTCCTTCGTTCATCTCTTTTCAAATTCCAATTCCTTCCGTGCACTTTTCGCGGCGAAATTCAAAATAACCTTCCCCGGTCCCGATGCTTTTTTCACCCCCAGAGTCGACCTTCGATTGTGCGTGTTTGCTAGTCTTCTCTTCTTCCGCCGACGGTTAAGGTTTCGTCACCCTTTTCTTTTGTCGACCCTTCCCTCCCGGAGTCAGGCTAGAACTATCTGAGGTTTTTCCCTCCCCCCTGCCCACCCCAATATGGCCCCCTCTTCCTCCCATACAGGAGTCTTTCCCCGATGTTCTCTCAGGACCGCTTGCTTACCTAGACCCCCTTTCGTCGAATTGGACCTTTCCGAATCCCTTCCCGCTCTTTCCTGCGCCCACATTTCCTAAGTTGGCGGTTCTGGTTTGAAGGCTTTTTCTTACGGGCTCCTCCCCCCCCCGGCGCAAACTTCTGCTACTTTTCCCGCGTTCCTTGTGGCAAATTCCCAGCAGTAGTTTTGTCTTTGGCGCTCCTTGTGGTCCTCGGCCGGGTTGGCTATGTCAGCTCTTTTTTTTCCCTCTGATAGAGGATGCTTCCTAACATTACTTGCTATTGCCTTGTTGCCTATTGGGGCGAAACTTTCGCGTACTTGGTCTTTTCCCACCAGACCCGTTAATTTACTCATAGCGACTCCAGGTTCCGAACACCCTTTTTTTTTTGTGGTCTCGACCCCCCTCCCCCCCGACCACCGGCAGCGTGACTCTTTGAATTTTCCGCTTTTGCCCGGCAATCCTTCTCCAGGCGTGTTCGCTGCTGGTTCTTTTGTCCAATCCCTCTTTTCTTCGTAGGCGAGGGCTCATCTCTTCCCAGTTGCTGACTTAGGGACGTTATGTCTGCGCCGCCTTCTTTTAACGGTTGTCCCAGTCTTCTTGGGATCCCGTCTTTTTTCCGCTCAAATAAACCGCGGTCCTTGGCTGATGATCTGTTCATTCCAAAAGTTCTCATTTGTCGCCTTCTTCTTCGCAAGGAGTTGGTGATCTTTTCCACGACCCTTCACCCTTTGTCGTTTCAACCTCCTCAATTTTTTCAAAACGAGCTTTTTTTCTTTCAGCATACATTTTTTTGTTACCTAAGTCGGTACTAATGCCCTCCCCTCCCCGATGTCACCTCGACCATCGTGCCGCCTCCGTCCGTGGCTTATGGCGTCAACAACTAGCTCCTTCCTTCCCTATTTCCCGTTAGACTGAAGCAGCTCTCTGAAGCTTCCCTTTCTCTCCCGCGATTTCCTGGGCTCGCAAAACAAGAACACGCCTTTTTTTTCCCGGGGAATGGTCTGATTTTCCCTGTTTTTTGGCAGAGTAGAGGCCCCGTGATACAACCTCTTCGGCGGAATTCTGTTTCTTCGGCGGTTGAAGACGAGCTAAGCTCTTTCCCAGTATGCGGAGTGTTCCAGCCTTTAGCTTCTAGTTTGGCTTCATAGCGGATCTTCGACATATCTTTCCCTTCCGGAGATGGACTTTTTTTTTTGGTTCTTCGAGCTGTGAGCATTTCCCTTTAGAGAATGAGGTATCTTTCTTCCTTGATCTCCTTCTCCGGGTTACTGACTTTCCGAGCTTTTTTTTTGCACATGTTTTTTTTCCTCTGTGTTTTTTTCACATAGCGCGGGACAGTGCCCCCACATGGAGGTTCAATGGGATAGAAGCACTCCCCCCCCTTTTTTTATGCCTCCTTCCTCTTCCCCTATTCCTTCTTCCCTTTTTCGACCCCTCGGGAAGACGTTCCTTTGATATGCGAGTTTTTTCAAACACCGCGAACTGGCCCCGAAACCTGACACCCTTCATGCCGTCTTTTTTGTGAAGAGGAGAGAATCTTCCTTCGTAGTATGGCTTCTTTCCGAGGAACAACCGCCCCCCCAAAAGCTTCACCCTTGACGAGAAGAGGGAAAGCTTGAGAAGGAAGATTCCCTTTTCAGAAATCGGGCTAAGACCATCCCCCCAAGGGGGGCCCATTCCACTTCTTTTGGTTGATTAAGAGTTCTGTTAATTGTTGATAATTTCTTTCGTGATTTGTTGAATGTTCCCCCATAGCTTCTTTTCCCTCACCAGAGACCGGGGGAAATCCCCCTGGCACCCTTTTAGAGAGACTTTTTTTTCTTGATCCGAATTCCCCCCCCCCAAGTTAATGTTGCATTTCCTTTGCATGTTCCCTGTTCCTAGATTTCCTGAAGAGTTCTTGCTCCCCTTGTTGTGCGTTCCTTTATGCGAGGGAACGGTTGGCCGGCGGCCGATACTTTCAAGCGGTGTTAGGTGCCCCTCATGTTTCCCGGAGTGTCCAATTTCTCCCTGACCTTGATCTTTCTCGTGGTTTTTGCGCCCCTTATGAGAGTAGGATCACCTTTTTTCCCCTTCCGTGATTGTCCCCCTTTTCGTTTTTCCCCCCTCTACGTCGCGGTCGTTTTTTTCTCGCTGGGGGTTTTCGCTCATCTCTCACCCGACGTTTCTTTTGATCTCCGGTCGATCTCAGAGAAACCTTCCTCCCTTCGTGGGGACAGCTCCGCTCCGGTTACGCGCATGATACTTAATAAAAGCTGCTTCCTTTTTTCCATGCTCATCTCTCCAGGCATCTCTATCTTTTCCTCGTGTTGTTGTCCTCGGAATTGGAAAGCCGCCCTTCTGCACCTTTTCCGGCATTTCTTCTCTTGGCTTACCGATCCCAGTCCTTGAACCGTTTTTCTTTTTGTGAGGTTCTCTTTCCCTCCAGTCCTGGCTTGCAGGGATCTTTTTCTCTTTCCCCCTGAGATCACAAACTGTAGTGGATATCATGACGCTCCACCCGCGAACCTCCCCCCGTCCTCCTTCGACTTCGATTCCATGTGTCATCTTCGCCACGGGACCGACGCTCATTCATAGCCCCCCCCCTTTTTCGCAAAAACCCACGCTAATTTCCCTCCCGGATTACAAGGCCTTCCGGTTTCCGTTCGACACTCTCCCCTCACGCGACCTCTGACGACTCCCCCCTTACCGTCCCTTTCTTCCCGAACACGAAACTCCCCCTTTCTCCCCTCCCCTATTCGCTATGAAAATTTTCCCCTTCTTCCTTGAAATACGCCCTCTTCACCTTTTTTCCCTTAATTGTGAAAATAATGGTGCTTTCCCCTTAAGAAGTTTCTACGAATCTCTTTAGTGGGAATTTGGCCAATATTCCCTTTATCCTATGGGAATGGATCCAGTATCCCCTCCCCCCTAAAGGCCCCTCATCATCCCCTTCAGCGTGCGCTCGCCGCTGTACCCAGAAAACCTCCGAGACACCTTTTTTTTTTTTCCCTTTTCCCCCCTTCCCCTCGATAAATCTTTTTCGATGTACATCTCGATCGTCAAGGGGTTTTCAGAAGAAATCGAGTTGTAGTAGCTAGGAAGTCCCCTCGAACGCCGCGCCTGTTCGATAATAGGTGAAGATCTTCCCTACAATGTTTTCAGATGTCCTGCTGGTCCCCCCAGGGAGTTTTTTTCCCTTGCGGACAAGAGAAGTCGCGTCCCGCACCTCTTTTTTTCAAAAGGGAACTTTCCGGCTTCCCCTTTTTCAATCAAGAATTCATCTTCCCCCCTTTCTTTTATTCCACTTTGAATTCACCTTCCCCTTTTCAACCTGGACATTTGGGTCTTTTTCTTCCCTTTCGCGAGGCCCATGGCTTTCGATTTTGTCTAATGATGGCTTGGATAAGCCCTCCCTGGACTCCTCCTTTACCTCATGCGAGAAAGTAACGCTCAAGAACTCAACCCCCCCTTTCCCCCCCCCCCCCTACTAGGGAATTCAGATTTTATATGCGCTCCGATTCTTCCATGAAGGTAAAAACCCTCCTTCAATAGAATCGAAATTTCTTTTCCCTTCAAGGCCTTCCCTTCCATGGATCAGATTTCCCCTTTTGACCCTCCCTTCGTATTCACCTTCCCGGACAGACTTTCCAAAACTCCCCATCCCTTTCTCGACGACGTTTTTACACTTATCTTTTTGTTTTCCGGAATATGCCCCCCCCGCCAATAAGAAACAGTCTCTCCCGCGCCCTCCCCCCCCTTGCGTGGATGGTTCCCTTCGGTCCCCCCTCTGCGACGAGAATGTTGGAAGCTGCCTTTTTCTTTCTCTTTCCCTTCAAATCGAAAACGGCTTCCTGAGTTTTTCTCCTCTGGCTTCAGATATCCCCTTCTTTTCGGAATCTTTTTAAAATCGATCCTTTGGTATGACTCGGAACCGATTTCTACGCTCCTTTGAAACCTTTACCCCCTTTGCTTTGTGGGGGGAGCTTTTTGTCTCATTTGACTTGTTCGATTAATCCCCTAACTAAGTGATTAGAAACCGCTTCCCAACTAACTTTTGATGAAACATTTTTTCTACTTTTTCAGACTTTCCGTTGTTTTGATTTGAGCTTTTTTTTCCCCCCCCTAAAGTAGATACCGATCCCCCTAGGGACCAACTTCCGCGAAAGACACTTCGGCTACCTTCTCTCCTCCTCCCCCTGTTGCCCCTATGAGATGATTATAAACTCTTACTGTTTGGCTTCTGAAAAGGAATTTCTGTAAAGCCCTTTCCTCGACATCCTGGCTCCTCTTTCCTCGCCGATATGGCTTTCCCCCTTCTTCGCGGACCCCTCTTTTTCCCATTTTCACTTTCACCGGTCTTAATTTTTTTTGACCCACCACCCCCTCGTCGCCGGCGGTGTTCCCTTTCCCCGGTAATCGGTAAAGGTTTTTCGGTCATGTGTTCGTCTCCAAGTTCAGCGTCCACTCTTTTATCTCAACATTGCCTTCTTCTCTAGGAAGAGTCTCCTTTTTTTTTGCTCCCCCTTCCGGCGCGTTATGCCTATATCCCTCGCAAGATTTTTTCCCCTTCCGATCGGAACACCCCCATGTTGCCTTCTCCCTAAAAATATTGGCCGGGCAGTCCTTTCACAATTGCAAGTATGCGTCTCCTTCCGCGAACCCTTTTCGTAATCCCTCCTTCACAACCCGACATATTTTTCAAATCCCTCGGTATTTTCGGTTCTTTCCCCTCGTTGCGGGATTCCCCCATTCTCCCGTCTTTTCCCTTGCTTTTTTTCCCCAATCCCCTCCCTTTCCTTTGGAGACCAACCCTGCAAAAGAACTTCTTTTTTTTTCTCTCCTCGCTCTGGCCTCTGTTTCCTGGAAAGCACAGATAGTTCGATCCTGACCCTGTACCGGACTGTCCCCCCCTCCCTTCTAGGGTCGCCACCAACAGGCCTTTTTGGAACGTAAAACCCTCTTCCAGTCCAGAAGTTTTCCCCCATCTTCCTCCCAGGCCTTCTCATATTTGTGCCCCCTCTGGCAATTGACCCCTTTTTTTCTTGCATCACTTTTTTCTCCCAGATGGGCACACCGGCCCTACTTTTTCTTCGACATTTTTCTGTCTCTGTTAGACTCCTTTCATAAGGATGCCGGTAAGAGCCCCCCACTTTATTGTGTCTCGTCTTTTTTCGAGCATACGAGATCCCTTTATCAATTCTTTCTCGCCTTGCGATTCCCCCCTTTTCCTTCATAAGGACCTGGTTCTTTTCTATCGGTCTTTCCCTTAGGGACACTGTAGAGGCCTGTTTCCCTCCGGATCCGGTTCCTGCACGACGGTTCCTTCCCCCCCGTGAACTGGGCCAGGCGTCCCTTTTTGCTATCACCCTTCTAGCACCGGAAGGAGACAATGCTTTCCTTTCCCGTCCACTATGTTATTCCTTTGCCCCTTTGTTCAGACCCCCCCCCCCTCCTAAGAGGGCGCTTTCTCCTCGCTCTGCTCAGGAGTCAGAGTAGGATCCCGCCTCCCCCCCCCCGATTGATTTTCCTTTTTTGTCGGCCATAGTTTTTTCCCCTTTTAAGCGGCGCCTGCTGCTTCCCTTTTTTGCGTGCACACCCACCCTTTTTCTTCCCAAGAAATCCTCTTTTTTGGTGTTCTCTATCCCTTGAAGTCCCTTTTTTTTTTCTGCTGGACGGGTAAAATCCTCCTCCGTCTTTTCGGGAAAGATGAAGGGCCCTATTTTTTCTCACGCTTCTGTCTTCTCCTTTCCCTATTCTTTCCGACGCTGAAGAATGAGAAGATTCTTTCATTTTAAACGCTGAGTTGTTTTGGTCGACACAAGGGGTCCGTCTCTTCGTAGTAATCTCAGGCTCCCTTTTTTCCGTGGAGTCCTCCCTTTTCTTCGTGATCGCAACCGTTACGAAGGCCTTTGCATTTTTCTCCGGCTCGGGCGCGCAACATAGCGAGGTGATCCTCTCCCCTCCCTTCCTTGGCGATGAGTACAGTTTTTTCCCTTTTCCTGATGCTTTCTTTCCTTTTTCGAGCGATGGTTCTTACCTTTCAACTAGGTTACACTCCCTCGAACCCTCCTCTGGAGCGAAAGGCCCTACGTCGACTCTTGCCGACGCGACGTGCAGCCCCCCCCATTCCCCCTTTTTTTAACTTTTTTTTTCCCCATCTTCGACTTTCCCTCACAATAAAATCTTTCCTTTTCGGACTGCCTCGGGTTTTCCCCCCCCCCCCCCCACGATGCGACCCTTTTTTCCTTCGTCGATTCCCTTCTGGATTTCCTTGTTAAGGTTCCTAAGAAGGTCTTCTTTTTGAACCTATTCGCCCTTTCTTCCAGGCCTGGTCACAGGGAGCTCTGGGTTTTCCCCCCCACCCGGTATTTTTTTCCCCCCGTAAAAACTTTCCCGACATACAGGAGCAGAAGTTCTGTTGGCGCAACTCGCTGAGTACCCTCCGTTCCTAATCTTTTCTCCTCCCCGGCCACGAGCCGTTTCTCCCATAACCGAAGATTGGCGGTCCCTTGGAAGGCGCTGCGTTCTTCTCTGACCCTTGAGAGAGGCTCTTCATCCTCCCTTAGTTTGATTTTCCCCCTGCGGCCGAACCTGGAAGATTTTAGGGCATGTTTTCTTGTTGTTTTTTTCACCCCGCTGTCGCTGCGACTTTTTTCTCGAGGGAGAAGCCGAAAATTTCCCTTTTTTGGTGGGTGTTTGGGGGGTGGGGCTCTGACGGTCCCTTCCTTGCGCGCGAACAAATGGAACCCTCCCACCCCTCCCTCCGAATGAAAGAATAGAGGCCCCCAGAGTACTCTCCCCCCCGAATGGATAGTTTTTTCCGAAAAGTATTTCATCCCGGTTCCCGACTTCGTGCCTCCTCCTCGCTTTGTACCTCCCCCCCCCTTCTGCTAGAACCTCTTTTGTTAGATGGATGGTGATTCATAAAGCGTGTCGCCCCCCGTAGGCGAGGGCTCCCTTCGTTTTCCCCCCTTGATGCTCTCCCGTCGAAGACCTTCTTCGTGCAAAAGGTGGTTTTTGAGGGATTCTCCGAGGAGTTTTGCCAGCTCCCCCCTTTCTTTAGCGCGGATCATTCAAAAGTTATCTTTTATGAGTTAGAAAGAAAA
>Ga0179593_1479267_pt1 | contig 17670 bp, 21 predicted proteins | sample CZODoug2_1_08_16_FD_185931 | JGI IMG/M metagenome (GOLD analysis project Ga0179593, IMG submission 185931) | Vadose zone soil fungal communities from Angelo Coast Range Reserve, California, USA - CZODoug2_1_08_16fungal (PacBio error correction) | ecosystem: Environmental > Terrestrial > Soil >... | reverse complement strand
GTGAGAGGTTCTCTTTTAGACACTGCGAAATAACAACCAAAAGATTATTTGCCTAAGCTCTTTTCTTTAGTTAAACCCATTTCTTTCTTCCCGCTTCCATACAACCATCTCAAAAAGGTCCTTTCCTCCCCCCAATAACTTTCTGGCGTCACCTACTTTCCGTTGTAGTTTTTAACCGTGGTCCTCCCCCCTCCTATCTTAGCCGGAAAGGACATTTCCTACCCCTTCTCACACCTACTGACCGATGTACTGCGTTTACCAAACCGCCGTGTCGCTTCCCCCTCCCCCCTTTTTCTGTCCTCCAAAAAACTCAGCTTTTGAGAAGGACTCCCCTCTTTCATGAAGGTCATCCCGGTGATCTCTAGTTGAATAACGTTTTTGAGTGGGTCAACTGGTTAACATTCTCTTGAGACTCCCATAAATATACCAGGAATAGGAATAACCTTACCTCCCCTCTTTTTCACCTCCCCTGGGCTGCCCAAGAAGAAGACATGGCCTCACTTTTCCGGTTTGTCGTAGGCCGGCCCTTCCGAATCCTCTACGTAAATATAACTTATCTACACCAGTTCTTTCTCCAGTGTATGCGGTAAAGTCTTGTTCAGAATACCCCTCACTTTTTCCTGACGTTCGCACCTGTCCCCCTTCCTTGCTTCATTCTTTTCCCTCTTCTCTCTCTTGTTCGCCCCATGAAAGAATAAGAAACCCCCTTCCCTTCCTTTTCCTCAATTTCTGCACCCCCCCCCCTCACCTTTCGTGGATATCGTTCCTAATTTGACTGTTATGATCTAGATCGAAGTTGTCCCATAATCTTGGCATCTCCTTGACTACCAAGAAGCCTTCAACTTCATCTTCTCTTGCAATATGGTGCTCCCCCCCTTTAGTTATAGGTTGTACTCACAAACCCCCTATCATCTTTTCTTTGTTTTGTGATTCAGCCTCTTTTTCTCCCCAACCCCTTTTATTTATTCCCTTCTTCCTTCGATATTTTAAAGAGATTTGCCTTCTCCGAGTTAGCCTTCTTTCTTTCCCTCCCCCCCGGGGGGGCGCCTCTTCAGTCGCGCCCCTCTTTGCCCTTCCATATCCTGGTTTTCCCTTCTTTGCCTCTCCCCGGACAAAAGAGAGGTTCCGACTTCTTCGTCTCCACGATCTTCATTGGTTTGTCTGCGCGGGCTTGTCGCGACAATAAGGTCGATCCCCTTTAGTTTGCCTGCTCGCCCTCAACGTTTGATAAAATTTTCCCACGTACCTCCTCCTAAAAACTTCCGGTAACGACGGCGACCAACTTTCCTTTTGACACCCAACCTCAGCCCCCTGTCGATGGTCCGTGCACTTTCGCTTCCCCGAAAGACCCCTCCCGCCCCCCCAGGAGATAGCACATGTCTTCTTTCTTCTTAATGTGCGGATTAACGAGGTTTTGATTCAGCTTTCCCTTAGACTGCTCAGAAGTTTTTTTTTCGTTTGTGCTTATGAACGAGTGTTCCTCCTTTAAAACAAAAGGAGGAAGATTTCCTCCCCCTTCAGTAATAATCCGGTGTCCTCGTCGTCTTATGTCTACTGGGCATGCGGTTGTGGTCCTTTTGTGGACAGGACGTCCTCCTTGTCCTGGCGTGATCCTATTATCATAGGTAGTCTCCGTAATTCCATGTCCTTTCGGCTGCCCGCGTTTGAATCGTCCCCCAGCGTGGTGTTACAAGGTAAGGCTGCAGACTTCACTTAGTCCTCTAGTTGCCTTATGTCGTCTTTTTTCTTTTGCTTCTTTCCTATCACTTTTTGGTGGGGGAACCTCTTCTCTCCTTCCTAGTTTTTTTTCGGTGCTCGGGCGAGACTAAAAGAAGGTTCTGATGTGTGGTTCAGCCGGTCCCCTCACCATTGTCCCCTACCCCTCCCCCCTTGAGCACGTTAATCATGATGCAATTTGACTTTATTTCACCTTTGGCTGATCGTGCCCCCCGTTCCTTTTCATCCCTTGCCCCCTTTTTCGAACATCCTCTCTTATCCCTTTCTGCTCCCCATGAATTTTACTAACAGTTTGACACCCCCCTTCTTCTTTCTTTTGCGTGTTCGGCTCTGACTTAAGTATTGTAGAATCGCTTTCACATTTTCCTTTCTCTTTTTTTTTTCCCCGTTGTAAATAGTACACCGATAAAGGGTCCTAGTCCCTCGTGGATTCTGCTTTCGCTGACAGTCTGCCATCGGGCATGTTTTTGACCTTAGTCTTCTACGTATCTCACCTTTTGATCCACTAAGTTTGCGATTTTTTTTTCCCATGACAGCCTGATGTCCGCCCTCCTCCAATGAAGTTACGTTATTTAGAAGGTTTTTTTTTAGAAATTTTCCGATCCGTTCTCTTTTTCCTACCCCTTCCTCTTCCATGGATCTCTAATGGGAGGTTCCGTCTAATCAAGTTGACTATCTTTAACGTCCCTTTTGCGTCCTCTGGCGCTCATTCTTCCTTTGAATTTCCTTATCCTTGCGTCGTATTGGCCGAGCTTGTTCATTTTTCTGATCTGGGCTTAGATAGCGCTTTATGAGTTAGCGACGTTTAAACTGTCTAGGTCGTCGTGGAATAGTCTTATTCCCTTCTCTTTCTCTAGATGTATGAGGATCTCCCTGCAAGTGAATTTAAAGAATTTTCTCGCCAGAACAGTCTCCTGCTTGTGATAGCCCGACTTCCCCATCTTCCCGCCCGTCTTCGGCCATGAGGTTCCCTCTCCCCCTTTTGCGTCTTCCCCCCACTTTTAATGTGGATAGTGTTGCCAGGATCTCTCACCCCTTGGATTATCTTTTTCACCCGTCCACACCCTCCAGTTTTTTCTATAGTCAGCCGACGGGACTTCTGCTCCTTTCGTCCACCATATCCCCCCAGATTTCCCTTCCCCGGTTAACTGTCCCTATGACGACTCTCGTTCCTTAATCATGAGTTAGTTTCTCCCTTTCGGGCAAAGGTTATTTTGGAGACGTTGCTCTTTCGGACAGTTCCCTGGGACCCCCTGTCATTTTTTTTTTCTGGCCTTTATAGGAACCTACTTTTCACCTGTAGTTAATCCACCCCTTTTTCCATTACCAATGCTCGAGATCGTTTACGTCTCCCTTCCACTTCGCTACTCCTTGTCCCTACGCCTTCAAGCGACTTAGTCGATAAAACGAATCTGCTTGGTCTGTTTCGTGATTTTTCAATATGCCGATTCGGCTGATTAATCGAGAAGCCGTTTTTAGTCTCACTCATCCTATCTTGTTCTCATGTTCACGCATTTTTCGTTTCCCAAGTTTGATCGCACTATTTCCAAACGATTCCTGACGGTTTTAAATTTCTTCTCTGTCTGTACGACTCGAAAGCCGGCTTCTTAGTTAGGTGTCTTTCCCCTTCTTAGCTGGCAATTCCGTCCGGACGGCCCATCCATGGAATAGACTTCGGCCTCATTATTTTAGGAGTCCCCCCCGCACCCCTTTCTTTTCACTTCTCTATTTTCCAATTGTGTTGAGTATATTAGATGATGATTGAGACCACCATGTAAGTCACTTCTATTCCCCCGACGTGTCGTACTGCCCCCCCTTACCATCAAAGATTTGACTGTTTGCAAAAAACTTTCATTTATCAATCCCTTTCGCTGCCAGGAGCCCTCTAAGAGGAGACCCGTCACTCCTATTCACCCCATTCCCCCGCCTGTCTTCTTCCTTCGCCTTTCTGTCCCACCACAGGTCTGGAGTTACGACCTCCCTATTACCCCGAAATCCCTTTTGTTTAGCTCCTCCCCCACGATATGCTTTTCTTCCAGTTTGTTCCGCACCCCCTAAAGGTCGCAGTTTGAACGAGCAAAGCCTATGTCCCCTGGCTTCTCATCGACTCCCCCTCTATTCTAGTCTGAACTTGATGATCTATCCTGAGTCTCCCCTTATAGCGGTCCCCTCTTCTGATTTTTCGCCCAACTTTCATCGTTTTTTCCAAATTTCTCGCCCTTGCCAACTGAAGGGTGGTCAAACCCTTTGTGCTCCTTTTGTCTCACGTAAAGACCCACTTTGCTTTTCACCCTCCTAGCCCCCTCCCCCTCCTGACCCGACTTTTGGGCCACCCACCACCGGGTCCTTCCGAAGTACCTTCATAGCAGGGGGTCTCCCGCCGCTTAGAATCTAGTTGTCTACGTGAAGCTCCCCAGATGTTTTGTGATATGTTGCTTTCCTCGTTGCGTTGATCCTTTTCGTCCCTTCTGTTCTCGAAACCTGAATATTTGTTCGATATGTTTTCCCAGCTCCAGAAGTTGCGAGCACCATGTTTCCTCCTGCCCCCAATATAAACATCCGAAGGCTTGTTGCCCCTCGACTACGGATTACTGGCAAATAAGACATGTCTACCACACGTCGTCTTATATACTATACTCATCTCGGTACTTCATGCTTCCATTCTTTTTGGCCCCCGGATTTGCGCTGCAAAACCGGAAACCTTTTTAACTAGGTCTTTGCCTCCCCCCCCCTTACCTCTCCTCGAATACTACTACAGACATGCTGCCGACGAGATCCCGGTTACCGCCCTTACTGACCCCGTTATCATCTACCCGACCTTTGACCTGACCCACCACCTTACACTTTACCTGCTTTCACCCGCACCGTCTCGACCAACCCCTGAGCCCTGGTTTTTCCCTCCTTCAGAATTGATAATTATGGAAGTTCTCCAGGCTTCCGCTTCTCCGTTCGACATGCGTCAGTCACAGTTTGCATTAGTAATCTGACTTCCTCCCCGTTCCCTTACGATCTCCGATTTTTCTTGCACAAAAGTCCCCGTTTCGTTCTTTTTTCCCCTCCGCCCTCCGCGAACCACTTTCTGGCCCCAAGCTGACTTTGCTCCTTTGCCTCCTGAGGGCTGTATGTGGCTTCGCGAAATGCCCATGGGACTAATCATTTTCTCTCATTTGTTCATCCGCGTTTTCCGACTTACATATATCTTATGTATCTACAGAGCCAGAGACGGATCTTTACCCACGTCACGCGACAAGCTGCCCGTCCGGATCTAATATCCATTTGAGCGATTTGTTACCTCTTTTTCCCAACTCATCAAAACAACCCACGCCTCCCCCCCCATTCCCCCACCGACCTTGCCCCTTCCTCTTTCCTTTTTAACTTCTTCTCAGTCACCCCGCCGTCCCAGGAGTGTCAGTTTTCGTCAGTCAGTTCCTCAAGTAGTCCAGACCCCCCAGTGCGAGTTCTGCTCTTCCTTCCCTGATTTATTGCCAAAGAATGATAGACTCCCATACCCTTTGGCACAGATTAGTGCCACCGCACCCCTTTTTAGCTTTCCCATTCCCCCTTTTAGGCCCTCAAAACTTTCCCCTTTCCCTTCATCTCACGATTCGTAATCTCCCCGGGCACCACCCTCAGAGTCCCCCCTGCTTGGACGCCCCCCTTTGAGCAAGACACCACCACCCCGTCTCTCTAAGACGAAGATTGTCCCCAAATTCTTGTCTTCCCTGTCTGAAACTTAACCCTCGCGCCGAACCCTCCTCGCCACCTATTGGATTGGGGCACAACTCACATGTTTCGAGCGGTCCACGCTTCATCCCACTTCCCCCGCAAATGGAAGCAAGGAACTTTTCTTCTGTTTTCTTCCTACGACCGATGCTAATAAGAGCACACCTATCTGCTAAGTCCCCTGGAACAATGTCAAATTTTCCGAAACCCCCCCTCCTGCCTCTTTTTTAAGAGAAAACGAGTTACCTGCCTTACTTTATCTAAGGTGAGGTCCCGGAAACGTTCGTCCCTTCCCCATCTTTATCCTTATTAAGTTTTCCCCCACCCAGGAGATCTCATCCTTTCAGAATGTCTTCCACCTTCTTTTTGATCAGCTGGGAATGCACCTAAGCGTACTCTTCCCCCCCCCCCCCCCTTCGTCTTATTTTTTGTTCGTTATTACAGAAGAGTCTACCTGTTCATCTGGTCAAAGTCTCGTCCCCAGTAGTGTCCGCCAAATGTTTCTGCGTCACCTTTAGGTTCGCCATCCAGTATCACTTTTGCTTATGTTCGCATTTCTTTCCCCCCCCCTATCTCCCGGCGCTTGCACTTTCGATGTTTTTGTCTGCGGACCACTCCCCTCCCTTCAACCCCATCCATCTTCCTCGGACCGGACTTCTTGCACCGTTTCCCCTTTGGGGGTTTGGCTGCCGTGATTTAGCTATGTCCCTGCAAGAGTCGGCCAGCTAGAGCCAGCTCCGCTGCCCCCCCCTTCTTGCAGTTTCCCCGTGCGTGTCTCAATCACCTCAAGCTTCCGGTTTTCTCCGCTATTTCCCCCATCAGGGACAACATCCCCCCCTCGCCGTCCTTTTTTACAGATGGTTGTAACAAACATTCATCTCTTCTCTCCTACCTTTCTGTTGTGTGTTTCTCTCTTCCTCTTTTTTTCACACCAATCTGACGATTTCCGGCTTTACGGCCTATTTGGGTCTGCTGATAGTGTCTTTTGCCCCCTCTCCTTTGCCTTCCCTTGAATTTCCTGTTGGCGTCACCAAATACACAGCTCAGACCATGATCCTCTTTTCCTCTCCCCTTTTTCCCTGCACCCTCAATACTCACGGCACCAATGGTTGGTTGCAGTTATGTTCCGTTTTGCTCTTCCCGCCCTATTTAGCTCTGACGCGTCACCCTTTATCCCGCCTCCACCTACATGAGATCCTTCCGCGACTGAGGTCTCTTCCCTAAACCTGTCCGTCTTTCTTTTGTCATTTCACCCTTTCATACTCGCCCACCCCATGTGTGGAACCCTACTCTGTTCTACCCCCCTTGACAGAACCTTTGACCCACTCTTGTGAGAGTCTTTGCCCAGTTTGACTCCAATTCTTATTGCCCTTCCTGATTTGAGGCGGCGACCGCCCCCGAATCCTTCACATCTCCTTAATCCCTATACATACAGGCCCCACCCCCCCCCCCCCCCCCCCCCCCCCACCCCCCCCCCCACCCCCCCTCCCACCCCCCCCCCCCCCCCCCCACAACCCCCACCCCCCCCCCCCCCAAAAACACCCAACCCCCACCCCAAACCCCCCCCCCCTGTATTCTGTGATGACTGGAGTCTAGTATGAGTTCAATTTACCCCCTGCCTCTTTTCTTTCCCTCTTTCTATTGATCCGTTATTTCTGGCTACTTTAAGCTGCCTTAGTGTAGTCTGTACGTAGACAGCTTGTTTCTCCCTTTTCCCCCCCCCCAAAAGGACTTTAAGGATCTCAATCCTCATTCAGACCTTACTCTCCTTTTTATCACTCGTTTAGGCACGACTGTAGCCCCACACGGAATGATTTTGTTTGACCTCCCGATGTGTCATATGTCTCCTACGACTTTTCGGGCGGATGACTCTTATCAACTTTTCTTAGTCCTTACCGCACCAAGTATGAAATGTCTAGGTCCTCCCCTTCCCCGGTGAAGTTTTTTCAAGCGTGCTCCATTGAGTTTTCACGCCATCATGATGGCCCGTCTTTCGGCTCTGGTTGCGGTGCCACTTACTGATAAATCATGGGTTCTTTCCCAAATTTAGTAGGATCATCTAGTTTTTGGTTCTTCTTTCCCATTCAGAGCCGATCCCAGCCGGGCTAGTTGGGTTGGTTGCCGACTTCTAGACACTCATTTAGGAAATGGTCAGAGTTATTTAACTACGCTGAGCCATTGGTGCCTTCCTTTTCCGTATGACCAGTTTTAGGCATTCCCCGCTTAACCCACGTTTCCTTTTTTTTTCTTCTTTCTGCCCCCCCAATAATGTGAGCCCCCTCCTATACTCTTTTTCCCTTCATTTCACAATCCCTTTCCCCTGTATAGTGACCGCCGGAAGTCTTGCGTCTTGTCGCACCTTCCTATGGATCTTACTTTTAATTCCTACCTTTGTGTTACAATTTCCTTTTTTGTCAGTCTCTCTTCCCTTTTATTCATCTGTACCCCCCCCCCACGGTGGGACGCCCTTTCTCCTCTTTTCACCGATTCTTAGTGTTCCTGTTCGTCTCCTCCTTTTAAGCCAACCCTTTTTCTCAATTACCAATGTTTTATGACTCGTCTCACCCCTGGTTGTTTTATTTTCTGGTCTCTTCTGCCGTAATAGCTGACCTCCCCCTTGACGCCTGCCCCTATGTTAGAAGAGTTTTAATACTTGACTAACCTGAGATCTCTGTACGTCTCACAATCGTTTCCCACTGGATTATTTCTTACGTTACAATAACTCCTTCTATGTTCGAACCAAGTTAAGTACTCCCACTCCCCCCCCCCCTCCCCCCCCCCCCCCCCCCCCCCCCCCCCCCCCCCCCCCCCGCCGCCGCCCCCCCCCCACCCCCCCCCCCCCCCCACCCCCCCCCCCTGCCCCCCCCCCCCCACCCCTCACCCCCCCCACACCCCCCCCCCCCCCCCCCCCCCCCCCCCGCCCCCCCCCCCCTCGCCTTTTCGCCTGAGCATGCCTCTATGGCCGGTCGGTGGGCTCATGGTCTGTTCTTTACGGTGTGTTCTCAGCTTTTTAGTCGCTGGTATAGGGTTCTAGCCTCATCGTGATCGTTTCGTCTCCCCAGTTGCAAGCTCGTTTTTTTTTAGCGATGTTTCCAGTTGTAAGCCCGTTCCTCTCGATGGTCGTCTTCTTCCTCCCCGGCTCCCCTGCTGCCTTGCCACAAAAAAATTTGGGGTTTTTTGGGCCTTGGATTGCAATGTTCTCCCCTCGATTTTTATGAGTATGAGGACTCCTCACCAGTTAGCGGCCATGTTTATTGGTCAATTACTGTTTTGTTATTTCAAGACCCCTTCTTTTCTTGATAGTTTGCTAGGTTCCTTGAAAAATTTGATCCTCCTTTATTAAAAATAGACACATGATAATTTTTTCTTCTGAATCTTTAATACTTAGTCCCCATACCCCACCTATATGTTTCCCCTACTTATTAATGAGCCCCAATTCTTTCTTGCCCGCCGGTTTTCCTCTTCATCCCACTATTAAGGGATTCCCTTAGTGTCCCTTTTTGGATCTTTTTCCTGATTTCTTGGCGAGTTTCCTTGACGATCTTCGTTTTGGCCCCTTTTTAGCTTATGACTGCCCCTCTACCCTTGTGTTACCGCCTCCTTCCCGCCCTATTATTGCAGATTTTTGACTTTACTCATGTCATCTCCTTTAATAACGGTCCGAACTCTCCTGTCCTATTCCTCCTTTCGATGGTTGTATGATGTCTCTTCAGATGGCCTTTTTTCTTCGTTCTCTTTTTTTCCTCCTTCTGGCCCTAGCCCTTCCATTTTTCCATAATTTAACGCATATGTATTAAAGGCGGCATTCTTTTTACCCCCGTTCTAATGCCCTTCTTCAATGTAGTAGACTGTTAATTTCGGAAGGAGTTTTTTCCGGTGCTTGCCCCAATTTCCATTTGACGTGCCACGTACTTGTCACGTTACGAAATTAGCCCCTGTTGACTTTATTCTGTTTAAATATTTTTTTGGAGACCCGTCACAACCTATATATATATTGTACATCCTCCTTTTTGTTGTGTCTTAGATCAGAGATGACCGTTCTGACCATTTTCCCTTCCCCCACTTATTTCAGGCCTAACCTAAAGTCCTTTCCCTTCCCCGTACGTTCCTCCAGTTTCTGACTTTCCGACATTCGCAACCGCCTTTTGAAGTTTCCAAGAAACCGCCTTTGCGCCATTGTCATTCCGTACCCTCCTGCATACCTCCTTGTCCCTCTATATGATGATCACGAGGTTTGCAATCGTGTCCATGTCTTGCTTGAGTTTCCCATCGGAGACTCCACTGTCATAATCCTTTCTTTTTTCGCTTCCCCACACGATATTTCCGAATTATTAGTTTTCCTCCTCCGGAGTGTACTATTATCCCTCGTCATGCATGGTCTAAAAAATCGTCCTCAAAACATCCGCAAGAATTTTCTTTACGAGTCAGGAGCGTCTCGACCCTATGAGTAGCCGAATATCACATATCCCCCATGACCCTTGAGCAACGCTTAGGCCTGATCCACCATGAGAGAGTACCTACAGACCCACCCTTTTGGCAAACCAACCTGCCCTAAACCGCCTCTCCCCGACTCCCAGTCCACACTCCACCCCCAGTAAAGCCCCTGCTGTCGTCTTCTCGACTTTGTTATTTCTTCACGGGCTCCGTAAATGCTTCCTCAAACGCCCCCCTTTGAGTTCTTACAGAGCTTTTGGGTTATCTGAATTAGAAGTTTTAATTATGACTATAAGTACCAATCCAGTCGTTTAGAATCACCTTCTTGTTCTATTTTTTCAGTCAGCGGCCGAGCACCGAGTTTCAGTCAATGTCACCCCCACCCAAAGACGATTCGGGTGCCTCCCTCCCACAAAATTTTCCCTACAAAATGTTCTTAGTGAGTGACTATATCCCCGCTCGCAGATGAAATCTCCCGTCTCTTCATCAGCCTTGCGCGCCTGCCATGCCTTCTACTGGATGTCGCCCCCCCTAGCCACATTCGATTAGTTCCCCTCCAAGATTCCCCGCCATTGTTTCCCTCAACCCCCGCTACTTTTACAACGTCTACGACTCGCTCGACTAGACTCCACCTCGCTCCTTTTCACCCTGTTTCTGACCACTCTTTTTATGAACATTATCCCGTCCCAATGACTTCCAACTTGGACCCATGTCAGCTTGATCCCTCTCAGTTCGTCTCCCCGGAGATTCCTACGGTTCCCGTTCGACTTGCCACGCCCTTGGCCCATTTGTGAAGTACCGGATCCATGCTAGGTTTTTCACCTGCTCACTGGGCTTCCTTATTTCGCGTCACCTTTCGAAAACGGAATGTCCCTTCATCGGTATCCTTTTCTTTTGGCGGCCAATCCCGTCGACCGCATTTTTCAAGAATTTTTCCCTTCTTTTCACGAGTTGGAGATGACGTTTCGGACGAATTGATCAAAGAAGGCCCCTCGTCAACTTCCCCTCGATCCCCCTTTTCCCCCCCCCCCAATTCTAATATCCCTTGTTCTTGCTATCCCCCCGACTTGTCCAGACCAAAGTGCATTTACATTCCCTACCCTTCCACTCGATCCCTCCTTTGTCACTGTTCCCGAACTACCTCCCAGAATTGTTTTCCCCCCTAATGTCACGTAGTTCTTTATTGCAAATTACGAGAATCCCCCAGCAGGCCTTTTAAGGCGGGCTGACCCGCACAGGCTTTCTTTGGGTCCCGACTTCAGCTCAAGACGGGTCAACTTACCGTGCCGTCTCTTGGGCTGGCCCTAACTAAAATGAGTGTCCCTTCAATTATCCCGTACACCTGCGCACCGAGGTATTTCAATGCCATTCGGACAGTAACAACCCCCCACCCCGACCACGTCACCCACCCCACGTTCCCCCCGGTTCTGGAGAGAAATGGTCGACACACAAAAGCTAGTTCCCGGACTTATTATTTTGGCCCCCAAATTCTGATCCCCCCCCCCAGCAATTCTGCGCAAAGCCCCCCCTCGAGCCGAACGAATTTCTCCCCTCATGGGCAACCGCCGTGAACTTTAGCTTTCTTCCTTTACGAACCATTTCTTCCTCCTAAAGGCCATCTGGTTAGCCCCTTCCGACATTTCGAAAGATAATCAAGCACCCCCGCCCCGTTTCCTTATTCAATTCCTACGTTTTTTTTCGTAGTTTTCCCCCACAGCATGTGCCCGCCGACCTATGTGGAAGTTAAGAGAGCCTTATCCTTGATAGGCTTTCCCCCCTGTAGCTTTGGGGTAACCTGCTTGACCCTCATTCCTGAGCACATAGGAGGCCTCTTCCTCTTGCAACCCCTTTCTCCCTGTGGACGAACCCCCCTTTCTGCAATACGAATATCCATGGCTTACATTGAAGTGGTTCCTGCCCCCTGAGACGTTCTTTCCTATGGTTTTACGTCCTTCTTCCCCCTTGGGTACATGTTTTCCTTCTTCCCTCTTCTGTTAGCTCTCGTTCCGTCCCCCCATTGTATTTTCCGCCGACCAATCTTTGCCACGTATATTTTTTTTGCCCCCTCTGCTCCCGCCTCTCTCATTTTATTTTTCCAATCCCGTCCTTCCGGAACTTCCATCGGCGTCGCGCCCCTTCATTCTGCAAACCCCCTTTTAACCCTTCCCTCTGATTCCATTCTCCTCTTTTTTGGCAGACTATCCCTATCCTCTTGGCTCATGCGCATGTCAGTTATCCCAAGTGTCCGTCTTCTGCCCCGAAGCCCCGCATTCCCTATCTTGTAAACCACTTCTTTTTCCACTCTCGCGTCTCCCGACATCCTTCCCTTGGTTTGTATCCCCCCTCCCAATCTCTCTTATAATACCGTGTTTTTTGTCTCTCCCTTAATTGTTTTTTCGTAAACCCCCCCCCCCATCTGACTCTTTTTGGAGTCGCGTCCCGATAGTTTGTCCCTTGTTACGAAGCCCTCTGCCGGGCTATTTTGTATCGCCTTGGTCTCCTGCCAGCGAAGATGAATGCCCCCTCGCCTTTCTCGCTGCCCTTTTTTTTGCCTGATTCCCCCAGAAAATATCCCCCGTCCCAAAGGTTCTTTTGCAATTCCTTGGTCTGCGACAATTTTCCTGGTGGGTTTTCTGATGAGGGTATTTGCCCGCAGACCGATGCAACATCAGTAGCGCTTTCCTGCTCCTTTTTCTACTTGGTTTGTTAAATTGCTCAACCATAATCGAAACATTGTGAGGACCCTTCTGGCCCCTTGGTTTCCCCCCAACCGATTCCTCGACCCCCGCACGCTTCCGTTGGGCTTGGGGGTCGTATTAGAATTCCGTATGACCGTTCCACCCCCTTCGCTTTTGGATGAATGGAGTCTAGTATGTCCCTTCCCCCAGGTGTGTCCTGTCCTTTTGAGTCCTTCTTGAGCGTCATATTCAGTTTGATTACGTCTAGGCGTGGAGACCTATTTATCTTTCAAAAACGGCTGTCGGATCCCCTACGGTCTCCCCTTTCCTTCTTCCCTTTCCCCTGTTCTTTTTTCTGAGAAAAATTCCCCTTTCCGGTGTGGCTTTCATTTTCTTGTTTTTTCATTTCCCCCTCGCGACGGGGTCGTGATGGATCTTTCTCCTAGGTATAAGTTTTTCCCTTCACTCGCCCCCCCTCATTAGGCGCCCTTTTTCGTTCGCAGCCCCAATTGTTAGTCTAAAAGTCACTCTTTCACAATCTTTAATTATGGTCCCCCCCCCCCTGATTAGTTAGGAGGATTGCCTTTTCGGATTAGGGTCTCCTATCCACTCATTGTTGGGCCAACTTTCCTTTCTCGCGAATCATATTTCTCCGGGGTGGGTGTTCGTGCTCAGGGCGCGCCAGTAATTCACCCCCTTAGCGTTCCGATGTGGTGCAAGTTTCCCTGCCTCCCCTTATTTCGTCCCTCTTTTTTCGCGTCCTACTGCATTTCTTCACCTCCTGTTGGGAGTTCCTTTTCTTGCACATTTTCTTCCCGGTTCTGTCAGCTGTTATCTTCTGGCCACCCTCCTGTTGCGCTCCTCTCCTGCTTCCTTTTTGAGTTTCCCTACTTGACACCACACGTACCCAACTGACACATCCCGCGTTCTTTTTCGTGTTCGTCCTATGCTTCGATGTAGGTCCATTGTTACGGGTCCTTGTTGTTTTGCATCTTGAAGACGTCCCTCCCCAGGTGATGACTGCCCAGCTGTGCGGACACTTTTCTCGGAAGCGGTTGAACGCGTCCTTCTGATCAATGGTAGTTTACGTTTACGTCATCGCCAAAATGTGATATTTCAGACCTCTGTGTCTTGCCCCCTGCAGGGATATGTAAACCCCCTACCGTACCCCTGCGTGCCCGCGATACTTTTTCACGAGGATTTTTAGAGGACTACCCCCTAATGATCATTCTTTGTTCACAGTCTCCCAGTATTTTCCCTCTTTATTTACACTTTGAAGGTTGTCCCTTTTTCTCCCATGATCGATCCCCTTTAACGGCCTCACCGTCCTCGCCTTTTTCCCTCTTTCGAATGATCCTATGAATGGGGTTTAATGTTCCGATCCTGTGGGTGCTGCATCCTTTATTTGCATCTCCTCTGTCTCTTCGCTTTTTTTCTCTAGCGATCGCCTCGTAGCGATTTTTTTTCCCCATTTTATTTTCTTTTCTCCCCTTCTTAATAATTTTAGGAATATATCCCTTCTCCCGCTGATGGTTTTTTGGCGCCTTCGCCGTGCTGCCCCCTTGCAGTAGCCCTGCTCTCATTTTCCTCAGCTTCTCTTCATCTGGGATGAGTAGTTGACCTGTATATTCATTTGCTGAGGTGTCCACAGTTGCCCCCGAACCGCCTGTTCGGATCCCTTTTGAATCGGTTTTCACTTTTATCCCTTCTCACGTTCTCTTAGATTTCTCACCTCTAAAACCATGTATCCCGCCAGTGTTCTCCGCAATGTCTCCCTTTTGCGTACTTGTCCCCTCTATAAACACCCTTTTCCCTCGTTTCAAGCAAGACTCCTCTCGCCGATCTAACGCAATACTTCTACTTCTCCATTGAAATGTTTGAGTGTGGCCGTCGTATGGGATATCTTTCGTTCGAGATTGTTATTGGTCCATGGGTTTCCTCTCATGCCAATTCTTTTGGATAATATGCCTCCTTTTTTGTTCAAGGCAATGGATGTCCCCCCCTGACTTAGACAACATATGCTCCGTCTCAGAAATAGTGCAGCCCCCTGCCCCCCTCCTAGCTATTTGTGAGTTTTCCTTCTTCCCGTGGCATGTAGAGGGGATTCGTTGTTCCTTCGGTTAACCACCGTAATACAGACTTGTGCCATCGTCAACGAAATATTTTTTGTTTTTCACCTCGTTTTTTGGTAAAAAGCTTATCTGCTTATTTCCAGGTTGATCGTTCCTTCTCTCGCCCTTACGAAGGCTTTTGGACGTTCTGGATCCAATTCCGATTCCATCCGGAGGTCCTTTTTCTCCTTTCTCTTGGACCCATAGATCCTTTTCTGCCACTTCATTTTTTCGTCACCGGTAATTGCCTCTTTCTTTTATCCATAAGAAGTTGTTTTTTTGTTGAGAGATATAATCTTTGATTCCCCTGACTACCCAAACTCTGCCGGGCCGTCCAGACAAGTCGTCTTCCCCAGGAAGCCTTTTTTGCCCGGCTTTTTCCTTCCGTGTTTGCACTCTGCATTATCAAAGCCCCCCCTCCTTGCGCCACTGTAGAGGCGCCGTCACCTTTCCTAAATTTCAATAAGTTATACGCTTTTTTACCAGAGGCGTAATTCGGACTAATCTCTTTCATCCCCCTTGGAGCGTATAAACCCCGTCTACTTCCGTTCTTCTTTGTGTTAGAACCCCCCTGGAGATCGGTCCACAGAAGTAAACACCGCACACGTTCTATCACGCAGCTAACCGTTTTTTTTTTTTTTCGAAGATTCCTTTAGGTGTACTCGTTATAGGTTCGTGAAAATATTTTCGTCCCTTTTTTCTCCGAATCCCCTCCCTGCCTTTGCCCCGTCGCGAAAAAAGGTCCCCTCCTCTATTCCCGTCCACGCATTTAAATTATTTGTCACCAAGTCTCTCACCAGCCCAAAAGTTTCATACGCCCTTCCCACCCCCCCCCTGTTCCCCGGGCGAACTTCTCCCTTATATCATTGATTTCTCGGACAACGAGGTCAATCGATGTCTTCCCCTCCCCTGTGAGTATCAAAGCTCGGTGGGGTTTTTATGTTAATTTACGTGCTCATAGTTCCCCTTTCCAGGGCTGATATCTTCAACCCTTTTCATGGTTTTTTCCTCTGTCTGCATGGGAGACGACAACTTCTCCTTTCCCATGTCACTCCACCATCCCCCGCCTCCCTCTTTTGGTGCTCGTGACAACCCTTCAGGGTTACTCCTCCTTTGTCGGTTCTCTACCTTATCACTATCTATCCCCCTCTGCGTTTCATGCGCCACCTTTGCTCTTTCCCCGGGACAGCCCAGCCGCGCCGACTGCGCCCACCTTCCCAAGTTTTGCTTCTCCGAATCTCCCCACTCGCGCCTACCAGTAGCATCTTTCAAAGTCCGCCCGTCACTGTGCTCTCTGTCGATCCGACCCCCCTCTTTGTAATGACACAGATTCCCATCATTCAACTCCCCCGTCTACTCCCAAACATAACAGGAAACCCGTCTCACTTTCACCCTCGCTGTCTCCATCAGGACCCCCTCTTGCTGATAGTACCCCTGCGCTCATAAGTGCCAAATGTCCTTCCCCCTTTACTACGTCACATTTGACCCCTGAGTTTTTCCCCACGATAACTTTTTGCGGACTGTTTATCGCGCCGTTTTTTAAATGTCCCTTGCTTATGTTCCCGTGTAAGATTTTATGGGTGACACCCATGCGACCTGCACTTGGGAAGTCATATCTTCCCAACTGCGTAGAACGATTTGTGCGAATGTGACCTCTTCCTCAGAAATTGCCATTCCTTCCTCTGTCGTTCGCGTGGACACCTTCTTTCCCCCCTTCCCCCTTCCCCCTGCTCGAGGTTAAATTCCCAACTCTGCCCCCTAAACCGTCTCCTACCATTCACCACCCCCCCTACCCCCCCCCCATCTTCTCGTTTCTGAACGACGCCCAGAAGATGCCGCTTTTCCCTCTTTGATTTGATGCACTTCTCCTAATCCCCCCTTTTCAAGGCCTTATGAGATGATCTCTCGCAAGGATTGGGGCCAGACTTATACTTTCGACCCCGAACATTGCACTCCTCACGTTTAATTTTACTCCCTCTCTAGACCAATTAGTCACTTTATTTACCTCTCCCAAGATCGGTGATCAAATTGCTGCTCCGCTGCCCACAAATACTGGAAGCTAGTTTTTTTTGGATAGTTTCTAGACGGCGCAAGAGCCACCAATCAGCCGATCTGGTTTCAACCTTTTGTAGTCCTAATACGAACCTCACCCCATCCTGCGAAGTTCTCTCATATCTATTCGCTCCCCCTACTTTGCCCTTGTATGACGTCCCACTGGCGTAGCCCTGCCATTGTTCCCGTTTTCTCTAGCACCGGACGACTGATTACCGAGTCTGCATCAAGCCCCCCTAACCTTACCCCCCCCCGTGACTTCACTGTCCATTTTCCCCTCCAATACGTTCCTGCTCTATGTCTGTCTCAGCCCGACGCAGAGGTACCATGCCCCGATAAGGTGATCCTGCCTGCGGCGCTTCCTGCACAGACCGTGTCTCTTTTCAACTTCGATTCCTCCCCTTTTCCGCTCCCCTAACAGCGAGCTGGACTTTCCCCCTTTCCCTGTATACATAAATAGTTAGTCCGCCATGGTCAGATTCCACTGCTGCATCCTAATGCATCAGCTGATGTGGACGTCTGGTTCTAGGCACCATTCAGAATCCTTACCTTCCATTGTGCCCCCCCCCCAACTGGAGCCAATGTTTACTGCTCTTTTCGTTTTTTCCTTTACCCTTTTTCTATTATTCCTTTTTTGATTGCACACTTCCTGATTAGAAGGAGCCCGCTTCTCGCTCACGATTTCTTTCTGGCCCCCCCATTGGCATCCGCTACTTTGTCACGGTTTCCAACCTTGACCTTTCCACTCACTCTGCCTTTTCGATGTCGTGACATAGTCCTCCGTCTGGACTTAATCCTAGCAATTTTCTGATAATGAGATTGTCCTGCGACCCCTTTTCTTCATTCCACCATTCCGTCCGCCGCATGCGCGTCCCCCAACTTAAACCTACCTCGACGTCACGCGTACTCTCTTTGTTTCTTCCCGACCTTTTATC
>Ga0179593_1636644_pt1 | contig 17671 bp, 25 predicted proteins | sample CZODoug2_1_08_16_FD_185931 | JGI IMG/M metagenome (GOLD analysis project Ga0179593, IMG submission 185931) | Vadose zone soil fungal communities from Angelo Coast Range Reserve, California, USA - CZODoug2_1_08_16fungal (PacBio error correction) | ecosystem: Environmental > Terrestrial > Soil >... | reverse complement strand
GATCTTTAGCAGATCTTTTTTTTTTTTTGCCGTTTTGGCGGTGTTGTTTCTTCCCTTTAAGAGAGTTTTCCTTTTCTTTGTCACGGATGCTCCTTTTCCTTCTTGGCGCCTTGTTATGGACACTTTTTTTCTTTTTTTTTCCCCTCGAGGTGTTTCCACAGGATTCTTCATGTTTTAATCCTTTTTTAATCAGGGCCTTTTCCTTCACGGTGTTTTGACAATAGATTCTTCTTTTGGAAGGCTTTTCGATTTTGCGGAGATTTTCCTTTTCTCAATAGGCCCCTCTTGTCGAATGGCAAGGATTCCTTTCTTTCTCCATTGACCCCCCCCCCCCGTAGATTTTCTTCAATTGACCTGTTTGGAGCGCGAAATTTTAACCCGGGGGATGGTGTTTTTTTTCTTTTCAGGCTTGCCATTATTTCCCCTTGGGGCTTCCTGGGGGGAACCCCCTTCCCTTCACATTCCTTCGGGAGAGTCCCTTCCTTCCCTGAGCGGTCGCAGCCGTCCTTTGAGAAATACTTGGTTCTCCTTCCCCTTTTTCTCCGGCAGCGCTTTTCTTAGTGGCCCCTCCTTTTTCGAAGAAGTTTTGCCTTTTTGCTGACGCTGGGAGTTGTTTTGTTTTTTTCAGAGGATTTTTAACCTTTCACGCATGGTTTCCCCCTTGGAAGGTAGAAACATTTTGAACACTTCATTGTGCCCTGGAATTTGGTTTTTCCGGGTGGGTTTTTTTTCTTTTTCTTTTGATGCCGGTTTAGCCTTTCTTGAGCGATCATTTTTTCCGGTGGATGTTTCTCCCCCTTCCTCAACATTTCATCCTCAAATTTTTGTGTTAGACAAGGGTGAATCCTTCTTCTCCGTTGGCCTTCGAGTTTTTTCCCGAGGGACCTTTCCCCTTTTCTCAGCGCGGGACCGTCCCTCCCCCTTTCGCTCGGTTCAATTCCCATGGTGTTGCGACCCCTTTTTTTTCCAGATCCGCTTAGGTTGGTTTGCTTTTTTCAAACACCGCTGGATCCCCCTGAAACGCTCAATTCCCCCTTTTCCCTTTAGGAAACCCCCCCCCCCCAAAACTAGTGAAATAAATTGAACCTTTTTTTGGGGGGAAATTGTTTTTTTTTTTTTTCTTGATTGGAAGGTTTTCCAACCCTTTTTCCTTTCTCTTTTTTTTGGTTTGACGTATTACGTCAGCCTTTCGATTTTTTCAAGTGCAGTGGTTCTCTTTTTTTCCTATTGTCTGGTCCAGTTTCCCCCCCCTATCCCATCACGGTTCCCGGCCATGTTTTCCCTTTCCGAAAAATTCCTAGGCCTTTTTTTCTTCTTTTTTGTCCCGGGCTTCGGTTCCTCAATCGCCTTTTTTTGTCTTTTTTTCCCCCCCCCTGTTCATGTGCCTCCCCTCTCCGAAGCCCCCCCTTTTTGGATGAAGACGGTCCCTTTCCGGCTCCCCCCGGATGCTGTTCCGAAAAATGAACAAGGTCTTTTCCTTTTGTTGCGTTTACCTTACAAAAAGCGAACGGTTTTTTCTTTTGTCTTCTACACGTTTTGGATCTCTTTCTTTTCGTTTTCAATCATCTCGCTCTTGGTCCCGACGAACCCCGTTTTCCCCCGGCAAGTGAAGAAGTGTTTTTCCCTCCGGTCATATTGAAACTCCCTTTTTTGGCGGTGCACGTCTTTTTCCGGACGGCTTATCTGCTACTTTGAGTCTTTCTTTCTGATGACGTTTGGTGTTTGGTTCCGATTCCGCACCCTTCTTCCCTCCATTCCACTTGAGCTCTTTTCCCCCCCCCCCCCTTTTCGGATAGAAGTCCCCTCTTTCCCTTGATTGAAATTTTTTGCACATTAGTGACATACGTTCGTCACCCCCCTTTTCTGGCAGCGCGGCTTCCTTCTTTTTCTGTCGCACCGTTCGGTCCAGACCGGGTGTAACTTTTGGGGGGGGACTTGCCGTATTTCCTTTTTTGGTGGAGGTCAGACCCCCCTTTTGAGAACAACTACGGTTGTCCTCCCCTCTCACTTTTGTGACGATTTTCTCCAAATGGCTCGGGCCTTTGTTGATCGAGCCTTTTTTTTGGTACCCCCCCCCCCCCTGGCTAAAGTGCGTGATCGGTCGTCTCCCCTTCGTGGACTATTTTTTCGGAGGGCCTCCTTCTTGACTAATGTGACGTCAGCCTTGGGTTGCGGCTCGCTTTGTTTCCCCGGCAACAGAGTCCCCCTTTTTCCTCAACGATCAACAGACAGAACGGCAGAGGTCCCTTTCCCTTTTTCTTTTTGGATACTTTCCTTTCTGGCGAGGTTTATTCTCTTTTCTTTTTCCCCCCTCATAATTCCGTTTGTTGAGTCCCGACCCTCTCCCTAAACCACTCGCCATCGTCTCTTTTTTGCCGTTCTTGCGGATTTTGTCTTTTTCCCTTTTTTTTTGGCCGTGTCCCCCCCCCCCAAATAGGAACCGTCACATAGTTCCCTTTCATCAAGCTCGTTTCCACTCCTCCTCCCTCCCGACAGGCCGAAAACCGGTTGTAATCCCACCTTTTCCTCTCAACACTCATTATTTTTTTCCTCCTGCCGAAAGGATTTTTCTTTTTCCCCCCAACCAGTGTAGTTTCCTTTCCCTGGGTTCTCCTGTTCCTAAATCCTCCCCCTTTTTTCCCCCCCGGCCCCCAGCAAGTACGGTCTGACGTTGCCCCCTCTTCTTTCCCCTTCCCCCGATGTTTCTTCCTTTTTTCAGAGCGAAAGAAGAGGCTGTTTTTCCCTTCTCTTTGTGGATGGCGTAATTCCCCCTAGGTCTCCCCTCCTGTCGATAAGCATTTTCCTTCTTTTTCAGCGCATGCAGATCGACCTTTTCCTCCTCTTTCTCCCCCCCAAACCAACGTCTTTTTTTTTAGAGATAGCGTCCTTTTCCCTTCCCCCTCGTCCCGCTTTCTTTTCCCAGGTGTTCTTTTCCTCGAATTTGCAATTTTTTCCCTTTTGGCGGGATCGGCCCGTTTCTTTTCCCCGAAAAGTTTTTTTTCCAAATCTTTTTTCCTCCCAGAAAACCGATTTTCCCTTTGTCCTCGGCTTAAAGTTCCCCGAAAGGAACCTTTTTTTTTCTTCTTTTGTAGTTTTTTCCTTCGGCCAGTAACATTCCCTCCTTCCCCTTTTTCATTCTGGTTTACGGTGCCAGCACCCGTTCGCGGTTTTTTCCTTTTTGGAACGTCTTCAGCTTTCTCCCCCTTTTTTTCCTGTCCTTTCGCTCTTTTTTTTTTTTTTAAATGACCCCCTGCCGTATTCTGTTTACAACCCGGTTGCTCCCTTCGCCGGCTCAGTCCGATCTTTTTTTTCCCTTGTGAGTATGAAATTCGGTTTTTTTTTTTTTTCCCGTTGATGTTTTCATGGGGCCCCCCCCTTTTTCCCCCAGCCCCCCCTCCTTTCACCAATTGCACTTCCTCTCCCCTCCCCCCTGCTCGTCGGTCCCTTGATGTAGCCAATCCCCTTTTATCCCCAAAACTCACGGGATTGATCACGAGGTTGTTTTCTTTTTTTTTTTTTCTGATACAAAGTTGATCGTTCTCCCCTCAGAGGTTTCATAAGCAAGGGTTTCTTTCTCGAATATGCCTCCCTGTTTTTCTTTCCATACAGCTGAGCCCCCCCCCTTTTTTTCTTTCTGTCCCCGAATTTTTTCCGGTAAGATGGCTCCCCTTTTTCGGTACGTCCTTTACCACCCCCAGCGAAAGATTTCCCCCCTTTTCGCTCGATTCGGTCAAATTTTTTCCCCCTTCTTCCGCCCACAGGCTTCTCCCCCTTCAATAGATAGAGGATTCCTTCCCCCTCCTCATCCGCAGCCCCCCCCGCCGCCCGCTCCAGGCACAATTTCTCCTTTTTTCCCAAATGGCGGAACTGCCAGGTCTTCCCTTTTTTTCGTCAACTCATGTCTTTTCCCCCCCCCCTCAATAAGGAGTCAAGACCTCCCCCCCCCCCCCCCCCCCCAACCTGCTTCTGTACAAAACCCCTAGTTAATTTGCACCCCCTTTCACTCGCCTGGCTTTTTTTCCACTACAAGGATTTTCCCCCCTTCCCCTTTCGGGCTTTTTTTCCCTTAAATAGGGACCCCCCTACAGCGTAACGCGGTTTTTGTCCGCCTCTTTTTTTTAACCGGACCGATATCACGCCTGCCCCCTTTTCCCCGGGGCTCCCTCGACAGAGACTCTCTTTTCCTTTCGGAATTTACCCGCCCTTTTCTCCTCAGGCGTTTCTTCTTCGTGAGCGGCCTTTTTTCAAAAGATTTCCCCCCTTTGAACTTTCGCTCCGGCAGTTTTGCCAAACCCCAACACCTTCCTAGACGTTCCTTTTTTTCTGGGGAACCTCCTTTTTTCTTTCCCAACGAATCCTCTTTAGAACAGTTTGAAAACCCCCCGCGGCTCCACCCTCTTTTTTTTTTGTCATGTTCAGGTGACCACCTTTTCTTGCTCTTTTTCCAGTCAAAAAACGCCTTTTTTTTCCCCTCCATGCTGTCCCGATTTCCCCCTTCCCTCCTTTTCCTAAGGTTTTTTGATCTCTTTTTACCTCACTTCAATGAGGGGTTCTCCTGTTTGGCGGTTTTTTCCATTCTTCCCCCGGATTCTGGGCCGGACGCCCCTTTCTGGATGACTGTTTTCTTTTTCTTGGAGGGAATGGACTTTGTTTGTTTACCCCTCCCTTCCGAAATGATCGGTCCTTTCTTCTATTTTTGGGGATCCTTTCTCGTGTTTTGTTATCTCTGTTACGGATTTCTATCGAACTGTGTTTGTGGCCATTTTATGCCTTTTTTTTTCTTTTTTTCAGGTTCTGAGCGGGCGCTTCTTCCCCGACTCTTTTTCAGCAAGCTGAAGATTGGGCTTCTTTCATTCGCGACATTTTCCCAAAACTTTTTTCTTTTAGCTGAAGAACTCCTTCGGAGGGTTTTTTTTTTTTTTCTAAAAACACACTTACTTTTTCACAATGCTCCTTTCTTTATCCCGGGCTTGTTACTTTTCTGTCGGGTTTCCCTTTTTCCCCCGCGAAGCGTTTTTTCCTCCTCTGTCCCCGGAGGGAGGCATCCTAGCAGTTTTTCTTTTCTAATTGGTATGGTTTCCCCCCCCCCAACGTTTGGCAGGCCTTATTTTGACTCTGTGGCATGATCTTTTTTTTTTTACGTTTTGGTCTTTTTGCTGAACGGAAGGAGGAGTTTTTGCCCCCAGCCGCCGTTTTTTTTTCGACGCCATTGTTGGCCCTTTGCCCTTCCCCTTTTGTCGTTTTTTTTTTGCCCAGTAAGTCTCTCTGTGCCTTTATTTTCTTCTGGCCGGGTTGGTGGGATTGATTTGCTTTCCTTTTTTGTGAGGGATCATGCTTGGTTTTTTGGGCGTGAAGATTTCCATCCTCGCCCCCTTTTTTGACGCTTTTCCGCGATGTCGAACCCTTGGCATAAGATGAGCTTTTTCTTTCGCCGGAACTTTTAAGTCCCCCATGTGACCCCTTCATTCCGCTGGAGGCATCCTTTCCCATTGTTTCCCCCCAAGAAGCCCTTTAAAAACCTCCCCTCAGGCATGAGGGCCACCCCTTTTTCATTGCGAGTCTTTTTTTTTTGCCAAAGCACGCGCTCCCCTTTTTCCCTCTTTTCAACTTTTTTCCTCCCTTCTGGGGGGAAAACCAAATTTTCTTTTCCTTTTTTTTGCGTTTTGGGTATACCTTGTCTCGTCTTTCAACCATCTTTTTCGGGACGTCTCTCCCTTGTGTGCAAGTGTGGATTAAAGCGTCTCGGGTCTGGAGTTTTTTTTTCAACATCCTTTTCTCCTTTTTTTCAGGACGCACAATCCTCTTTTTACGTGTACCGTCGGCTTTTTTCCTTTTTCTCAACAATGTTTTTTAGGCACGGGTTCATTTTTCCAAATCTCCTCCTTTAAAGGGACGGCTCTCCTTCCCTTCCTGATGTCCGCTCCGTTTTTTGTTTTTCTTTTTCCCTTTAAAAAGTTTTCTTCTTCCCCCTGATTTCTGTTTCGGGACCCCTTTTTATACGGCCCCCCCCCTCAACTGCCCAGTTCTTATCTTTTCTACATTGGGATTTTTCCCCGTTTTTTTTCTCCCGTTCTTCCTCCCCTTCAACGTTTAGGAACGACGCTTTTTTTTCTTTTCCCCGCAAGTGAGTCGTTCCTGTGCAATTCGCCCCTTCCCTCCATTAACTCTTCCCTTTCCCACGACTTTTTTTTTTTCTTAGGTTTGGGCAGGACGGACTTTTCCTTTTTTCTACATCGTGTGACTTTACGGGTGTTTGGCTTAACTCCCCCTTTCCCCCTCATCTGCATTGCGCATGGCCCCCTTTTTTTTCCTCGATCGTAGATAAGCCCTTTCCCTGACTCCCTCCCCCAATCCGTCTTCCCCACCAAAGGTCTCTTTTTTGCGGCGACGACTTTTTTCTTCTTTTCCTTCCTCCTTTTCTATCGTGTTAGATCCTTGGGGCGGTTTCTTTTTTTCCTTTCCTTGGAGTCTTTCTCCCCTTGGAGGGAAAAATTTTTTTCTTCCTCCCCCCCCCCTCCTATTTTTCCCACTTTTTTTCGGATACAAGGCTTTCTTTCCTTTCGTTGATCGATTCTTTAACCCCCCCCACCCACAGATTTCCAGGCGTGCTCTCTTTCCTTCCGCACGGGTTTCCTTCTTTTAGGGACGACACTTTTTTTTTTCCGATGTGACGTTTACAGAGTCTTTCTTTTTTTTTTTTTTTTTTTGGCGCTTGGTCCCTCTTGGTCCACATCCCCCTTCATCTGCAACCTCTTTCCCTCCCGGATTTCTGTCGTTTCTTTTTTTTCCCCCCGACGAATTGGCGAGGTTTATTTCTGTCCTTTTTTTTTCTTTTTCTCTCTTTTCCCCCCCCCCCTTATAGAGGAGTATTCAACGCTCCGTCCCTCCTCCCTTCGTCTTCGCCAAACGCCCCCATCTTGTGGCGTTGCTTATCCTGTGCGATTTCGTTCTTTTTTTCATACCAAAAGCGCCCCCCTCTTTCTCTTTGGCATATCCCTTTCCCCCTCCAAGCTCGGTTACAATATTCCCTTTTTCTTCACTTGCCCCACTCGTGTTTTTACATTCCCCCATCGTGATACGTCGCCTTTCCGAAGCCATTGAGCCAGAACGGGCTCTCCCCCCTTCCTCGTAGATTCTTTTTGAGATGTAGGACCTTCCCCCTTCACCCGTCCCCTCCCTTCCCGTTCCTTTTTGTTCTCTCTTCTTAACAGATTCTTTTTTTTTTTTTTTGCGCAGGCCATAAGCCCCCCTTCTTTCTCTCTTGCCCCCCAGCATCGTTTTTCTTTTTTGTAATAGGGATGTGAGTAATTTCTTCCTTCCGGTCGATCCGCAGGTCCTTTTTGCACTTTTTTTTTGCTCCCATGCAGCTCCCCTTTCGTTAGCCAAACCCCGTTCCTTTTTTTCCCCCTCTGTTAAGAGATCTTTTCCCAAAAAGACAGCTTCTTTTCCCCCCCCATATGGCCCTTGATGCCCCTCCCACCTTCTTCAAATTCTTTTTTGCCGGGTTCGTCGGGTTCCCGTTTTTGATCCCCTTTGATGATTGGTCACTCTTTTTTTTGATGCTCGTCCGTTTGGGTTTTCGCTTTTAGAAGACTCCCCTTTTTTTTCGCTTTGAGTGCTTCTCACGTCCAGCCCCTCTTCATTTAATTAGGTTATCTTTTTTTATTTTTAGCGGACATCGAAACTTACTTTTTTTCCGCTCGGTGCCGGGTTTTCTTTTAGCACATGAAACCGTGCCTTTTTTTCTGAACCTTCTTCTCGTCGAAGGATTATTTCCCCTCCTGACGAGGCTTGACTGCCATTTTTTTTATTTTTTTCAAGTTCCTTTCTTTATCCATCGAAACGCTTTAACACCTCTTTTCCCTCCTTGTGCTCGTCCTTTCTAGGTAGACCATTTTTCTCCGAGCCAAGTCTTCCACCCCAACCTTTCCCCAACGGAAAATTTTCCCCCGAACCTTTTTTCTCCCAGTTAGCAGTCCTCTCGGTGGCATGTGAACCTTTTCTTTTTTCCATTCCGTGGCCTCTCTTCCCTTTCGTGCACAAACTTTCATGCTTCCCCCCCCCTATTCTATTGCTTTTTTCCAAACGGTAGAGGATGCTAAAGAGCCCCTTCCTTTCCGCTCGGCCAACTCTGTCAGTTCCAATTTCTTTACTGTCGAAAACTCGCTCTTTCCCCCCAATGGGCAGTTTTCTCCTTCCCTCCAGGCCCTTTTTTTTCCCCCCCCCCAAAGCATGACCCTTTTCTGATACACGCATCCCCAACGCATTTTAATACTCCCTCCCCCCCTTTAATACCGCTCAAGCACACTCGCTTTTCCCCTTCCCCAATGGTGTTCTCTTCATGGCGTCGTTAAATCCGTCCCCCACCACCACACTCTCCCCCCTTTTGCATTTTCCCCCAAACGGAGCTTTTCCCCCCCCCCCCATGCCACTCGATAAACAGTCTCTCCTGTCCCCAAAAAGTTTTTTCTCTTGAATTTATACAAACTCTTTCTTTTCCGTCTCAAGTAGTTTACCCCCGCATTCCAGGTTTCCCCCCCTTCGGTTCCCGACGAGACCCCTGAAAAGCCTTTCTCGCAATAAAGGCTTTGTTTCCCTTTTCTCCCGCCTCCGTCGTTGACAGTCCCCCCTTTTATCAAATGTCTCCCCCCTTTCCTTTTTCCCCCCTGCAATATTCCCTTTTTGTGTGATAAAAAGTTTTTTTCCCCAGCTCCTTTCGCTTTCCCCCCTAGCGATAATCTTCAAACAACAAGTCTATTTCCTTTTTTCCTTCTTCCAGAGGATCCCCCCTTCACGATAAATGGATCCTTCTCAGAGGTCCTTTGAAACCTTTGGGGTCGAAAGAACCTTTGCAGGGCTCCACCTCCCTTCACCCGTCTTTTCACAAAGAAGGCTTTTCTGCAAGACAACTTCCCACACTCCCCCAACCTTCAAGCGGACCCCCCCCGCATGATGCTCCGATTCCCTTTTCCCCCCTCCTATTTTTTTTTTTGTTGAGAGACTCTCCGATCGGTCGGGTCTCTTTTGTTAGCTTTCCCTTTTTTGTGGGAATTTATGCCATTCTCCCTAGAGATCTTCCCAGTCTTTGTAAACTTCTCCTTTCTTTATGGAGCCTGCTTTTTTGTTTTATCCCTTTCCTTTTTTACATGATATTTTCTTGTTAAGCGATGAGTCACCCCGGATTTTTTCGCTTGAAAGGCCCGAAACTTTTGTGTTGTCCATCATGATTCCCCTCTCGGGAGGCTCCGGATCTTTTTTTCTTTGCTAGTTGTGAGAATTTTCCACGCTGAACCTTTTGCCGATTCCCCCCCTGCGACATTGATACAACACTTTCTTTTTCTTTTTTCCTAATTGCCCCCCCCCCCAGGAGGCTTGAATACCAATGTTATCCCCCCAATGGTCGTATTATTTTCAGGATCCCTTCCAAGTTTTCTTTTTTTTTTGAGGGAACCTCCTCCGTACGCTGTTGGTTCTGTCGACTCTAGGAGGAACCTTCCTCCATCTGTTAATTTTCTTTTCCCATTCCGTGGTTCTAGGCCCCTTCTTTGAAGGAATCTCTTCTCCTTCATTGCTTAGCGGTTTTACGTATTACTTTTTTTTCCCCACTCAGAAGGATTTTTGGCCTCCCCCACAGATTTTTTTCCCTAATGTATGCTTTTTTTTTTTTTTTCTTTGTAGGGTGACACCAGTATCTTTCCTTATTTCTTTTTGTCTCGTATGGGTCTCCGATGGCCGGTTTGGGAGTTTCTCTTTTCCATGGCTTGGTTTCCAGATTTTTTTCTGTAGCACCCTCTCCCCTTTAATCCCCGATGATCTTTCCCTTTGTTCGACAAGGAGTTCTCCGCTTTTGCGCGTTCGCTTTGTCCGATTTTTCCTTTTTGGAAAATGGAATTCTTTCCATCCGCGACCTTTTTTTCCTTCCGGGGGAAATAGTTTAGTCCCTTTTTCGCGCCTTTTTTGCCTTGAACGTTTTTCCCTGATGCGAAGTTGGCGGCGGGTGTTCCTGATGGGAAAAAGCCCTTTCCTCTCCCCTTGATTCCTACAACTTTTCCTGGGAAGTTCCCCCCTAAATCAAATTGCCGTTGGCGTCTTTTTGGGTTATCCTTAGTATTGATGGACCCCCCCAACGGGCCTCGGGTGTTCTTTTTCCGTTTCTGGTCTGCGGTTTCCGGATAGAAGTGTAAAGGTTGGTGAAACTTCGGATGCTTTCGCCTGCACGTCTTTCCCCCTTTTCTTCTCGTCGGTCCTCTTTTCTGCACAATCCTCGGGCCGATTTACACCTTTCGCCCCCGACCCTTTTTTCCTCCTTTCGAACTTCTTTCTTTTCTGGCACAGGTTCATGTGGATCACTTCCTTCTACCCTTTGAAAAGTTATCGATTCCCTGGAATCCCTGTTTTTCCCCCCCCCCAAGGAATCCCCCCAAAGGATTCTGGTGCTCTCCCTTCCCTCCCAAAAAAGAGACTCGTGTCCTTTCTAATAGTTTCCCTCTCTCCTGCCTATCTCTCAATAATATAGAGATTTTCCCGCCTCCCTTTGCAGATAAGTCCCCCCCTTGTTGCTTCCCATCTATTGCTTCATTTGGCCTTCCCCCCTCTCGCTGGGGTTTGTCCTTCCTTATCCTTTGACAGTGACAGTTTTTTTTTTCTTCCCCCTCTTCCGCACGATGGTCAGTTTTTTTTTCTTCCATGACGCTTTTGCCCTCTCTGCGCTTTGAAATCCTTGTCCCTTTGAATTACGCCATCCCCTCTGTTCGTCAACAATTTTGGCCTTTTGCGCTCTTTCCTCCTGGATTATGGGTTTCCCACATATTTCTTTCCCTCTCCCAGACGGTACGGGCTGGGTCGGTCGGTTTTGCGATGGCTTTCCACATTTTCATTTCCTCCCTTTTTTCTCTCCGGTTGGAATTCCCGCTCTTCCCCTTCCCCTTGTGGCCCCCTCCGACGGAAGGGAGTTTTCTTTTTATTCACCAAGGTTGGGCAATTTCCCCCTTTTTTTCTCTAGTCTATCGCGGTTCTTTTTGCTTGATTCCGCCGATAGATATGCACTTTTTCTGCTTTGGTTTACCCCCAACTTCTCCCTTTACCCCCTCCCTTTTTCACCCTTTTCCAAAGGCTTTTTCTTTTTTGTGCGAATTCTTGCGATATGTTTACTCTTCCTTTTTCTTCATCTCTCTCTTCCTTCCCCCCCCCCCCTGTTGAGAGAAGATATTCCCGCTCCCTTCCCCTCGCAATCGTTTTCCCCCCCCGAAATCGGGGATGCGTTATTGCGCTCCGGGTGACCTTTTCTGTTTTTTTAATACCCTCCCCCCCCCAATTCTTTTTTGTTCCGTCACCCCTTCTCTTTTTTTTTCCCAAAGCGCGGGGACACTTTTTCTCGTGAAAGCCCCTTTCCCCGCCAACGCTGTGGTTGTAATCCTCTCCCCCTCCTTCGTCGGGCGACCTGAGTTTTGAAGTCCACTTCTTTTCCCTCAGCGTACGATTCCCCTTCTTTTTCATAAGCGGCGGATTCTCCTTTTCCCAAGCTCTCCTTTCGCCCAAGACAAGTAACGTTTTTCCCCCCACGCCCCTTGAGTACTCCCCCCCCTCCAGAATTTCGCCCCCCTTTTCCTCGGCTTGTTGACAGAAAGGATTGTCCTTTTTCTCTTTTTTTCGTAATTTTTTCCCCTTCTTCCCCTGATATTTTTATACGAAGTCGATTTTTGCAGAGCTTTTTCTCAAGATTCTACCTCCTTCTCGTAGCCCCCCCCCCCCCCCCCCCCGGCAAGATGTAGCCTTCCCTCTTTATCCAGGTCCACCCCCCCCAAGAGTACAGAAGTCTTTTCCCTTCATCGATTTGCCTCGCCACACCCCTCACTTGCGTTCCTTTTTGTAGGGGTTTTTTCTCCTCCCTTATTTTGAGATGATTTTTTTTTGAAAACGTGTTCTCTCCTCACCTTCTTCTTTTCGGATTTCGAAGACTCCCCCCGTCGATTTGTTTCCTTACCCAACGCAACTTTCCCCTCCTTGTGAAATTTTCTTTTTTTTTTCTCAGAATCCCCCTTTGGTTTTGCGGCCTTCTCAAACGTCCTTTCTTCCCTTTCTGCATCGCTCTTGAGCACCTTTTCTTATTCTGTTTTTTCCCCTCCCCTAGGCGATTAGAACCGTCGCCCCCTTTTTCTGCCGGAGGGACTTTTCTCGCCCTTCCTTACCCTTTTTCCTTTTTTTTTTCGGGCCACTCAGCCCCCCCCCCCTTTCACGTCTTCTTCTTCCCTCGAAGTAACAGGAGGTCTCTGTCGCCAACAAATACTCGCCTTACCCAAAAACTCCAACGCCCCTTGTTTCCCCTAAGTTGTCTGTCCCCCCTTTTTTCCTATTAATTTCCCCCTCGTTCCCCATAAGCACGGAGCTGGTCCGCTTTTTCCCCAGGGGTCGTGAACCCCCTCATGATGGGGAGCAACACCCCCCTTCATTCAACCGCCCTTTTCCTTCCACAAAGGTTTCTTTCTTTTCTCCCAGGTTTTTGCCTTGATACCTCTTCTTTTCCGCTAGGAAAACTCGCCCCCCTTTTTCTATGCCCCCCCCCTGTCCTCCCCCAGCTTTCAGATATTTAGGAGAGATAATCTTCCAGACCCCCTTTTTCCCAAGCATGACCCCCTCCCCCCGGCATCCCCTTCCTCTCAAGCAAAAGGCTTTCCCACAATCCCACTTTTTTTCCCACCCTACAATTTTTCTTTTTTCCCCCCCCCTGACCGCCGTCGTAAATGGCTGCCCCCACCTTCCCTTTTCTGCCCTTCCCAACCCCTTGTAAAAAACGCGTCTCTTCCCTCTCTCAAGCTCCTTTTCACGTGGACAGTAATAACCCTTCCTTGACGGAGTCTTTCCGCGTTTTTCATCTTCTTCCCTCCCCCCAATGACATCCCGTCCTCCTTTTATTAGGTTCACGCGTCCCCCGCCCTTTTTTCTAATAACGCTTCCATCCCCTTCCTTTAGTAAAAGGTGGTTATTTCCTCCTTCGGCCCTCACCGCCCTTTTTTTTTCTCAATTTCCGCCCTTAATCCGTCCGGCAACTCTTTCCTAGCGCTCCCCCAGATCGAAAGTTTCGATCCGCATGCTGCCCCCCCCCCTTTCGATTATACTTCCCTTTTTTTTTTGAAAAAACAGTCTGATCATGTCTCCCCCTTCCTATTCGCAGAGAAAGGTGTCCTTTTCAACCAACCGCAAGGCATTTTCTTTCCAAGGTATCATCGGGTACCCCCCCCAGACGCGTAGGGAATAGTCCTTTTTTTTTTTTTTCAGAAAGGTCCCCAAACCTGCCAGAGGTATTTTTCCGCTCTCTCCATAATTCTTGTTTGCTCCGATGCGGGCTTTTAGTGCAGTATGAGGGTTTTTCTTTTTTTTTGAGGTTGTTTCGTTCTCCCCCATCGGTGAGAGACTTTTTACGCCACCTTTCTCAGATGCGTCCCTTCCCCTCTTTTGAGAATGAGGGTGTGTCCTCTTTTGCTCGGCGCTAACTCCGGGGTCCTCGGATGTTTTTTTGGATCCCTTCTTTTGAGGGCGTTTTAATACCTCCTTTCCTCTTTCTGGAAATGGTGCTTTTCCCCCCCAGCCTGGCGGATCGATTTTTTTTCTTTTTTTTTTTTGTTTCGACGTCCGGCGTTGCTCGCTTATCTTTTAGCAAAACTGGCGTGTCCCCTTTTTTTTTTGAGAGGTTGAGGACATTTCTTTTCCCCGTTTCGCTTTTCCTCAATAACGGATTCCTTTTGTTCATCACCAAACTTTTCTTTCAAAGGGCGTGCTTTCCGTTTTTCTTTTTTTCTCTTGAAAATAAAAGAATCCTCTTTTTTTCATGGGCCGAATCTTCCTAGTCCCTAGTTAAAACTTGCTCCAATGCGCCGCTTTTTGATTCACCCACCTTGGTTATACTTGTCCAGTTTGAAGGATCCTATTTCCCTAAATTCTTCTGGTTTCTTTTCCCCTCATCCCCTTCCTGGGCTTGAAGCCGGAGGCCGGTTGCAGCTATGCCGGCCCTTGAGTTTCGGAAGCGACTCCATTTTTAAGGTTAGCAGTTATTTCTATTTTTGTTAGCGTTTCTTCTCCGGGGTGGTTTGATGCCTTTATTCTAGAGCTTTCCTGACTCCCCACTGGAGGATCCCCCAGGCCATTTACCTATCTTCTAGCTCAGTTTTAGACCTGGTTGACCAGCTTGAGATTTTTTTTGGTCCTCGTTATCCTTTTTCTTACTACGAGGAAATGGCCTTTTTCCCCGCTGGAGCATGTGTACCGTGTTCAAGACGAAGCTAACCCCCTAATGGTTTTAGCCTGATTTTTTTTCCCCCGGCCTGGGGGCAGCCTTTTCTGCTGGCGGGCTTCAAAGCACCCGATGCCCCCGTCTCCTCAACGTTTTTTCTTCCCCCCTTTCTGACAACTTCTGTGACAACCCCCTCTTTTTTCCACTTTCCCTGTTTTGGCGTTTGGATAACTTTTGTCTCTTGCATTGGACGGATCTTTCAGGGGACGTCGACTCTCTTTCCGATTCGACGTTTCTGGTCTTATTTGCCCCTCCCTGGCTTGGGACGTCAACGCACAATCCTCTTCTCGTGTTAACAGGTTCATCGCCTCTTTTCTCCCACAGTTTAACCGGTTACATGTGCTCCCTTTCGATGCGAAGAAAGGCTACCCCAAAGACTTTTCCTGATTGTCCGCGAACCTGGCCCTTTTCAACGCTGTTTTAACCAAAGGCTTTCTGTTCTGTTTTTCATCGCCACCCTTCACGGCCCCTGTTTTCTTCCTTCTAAAGACCAGGCATCCCCCCTTTCGCGTTTTTTTTTTTTTCCCTTTTTTTTCTGCAGACGGTCTGGGCCGATCCCCTTCCTAAATTTTTCTTGTTTTTTTTTTTTTTCTCAAACCAACTTTACGACCTTCGTTCCTTTCCGTTTGGGCAGGAAAGGCCTTTCTCAATCGTTCACCCTCTTTTTTTTATTTTTTTCCCCGATCCTCCCCAATGATTTTTTACTCTTTGCAATGAGCTCTTGGCCAAGTTTCCTTTATCGTTTCGGATCTGTTTTTCTTTTTCACCCCGTCAAATCCCCTCCAACTCCCTTTTTCCACAAGCCGATGCTTCGTTTCCAGGTTCTGGCTTATGGGCTTTTTTAGAAAAACCTCCATCTTTTTCTCTCCTTCAGACCCCTGCTTTTTGAAGTCGGGCAGTCTTGGATGGAGGGTCGACCTCTCTGAAATACTTTTTTCTCTACGCAGAGGGTTCCGGGTCTTCCTTCCCCTCAAACTTCTCAGCGATTTGGTTCTTTCCCACCACAAGACCCCCGTTTGCGGATTCGGGTCTTTCTCGCGGGAAGAGTGTCCTCTTTTTTGCCTTCATCCTACTATGTGAAGGTCAGATTGATTGGTATGTCACACTCCCCCCGCGAAATCGCCGCAAGAACTGCAGACCGTTCTGTTGATTTTTTCTGGTTATTTTTTCGTGATAATATATATATTCTCTCCTTCCTTTTTTCCTTAGAGAGATTATTCCCCCCCCCCCCTAGCCATCGTCGTCTTCGCCCCCCCTTTCCAATCGGTTGGCTGAAGTTTTTCAATTCTTTCTCGGTTCCTTGTCATACCAAATCGTCCCCCATATTGACACGTTAAAATAGTTTCCCATCATTTTACACTTCTCTCCCGAGATCTTCCTCCCCCTCCCCCTGTGGGTGCCCCCCCCCCAAAACTCGGCTAGATCGGGGCCGAAGCCATTTACTACCCCGGAGGTCGTTTTTCTTACCCCCCCCCGTAGTCCCCCTTCTGACCTCTTTTTTCCCAAGTCTCCCCCCTCCCGCAAGCACCAGCCTTTTTCCGATAGAACGATAGCCGCCATTTGTTTTCCGTCAGAACCCCCCCCTTTCGCTCTTACCCCCTGTTGTTGCTGAACCTTCTTTTTTTTTTATGGCGTAATCCCCCCCCCTTCTCCGTCTTATCTCACCCGGACCCCATTATGTGTCCTTTTTTCCATTAAGTGTTTCCCCCCTCACAAACCCCCGGTGTACCTTCCCCTCTTTAAGCTCGCCCCACCACCCTCCTTCGTGATTTAAAATATGGGCTCATGAATTTCCCCTTCTTCACATTGCGTTTTGTAAGTTTTCTTTTCCCCCGACCCTGAAATCTTTCTCCTTGAAGATTCGGAAGTTTCCCCGCTGTAGTCCCTCCCCTTTTTTAGTCGTCTTTTCTGAATGAAAAGCCCCTTCCATTCCCCCCCTGTTAATTTTCATTTTCCAGGGAATCCCTTTTTAAACCTCCCCCTTTTGAATTCTTCTTTCTCGGCGGGATTTCTTTAGAATAGTGAGCACTTCCCATTCGCAGTACTTTTCTTTTTAACTTTGAGCATTCCCTCTTCGCAGGATTAAGGTTCCACGATCGTCCTTGAGTATTGTCCCCCCCTAGGTTTTCTTTTGACTTCCCTCAAGACCACTCCTTTCCCACGGAACTGGAAGATAGTCTTTTTCTCCCCCCCTTCCCCCTCGCCCTTCCCTATTAATTTTTTATCCCCCCCCCCCCTCCAACGGCCCTTGTTTACACGAAGTTTTCTTGTGATCCAGTTTCTCTCCTCTGCTTTCTTTCCATAAGGACTCCGTCAGAAGGCGCGATCTTTTGCACCCTTTCAGCCCCCCCCTCTTATTGCCCCCTTCTGCTTCTCTTTTGAAAAAACAAAATTCTTTCGCGGAGGTCCCCCCCCCTTTTCTTTTTTGGGAATATCCTTTCAGTACGCTCCTTTAACCCCCCACATCGCCTTCCTCCCCAAAAAATTCCCCCCCTCTCTTCTAGTCCCCCTTTTTTCCCGAAATCTTTTTTCCCAAGAATTATATAAAAAACCTTCCATCAAAGCAATTTATCCCTCCGGCCCCCCTCTCATTACCTTTCCCTCCCTTTCCCCACCAGGACACGCGGTCCTTTCAGGCACCCCCCCCATGCTTCTTCCCTCCGCCACCCCCCCAAAAACATCTCCTTTTGGCCCCCCCTGCTTTTTTTAACCTCTATGCCCCCTCTCGTTAATCTTTTCCTTCCCAAAGGTGGAAATTTTTTCCCCCTGATTTCTCCCCCCCAACTGGGCTTCTCTCTTTCACTAGACGCGCCCCCCCCTTTTTCCTCGTACGCCTTTTTCCCGCAGAGTCCCCCCCGCCCCTTTCATTTCTCCTTTAAACTCCCTTCGTAAAAGGTGGTATTCCCCCTTCCCATTTTCCCCCCCCCCCATTCACGCAGTGTTGGATAAATCCTAATTCTTATCCTTCCCCCTCCGCAGTGAGGCGCCCTTCTCGCCTCTCCAAGATAAGGATAGCCCCCCTATCGATACCTTCTCCCGACACCCCCCCCCTCTATAGAAGGCCCCCCCGGAGATTTTACCTTTTCTTTTTTGACGCTCCTCTCCCGCATTTAAGGTCGAACAGTTTTAAAACAACCCTTCTATAGCGGAATTTTTTTTCTAATACTGTTCCCCATTACCTTCTCGGCTAGATATTCCTTCCGAAATTTTCACCTCCAAAAAATGCCTCCCTCAGGATGATCAACTGCCCTCCTCTTTCTCTTTCCCTTTCTTTGTTGTTGAAGAGACTTTTTTCTTCGGGGCTCTTCTCATGAGGGGTCCTTTGGAGTTTTTTCATGCTCACCTTCGAGCCGGACGGGGTCCTTTGTAAACCGGACTCGGGAA
>Ga0179593_1711604_pt1 | contig 17673 bp, 14 predicted proteins | sample CZODoug2_1_08_16_FD_185931 | JGI IMG/M metagenome (GOLD analysis project Ga0179593, IMG submission 185931) | Vadose zone soil fungal communities from Angelo Coast Range Reserve, California, USA - CZODoug2_1_08_16fungal (PacBio error correction) | ecosystem: Environmental > Terrestrial > Soil >... | reverse complement strand
CCCTATAAGCCGCCTCGGTGCGTGTCGCTTTTTTTCAGTCTTTAGTTTCCCTCCTTCAGAAATCGTAGTGGAGTTTTTCAACAAGATGAACTTTGAGAACGAGGCTCCTGCATCTTTTCTTGTCCCCAGGGACGTCTATTCTTTTCACTCCTTCTTTTTTTTTTTCTCACCAAGTCCGTCCGTAAGGATCAAGGCTCCGTTCCCTTAAGTTCCTAAAACCACCCATTTCTTCTGACGACTAAAAATGAGTATGATGTTTTCTTTTTCTCCCCTTAATCCTAGCTTGCTTTTTCTCTCCCAGACCGAAATCATGCCCTAACCATTATAGTCCACAACCCCTGAAACGTTGTTTTCCTTGGATCCATCCCCTCTTTCTGGTCCGTTTTCAGTACTCTCGTTTACTGACTTGGGACCACCGGAAATCCCCCACGAAGATCTTACGTTTTTCGCAGGCTCGCATTGGCCATAGACGTCATAGTTTGCCACTTCTCAAATGCCCTTTTTTTTTTTCCACCCTTGAACAATCGCGGTGTATTACATAGTCCCAGGATGTGACAGGAGCCCCCAGTTCACTTTCCCTAGAAGGCCCCCTCCTGTCCCCTGGCCCGAGCCACTCCCCTCCCTCAGTCTTGGAATCTTAAAAAGGATATAAAACTGTCAGTACGAGTTGCCGCGGTTTTCCACGTGACCTCCCCCTTGAATCTTTCTTCCAAAAGTTTTCCGTTTGAAGCCCGTGGTCTCCGTCCACCTGTCGAGTACCTGCTTTTTTCCCTCTTTTTGACGCCCGATATAGTATGACATCCCCAGACTCGTCTTCAGACCTTGTTCATGGGATAGCGGGACCTTGTCTTTCCTCAGTGATCCCCCTCAAACCCCCTGGGGGTGGGGGGAAGCCCCCAAATTGAGCTTTTTCGCGCCCTCCCAATATTTTTTTTTCCCTAGATTTCCCTCCAAACCTATTCTCGAGGATGCACTAGGAGAAAGAGATCCTCTTGCATCTCCGCCGACCCTCGGCTTTTTTTTTCCCCTCGGCAACCGAGCGGACAGCACAGTTTTGTTCTTTCCTTCCGTAAAATCCTTTTAGTTCTGAATGTTCCCCCCCTAGAGGTTTTTTCGTTTTTTTTTTTTTTTTTTTTTTTTGTCCTTCTCCCCTACCAACTCATCATCAAAAGTTTCGAAGGCCCTTTTTGGCGGTTTTTGTGCTGACGTAAGTTTCGTCGGGTCTCACGCCGGTAGAACGCCCTGTTCTAAAAAGGAGTAAATCGCCTTTCATCTTTGTGTCCACTGGTTTTCGATATGACCCAGGTCCTGTCGAGCCGAAAAATACGTGAGGGCTCCACGAGCACGATATATACCCCCCACTTTTTCTCTCTTCCCCTCAAGAATACCCAAGAGAAGAATGACCCTCGTTACTTCTACCGGGCCCAGAGAACTTCCCACTTTCTTTTTTCAGGGGTTCTTAAGAGAAGATAATCGATTAGAAGGTCTTTCCTCACTCTTTCTTCCCTGTATCCCTTATTTACCTTCCCCACCCCGTCTGCACCTTTTCCACCACGAAACATATATCTTTAATTCACCCCGTGTTTCTCTTGGAGTTCCTGGGGTCGATGCTCCCGGCGCGGAAGACGAGGGGTCGAAACGCTGTTTAACCTCCGGTCCCTCCCTCTTTCGCTTCCCTGGCTCCTCATTTCAATGAAGGAGAGACCCCCCCCCCACAAAAAACACAACCAAATTTAAATATTAAAAAAAACAACATTTTTCCGCTTTTCCTTGCCGCTCGATCACAGCCCTTGGGTCAGGCTAGTCTGCTGGTCCACAGACTTTTGAAGAAACTGATGTTTCGACTGTCACCCCCGACCCCTGAATCTTCTGCGAAAGCCAGGTCACTACAGCTGCCACTACCGGTGAAGGTGATGTATATCTGCGGCGTATCAGAAGTTCCTAGATTCTGTGACCGTTTTTAATCCGACAATCTGACAGCCACAAGTTTTCCTTTCCTTTGTTTGCCAGGCTGGTGATTCCATTAGACATTATAGAATTATCCACCAGTTTCCAGCCCCTTTTTCCCCGTGAAACTCCCCTTTTTCTATTTGAGCGCTCCCCCCCCCACGCCGCTTCCCCTCCCCTTCAGAGATTTCTTTGTCTCCTTTTCGAAGAGTTATGAGATTTTCTCCCAAAAGGTTAGTCCCACCTCTCCGCTTTCACCCTTTACTTTCCCCCCCCCCCCCGGTTAGAGTTGGCCGGAGTTAGGGTTGCTTTATGAAAGAAGGGAAATTCGTTTACCCTGCAGGTTTACTGCTTCTTCCCGAGCTCCTAGTTTTTTTAGATCGCGGAGCGCTCTATTGTTTTCCCCCCCGGCGAAAAACTGTCCACCCGTTTAGGAGCCTCTGAGGTCTTCCCCCTTGACTCAGACCCCTCTGAGACCCCTTCTTTCGACGTCCGGCGAAAACCCCTACCTTCCCTTCCGCCGAGGAGCAGTACTTCTTTATCTCCTTCATGGACTTCGGTACAGAGGTGAGATGCATGCCCCCTTACGATTTAAGGTTACGACTTTTAAATCGTTCTTCATCACCCACCGAGCTCCTGTTTTTAAAATGGGGAATGGTTAAGCGTGGCCCCCTAATGCTTTTCCTTTGCATCCTCCTTCTTGAATTGTCTTAGTTTTGCCACACCCCCTTTCCCGAACGAAGAGGAGGTTAAACCGAGAGCAAATAACCTCCTCCTTTCTGGCGTTCCTGAACCCCACACCCTGTCTTCTCCGAGGCTTTTTACGGGCTTTTATAACCTCATGCTCAGGTGCGATTTTCCTACCCTTTCAAAAGTTTCTTCTGAAGGCTTCCCTTCTTCTTAGTGGGGTAGAAAATGGACCTCCCCCTGCCTAGAGGATACATGGATAAGTCCCTCCCCCCGATATGTCTTGGGTCCCGATCTTCTCTCAGTTGTGGGCTCTCGGTCCCCTTCCAGTATCCTAGACGTACGGATGATCAGCTTTGCATCCCGACCTTTCCACTAAGTGGATGGCGTCAGCCTTATCCCACATGCGATTTTATCAAAGATAGACAAATGCATCCTTTCCTCGGCTTTCTTCCCCCGCCCCCCCCCCCCCCCATTAACTTGTGCAATTGCCGTCCCCCCGTGACTTGTTTTCTTTGGACACCAGCGGCTGATTTTGTTCTTGGCTTTCCTCTTAATTTTTTGTGAAAATGGGGACCTTCCCCAAACCCTCCCTCCGGAGTGATTCTCCATTGGTACCCTCGAATTGTGCCATCTACGCCATTTTAAGTGTTACAAAACGGTGCACCCTTCCCCTTCCCACGATGTTTCCCCCTTCACATAGCCCTTTTCCCTATCCCCCTCACTTACAACTAGAGGAGCCTTAATGGGTAACCGATTTTCCTTCCAATAAGGACAGATCCCGGCCGGACCCACCGCGGCCTACCCCCCTTCAGTTTTTTTTTCGTCTTTTTGCCCCGCCCTTGAATGAGAAAAACCGGTTGACGGTCGCTCCCCTTACTGAAACTTTGCAGGTGATCGGACGGTACTTTTTCCCTGTCCTGGGACGCCCCCTTTCCGGCCCTTCCCCCCCTACGGCGAAGAAGTTTTAGTTTCGCTCTCCCCGTAGTACGATGCGGAAATTCTGAAACCGGTCCCCTGAGCACACCCCGTCCCGCTTTAAATCATTTCTCTAGTCTTGTGAACTCTCTATCCCCCCCTGTTCCTTAACCTACTGAGGATCAATAGAGGATTATAATCCGCATCTTCCGCTATTATTTTGTTTCCTTTTGAACTATTTTCCCCCCCGAGCTGTTCCTCCCCCCTTTAGTTGTCCAGCGGACGAAATTCACACTTTTCTTACTTGCTCCCCCCCCCGCGAAGGAAGAACCACTTTACCCATCAACATTCGAAGCAAGTTTGTCGTTGAAGCTGGTGAAGGATCCTTTTGGTTTTCCTCTTTTTCCGATTGAGAAGTTTTCCGCGTCGTTGTCCTGGGAAGAACTCCTATTGAAACCCGCCGGGGAGAGATTTTTGAAGTTTTCACTGTACTCTCGCTTCAGCCCTTTTTTGGTCAGAACACGCACTTAACCTTCCCCCCCTCAGGCTTGGAATTCCTGCCAGCAATAATGCGGCAGCTTCCCCCAGTACTTAATCACCCAATATAGGAAGACCCTGGAGCAGTCCCTCGAGAATTTTTTCCTTTCTTTTATTGGGCCTGCCGGCGAGCACGCCCTAGATTATCCGGAAATCCTTTTCTTCCCTCCCGATCGCACAGCGACAAAAGATGCGTGAACCCCCCCCTCCCTTTCCTCATCTTTTTCTCAGAGCGGCGTGTTCCGTATAGGTAGATGGCTCCATAGGGGTTTTCCTCAGAGGCCTACCTTTACAGAACCCTTCTCCTTCTTTGATAGCCCTTAATAGAATGTTCGATGCGTCATTTTCCTTCCCTTAGGTGCCCGTTTTCTTGATTCTTTACGAGTTGGCTATTTCTTGCATGAGTTGTGGTTAACACCTTTTCTCCTTCTTTTACTCGAACCGTTCCCACGCCCTGTTGTTCCCTTTAAACGAATGAACTCGTATTGTTTAGGGAGGAACCCCTCTTTTCAGAAGACCTGTGTTTCTGTTCTTAGTCAGCTCGTATCGAAGCGGGCTCTCCTCTTGAAAAACCCCCACGAGCTCCCCGGGCCCCGTTTTACATGTGTGATATTCTTCCATTCCTTCTATTCTCTTCCGCCAGCCTGATTTCTAAAATTGAGCCGCTGCCAGAAAAAGTTGTTGCTCTTGTGCATCGCGTCCCCCCAGATTCCCATTACCGGCGGAGATTTAAGATTTGTATCTCTCCCCAAACTTGGAAAATTTTTCTTCTTTTTTGACCCCAGGTTGTTCGGCCGCGTCCCTGAAATATTGTCGACCAAGATTCCTTCGTTGATCGCTATTGTGGGGTTTTCCTTCCCCTAATCTCTCTCTGCGCGTACGCCGCTTCCCCATTTTGACTACACTTTCGTTCTTCTGTGATCCGTAGCGATGGAGCAGTTTAGGGTTATCCCCACCTCGGGACGCCGGCGGGCCAGTTCCTTTTTTTTTTTGACCAGACCTTTGGTTTTTACTGCGTGAAAAACCGATCAAATCGTCAGACTTTCAGCCGCCGGGGGGCCTGGTCCTCCTGGATCGGTGCGCGGACCTTGCAGCGTACTGATTTCCGTTAACTTGAAAAGATGGTATCGTGGACACGCGGATGTGTACCTTTTTTTTACAACACCCGGCTGGCCCCTGAAAAAAAATGTTTGCCCACAAGAGTCTTTCGTGCCAACACATTTTTCCCAATCGAAGAAAGTATAGACCTCCTACCCGAAAATACATTTTCTCCCCTCCCCCCCCTGGATCCGTTTTGCACATTGGAACCAACACCCCATGTTTTTAGGACTCCCTTCTCTTTAGGTTTTCGATTTTTCGGTTTCCCTCCCCGTGCTAAAGCCAGAGCTTATGGACGCGCGTTTTAACCCAGCCTTGTAAGCGCCTACTGGCGCTGTGTGGGTCTAAAAGTCGTTTGACAAACTGAAAGTTTCATCCCTTCTTTCATATGGCCAGGGAGTATTATTTTCCCCTTCCTTTTCCCCCCCCTCCTTTTTTGAATACGTCTCAAGACCATTTCGAACCCTTTGATGACAGACTTTTGCGACCCCCACCTAGGCAGTCCTGGTGCCTTCCCCATTTATCTTTCTTGTTTAACTTTTTTCCCAACTCAGAAAAGATTTTCCATCTCGCCTTTCTTGAAGTCGCCTACCATGAACACAGCTCATTCCCTTCACGCCACAGTTTCCCCATTCTTTGATTCCCCCAGCCCCACTGTCTTTATTTTTCCTGCGGACTCCTCTTAGGACACTTGGGACCTCCACCGAAGAACTAATTCCATTGTCATTTTTCTCCCTGTCTTTTTTTCCCAGAGTTCCTTTAAATGACACAAGGCCCCTGAAAATTTGGTGCTTGTAGTTCAAGATGTCCCTGGACTCGTCTGTTTCCGGATCCGTTTCCTGACCAATTCGCCGCGCTGAAAGTCGCCTTCTTCCTCGTGCCAACCGGAAGATATAAGATGTTCTACCTCTCCCACAGTGTCCTAAAACATACAGAGTGAGTTTTTCGACGTGACTCTGACCTTCCCCCTTTTCTCTCGGTATCTTCCCCACACGTGATTTTTATTCAGAGTTAGAAGACAACTGTTTCAGGTTACGCCATCTTTCCCATATCCTCCCCGTGATACCGTGAAGTTGAGGCTTTTGTGAGACTGCGCGTAACGATGAAGGGGATCTCGTCAGAGTACCACTCCTTTTTCCCCCAATTCCCCAGAAAGGGCAAATCTCCGCCTCACCCCTGTTCAGTTGAAAGATTTACGTTCTTAAAACGAAAACAGCTTAGAGCCCCAACAAACCTCTTCAGCTAACACTTCTTTGGACCATCTTTTATTTAAGGAGAGCCCTGTTGACGACACATGCAAACACTTTTGGCAGATTCCTTTCAAAGTTTTTCCCCTATTTCCGGATTAAACAAAATTAGCTCTCAGAATGAAACCCCCGGTTCATTCAACTTTCCGTTGCACGTTTTTCAGCGGAAGCTTTGCAGGACTTTCTTTTAGTGGGTCGATTACCTTCTCTGATAAGCGAGCCGATCCAGCAGACCGGAGCTCCGTTGCCTCCATTCCTTTAAGGTAACCCCTGTCGGCCAACCCTCCCATCTGAAACCCTTCGTGTTACCTTTCCCCCCAACGCGCTCCACGTCTCGACTGGATCTTCCCCTTGGTGGCCCCCTCCGTTTCTGCCCACACTTACTACTCCCCTATCGCAGGGTGTTCTTGCATTGGGTTGCCGAGGTTGACTACTAGCCTTTTCTGGGGGATGTCTTGCCGGATTGACATCCCTGTTATTTCGTTCTCCACGAGTCGAGCACAGAGACAGAGCAGCGAAAAACCCCCCAATCTCTTTCTTTCTTTCCCTTGTTTCGGGCGTTTCCGATGCTTAGTCGCTTTTTGGAACCCTCTTTCTTTCTAGCTTTCCTGACGAGTTACCCCGTCACCCGAGGCTGTCGTTCATACGTTACAAGCAATCAAATGCAAACTTTTGACATTTGCCGCCGCGCTTATTTCTCGCCCCCCCCCCCTTCCCCCCTCTGCACTCCAACCCCGGAGAGTTGGTGTTAATTCCCCGGCAGTTGAGGCCGGACACCGAATGAAGACCCTGGTACGGAACTTGCGTTGTCCCTCTCTCGTCTTTCTAAGGTGACCTTTCAGCTCAACCCCCGCTTTCGTGCAGACCGCTTGATTATGAGGTCTTACTCATTTGAGTATACTTACCCCGACGCGTCCCCCCCCAACTTCTCAACCAGCGCGCCCTCCCCCACGCGAACGTATTCTAGTTTTTTTGTATGTTTCTCGCCTTATAAATTTTTCTCAGTACCACTTCATTCCACCTCCTCGCTGGTCCCTTTCTTAAGATGGTTCAGTTCCCCCCCTCCCCTTCTTCCCCGACTAGTGAGGCGCGTTCATCGATGTGCACTCGATGAAGAGGTTCTGTTCTTTTCGCGAAAAGGGTGTTCGTTCCCTCCGCCTTTCCCCCCCTCGAATTTCCTCGTAGTCTGTTTTTCTTTTTTTTGACGACGTTTCGATTTCTCGAGTCCTCAAGCGCACTCAAATTTTTGCGGATGTTCTACTTTTCTCGCGATGGCTCTCAATTCTTCCTCCCTTCACCTTTCCCCCCCGGAGAAGCCGTTCTCCCTTCGTTTTTCTCCCCTTGACAAGACCGATTCAGGTGGTGGCTTTTCTGAACCCCCCTTACTTCCGTCCGGGGGCAGTTATTGCTATCCGAAGGATTCCTCGCGGTTAGATGCCCTGAACAGCAGGCCGTGTTCCCTGTACCTTTGCACAGCCCCTTGGCACGACACCCGGATGGTCCGTGCCCCCCCCCCATGGAAGCTCCAAAGTCTACCTTCGGGGGACCAATGCGATCCTGCTAAACGAATTTCTGGTGAATTCTTATTTTTTGCACTCACTTTTTAAAGTTTCTTTCACGGAAGCCGAGCTACCTAACGACCTGGTTTCTAAAAGACTTGTGACACCTTTTGATCTTTTTTCTCTTTAGGAGGAATCTGTCTGACCTCCCCTGTCGACTAAATGATCTGAGAGAGTCCTCAACGTTGAACCCCTCCCTCTTTTGTAATTCTCCTGTCCGCAGCAGTTGTGGCCTCCCCAGGGCTTTTTTGACTAGTTTTTCTCATGGATCCGGACTTATAAGGGAAGATCTCTTTTTTCCCACTTCTTTTCTTGTGACTCCGGAATTATTCGAAGCATCCGGACATGCTGCCGTAATTTCTTTTTTAAAATGAGTGGCCCCTTCGGCATCAGGATAATTACCCCGGCGGTTGGTTTAACCGTTCAACCCTAAATAGCTGCTGTATTTCGAACACCCTAAAACATACGAGTGACGTCACACAGTGGCGTTGTTTTCAATTTCGTGTTCCATCCCAATTTTGTGTATTGCGGCCCTCCTTCAACTCTTTCAGGAGAGTGACCATGGGGGAATGTTTTCCCAACCACGAATTCCCTTCCATGTCTCTGACCTCTGTTTCATAGAATGGCAGCTGACAACGTTTTTTCTCACCATTTGTGAACCCCATTTCCGGTGTAGGACCGACCACGGTACTCTCTTTCATTCCAGTGGACTAGCCGGCTTCCAAGCGCATTTCCCCTCATCCCCCCAGAAGCTGTCCCATGGAGATACAATGTTCCGTTAGAGTTGGATCTTTTTTTGCCTTTTTCCTCTCCGACCAAGTGGCCTCCGGTCTCTCATCGCTTTTCACTTTTGAAGTGGTTCCGGTGAATTTTCGACAGTCCTAACGTCTCCCTCGCTCCTCCTCTTAAACACTTCTTTTTTTTCCCTTGTTGAGCCTTGCGACGCGTTAACGTCTTCCCTTTTTACGCTGTTCTTAAGCGCTTTGGCCCAACCTTATAAAACGGCGAATCTCTTTAGACAGTATTTTCATTCGGCCTTCACACCTTTTTCCGAACCTCTTGGGATGCCGAGTGAGCTCTCACCAGGGTGTGAATGGTTGTTGTGGCACGTCCTAAACCGCTTTTTCTTTCTCAACCAGGTTTCGGTAACGCATCTTCCTGGGAGCTCCGTCGAATTAGGCCCGGGAATAAATTTAACACGTTCGCAGGCCCCTTTTTTTCCGCTTTCCGGCTTCTCTGGGTGGTTTCACGTCGGTCAGATACCGCCCGGCTTTCAGTCTCCAGTTCCAGGTTGTTGCATTCCCCCTCTCCCAGATTTTCTTTTTGCCCGGTCTTGCGAAGAACAATCTGAAGGGCCCTGCTCTCTACCCCGAACACCAGGGATCCAGTATGTTTGATTTTCCCATCCCCTATAAAGCGCATCCAAAAACTCCTTTACCCTACACCAAAATATAGCGGGGGCTTCCCTCTTCGGCATGCTGGCGGAGGCTCCCATATCGAAGTCCATTTAGATAGGGGGATGGCCCGGAGAGTCACCGAATCCTAGATTCAGCAGTTTCGCGACCTTTCGTGCCTCGTCTACGTCCTCCCTTTCCCCCCCTTTGAGCAGCGGAACAACCCTCACCCCCCCAATTTCCCTTCTTTTTTCCCCCCTTTTTCCCCCCTTTTTTTTTGCTTGTTCCGCTTTTCTGTCAATTAGGCGCGTGATAGAGATGCTCCCGAGTTCGAAAAGCCCCGCAATTTGCCGGCCCTTCCCTCTAATGCCGCTGCGTTACTCAGCCTTGATCCCTCCCCCCGCTTTTTCTTCCCCGATTTTTTCTGCGCGTTATGGCTGGCGGATCGGCACCTACTGAAGATCCGTTTCGTCCCCTTTTTCGTTCCTCCTGAATCGTATTGGGTTACTTGATCCCCCCTGGTGACTTCAGAGCCCCGCTTGTTAGATCTCTGCCTCCCCTTTCCGCTTGTCTGTTTCTTATAGGGCGTATCTCCCCGCTTTTCCCCCCCCAACACCCTTCCCCCCTCCCCCCCCGTGCCTTCGAAAACGTTTGATGATGCTCTTGTGGGTTCCTCCTCCCCTCCCAGGCGGAGTCAGTCAACCTGACTGTCCTCTCTGCCCACCCTTTTTTTGAGTACACCCACTTTTTTTCCATCTTGTGATCGCGCACCCCACCTCCCCCTCTGTCCACCTTTTTGCACCCCCACGAGGGTCTCATACGATTCATCCCCTGATCCGCTTCTTTGAATCCCGATTGTTTCGTTCGTGGTTGTTCCCATGAAAAAAGGGTGCGAACTTTATGCGCCGTTGGTTCTTTCGTGAGGGGGTTACTTGTTTTACAACTTTCCCTCGTTCCTGACCAACTTCTTGGCGTCGCCCGCGCACCACTTCTTTTGATTCCGAGGAGATAGGATTGTCCCCCTGTAATCCCACCCCCGTTTACGGCGGATCCCGGCGGGTGGCTTCCCCCCGTCGTTTTTTTCTCCCCAGTTTTTTCGTTGTCGGCGCGTCATGCCGCAACTTCTTTCTTTGTGCAGCGTCGGAAGTTTCTCTCTTCCGGTGTTGTAACCGCTTCCTCTCTTCGATGTACATTTTTAATCGCTTCTTGGTCTTTAACGTCACACATCTATGGTAAAGGTTGCCCCCTTGGGATGAGCCCCAAACCTTCCCCTGCGATAGCCGAACATGCCCTTCTCTAGCTTTTCCCCCTCGCGAACTCTTAGGACGGACGACAGAGTCCAATACCCCTCGCGTTGGAGTTGATCCCAGTTTCCAAATGTAAATGGTGTTTGATACCCCCTTCTCTTCTTTATTGTTTTTTCGAAAACTCCTCGTTGCTCGGTGCGTAGGTTTACGAAACGGTTCATCCGCATTTTTTCTTCCCCCGGCTCCTTTTGGCTTCGAAACCGTAGTTGCCATCCCCCCTGCAGCTTATAATGGCAGTACGTCCTCGATATTTTCCGGGCGATCTCTCTCCTTTCTCAGGTTTTTTCTGAGAGCTTTGACTACGACGACAGTTATTGCCGCTCCCGTGAGAGAAAATTGCTTTCACGACTTTGACCCAGATTCCCTTCCATAGGGAGACTTACCACAATTTCTCTTAACGTTTTAAACGTAGCCTAGGCTTATCGACTCACAAATCCCTGCCTATAATCTCGTAAAAAAGTGAACCATGGGTTTTTCTACCGCCAAATTGTTTGTCAGTTTTCGGGAGTATCCGTCAAGAAGTGGAGGATCTGGGAAATGGTTTCATGTACACCCCAGATTGGAGAAGAAGATCTCCCTTTAACGAGCCCGTCTTTGATCCCAAGGTTCAAAAAGGGGACACCTCCGCTCGTTCCATGACAACTTCACTCTCTGTTTTCCCCCGTTAAAGTGGTTTCCGCCGCCCCTCCCCCAGGTGACCGAAACCGGCAAATCCACTCCCTCCCTCGTTTCAGTAAGTTGAGGGTTTTTATCCCCTCGCGCACGACCACCCGTGGCTCGGTTGGACCGCGCAAAACGTGACTTTCCTCCTCCCTTCGTGATCCACGACGCTTTTTCTAAGTTCTGAAGACGAAGTGTAGGCGCTTGAGAAGGCAAGTACGCTTTCTTTTTATAGCGCTTTTATTACACCCAGAACGCCTGCCCTTCCCTCCCTAAAGTTTTCGGCCCCTTTTATGTGAGGCTAGATGTTTCCCTCCACCTGTTTCCCGCTTTCCTCATCTTGATGACCTTTCCCTTATCCATAGGGCACCTCTGTCTTTTTTTCCCCCCCCTTCCCCCCCTTTTGTGTGTAAATCTTCCCCCCAGTTTTCTTCAATTTATGAATACGGCCTTTTTTTTGACCCTCCCTCACTTTCATCAATCACACACGCGAAGGCAAGTTGGGCCGTGGGTGAAGGACCTGGTTGGTTGGGCAGTTTCATTCACGCCGAAGAAGAACACCTTCGTCTTGCGCAACGAATGAAAAGAGGGGGCTAGTTCACCTCTCGAACCATCCTATGCTTTTCCCACATTCTTCGGACCCCATCGGGTCTCAGTCTGGGGGACTCCTCCCAACCGCCCTTAGTAATAAAAAACAAACCTGGTGACCTCCGGGTGAGGTTTTGCAGACTACAAACCAACAACCAATTGCAGCGGCATTCTGTCTGGTTCCCCCTAGACTTGTTCTTTCGAAATCTTTTCGGCCCTAGTAGCTACCCAGTCCCTATTTCAGAGCCCAGCTCCCGTCCTCTTCCCCCAGCACCCCCCCTTCTTCCCGTGTGTTGAGAGAGATTTGTTCCCTTTTTTTTTTCCTCTTTTTTTGCGCTGACCTTTCTCTCCCGATTCCAACTAGTCTCAAAGAAACGGCGAATCCTTGAGTCTTGTTCGTGCTCGCCCCTTCCAAGAAACTGTTTCCTCCTTGAAATTTTTTTTTTAAAAAACCAAAAACAACCATTTTTGGAAAAAACAAAGGATAAAAAACAATTACCACACACCCCCCCAAAAAACACTTTAGAACCAGCATTCGCTGCAGATCCCACACGAGATAGTTGGTGTCTGTCTCCTGGCAGTGCTGTCGCTTGTCTGGCAGTCCCGAATAAATAAAGGATGTTCTTCCCGTTCGGACGAGTTGTTCATCACCACGACCCTCGAGGTTAGGAGCTAGTAAAGTTGTAACCCCTGATCGACCGCTGTGACCTTTCTTTCCCTCCCCCGAAGATTGTATAGTATTGCGTATAGACGCCTTCCTGTATCAGTTTTTTCCCCCAACATGGAATCCTTCATCTTGTGCGTCCCAAAGTGCCATTTAGACTTTGATGAGGGCCTATTCCGGTTTCGTTTTCGCCCTTTATAGTCGGTCTTTTTCTCGGTGCTGCCGTTTGACCAATTTCCCCCTCTGGCACCACAAACCTCCTTGAAACGCCCATACTCTCGGGTATGAAAGAGGGGAGGATCTTTTTTCTCCTCGTGATCCTCCGGTTATTTCCCGCTGTGTCGTTCTCCCGAAAATTGTAGAACGGAATGACGTTCTTTTTTTTTTTCGGGGTTTTTCTCTTTCTCCTGTGACATGAAGGTAAGAAGGTTAGAAAGCGACCCCCGTGCAGGATGTTAAGATGTCATATGGGGGAGGCACTCGGTCTACCCCACGTCTTTCCTTTTTTCCCGGGACGTCATTTGCCCCCCGGAACAGAAGAGAGGAATTTCGGAGCGCGTCCCCTGCAAACCACCTCCTCCTAATCAATTAGGAAGGGGGTTGCCTTTGTTGTCTTTTTCCTAGGTCTTGCAGGAAGGTAACAGGTTCCACAGGTTACTCCCCTTTCACAACCGCCTTTGGGTGAATTAAACCGCGAGGATGTCCACTTTTTCCCACCTGTTCCCTGTGCAACACTGTCGATTTCCCCAATGCGATTTCTTGAACGACGGCGGTTAAGTATTCTTTTCAAATCCCCTCGCATTAAAACGTCCGTACTTTGCTCCCTCGGCCCCCGACGCCAGCATGGTGTTGATCAGAAATCAACACCCTTTTTTGGGAATTCTCACTCGATTTAGGTTAAGTTGGAGAAGTCAAGAAGAGATTTGAGTTGACTCTTCTTTTGGTAATTCCATGGTAAGTTCGCCTTTTACCCCCTTTATTGGGTTTTTCCCTTCGGAGAGAAATTGCTCGAAACGAGGTACCTTTTTCCCTCTTCAGATCTCGTCTTATTCTCTTTTCCCCATCTCCTTTTTCCCGATCTCCGTCATATATACAGACCTCCCGTAACATATCTTCCCCGTGCTAAAAACTTGAAAGATTTGCGACCCTTCGTGCTCTGCAGTCCGGAACCCGTCTGTTTTCCCTTAGAAAACGATAGCAACTAGCAGATTTATCTTAGCCCCCAATACGAACCCCAGCCAAACTCTGAGCTTAGATTTTTCCCCTTCACCCAGCCTGGTATCGTATTGGTCCGTCCTCGTAGTTTCGGCGAGTGTTACCACTGGTGATCCAACACTTCCCTACTTTTTGTTCTCAGGATCGCCCTGACTTTCATTGAAGCCTTTCCACGCCAGGTGGGGACACCGCGGTTTTTTTCACGATGTTACATTTCTTAATTTTACAGTGGACCTTCCCCGTAGCTGCCCCATTTCTGCCCCCCTCCCCCCAGAACACAGCTCTACTCGACGCTGAAACCAGGCTGATACACGTTCAGTTGTTTTTTTTTTTTTTTCGCTGCGCAAACCCCCGTTGCTGCCCGTCTTTTGATTCAAACCTTTCCCAGGCGTCTAAAAGGTGCACATGTTTTTATCGCCGGATCGCCCAATCAGAGTAACCCCCTGACCCTCCCCTCCGACCCCGACGAGTGGAGTCTCTTGCGAAGAAGAGTAATTTTTCTTGCATGGGATCGCAGATACGGTAACCCCCGAACGAGGAAAAATCCACAGCTCAATTCCTTCGACCTCCTTTAGACGGCGTTTCGCTTGAACGAAACCCTGTTAAGACTCTAAGAACCTCTTCAGCGAGTCTCTCGCGGATGATCATGCCCTTTTGTTCATATACTCCACGTTAAGAGGGCCCTTGTGAAAAGCGACCCTTTTCCCCCGAAAACAAGTGCGAGCAAGTCTTTCTGAATCGGCACTTTTATTTCCCCCCCCTTTTCAAGTCCAAAAGGTAACGAAGAGTAAATCCAAAACCTTTCGGCCTTCCTCTTCGCTGCAGTCTTTGAGGATAGACTTTTAAAGTTATTGAGATACCCCGCCCCCGGCAGATTCCCCCTCTCCCCCTTCTTCCGGAGTAATACCGTTCAGCTCTCTACAGGCGTAATCCCCCCCGGTACTGTCTGCCTTCCTCCCCCCGGGAGGTATGAACCTCGCGTTCACGAACTAGAACAAATCTCCAAGTATATTCCAGAAACGACCCCCAGAGTCAGCATGCCCCCAAAATAGTCTACCCCCCCCCTATAGCGTTGTTGACCAGGCGGCATGATGCCTTTAGGAGAATTTCTAGCAGCGGCATTTCGCTTCATGGGGTCTTCTTTTTTCTGAGAACATCTACTATCGCTTTTAGAGTTCTGTGTTTTTCCCCTCCCTCCTCCTTGAAGCGCACCTCTCCCATAGAACCCAACGCCCCACATCTATCCTCTCCTTTTGGTGTGGTTGAGACTCTAGGAGTGTCCGCTTTATCCTTATCTGAATATAGAGTTCCCTCCTTCCCCTCTTAAGAAATGGCTCTGTTCATAGACGTTATCCCCTGAATCAATGAAGATGAGAGTCACTGCCGCCCTTCCCCTTCACTTCCTCTTCCCAGAGATCTGTAGTAGTAACCTTGGTTTTGACGAGAGTGATCCTTCCACAACTTTCCCTTTCCCAAAAAAGGGGGCTGTGTCGAGGGCGTGGCGCCTTTTCAGAAATGAATTTCCTCGGGATGAAAGTAACGTTCCCTGCTAGCCTTTCAGTTATGACGAAATGGCGACCCCACGGTCTGCTGGATATATGCGAGTATCGGCTTCGTCTTCTTTTCCCCCCCCCCCCGAGATTCCCACCGAGGACCCCCCCACCACTTTGGGATGTTTTAGATTTAGAAGGGGTCATCCGACCCAGGTCTTCTACAAATTCCCCTTCCTTTCAAGTGTCCCTTTCTGTGAAGTTAAACAAACACTTCTCCTCCTGTCACCTCCCCTCTTCTTTCCCCCAGAGTTCTGAGTCTCGATGGAATATAGATGAAGAGTTTATGCTTTTTGTCTCGAACAGTGTCCACATCGACTCCATGTTTTCCCTTTATGAGACGGTGATCGATTGCCCCTTTTTTCCTATTGTTTTTTCACCAGTTTGCGATCAAAGGAGCAGTAAGGTTAGCGACACTGCGCTTCTGTTTCGGATAGGAGTTAAGTGGTCTCCCCCCCCCCGATTGCACTTTCCTCTAGACGTTCGTAAAGTTTTGCTCGCTCAAAAGAACGAGAGGCACTTGTGGTAGGGAGCGTACCCTTAACCTCCCCCCCATAGTCCCCCGGGGAAGCGTCGGTTTTCGGATCCTTTCGTAAGGTTTTTAGCTTGCAAGCCGGTCTCAGGTTCAAGGTAACTTTCATGGCACAGTCCCCTCCCTCTCCCCTGACCCCGCGTTTGAACCCCTTTTGCATGCCAACTTCACAATTGACTGCTCCATGGATTTTACGGACTGGTGTCTTTTGACTTTTTCCCGCCAACGAGAGGACGGACGCCGTTTTCCACTCAAAACCGCGTTCTGAAATGAAAACCCTTTTTCCACTGGGGACGGTTAATCTTTTTTTCTTTCTTTTTCGGTCTTGTCGCTTAGCTCCTCTGTTGCCTTTTAAACCCAAGACGTTGGTAATCCGCCGGAATGACCGAAGCCCCCAGTTATTTTTTCCAACCTTAGTTCCCCTTCTATCCTTCTTTTCTCCTTCCCTCGTATAGATGGAATGTCCCATCTCTCCTCTTTCCTCCCCCTATAGCTTCCCCCGTACCCATTCTCCTCATTACTTATCCATCGTGCGAGCTTTGATGACGCATTTTTGTGCGACCCAATTAGGTGTCTCCTACACAAATCGCCCCCTGTTTTACCCCCTCTATCCTTGAAGCGGGAGTTTATGTAGACAAAATCCCACATCATCCCTCGTGATTTACCCCAAAAGTGCCAACTGTTTTCCTTATTGCCTAAGTTGTGAGCGTTTATTGGCGACGGTTCTCGTTTTCTTTTTTGACCATGGGGGACCATTACCCCTCTAATTCGTTTTCTCCGCGGGGTTAATTGGACCGTGCAGCAGTTTGCCAACCGCTTATGACCTGTTCAAACCCCAATAATCCCATGGTGTCGTTCACTTACCTGTTTTCTTTTAACGTTAGTGAAAGGAGCCCTGTGGCCCCTTCCGATTTCCATCCCTGGCAGCATAGGCCGACGCCCACCCCGGCGGAGGAAAACCTTACCAGTAAAGAGTTTCTCCTTTTCCAGAAGCACTTCCGATCTTCGCATTTTTGACTCGACGGCGTGCCGCAAAGCGTGAAGGGTTCCGTGACTTTCCTCGCTCGCTCCCTCGGTAGAACCTTCCCCCGAAGTTTTTGCTCAAGCCGCTTTCTGAAGGGGTTCCGCGGACGCGTCCCCCGTCTGTCATTTCGAAGGTCGCGAAAGGACGATTCTTGTCGACAATATTTTTCCCATTGTCGATTTCTCTTTCAGAGAACCCATACAGTATGACATGAGAAGAAGATATACCCTTTAATCTCCTGCCTGCTTTTTCCAATGTTGGTTACCTTACCTGAGTGGAAAGTCCCCGCAACTTTTCTCCGGGCGTTTCTGACTCCTTCCTGGTACGGATGACCCCCCCTTCGATGCCTAAAGAACCTCCCCCGCTCCCACCCCTTAGACGGCAGTTTGGCGGTCCCCTGCGGGTGATCGGCCCTTTGTCGCCCCTCTCAGAATCTCCAGCAGCGGTCGTTTTCGTGCAGAAAGAGCCTTCCGCGGGCGTCTCTGCTTCCCACTGGTTTTCCGAACCATCGCTTTTCTTTGCCCCCCTCCGTCCAAACTTCAGGATGTTGCCGATACAGCAAGACTCCTCCCTGCAGCCTTCCCCCCAATCACCAAACCTCGGGGTTTGCCTTCGCATCCTTTTTCGATCGACAAGTTAATAGTCGGAATTTCTCTCCAGGGGATGGCTGGCCCTTTCTTCTCCTTCCCCCCGTTATTCGAAGCGTTTAGACTCTTTCCTCCTTTGATAAAGTCTTTCGGAAGCCA